>Ga0209605_1000968_pt1 | contig 34107 bp, 32 predicted proteins | sample AD_UKC035_MetaG_FD_184408 | JGI IMG/M metagenome (GOLD analysis project Ga0209605, IMG submission 184408) | Active sludge microbial communities of municipal wastewater-treating anaerobic digesters from USA - AD_UKC035_MetaG (SPAdes) (version 2) | ecosystem: Engineered > Bioreactor > Anaerobic >...
AGATCACGGTGCGCCGGGAAGCGCGCCGCCGTCATCTGATAGGCGATCGAGCGCACGTCCCGCTCGGCGGTCTCGGCGGCGAGCAACTCCAGCATCCACTGCTCGGGGTCGAACTCGCTGTGGCGGGCACGGGCGGCGAGCTCCGGCCAGCTGCTGGCCATGCCGTGCAGCTTCAGGCTCTTCAGCCGGGCGATCAGCTCAACCGACATGATCGGCCTCCGTTTGCGCCGCCTGGCGCAGAGCGTCGTAGCGGTCGACATTGGCCGCCGGCTCTTCCCTGAGCGCCAGGGGTGCGGCAATCGCCGGAACGGGAGTCGTTGCGTCCTTCAGCCGCGCCAGCACGTTCAACACATGCTCGCCGCTGGGCCGGCCCGATTCGAGGGCCAGCTCCACCGCCACCAGGACGGCATCCAGGCCGTGCACGGGGATGGCGGCCAACACCTGCGCCATCACCCGGTCGCCGCCGGCGTGCTTCAACAGATGGCGCTGCAGCTGCAGCAGCGGCTCGGGCATGCTTGCGAAGGGCGCGCCGTTCCTCAGCGCGCCGGGTTTCCTCTCGATGAGATCGATATAGTGGGTGAAGTCGTAATGCGTCTGGTGGCGCTCGAAGCTCCTCGCGTGGCGAGCCACCACTTCGCCTTCGGCGACGACGACCAGTTCGGCGGGGTAGATGCGCAGGCTCACCACGCGGTGGGCGTGCCGGGTCGGCACACTGTAGCGGTTCCGCTGGAAGTGGATGAGGGCGGTGGCCGAGACCCGCACCGGCTGCTCGATGTAGCCGTCGAAGGGTCTGGGGTTGGGCATCAGCCTCATCTGCTCGTCCTGCAGCAGTTCGGCCACGGTGAGCGCCGGCCACTCGGGATGGGCCATCGATTCCCAGGCCGCGCGGCACTGTTCGGCCAGCCAGGCATTGAGGGTGTCCAGGTCGGGCCAGCGCCGCTCGCCGGCCTCCCGCCAGATCTGCCGGCGCCGGTCCTGCACGTTCTTCTCGACGATGCCCTTCTCCCAGCCGGCGGCCACGTTGCAGAATTCGGCATCGAACAGGTAATGCCCGCTCATGGCGTGGAAACGCGCATTGACCGTGCGCTCCTTGCCGCGGCCAACCTTGTCTACCGCCGTCTTCATGTTGTCGTAGATGCCCCGGCGCGGCACGCCGCCGAAGGCGGCAAAGGCCCGGGCGTGGGCATCGAAGAGCATCTCGTGGCTCTGGCTGGGGTAGGCCACCAGCCAGAAGGCGCGCGAGGCGCACAGTTTCGCGTGCGCCACCTCCAGCCGCCGGCGCAGCCCGCCGACGAAGGCATGCTCGCAGCTCCAGTCGAACTGGAAGGCTTCCCCCAGGGCGAAGGTGAGCGGCACGAAGGCGGCGCGCTTGGGGTTGGCGGACGCTTCATCCTTCCAGCGCCTGACAAACGCACAGACGCGCCCATAGCCGCCCGGATAGCCTTGCGCCTGGATGGCGCGGTACAGGTCGAGCGTCGTGCGCCGCTCGCGCTTGTTCCTATGCGCGTCCGTCGCGAGCCATTGCCGCAGCGTGTCCGCCCAGGGATCGATGACGCCCGGCGTCTTGCGGGCAGGGTACTTCGGTTCGGTAACCTCAGGCCTGCGCAGCCAGCTGCGCAGGGTGTTGCGGGAGAGGCCAGTCCGCCGCGCGATCTCGCGCAGCCCCACCCGGTCGCGGAAATGCATCCGCCGTATCTTTGCCAATAAGCCCACTGTGATCACTCCTCTTGCCCCGCTCAAAAAACAAGCAGGGTAGCCAAATCAGGTGGGTCAAAATTGGATGAAAATTACCCCTCCAGGTGGGTCAATTCTGGGTGGACGTCAACAGCCAGCGTAGTCTTGTGGACTGCTGACGCGAATGACCCAAGAGCAATAGCTACCCGCGAAAGAAACTCTGCACTCCAGACATTCGGCAACCTGACCATTCTCAGTCAGGCCCTGAACTCCGCTGCCTCAAATGCTTCCTGGAGTGAAAAGAAACCCGAGCTCCTGCGGCATTCCCTTCTTCCAATCAACCAACAGCTCCACGAGACAACAGTTTGGGATGAGGCTGCGATACAAGAGCGCAGTGCCGCCTTGTTTGAACGCGCGCTGAAGCTGTGGCCCCGCGAATAGCGCGCCTTTGCGGCATCCCGGATCCGGATAGCAGCTTTGCACGGTCGTGACCGCTCTACTTCTCCCGTTTGCGCGGCGCAGTTCTGACGGTCTGATGGTATCCCCCGACGAGGTCGAGCGCGGCGCGCAATGCGAATGCGTTTGCCCATCGTGCTCTGTCCCTGTCATTGCCAGGCAGGGAACGGAACGGGAGTGGCACTTTGCCCATGCCAAGGGCGGCTCATGCGACGCGGGATACGAGACGTCTATCCACGAGCTGGCAAAGCAGCTCATTCGCCAGCGTCGTTCGCTCACACTTCCAGCCTTGAGCGCATCAGTATCGGCAACCAACGCCTTCGGCCACCTGATTACAGAAAGCGAAGAACTTGCTCCGGTAGCGGCGGTTCAGCTCGACACTTGCAGAACCGGCGTAGAGTGCGGTGACGTGAAGCCCGACCTGATCTGCAATGCTGACGGGCGCGATATACACGTTGAAATAACCGTGTTCCACCGCCTGTCGGGCGACAAGAAGGCAAGACTGGAGAAGACCGGCGTTCCCTGCCTGGAAATAGACCTCAGCGAACTCAAGACTACACAAGCTACGCGAGGCGGTCTTGATGCTGCTCTATTCGCCAAGACGGATAACCGGGCCTGGGTTTTTCACCCAAGAATCGCCTCGGTGAGCCAATCGCTGCGGACGCGACTCGATGCGAAGCTCGCAGCCGATGCCGAGCGCTACTCGAAAGAGTGGCAACTCAGAAGTGCAGAGCGATTGACCGCAGCCAATGACGAATCGCGAAGAGCACGCAGTGCGGCGCCTGAGCCGGCTTCCTTGCAATGGCGAGCAAGCTTGCCATCCAGATCCGTTGTGGAGTCTGCAGCACTTGTTTTCAATGAGGAAGGTCTTCGCAAACGCGTCCTCGATCTCGCCTTCACGATAACAAGTCGCGGGCAACTGGCTGGGATTAAGCCAGCCGATCTTGTTGATGCATGGGCCAAGGAAACCGACGCCTCTCCTTCACAGATCTCCGAGTTCCTGACTCGTGCTGGCTTTGCGATCATCTACTGACAGCGTGACCAAATCGTGACCGACTCGGGTCACGAAGGGTACAATTCGGTCACGTTCAGTCACGCAAAGTCACGAAAGCGCGGGGCGATGGCGCGTAACGTGCTGATTTATAACAGGGCCCTTAGCTCAGTCGGTTAGAGCAGGGGACTCATAATCGCCTGACCTTTTCGCGGTTTCAGAGTCTTCATTTCTGGCGCATCAACTACACCGCCGCCAGCCTGTCCACCGTGTCTGGAAATTGCTCGACGAGCTTGATGAGCAGCGCCGCCTGGGCATTGGGTCGAGCCCGGCCCTGCTCCCAGTTCTCGAGGGTGCGCGGGTTGGTGCGCAGGTAGCGGGCGAACACTGCGCGCGACAGGCGCAGCCGTTCGCGCAGGGCGAGCAGTTCATCCGCGCTGATTTCCGGAGCGGGCATCGCCTCGACCTCGTGCGTCCGCAGCGTGCGCTTGCCCGCGCGCTCGTCGGCCAGGGCCTCGAAGCCCTCGGCAATCTCGGCAAACAGGTTCCTTTTCTTCGCGGTTCGCTTCTTCATCGTCTTGCCTCCAGTTCCTGCTTCAGCATGGCCTTGAGCATGCTCCGTTCCTTCGCGGTCAGGTCGCCCATCTCGTCCTTGTCGTACAGGGTGAACAGCCAGACCTGCCGGCCAGGCGCCCACCAGAAGTAGATCACCCGCAGCCCGCCGCGCTTGCCCTTGCCCCGTCTCGGATCGCCGTGGCGGACTTTGCGCAACCCGCCCGTGCCCTCGATCACTTCGCCGGCTGCCGGGTTCTTCAATAGGGCGTTCTGCAAGGCCCGCAAGCCTTCGTCGCTCAGGTAGTCGGCCCTGTGCCTGGAAAACGCCGGCAGTTCGACGAACAGGGCTTTCATGCGATGACTATACGCAAGTTGCGTCTGATTGGCAATGTCATGTTTGCCGGGAGCTTCGTCAATTTCCGCTCCGCAATAATTCACAAGGCCGCGTCATTGCTGGGATTCCGACCTGGCGAAAATGGCGAAATTGCGGAACGGAATCAAGCCAAGGCTGCTGATTCGTCGGGGTTTTGGAGTGGACTTTTAATCCGTTGGTCACTGGTTCAAGTCCAGTACGGCCTACCACCGAAATCAAGGGCTTGGATGTGCGCATCCAGGCCCTTTCCGTTTTCGGCGCCGCATTTGAAACCACTGCGATTGCGATTGCCGGCGCGCGTCCGCCCGCCCATAATCTCCCCATCGACCGAGCAAGGGATCACCATGTTCCAGGTGCGCATCCACGGCCGCGGCGGGCAGGGCGTCGTCTCCGCCGCGGAAATGCTGTCCGTCGCCGCCTTCCTCGAAGGCCGGCATGCCCAGGCCTTTCCCAGCTTCGGCTCGGAGCGCATGGGCGCGCCGGTGATGGCCTTCTGCCGCATCGACGGCAAGGAGATCCGCCTGCGCGAGCCGGTCATGAGCCCCGACGCGCTGATCATCCAGGATCCGACGCTGCTGCACCAGGTGGACCTTTTCAGCGGCGTCACCACCGAGGGCCTGATCCTCATCAACTCCACGCGCAGCTTCGCCGAGCTGGGCATCGGCGAGTTCGTCGAGGGTTTCCATCCCGATCTGCTGTGCACCGTGCCGGCGACAGAGCTGGCGCTCAAGCACGTCGGCCGGCCGCTGCCGAACGCGGCGCTGCTCGGCGGCTTCGCCGCGGTCTGCGACCAGGTCAAGCTGGAATCGGTGTTCGCCGCCATCCGCGAAAAGTTCTCCGGCAAGGTGGCGGAGGGCAACGTCGCGGCCGCGCGCGAGGCCTACGACATCGTCAAGGCGGAAAGACAGGAGGCTTTGCATGCTTAAGCAGACCGAAGGCTCCCACGCCATCGCCGAGTCGGTCGCCCTGTGCCGGCCGGAGGTGATCTGCGCCTACCCGATCACGCCGCAGACGCACATCGTCGAGGGCCTCGGCGAGATGGTCAAGGCGGGCGAGCTGAAGAACTGCGAGTTCATCAACGTCGAGTCGGAGTTCGCCGCGCTGTCGGTGGCCATCGGCGCCTCCGCCGCCGGCGCGCGCACCTACACCGCCACCGCCAGCCAGGGCCTGCTGTTCATGGCCGAGGCGGTGTACAACGCGGCGGGGCTGGGCCTGCCCATCGTCATGACCATCGGCAACCGCGCCATCGGCGCGCCGATCAATATCTGGAACGACCACACCGACTCGATGTCGATGCGCGACGCCGGCTGGATCCAGCTCTACGCCGAGACCAACCAGGAGGCGGCCGACCTGCACATCCAGGCCTTCCGCCTCGCCGAGGAGCTGTCGATGCCGGTAATGGTCTGCGTCGACGGCTTCATCCTCACCCACGCCTACGAGCGCATCGACGTGCCGGCGCAGGAACAGGTCGACGCCTACCTGCCGCCCTTCGAGCCGCGCCAGGTGCTCGACCCGAAGGAGCCGGTCTCCATCGGCGCCATGGTCGGCCCCGAGGCCTTCATGGAGGTGCGCTACCTGGCCCACCACAAGCAGATGCGCGCCCTCGAATTGATCCCGCAGTTATCTCTGGAGTTCAAGACCGTGTTCGGCCGCGACTCGGGCGGGCTCATCCGCACCTACCGCGCCGAAGATGCGAAAACCATCGTCGTCGCCCTCGGCTCGGTGAACGGCACCATCAAGGACGTCATCGACGAGCTGCGCGACGAGGGCTGCGCCATCGGCGCCGCCTCGATCGTCTCCTTCCGCCCCTTCCCGAGCGACGAATTGCACGAGCTGCTCTCGCACGCCAAGCGCCTGGTAGTGATCGAGAAGTCGCTGGCGGTCGGCATCGGCGGCATCGTCTCGCACAACCTGCGCATGGCGCTGTCCGGCATCTCGCTGCACGCCTACACCGTGGTGGCGGGCTTGGGCGGACGCGCCATCACCAAGGCCAGCCTGCGCAGCCTGTTCGAGCGCGCGCTGCGCGACGAGCTCGATCCGCTCACCTTCCTCGACCTCAACCAGGCGGCGATCGACCGCGAGCTGGCGCGCGAGCAAGCGCAGCGCCGCTCCGGCCCCTCCGCCGAGAACATCCTGCGCGACCTGGGCGTGCGATAGGGAGAGCCTCATGGAAATGCAGCAGATCAAGTTCTACCAAACCGGCACCTTCACCGTCGGCAACCGCCTGCTCGATGAAACCCAGCGCAGCGTGCAGGCCAACCTGCAGCGCACCAACTCGCTCAACTCGGGCCACCGCGCCTGCCAGGGCTGCGGCGAGGCGCTCGGCGCGCGCTACGCCATCGACGCCGCCATGCGCGCGGCGAACAACCAGGTCATCGCCTGCAACGCCACCGGCTGCCTCGAAGTGTTCTCGACGCCCTATCCCGAAACCTCCTGGCAGATTCCCTGGATCCATTCGCTGTTCGGCAACGCCGCGGCGGTGGCCACCGGCGTTGCGGCGGCGATGAAGGTGAAGGGCCGCGAGGACGTGCGCGTCATCGCCCAGGGCGGCGACGGCGGCACCACCGACATCGGCTTCGGCTGCCTCTCCGGCATGTTCGAGCGCAACGACGACGTGCTCTATCTCTGCTACGACAACCAGGCCTACATGAACACCGGCGTGCAGCGCTCCTCGGCCACGCCGCCGGCGGCGCGCACCGCCACCACCCTGCCGCTGGGAAGCGAGCCGGGCGCCGCCTTCGGCCAGGGCAAGAACGTGCCGGAGATCGCCATGGCGCACGGCATCCCCTACGTCGCCACCGCCTCGGTGGCCTACCTGCGCGACCTCGAGGAAAAAGTCAGTCGCGCCATGACGGCGCGCGGCGCCCGCTACATCCACATCCTGGTGCCCTGCCCGCTCGGCTGGGGCGCGGCGCCCCACGACACCATCAGGCTGGCGCGGCTGGCCGTGGAAACCGGCCTCTTCCCCCTCTTCGAGGCCGAGCACGGCGAGGTGGTGCGCTCGACGCCGATCCGTCATCGTATGCCGGTGGAGGAATACCTGAAGCCGCAGAAGCGCTTCGCCCACCTCTTCGGCAAGACCGAGGCCGTCGACACCATCGCGCGCATCCAGGCCATGGCCGACCGCAACATCCGCAAATATCGCTTGGTGGACGAACGCCGCCATGGATAAGCCCTTCGCCATCACCCTCGATCCCGGCTCCTCGCTGGCCAACCGCACCGGCTCCTGGCGCACGAATCGGCCGGTGTACGTCGACCGCCTGCCGCCCTGCAACCACGCCTGCCCGGCCGGCGAGAACATCCAGGGCTGGCTGTTCCACGCCGAGTCCGGCGACTACGAGAAAGCCTGGCGCGAGCTGGTGAAGAACAACCCGATGCCGGCGATCATGGGCCGCGTCTGCTATCACCCCTGCGAAACCGCCTGCAATCGCGGCCAGTTGGATGAATCGGTGAACATCCACGCCGTCGAGCGCTTCCTCGGCGACGAGGCGATCAAGCGCGGCTGGACCGTCGCGCCCGGTGCCGAAACCGGCAAGCGCGTGCTGGTGGTCGGTTCCGGCCCGGCCGGGCTCTCCGCCGCCTGGCACCTGCGCCTGGCCGGGCATGCCGTGACGATTTACGAAGCCAACACGCAGAGCGGCGGCATGATGCGCTTCGGCATTCCGAAATACCGCCTGCCGCGCGAGGTGCTCGACGCGGAAGTGCGGCGCATCCTCGACCTGGGCGTCGAGTTGAAGCTGGACAGCCGCGTCGACGACCTGCTGGCGACGATGAAGGCCGGCCGCTTCGACGCCTGCTTCCTTGCCGTCGGCGCGCACATCGCCAAGCGCGCCTACATCCCGGCCGGCGACGCCGGCAAGATCCTCGACGCCGTCTCGGTGCTGCGCGGCATGGAGCATGAAGAGAAGCCCCTGCTCGGCCGCCGCGTCGTGGTGTATGGCGGCGGCAACACCGCCATCGATGTCGCCCGCACCGCCAGGCGCCTCGGCGCCGAGGAATCCATCATCGTCTACCGCCGCACGCGTGAAAAGATGCCGGCGCACGATTTCGAGGTCGAGGAGGCGCTGCAGGAAGGCGTGCAAATGAAATGGCTGACCACCGTCAAGGAGGCCGGCGAAGCGGGCCTGATGGTGGAGAAGATGGCGCTCGACGAGAACGGCTTCCCGCAACCGACCGGCGAATTCGAGACCATCGCGGCCGACTCGCTGGTGCTGGCGCTCGGCCAGGACGTCGATCTGGGCCTGCTCGCCGTGGTGCCGGGACTGACTTTCGACCAGGGCTCGGTGCAGGTCGACGCCGGCATGATGACGGGGCACCCGGGCATCTTCGCCGGCGGCGACATGGTGGCGGGCGAGCGCACCGTCACGGTCGCCATCGGCCACGGCAAGAAGGCGGCGCGCCACCTCGACGCCTGGCTGCGCGGCGAGGCCTGCGTCGCCCCGCCCAAGCACGAAGTGGCCACCTTCGACAGGCTCAACACCTGGTACTACGCGGACGCGCCGAAGACCGTGCAGCCGGTGCTCGACATCATCCGCCGCCAGGGCAGCTTCGAGGAGGTGCTCGGCGGGCTCGACGAGGGCAACGCCCTCTTCGAGGCGCGGCGCTGTCTCTCCTGCGGCAACTGCTTCGAGTGCGACAACTGCTACGGCGTCTGCCCCGACAACGCCGTCATCAAGCTGGGGCCGGGCAAGCGCCTCCGCTTCAACTACGACTACTGCAAGGGCTGCGGCATCTGCGTCGCCGAGTGCCCCTGCGGGGCCATCCGCACCGAGCCGGAAACCATTTAAGTTCCGGCCGGCCCGGCCGTTATTGACTGCTGATACCCCGGCAGTCGACCATGGCCATCAAGAAAATATCCGCCGCCCGGCTGAAGCCGGGCATGTTCATCCATGACCTCAACTGCGGCTGGATGGATCATCCCTTCCTGACCACCCGCTTCAAGCTGGAATCCGGCAAGGACGTGAAGAAGATCCTCGACGCGGGCATCCGCGAGGTCTACGTCGACACCGAGCTCGGACTCGATGCCGGCGACGCCCCGACGGCCGAGGAGGTCAGCCGGGAACTCGACGACGAGATGGCGCGCGAGGCCGAGAAGCAGCCCGAGCCGCGCGCCTCCGCCCGCGAAGAGCTCGCCCGCGCCCAGAAGATCCACGCCGAGGCGAACCTCATCATGCGCGGCATCATGAGCGACGTGCGGCTGGGCAGGCAGGTGCAGGTCGAGCAGATCGAGCCGATGGTCGACAAGATGGCCGCCTCGATCCTGCGCAACAGCGGCGCCCTCATCTCGCTGAATCGCATCAAGAACAAGGACGAGTACACCTTCCAGCACTCGGTCAGCGTCGCCACCCTGCTGATGGCCTTCTGCCGCGGGCTGAGCCTCGACGAGGCCACGCTCCGCCAGGCCGGCATCGGCGGCATGGTGCACGACGTCGGCAAGATGCAGACCCCCGACGGCATCCTCAACAAGCCCGGCAAGCTCACCGACGACGAGTTCGCCGTCATGCGCCACCACGTCGTGGCCAGCCGCGAAATCCTCGAGATCACGCCGAACATCTCGCAGACGGCGCTGGAAGTGGCGGCGCAGCACCACGAGCGCTACGACGGCAGCGGCTATCCCGACCGCCTGAAGGGCGACGGCATCTCCCGCATCGGCCAGATGGCCGCCATCATCGACGTCTACGACGCCATCACTTCCGACCGCGTCTACCACAAGGGCATGCCGCCGACCGAGGCCCTGCGCAAGCTGTTCGAATGGAGCAAGTTCCATTTCAACCCGGAGCTGGTGCATGCCTTTGCCCGGGTGGTGGGCATCTACCCGGTCGGCGCACTGGTGCGGCTGGAGAGCCAGCGCCTGGCGGTCGTAATCGAGCAGCGCGAGTCGAACATGCTGCAACCCCTGGTGCGGGCCGTCTTCGACGCCAGGCGCAATTACTACATCCCCCCCGAGGACGTGGATCTCTCGCGGCCCATGGGCAAGGGCGGCGCCGACCGCATCGTCGGCCACGAAGCGCCGGAAAAGTGGCGGATCGACCCGATGCGCTTCCTCTGACCTCCCGCCCCGCCAAGGCGGGACTCGGCTGATCGTGTCGCCCGGATGGCATTCTTCCCGGCGGAACTGCTCCTATAATGGGTGTTTTCCGCGCAGCCAGACAGAGGAAGGAGGGGGATGATGGGTGCCAAATACCAGGAGTTTTACCGCCGCTCGATCGAGGACCGCGACGCCTTCTGGCGCGAACAGGCCGCGCTGGTCGACTGGCACAAGCCCTTCGGCCAGGTGCTCGATTACGGCAAGCCGCCCTTCGCCAAATGGTTCGTCGGCGGCGAGATCAACCTGTGCCACAACGCCGTCGACCGGCACCTTGCAACCCGTGCCGACCAGCCGGCGCTGATCTACATCTCGACCGAGACCGGCGAGGAGAAGACCTACACCTACGCCGAACTGCACGCCGAAGTGCAGCGCATGGCCGCCGTCCTGCAGAGCCTCGGCGTCGGCAAGGGCGACCGCGTGCTGATCTACATGCCGATGATCGCCGAGGCGCTCTTCGCCATGCTCGCCACGGTGCGCATCGGCGCCATCCACTCGGTGGTGTTCGGCGGCTTCGCCGCCAGCTCGCTCGCCACCCGCATCGACGACGCCCAGCCGAAGGTGATGGTGACGGCCGACGCCGGCATGCGCGGCGGCCGCGCGGTGCCCTACAAGCACCTGGTCGACGAATCGCTGCGGCTGTCGGCCACGCCGCCGCAGAAGGTACTGATCGTCAACCGCGGCCTCGACAAGGACATGCCGCGCGTCGCCGGCCGCGACCTCGACTACGCCGAACTGCGCGCGCAGCACCTGAACGCCAGCGTGCCGTGCACCTTCGTCGAGTCCTCGCACCCGTCCTACATCCTGTACACCTCCGGCACCACCGGCAAGCCGAAGGGCGTGCAGCGCGACACCGGCGGCTACGCCGTGGCGCTGGCCGCCTCGATGCGCCACGTGTACCAGGCCAACCCGGGCGAGACCTATTTCGCCACCTCCGACATCGGCTGGGTGGTGGGCCATTCCTACATCGTCTACGGCCCGCTCATCAACGGCATGGCGACGGTGGTGTACGAGGGCACGCCGATCCGCCCCGACGCCGGCATCTGGTGGAAGATCGTGCAGGACCACAAGGTCACGGTGATGTTCTCGGCGCCGACCGCCATCCGCGTGCTGAAGAAGCAGGACCCGGCCTTCCTGAAGAAATACGACCTGTCCTCGCTGCGCCACCTGTTCCTCGCCGGCGAGCCGCTCGACGAGCCGACGGCAAAGTGGATCGCCGAGGCGCTGGGCAAGCCGATCTACGACCATTACTGGCAAACCGAGACCGGCTGGGCCCTGCTCACCGGCCTGCCCGGCGTCGAGCCGCACCCGACCAAGTTCGGCAGCCCCTCCTTCCCCGCCTACGGCTACGACGTGCGCCTGCTGCACGAGGGCACCGGCCAGGAAGTGCCGCCCGACGAGAAGGGCGTCGTCGCCGTGGTGCCGCCGCTGCCGCCCGGCTGCATGACGACGGTGTGGGGCCAGGACGAGCGCTTCGTGCAGACCTACTTCACCTCCTTCCCCGGCAAGCAGATCTACACCACCTTCGACTGGGGCATCCGCGACAAGGACGGCTATTACTTCATCCTCGGCCGCACCGACGACGTCATCAACGTCGCCGGCCACCGCCTCGGCACGCGCGAGATCGAGGAGGCCATCAGCGCCCACGCCGCCGTCGCCGAAGTCGCCGTGGTCGGCGTCGCCGACCCGTTGAAGGGCCAGATGCCGATGGCCTTCGCCGTGGTGAAGGACCCGGCGAAGATCGCCACGCCGGAACTGCGCGCCGCGCTGGAAAAGGAGGTGATGGGCACGGTGGACGGCCTGCTCGGCCCCATCGCGCGGCCGAAGAACGTGCACTTCATCAACCAGCTGCCGAAGACGCGCTCCGGCAAGGTGCTGCGCCGCTCCATCCAGGCCATCGCCGAAGGCCGCGACCCGGGCGACCTGACGACCCTGGACGACCCGGTCGGCATCCAGATGGTGAAGGACGCCGTCGACGGCAAGTAACCTGGAGCGGCCGCAGGCCGCGAACAACCGTCACCCCCTTCCCGTGGAAGGGGGGCGGGGGGGATGGCAGGTATCTCATCGCCGTCCCGCCGCGACTTTTCCGCGCCCCTTCCGGCCCTCCGGGCGGAAGGGGTTTTGCGTCAGGGCTTTAGCTTTGATCCACGTCAATGACCGTTCGGGCGGCGCTCCTTAGAGTTGCGATGCTCCGACGCCAGCGCGCAGCATGACCACCCTCACCGCAAAACCCTTCGAACTCGTCTGCCCGGCCGGCGCCCTGCCCGCCCTGAAAGCCGCCGTCGACAACGGCGCCGACTGCGTCTACACCGGCCTCAAGGACAACACCAACGCGCGCAACTTTACCGGCCTCAATTTCGACGACGCGCAGCTGCGCGAGGGCATTCGCTACGCCCACGACCGCCGCGCCAAGGTGCTGCTGGCGCTCAACACCTATCCGCAGACCGCCACCTGGAGCCGCTGGACCGCCGCCGTCGACAAGGCCGCCGACTTCGGCGTGGACGCCATCATCCTGGCCGACCCCGGCCTGATGGAATACGCGAAGACGAAGCATCCGCAGTTGCGCCTGCACCTCTCCGTGCAGGGCTCGGCCACCAGCTACGAGGCGATCAACTTCTACCACGAGCAGTTCGGCATCCAGCGCGCCGTGCTGCCGCGCGTGCTGGCCATGGCGCAGGTCGAGAACGTCGTGAAGAACACGCCGGTCGAGATCGAGGTGTTCGGCTTCGGCGGCCTCTGCGTCATGGTCGAGGGGCGCTGCGCGCTGTCCGCCTATGTTACCGGCGACTCGCCCAACACCGTCGGCGTCTGCTCGCCGGGCAAGGCGGTGCGCTACGAGCAGACCGCGCAGGGCATGGAGACGCGCCTGAACGGCGTGCTCATCGACCGCTTCGCCGAGGGCGAGAAGACCGGCTACCCGACGCTGTGCAAGGGCCGCTTCGAGGTGAACGACGAGACCTACTACGCCATCGAAGAGCCGACCAGCCTGAACACCCTCGAGCTGCTGCCGAAGCTGATGGAGATCGGCGTCAAGGCCGTCAAGATCGAGGGCCGCCAGAGGAGCCCGGCCTACGTCGCGCAGGTGACCAAGGTGTGGCGCGAGGCCATCGACTCGGCGCTGCGCAACCGACAGGACTTCTCCGTGCGCGATGCCTGGATGGCGGAACTGAACAAAGTGTCCGAGGGCAACATGCACACGCTCGGGGCGTACTATCGCCCCTGGAAGTGAAATGAAGTTAGCCCTTGGGCCTTTGCTCTACTACTGGCCGCGCCAGCAGGTCTTCGACTTCTACGAGGAGATCGCGCGAACGCCGGTCGACATCGTCTACCTCGGCGAGACGGTCTGCGCCCGCCGCCACGAACTGCGCGTACAGGACTGGGCGGAGATCGCGCAAAAACTCGCTGCCGCCGGCAAGCAGACGGTGCTCGGTACGCAGACGCTGATCGAGTCCGAGTCGGACCTGAAGACCCTGCGCCGCGTCATCGACGAGAAGGACTTTCTTACCGAGGCCAACGACATGGGCGCCGTGCGCCTGCTCTCGTCCGCCAAGCGGCCCTTCGTCGCCGGCCCCTTCCTCAATGTCTTCAACAGCGCCACGCTTGGCCTGATGGCGCAGCTGGGCGCCGCGCGCTGGGTGATGCCGGTGGAAATGTCGGCCGACGCGCTGCGCGAACTGCAGGCCGCCCGCCCTGCCGGACTGGAGACCGAAGTGTTCGCCTACGGCCGCCTGCCGCTGGCCTTCTCGGCGCGCTGCTTCACCGCCCGCCACTTCAACCTGCAGAAGGACGACTGCCAGTTCAAGTGCATCGAGTTTCCCGACGGCCTGCTCATCAAGACGCGCGAGGGCGAGGAGTTCCTCACGCTCAACGGCATCCAGACGCAGTCGTCGAAGGTGTACAACCTGATCGGCGAAGTGGGCGACCTGCGCGGGCTGGGCGTCGACATCCTGCGCATCAGCCCGCAATCGCAACACACGCCCGCCCTGCTCGAGGTTTTCCGCGCCCGAATCGACGGCACGCTCGACGTTCAGGCGGCGCGCACGAAAATGGCTGGCCTCGGCCTGGCCGAACCCTGCAACGGCTTCTGGTACGGCAAGCCCGGGCTGGACCAGATTGCCGCTTGAATGCCGGCAAGGTAACCTTGCCTGATGAAAACCGTCGAGCTGCTTCAGTCCCTCTCGGACAACCACGTCGAATACGTGCTGGTCGGCGGGCTGGCCGTGCAATTGCACGGATACCTCAGGGCCACTTTCGATATCGACCTCGTGCTGGCCATGAACGACGGAAACCTCAGCCGCTTCATCGAGGTGGCGAAACAATACGGTCTGGTGCCGGTCATTCCGGAGCCCATCGACGCGCTGCGCGATGCCGACAGGATCGATCGCTGGCATCGCGAAAAAGGCATGCTGGCCTTCGCCCTGAGGGAACCGGGTGCGGGCGGCGGAGTAGTCGATGTCCTGGTGCGGCCCGAAGTGTCCTTCGAAAGGCTGATGGCCAACGCCATCGCCGGCGATCTTTTCGGTCGCCGCGTATGGATCGCATCGATAGATGACCTGCTCGACATGAAACGCATCGCCAACCGCACGAAGGACAGGCTCGACATCGAAGCCCTGGAAAAAATCCGGCGCGGGGAGGATCCGAATGCCTGAAGCACCGGCCGGCTCCAGCCGGATCATTCCGCAAGAGCTGATGCTGGCGCGGCTCGCCCAGTCCGAGCAGATGCGCGAATTCTTCATCCAGATGTGGCTGCAGAACCCGGCCCTGGCCCGGCAGGGCGGCGCGCAGGTGCAGGCCTTGCTCGCAGAAATTGCCCCCGTTGCCTCCGGCCGGTAGACTTGCGCCATGGACCTGATCGACACCCTGCGCCGCGCGCGCATCCCGCAATTCACCCTGCCCCGCTTCGTCGGTGCCGTGCACGAGCGCCTGCCGCAGCTGCCGCCGACGCTGGGGCTGACCACGGCGCTGAACCTCGCCCTCGACCGCATCCTGCCGCGTGCGACCCTCGCGCCGCTCGCCGGCAAGCTGGTCTGCCTGCGCGTCACCGACGGCGGCCTGACCCTGAATTTCACCCTGACGGAGAAGGGGTTTCGCCCGGCCGTCAGCAGCGCCAAGCCCGATCTCATGATCTCCGCCAAGGCGCGCGACTTCATCGCCCTGGCCCTGCGCGAGGAAGACCCGGATACCCTGTTCTTCAGCCGCCGCCTGCTCATGGAAGGCGACACCGACCTCGGCCTGCTGGTGAAGAACACCCTGGACGCCATCGACTGGCCGCGCCTCGACCCGGCTGCCTTGCATCCTGTCCGCCTGCTCTCCGCCCTGCGCCTGCGTTTGGGCCCCTCAAACAGGTAAAATCGCGCTTTTGATCTTTCGCAAGCCCGGAAACCGATGGGACGGGCAGAATGCGCCATGCTTGAAGCCAGCAACCTGGAGTGCGTGCGCGGCGAGAAAAGCCTGTTTCGCGGCCTGTCGTTCCGCCTCGAACCGGGCGCCTGCCTGATGGTGCAGGGCGCCAACGGCAGCGGCAAGACGAGTCTCCTGCGCATGCTCTGCGGGCTGTCGCCGCCGGCCGCCGGCGAGATCCGCTGGAACGGGAAGCCGATCAGGAAGCTGGCGGAGGACTATCGCGGCGAGCTGCTGTATTGCGGCCATGCCGGCGCCGTGAAGGATGAACTGACGGCGCTGGAAAACGCGCGCATCGCAGCTACGCTGGCCGGCGCGCCGGTGGAGGAAGAGGCGGCGCGGGCGGCGCTGCGGCAACTGGGACTGAAGGGCCGCGAGGAGCTGCCGGCGCGCGTGCTTTCAGCCGGGCAGAAGCGGCGCGTGGCGCTCACCCGCCTGCTGCTGGAGAAACGCAGGCTGTGGGTGCTCGACGAGCCGCTCACGGCGCTGGACCGCGCGGCGGTGACGAACCTGTGCGGTGTCATCGACGCGCATCTGGCCGGCGGCGGCATGGCGGTGCTGACCAGCCACCAGGACCTGCCGCTCGCGGGGCGGGTCGAGCACCTGCGGCTCGACTGATGGGCGAGTCCAGCCTCGTTGCGGTACTCGTCGCGGTGATCCGGCGCGACCTGCTGCTCGCCCTGCGGCGCAAGTCGGACGTGCTGACGACGCTGTTCTTCTTCGTCATCGTCGTCAGCCTGTTCCCGCTCGGCATCGGGCCGGAGATGGCGATGCTGAGGAAGATCGCCCCCGGCGTGCTGTGGGTGGCGGCGCTGCTGGCGACGATGCTGTCGCTGCCGCGGCTGTTCGCGGCGGACCACGCCGACGGCACGCTGGAACAGATGGCCTTGTCGGCCGTGCCGCTCGGCGTGCTGGTGGCGGGCAAGATCGTCGCCCACTGGCTGCTCTCCGGCCTGCCGCTGGCGCTGCTGGCGCCGGTGCTGGGCCTGCAGTTCGACCTGCCGGCCGACGCGCTCGGCGTGATGATGCTGGCGCTGCTGGTCGGCACGCCGGTGCTCTCGCTGATCGGCGCCGTCGGCGCGGGACTGACTTTGGGCGTGCGCGGCGGCGGCGTGCTGGTGTCGCTGCTGGTGCTGCCGCTCTACGTGCCGGTGCTGATCTTCGGCGCCGGCGCGGTGGAAGCGCACATCGGCGGGCTGGGCGCGACGGCGCACCTGTCGCTGCTGGCGGCCTTCCTGGCGCTGGCGGCGTTTTTCGGGCCGTGGGCAACGACGGTCGCATTAAGGATTGCCTTGGAATGAGCAACGGCATCATCAACTGGTTCAGATTTTCCTCGCCGCAGACCTTCTATCCGCTGGCGGGGAAGCTGATCCCGTGGTTCTGGGCGCTCACCGCCGCGTTCGGCCTGGCCGGCCTGTATGTCGGCTTCTTCGTCGCGCCCACCGACGCCCAGCAGGGCGAGGGCTACCGCATCATCTTCGTGCATGTGCCGGCCTCGTGGATGTCGATGTTCATCTACCTCGTCATGGCCTTCTGGGCGGCGCTCGGCCTCGGCTTCAACACGCGCCTGTCCGGCATGATGGCCTCGGCGCTGGCGCCGACCGGCGCGCTGATGGCCTTCCTCTCGCTGTGGACCGGGGCGCTGTGGGGCAAGCCGATGTGGGGCACCTGGTGGGTGTGGGACGCGCGGCTGACCTCCGAGCTGATCCTGTTCTTCCTCTACCTCGGCTTCATCGCCCTGCAGTCGGCCATCGACGATGCGCGCCGCGCCGACAAGGCCGGCGCCGTGCTGGCCCTGGTCGGCGTGGTCAATATTCCGATCATCTACTTCTCGGTGAAGTGGTGGAACACCCTGCACCAGGGCGCCTCGGTCAGCCTGACCAAGTCGCCCTCGATGGCGCAGACCATGCTGTGGGGCATGCTGCTGATGGCGCTGGCCTTCTGGATGTATTCGATCGCCGTCTCGCTGACCCGCGTGCGCGCCATCATCCTCGAGCGGGAAAGGCATGCCGGCTGGGTCGAGGAACTCGCGGAGGTGCGGCAATGAACTGGGGCAGCGCCGCCGAATTCTTCGCCATGGGCGGCCACGCCTTTTACGTCTGGGGCGCCTTCGGCGCCTGCGCCCTGCTCATGATCGTGGAACCAATTCTCGCCAGGCGGCGTCGAAGCAACGCCCTCGACGAACTGAGGCGCGAGATGCGCGCCCGCAAGGAAAGCAACGAATGAAACCCCGTCACAAGCGCTTCGTCCTCATCGGCGGCGGCCTGGCCGTGCTGGGCATCGCCGCCGCCCTGGTGCTCAACGCCTTCCAGAGCAACCTGGTGTTCTTCTTCACGCCGACGCAGGTGGCGTCCGGCGAGGCGCCGAAGGGCAAGGCCTTCCGCATCGGCGGCCTGGTCAAGGAGGGCAGCCTGAAGCGCCAGCCGGACGGCCTCACCATGCAATTCGTCGTCACCGACACGGCGAAGGAAATCACCGTCGCCTACTCTGGCATCCTTCCCGACCTGTTCCGCGAAGGCAAGGGCGTGGTGGCGCAGGGCAAGGTCGGCGACAACGGCCTGTTCACCGCCACCGAAGTGCTGGCCAAGCACGACGAGAATTACATGCCGCCGGAAGCGCAGCACGCCGTCGACGAGGCGCACAAGGCGGCGAAGACGGTAAAACAGTAACGAAAACTCATTTGACACAGAGCCCACAGAGACACAGAGGACACAGAGAAAACATGAAAGATGCTTTGCTTTACCTCGGCGCACTCCGTGCCTCTGTGCCCTCTGTGTTTAAGGCGGTATCCACATGATCCCCGAACTCGGCCACTTCGCGCTGATCCTGGCGCTGCTCGTCGCGCTGGTGCAGGGCACGCTGCCGCTGGCCGGCGCCCATGGTGGAAAAAACGGCGCCATCCTGCCGTGGATCGCGCTGGCGCGGCCGGCGGCGCGGGCGCAGTTCCTGCTCGTCGCAATCGCCTTCGGCTGCCTCACCTGGGCCTTCGTCGCCAACGACTTCTCTGTCGTCTATGCGGTGCAGCATTCCAACTCGCGCCTGCCGCTGGTGTATCGCATCGCCGGCGTCTGGGGCGGCCACGAGGGCTCGCTGCTGTTGTGGATGCTGATGCTATCGACCTGGACCGTGGCGGTGTCCTTCCTCTCGCGCCACCTGCCCGACGCCATGGCGGCGCGGGTGCTCGGCGTGCTCGGCCTGGTCGCCGCCGGCTTCCTGCTCTTCATCCTGCTCACCTCCAACCCCTTCGAGCGCCTGCTGCCGGCGGCGGAGGACGGCCGCGACCTGAATCCCCTGCTGCAGGACCCCGGCCTGGTGTTCCATCCGCCGATGCTCTACATGGGCTACGTCGGCTTTTCGGTGGCCTTCGCCTTCGCCATCGCCGCGCTGCTCTCGGGCCAGCTCGACGCCGCCTGGGCGCGCTGGTCGCGGCCGTGGACCACGGCGGCCTGGGTCTTCCTCACGCTCGGCATCGCGCTCGGCTCCTGGTGGGCCTATTACGAGCTGGGCTGGGGCGGCTGGTGGTTCTGGGACCCGGTGGAGAACGCCTCCTTCATGCCCTGGCTGGTCGGCACGGCGCTGGTGCACTCGCTGGCGGTGACGGAAAAGCGCGGCGGCTTCAAGAACTGGACGGTGCTGCTGGCCATCGCCGCCTTCTCGCTCTCGCTGCTCGGTACCTTCCTCGTGCGCTCGGGCGTGCTCTCCTCGGTGCACGCCTTCGCCACCGACCCGCGCCGCGGCATCTTCATCCTGCTGTTCCTCGCCGTGGTGATCGGCGGCTCGCTGTTCCTGTTCGCGCTGCGCGCGCCGAAGGTGGGGCTGGGCGGCGCCTTCGGCCTCGTCTCGCGCGAGTCGCTGCTGCTGATGAACAACGTGCTGCTGGTGGTGGCCGCCGGCAGCGTCATGCTCGGCACGCTGTATCCGCTGTTCATCGATGCGCTCGGCCTGGGCAAGCTGTCGGTCGGTCCGCCCTACTTCAACGCCGTCTTCGTGCCGCTGATGGTGCCGGTGCTGCTGCTGATGGCGCCGGGACCGCTGATGCGCTGGAAGCACGGCAACGCCGGCGACGTCATGAAGCGGCTGTGGCCCGCCGTGCTGGCGGCACTGACTTTTGCCATTGCGGTGCCGCTTGCCTACGGCCGCTGGTCGCCGCTGGTGGCGCTCGGGCTGGCGCTGGCCGCCTGGATCGTCGGCGCCAGCGCGGTCGGCATCGTCGCCCGCCTGCGCGGCAGCCAGGGCGGGCCGTTCGCCCAGCCGCGCAGCTGGTGGGGCATGCACCTCGCGCATGCCGGCGTGGCCGCCTTCGTCGTCGGCGTCACCCTGGTGTCGGCCTACCAGGAGGAAAAGGACGTGCGCATGGAGCCGGACGAGACGGTGACGGTGGGCGGCTACACCTTCCGCTTCGTCGGCGTGCGGCCGGAGATGGGGCCGAACTACCGCGCCATGGTCGGCGAGGTGGCATTGTCGAAGGCGGGCAAGGCGCTGAAGACACTGCGCCCGGAAAAGCGCAGCTACTTCTCCTCGGCCATGCCGATGACCGAGGCGGCCATCGACGCCGGCATCCTGCGCGACGTGTATGTCTCGCTCGGCGAGCCGATCGACGAGCGCGCCTGGAGCGTGCGCGTGTATTACAAGCCCTTCGTCGACTGGATCTGGGGCGGCTGCCTGCTGATGGCGCTGGGCGGCTTCCTCGCCCTCAGCGACCGCCGCTACCGCCTGAAGAAGGCGGCGGCGGGCAAGGTCGCCGCGCAAGGAGCCGCGGCATGACGCGTTTTCTGCTGCCCCTCGGCATCTTCATCGTGCTGGTGGCCTTTCTTGCCATCGGCCTCAATCTCAACCCGCGCGAGGTGCCCTCGCCGCTGATCGGCAAGCCGGCGCCGGCGTTCTCGCTGCCCCGGCTGCACCAGCCGGAAGCGAAATTCGCGCCGCAGGACATGCAGGGCAAGGTCTGGCTGCTCAACGTCTGGGCTTCCTGGTGCGTCTCCTGCCGGCAGGAGCACCCGATCCTGGTGGAGCTGGCCAAGACCGGCCTGGTGCCGATCGTCGGCCTCAACTACAAGGACCAGCGCGCCGACGCCCTGAAATGGCTGGACCGCTTCGGCGATCCCTACACGCTGTCGATCGTCGATGCCGAGGGCCGCGTCGGCATCGACTACGGCGTCTACGGCGTGCCGGAGACCTACCTCATCGACAAGGCCGGCGTCATCCGCTTCAAGCAGATCGGCCCGGTGACGCAGGACGTGCTGGAAAAGACCATCCTGCCGCTGGTTGCGGAGCTGAACAAATGAAAAAACCATTAACCACAGAGACACAGAGACACAGAGGATTCTTGTGTTTCGCCCTTCTCTGTGTTCTCTGTGTCTCTGTGGTAAACCCGGTTTTCGCCAAGGAAGCCGCGCCGCTGGCGCAGGACGAGGCGGTGGAAAAGCGCATGGTAACGATCTCCGAGGAACTGCGCTGCCTGGTCTGCCAGAACGAATCGCTGGCCGCCTCGCGCGCCGACCTGGCGCAGGACCTGCGCCGCGAGATCCGCGAGCAGATCGGGCAGGGCAAGTCCGACCAGGAGATCCTCGATTTCATGGTCGGCCGCTACGGCGACTTCGTGCGCTACCGGCCACCGCTGAAGGGCACCACGCTGCTGCTCTGGTTCGGGCCGTTCGCGCTGCTGCTGGCCGGCGTCGCCGGGCTGGTGATCATCCTGCGGCGCCGCGCCCGCCGCGTCGCTCCGGCGAACCTCAGCGCCGAGGAGCAGAAACAGGCCGAGGAACTGCTCAAGCTGGGCGAAAGCGAGCTGAAACCATGACCGGCTTTCTGGTTGCCGCGGCGATCCTCGTCGCGCTCACCCTGTTGCTCCTGCTCGTGCCGCTGCTGCGGCGGCGCGCGTCCGCCGACGCCCACTCGCGCCGCGCCATCAATGCCGGCATCTACCGCGACCAGCTCGACGAGCTCGAGCGCGATTTCGCCGCCGGCGGCCTCGATCGCGCGGATTACGAGGAAAGCCGGCGCGAGCTGCAGCGCCGGCTGCTGGAGGACGCCGGCGCCGCCGACGCCGGCGCCGCGGCCGCGCCGCAGCCGGCCCGCAAGAGCGCCCTGTTCGTCGGCCTGGCCCTGCCCATCGCCGCCGGCCTGCTCTATTTCGCGCTGGGCAACCTGCCGGCGCTGTCGCCGGAAAACGTGCAGCAGCCCAAGATCACCGCCCAGCAGATCGAGGAAATGGTGGCGCGCCTGGCCGAGCGCATGGAAAAGAACCCGGGCGACCCCAAGGGCTGGGTCATGCTGGCGCGCTCCTACAAGGCAATGGGACGCTACGAGGAATCCACGCGGGCCTTCGGCAAGGCGGAAAAGCTCGTCAATGAGGATCCGCACCTGCTCGCCGAATACGCCGAGGCGCTGGCCCTGTCCACCGGCGGCTCGCTGCGCGGCCGGCCCAGCGAACTGCTCGCCCGCGCCCTCAAGCTCGATCCCGATTTCCCCGACGCCCTCGTGCTGGCCGGCACGGCCGCCTACGAACGCGAAGACTATGCCGGCGCCGTGAGCCACTGGGAGCGCCTGCTCAAGCAGCTGCCGCCGGACTCCGAGGACGCCCAATCCCTGCGCGAAACCATCGCCAAGGCGCGCGCCGAGGCGAAAAAACCGGGCAAGCGCAGGTAAGCTCGTTAACGGTCACGCGGGGCCGGCAACCGCTCGCGGCAACCGCATGCAACGGAGCGGAGCCATGAAGCCTCTTTCAAGATTGTTCCCGCGCAAGCTCGGCGCCAAGATCAACGCCATCCTGGTGCTGTATTTCGTTTTCGCTGCCTCGGTGATTCTGCTGACGCTTTACGTGGCCCGCCAACTCGAGGGCGAAGGCGCAGCGATCAATGTCGCCGGCTCGGAGCGCATGCTGCTCTACAAGCTGACCTTCCACATGCACCAGATGCTGGATGGCACGCGGCCGCGCGATGAGGTGATCGGCGAAACGCAAGGCCTCGTCGGGCAGATCGAGCAGACGCTGCGCATGCTGGAAGTCGGCGATCCGGAGCGCCCCCTCTTCCTGCCCCGGGAGCCGCGCATCCGCGAACAGGTCGGGCTTCTGAAGCGCGAATGGCGGGACGAGTTCAGGCCGCGGATCGACAAAATGCTGGGCACGCTCGATGACGGCGAGCGGCGCCATCTCCTCACCGAGTTCGACGGGGCCGTGCTGGCGTATGCCCCGAAGTGGAACGATCTGGTGTTGATGATCGAGCGGAGCAATGCCAGGAATACCTTCCTGATGTTCTTTTTTCAGAACATCCTGGTCGGCTTCGCCCTCCTGGGCACCCTTTTGCTGATCTATCTGTTCAAGAAACTCGTCATCGAGCCGGTGGAGCTGCTCAGGGCCGGCATCGGGCGCATGGCGGTATCGGACTTCGATGTGCGCCTGCCGGTCCTGTCGCAGGACGAATTCGGCGAACTGGCGGTCGGCTTCAACCAGATGGCCGACAACCTGCAGGGGCTGTACGCCACGCTGGAGCAAAGAGTCGTGGAGAAGACGCGCAGCGTCGAAGAGCGAAACCGGGAACTCGCGCTGCTTTACGAAATCGCCGCCTTTCTGGGAGAGCACGCGACGCTGGAGGCCGTCTGCGACGGCGTCCTGCTCAAGCTGCGCACCTTGCTCGGCGCCCAAAGCGGCGTCGTGCGCCTGGTCGATACGGCAACGGCGATTCTGGAGATCGCCACCAGCCACAACCTGCCGGAGGCCTTCATCGCGGCCGAAGCGCGCCTGCCGCTGGGGACCTGTCTCTGCGGCAAGGTGGCTGTCGATGGGTTGCCGATGGCGCCGGACCTGACCCGCTCGCCTCCGGAGATGACGCCCCTGCAAGGCTGCAAGCAATTCGGCTTTGCCGCCATGGCAGCCATACCGATCCGTTCGAAAAACCAGGTCATCGGCGTCCTGAATTTGTTCTTCCGCGAACCGCGGTCGCTTTCGCGGCACGAGATCAGGTTGCTGGAGGCCATCGGCCAGCATCTGGGCGTGGCCATCGAAAACCTGCGCCTGGTGGTGCGCGAGAAGGAAATGGCCGTTTCCGAAGAGCGCAACCTTCTGGCGCAGGAACTGCACGACAGCATTGCCCAGTCGCTGGCCTTCCTGAACATCCAGACGCAAATGCTGCAGGATTCGGTTCGCAACGGCCAGGCGGATGCGGCCGACGAGGAACTGGCGCGCATTCGCGAAGGAATCCAGGAAAGCTATGACGATGTGCGCGAGCTGCTGGTGCATTTCCGCATCAAGGTGGACCACGCCAATCTGGAAGAGGCCATTCGCAGCACGCTGGAGAAGTTCGAAGGGCAGACCGGCATCGGCACCTCCTTCGGCAAGCAGGGCGAGGCGCAGGCCCCGCCTGCCACCAGCCTGATCCAGATCATGCACATCCTGCAGGAAGCGCTCTCCAACGTCCGCAAGCACGCCAAGGCCAAGGCCGTGGCGGTCGAGATGCGGGGCGGCAGGGAATTGAGCATTTCCGTTCGCGACGACGGCAGGGGATTCGATCCCGAGAGCGTGGTCGAGCAGGGCGGCGCCTGCGTCGGCATCGGCATCATGCGCGAACGCGCCCACCGCATCGGGGCGCGCCTGGAGGTGGCGTCTTCGCCCGGCCACGGCACCTGTGTTACGCTCGCGCTGCCCGGATAATCCCACGGTTCGTATGGAACACGCCATTCGCGTTCTGCTGGTAGACGACCACACGCTCTTTCGCAGCGGCATCAAGGCCCTGCTGCAACGGCAGAAGGATTTCGAAGTCGTCGGCGAGGCCAGCGACGGCCTGGAAGGCATCAAGCGGGCGAAGTCGCTCAAACCCGATGTGGTTCTGCTCGATCTGCACATGCCCGGCATTTCCGGCCGCGAGGCGGTCCGGCTCATCGTCGAGGAGCTTCCCGAGACGAAGGTGGTGATGCTGACGGTATCCGAGGACACCGAGGACCTGCTGGAAACGCTGCAGGCGGGCGCCCACGGCTATCTCCTGAAGAACATCGACACCAGCTATTTCATCAGCGCCATCCGCAGCGCCGCGGAGGGCGAGGCCGTGATGTCGCCGCAGATGACGGCCAAGCTGATGCAAAGCGTCCGTGCCGCCCCGGCGGCGCCGGCCGCGCCCGCGCTCGACAAGGAACGCTTGTCTCCGCGGGAGCGGGAAATTCTCGGCTTTCTGGCCCGGGGCGCGAGCAACAAGGAAATCGCGCGCAGCCTCGATCTCTCCGAGAGCACGGTAAAGATTCACATGCAGAACATCCTCAAGAAACTGAATATCGTCAGTCGCGTGCAGGCGGCCGTGTATGCGGTCCAGCACGGCCTGTGCGGCAAGGACGACACGCCCTGACCCGCCGGACGGCCTAGTTCTTTCGGCCTAGTCTTCCCGATCGCCTAGCTCCGGCGACCTATCCCCTTTCCTTCCGCAGCAGACCGCGCCATGCACCAAGCGATGGATGGTGCGCCCGATCCCGCCCGAACAAAATAGCGTCGACGCCGGAAGCACAGGCGTTTCATGCCGCCGCGATGTCCCCCAACGCCGGCGGAACGGCCCGTTACCGAGAGAGGTGAAGAACGCATGGACCATGTCCAGCCGCTGGAACTCATGGAAAAGGTCGAGGCGGCGGGCCGGAAAAAGGCCGGACTGCACACCCGCAACATGCTGTTCCTGGGTTTCCTGTCCGGCGCGCTGCTGGCCTATGCCACCGCTTTTGCCTTCAAGGCTTCGGATGGGCTGCCGGGCGGCATGGCGGCGCTCGTTTCCGGAGCCGTCTTTCCCGTCGGCTTCGCCATGATCGTGCTGCTCGGGCTGGAACTCGTCACCGGAAATTTCGCCGTGCTCGCGGTTGGAGTCGCACACGGCACGGTGGGTTACCGTGAGACGCTGCGCAACTGGTGCTGGGTGTATCTGGGAAACTTCCTCGGCGCCCTCTTCGTCGGTTTCTTGCTTGCCTTCGCGCTGACCGAGGGCTTCAGCCAGGGCGCGGGGCCGCTCGGCGCCAAGATCATTGCCGTCGCCCAGTCGAAAACCCTGAATTACGAGCATGCCGGAGTCAACGGCTGGCTGACTGCCTTCGTCAAGGGAATCCTGTGCAACTGGATGGTTGCGCTGGGTACCGTCCTGGGCATGGGTTCCACCTCGACGACAGGAAAAATCGCCGCCATCTGGCTGCCCGTTTCGACCTTTTTCGCCCTGGCGCTCGAGCATTCCGTGGTGAACATGTTCGTCATTCCCACGGCCATCATTCTCGGCGCCGACATCAGCGTGGGCCAATGGCTCGCCTGGAACCAGATTCCGGTGACGCTGGGCAATTTCCTGGGCGGGTCGGTCCTGACCGGCCTGTTGTTGATCCACTGCTTCAAGGTTCCGCGGCGCGAGACCGGCCTCGAACACGGCCGCGCCTCGGATTGCCGCCTGTGAATTTCAGTCTGCCCATCGCCCAGCTGGCGATACTGGCGGTCCTCGCCTGGATGGCGCGCCGCGCTCTCCTGCTCGCGGCACCTTCGCCCGTCGCGTCGGGTGCGATCGTCATGGCAATCGGCATATTCGGACTGGCCTCGATCCAGCAAATCCCGGCGGTTCCGGCCGCGGCCATGCCGCCGCTCGCCTTGGGCCTGCTGGTGGTCTGGGGGTTCATTGCCGTGTCCTACGCGTCGAGCTGGCGGCAAGGCCGCCTGGCCGGCCTGATCGCCGCGCCCAACGACGGCTTCGCGGTGGGCACCTGGGTGGCAGGGACGGCGGTCATGGCGCGACTGCTCCTCACCGGCGTGCCGACATGGCGTGCGGCGGTCGTCGTCCTGGCCCTTGTCGCGCTGGGGTTGTGGCTGGGATATCTCGTTCTCGTGCTGCGCGGCTTTCGCGCCGTGCTGGCCAGCCCCGGCCGCCTGCGCGTGACCGGGCGCATCCTGCTCTCGACGGTCAGCACCCAGTCCCTGGTGCTGCTGGCCTGGCATCTGTGGCCAAGCGCCGATTTCCTGCGCGCCCCAACCACCGCGCTGCTGCTGCTCGGCTATCTGTTTTACGTGGCGGGGCTCGTGCTGATCGCCCAGCGCTACCTGAGGGAGCCGGGCTGGACCCTGTCGGAAGACTGGGACAACACCAACTGCATCCTGCACGGTGCCATGTCGATCAGCGGGCTGGCGGTGGTGTATACCGGCCTGCTGCCGGCATGGTTCGGGCTGGCGACATGGCTCTACGTGCTGGTCGTGCTGGTGCTCGTCGAGGCGGCCGAGCTGTTGCGCCTGGTCCGGCGCGTCGGGCAGCACGGTCTGCGCCAGGGCATCTTCACCTACCACGTGTCGCAGTGGTCGAGGAACTTCACTTTCGGCATGTTCTACGCCTTCACGCTCGCCTTGGCCGACGCCTATGCGCAGTCGCCGCTCCTCGTTCCGCTCAAGCCTTTCCTGGCGCCGCTGATTGCCGGCGGCCCCTACATCGTGCTGTTTTTTCTTCTGGTCGAGACCGGCCTGTGGGCCGTTGCGCATTGCAGATTTCGCGCAACGCCCGCCGCGCCGCAACGCCTGACCATCAACGAGTATGCAAAGGAGCAACGACAGTGAGCCATTTCCTCGACAGGCTGAAATTCTTCGACCGTACCAAGGGCACCTTCTCCAATGGCCACGGCATCGTCACCAACGAAGACCGGCGCTGGGAAGACGCCTACCGCAACCGCTGGCGCCACGACAAGGTGGTGCGTTCGACACACGGGGTGAACTGCACGGGCGGCTGTTCGTGGAAGATTTTCGTCAAGAACGGCCTGGTCGCCTTCGAGATGCAGCAGACCGACTACCCGCGCACGCGCGACGACCTGCCCAACCACGAACCGCGCGGCTGCCAGCGCGGCGCCTCCTTCTCGTGGTACCTCTACAGCCCGCACCGCATCAAGCATCCGCTGATTCGCGGCCGGCTGCTCGACCTCTACCGCGCCGAGCGCAAGGCCGGCCGCGATCCGGTGGAAGCCTGGGAGGCGATCCAGAACGATCCGGCCAAGCGACTCCAGTACACGGCCGTGCGCGGCCTGGGCGGCTTCGTGCGCACCGATTGGGACGAAGTCACCGAGATCATCGCCGCCGCCAACATCCACACCATCCGCAAGCACGGCCCCGACCGCATCTTCGGCTTCTCGCCGATCCCGGCCATGTCGATGATTTCCTACGCGGCGGGCTCGCGCTATCTCTCGCTCATCGGCGGCGCCTGCGGCTCCTTCTACGACTGGTACTGCGATCTGCCGGCGGCGAGCCCGCAGACCTGGGGCGAGCAGACCGACGTGCCGGAGGCGGCCGACTGGTACAACTCGACCTATCTCATCATCGCCGGTGCCAACCTGCCCATGACGCGCACGCCGGATGCCCATTTCGCCACCGAGGTGCGCTACAAGGGCGCGAAGATCGTCTCGATGGCGCCGGACTACGCCGAATACGTGAAGTTCGCCGACCTGTGGATGCCCGTCAAGCAGGGCACCGACTCGGCGGCCTTTCTCGCCATGGGCCATGTGGCACTGAAGGAATTCCACGTCGACCGTCAGGATGCCTATTTCACCGAGTACGCGCGCACCTACACAGACCTGCCGATGCAGGTGCTGCTGCGCCGGGTGAGCGAAACGGAGGGCGACGGCTACGTCAGCGACCGCACGCTGCGCGCTTCCGACTTCGACGGCGCCTTCGGCGAAAAAAACAATCCCGAGTGGAAGACCATCGTCTGGGACGAGATCTCGCAATCCTTCGTCGTGCCCAACGGCTCCATCGGCTTCCGCTGGGGCGAGGACGGCAAGTGGAACACCCTGCCGAGGAACGCCGCCAACGGCGCGGAGGTCCGCGCCCAGCTGTCCTGCATCGCCGGGAAGGATGCCGTGGTTTCCGTCGGCTTCCCGCACTTCAACCCGGGCGAACCGGGGCTGCTCTACCGCAACGTGCCGGCGCGCAAGGTGAAGCTCGCCAACGGCGAGGAGGCGCTGGTGGCCACGGTGTTCGACCTGCAGATCGCGCAGTACGGCATCGACCGCGGCCTCGGCGGCGGCAACGTCGCCGCCTCCTATGAGGACGCCACGGTCGCCTACACGCCGGCCTGGGCCGAGAAGGTCACCGGCGTCAAGCGCGCCGACCTGATTCGCACCGGCCGCGAATTCGCCGAGAACGCCGCCAAGACCCGCGGCAAGTCGATGGTCATCATGGGCGCGGCAATCAATCACTGGTACCACAATGACATGTCGTACCGCTCGATCATGAACCTGCTGCACCTCTGCGGCTGCGTCGGCCAGAGCGGCGGCGGCTGGGCGCACTACGTCGGCCAGGAAAAGCTGCGGCCGCAGGCCGGCTGGGCGCCGATCGCCTTCGCGCTCGACTGGCAGCGCCCGCCGCGGCACATGAACTCCACCACCTTCTGGTATTTCCACACGGACCAGTGGCGCTACGAGAAAGTCTCGGCCGACGGCCTGCTCGCTCCTTCCGCCAAGGCCAGGTACAAGGGCTACCAGCTCGCCGACTACAACGTGGTTGCCCAGCGTCTGGGCTGGCTGCCTTCGGCACCGCATTTCAACCGCAACCCGCTCGACATCGTCGCCGAGGCCGAGCAGGCAGGGGCGACCGACGAAGCCGGCGTGGCCAGGCACATGGTCGAGCAGCTCAAGGCCGGCAAGCTCGCCTTCGCCTACGAAGACATCGACGCGCCCGAGAACCATGTGCGCAACCTTTTCGTCTGGCGCGCCAACCTGCTCGGCTGCTCGGCCAAGGGCCACGAGTATTTCCTCAAGCACCTGCTCGGCGCCCAGAACGGCGTCATGCAGGAAGGCACCGACGGCAAGCTGTGCCAGGAAGTCAAGTGGCACGAAACCGCCGCCACGGCCAAGCTCGACCTGATGGTGGACATCAACTTCCGCCTGAACTCCACCGGCGCCTATTCGGACATCATCCTGCCGACGGCGACCTGGTACGAGAAGCACGACCTCAACACCACGGACATGCACCCCTTCATCCACCCGCTCGCGGAAGCCGTCACGCCGGGCTGGGAGTCGAAGTCCGACTGGCAGATCTTCCAGGCCATCGCCAAGACCTTCTCCCGCCTCGCTGAAAAGCACCTGGGCAGCAGGAAGGATGTGGTCGCCCTGCCCATGCACCACGACTCGCCTTTCGAACTGGCGCAGCCCCTGGGCGTGAAAGACTGGAAACGCGGCGAATGCGAGCCGATCCCCGGCAAGACGCTGCCGCTGCTGAAGGTGGTCCAGCGCGACTTCGCCGACACCTACCGGAAGTTCATCGCCCTCGGCCCGCTGATGACCAGGCTCGGCAACAACATCAAGGGCATCGACTGGAACACCGAGCTGGAGTACGAGGAGCTCAAGGCGCACAACGGCACGGTGCGCGAAGAAGGCCTCTCGAAAGGCATGCCCAGCATCGCCGACGACATCGCCGCCTGCGAGGCCGTGCTGCGCATGGCGCCGGAGACCAACGGCGAGGTGGCGCACAAGTCCTGGTCGGCGCTGTCGAAGAAAACCGGCATCGATCACCACCACCTCTACGCCGGGCGGCACGAGGACAAGATCACCTTCCGCGACATCGTCGCCCAGCCGCGCAAGATCATCACCGCGCCGACCTGGTCGGGCATCGAGTCGGAAAAGGTGTCCTACAACGCGGGCTATACCAACATCCACGAGCACATCCCCTTCCGCACGCTCACCGGCCGCGCCCACTTCTACCAGGACCACGAGTGGATGCTGGATTTCGGCGAAGGCTTCTGCGCCTTCCGCCCGGGGCTCGACATGAAGGCCCAGAACACGGTGCCGGCGGCAGTGAAGGCCAAGCCGCACCTGGTGCTCAACTGGATCACGCCCCATTCCAAGTGGGGCATCCACTCCAGTTACCAGGACAACCTGCGCATGCTGAACCTCTTCCGCGGCGGTCCCTACATCTGGATCGCCGAGGAGGACGCCCAGGACATCGGCATCGCCGACAACGACTGGATTGAGGCGATCAACGGCAACGGCGCCACGGTGGCGCGCGCGGTGGTCTCGCAGCGCGTGCCGCGCGGCATGGCGCTCATGTACCACGCCCAGGAAAAGACCGTGAACGTACCCGGCTCGCCTTCGACCGGCAAGCGCGGCGGCATCCTCAACTCGGTCACGCGCGTGGTGGTGAAGCCCACCAACATGGTCGGCGGCTACGCCCAGCTCGCCTACGGCTTCAACTACTACGGCACCGTCGGCACCCAGCGCGACGAGTTCGTCGTGGTGCACAGGATCGCCGACCAGGATATCGACTGGCTGGAGCGTCCGCTGACGCAGGAACGCGAGGACCAGCGCAACCCGGCCGGCGTCGGACCGCGCTGAACGGAACACACAGGAGACAACGATGAAAATTCGTGCCCAATTCGCACTCGTCTTCAACCTCGACAAGTGCATCGGCTGCCACACCTGCTCGGTGACGTGCAAGAACGTGTGGACCAACCGCAAAGGCGTCGAGTACGCCTGGTTCAACAACGTCGAGTCCAAGCCCGGCATCGGCTATCCGAAGCAATGGGAAAACCAGGAAATCTGGCGCGGCGGCTGGGAGCTGGCCGACGGCAGGCTGCAGCTCAAGTCCGGCAGCAAGCTCTCGCGCCTGCTCAACATCTTCGCCAATCCGGACATGCCGCAGATCGACGACTACTACGAGCCCTTCACCTTCGACTACGCGCGCCTGCAGAATGCGCCCCTGTCGGAGGCGGCCCCCACGGCGCGCCCGGTCTCGCAGATCACCGGCGAGAAGATGGACAAGGTCACCTGGGGGCCCAACTGGGAGGACGACCTCGCCGGCGAGTACGACAAGCGCGCCAGGGACGTCAACATGAAGGGCCTGGAAAAGCGCATCTACTCCCAGTTCCAGAACACCTTCCACATGTACCTGCCGCGCATCTGCAATCACTGCCTCAACCCGGCCTGCGTGGCGGCCTGCCCCTCGGGCTCCCTCTACAAGCGCGAGGAGGACGGCATCGTGCTGGCGGACCAGGACAAGTGCCGCGGCTGGCGCATGTGCGTGTCCGCCTGCCCCTACAAAAAGATGTTCTACAACTGGGAATCGGGCAAGGCCGAGAAGTGCATCGGCTGCTATCCGCGCGTGGAATCCGGCATGCCGACGGTGTGCTCCGAGTCCTGCGTCGGCCGCATCCGCTACAACGGCATCATGCTCTATGACGCGGACAGGATCGAGGAGCTCGCCGCCACGGCGAACGAGCAGGACCTCTACGAGGCGCAGCGGCGCATTTTCCTCGACCCCAACGATGCGGGGGTGATCGCCGCGGCGCGGCGCGACGGCATCCCGGAATCGTGGATCGAGGCGGCACGCATGTCGCCCATCTGGAAGATGGCTATGGAATGGAAGATCGCCTTCCCCATGCACCCGGAGTTCCGCACGCTGCCGATGGTCTGGTACGTGCCGCCGCTCTCGCCCGTGCAGTCGGCCATCGACCAGGGCGAGCTGCCCACCGAACCGGACGGCGCCATCCCCCAGGCCGGCGCCATGCGCCTGCCGCTGCAATATCTGGCGAGCCTGTTCACCGCCGGCCAGGAGCGGCCGATCTTCGAGGCCCTCGACAAGATGATGGCCATGCGCTCCTACCAGCGCTCGGTGCATGTCGACGGCAAGGCCGACACGCGCGCCCTGGAGCGCGCCGGGCTGAGCGAGCAGCAGGCGATAGACATGTACCGGCTGCTGGCCATTGCCAACCATGAAGATCGCTTCGTCATCCCGACCGGCCAGGCCGAGATCAAGCTGGAGGACGCGTTCGGCTTCCAGGGACAGAACGGCTTTACCTTCGGCAACGATTCCTCGCCCGGCATCAGCGGCCATTCGCTCTTTCCCGAGCGGCGCAAGGAAACCGTCGAGTCGAACGAGCCGGCGCCCGCGGCCGGCGAACGCTGAGGAAACGAACCATGCCATTTCATCGCATGCTATCCCTGCTCCTTGGCTATCCGGATGCCGCGCTGCGCGCCGCCTTGCCGGAAGTCGCCGCAACCCTTGCCAGCGCCGATCTCGCCGCGCAGGAGCGCATTACGCTCGACGGTTTCATCGACCGTATCGCGAGGAGCGATCCGACCGCGGCGGAAGAAGCGTACGTGCGCACATTCGACATGGTGCCCGAGCACAGCCTGCATCTGACCCATCATCTGCTGGGCGAAGACAAGAACCGGGGGCCGGCACTCATCGACCTGAGCGAGCATTACAAGGCGTATGGCGTTGAAATCTCGCAAAACGAGCTGCCCGACTACCTGCCGCTGATGCTCGAATTCGCCTCTTTGCTGGAAGAACAGGAAGGGCGCATGTTCCTGTCGTACTGGAACAAGGCCCTGCGCCAGCTGCACGCGAATCTGGCTGCCTCGGCCACCCCCTACGCCGAACTGGTGGGGCTGGTCGAACGGCGCAGCCGGCTCGCTGCGGCAGGCTGCGAGGTCACTACCTCTGCCGCCGAGATCACAAACCCGCTGCTCGACGACGGCGACAACGACCCGCCGGTGAGCTGGAATGCGCCGCCGCATCAGGCTCCCGCCCGTTCAGGCTCGCGTTGTTGAATTAACGATACGGAGACGATCATGGATTTTCTGCACAACTTCATTTTTGGCGTGTATCCCTACATCGCCACCACCGTCTTCCTGCTCGGGAGCTGGATCCGCTTCGACCATGAGCAATACACCTGGAAAAGCGATTCGAGCCAGTTGCTTTCGAAATCCGGCATGCGCTTCGCCAGCAACTTCTTCCACTACGGCATCCTCGGCCTGTTCCTCGGGCATGTGGCCGGCCTGCTGACGCCCCACGCCGTCTTCCTGGCCCTGGGCGTGTCGGACATGGCGCACCAGTGGCTGGCCATCGTCGCCGGCACGCTGTTCGGCGGCGCCTGCCTGCTCGGTGCCGTCGTGCTCTGGTTGCGGCGCCTCGCCAACACGCGCGTGCGCGCCGCCTCGCGCTGGATGGACATCAATATTCTGGGCTGGCTCGCGCTGACGGCCGCCGCAGGGCTGTTCACGATCCCTTTCTCCATTCAACACGCCAACGCGGGCAATGCCGAAACCATGATTCGCCTCGCCAACTGGGTTCAGAGCATCCTCTACCTGCATCCCGATCCCTCGCTGGTGAAGGAAGTCGATCCGGCATACAAATTCCACATGTTCCTGGGCATGTCCGTGTTCCTGTTCTTCCCTTTCACCCGCCTGGTGCATATCTGGAGCGCGCCATTCGGCTACCTCGCTCGCGCCTACCAGATTGTCCGCGCCAAGCGGGTTCATTGACCGAATACCGGTCAACGGCTTGCGATTCCTGCGCCGCAACTGTCCCCGGAAGGATTTTGGCTCCTCCCGGAAACCTTGCTTTAGATCAATGTCGCTCCGCAACAATCCGGCGAACATGCGCGCGTGCATCGATCGACTGAAAGGGATCTCATGGGCGGGGCGGAGAAAGGCTTTTTTTGCGGCTGCTGGAGCGCATTGCGCCGGCCCAGCGCCAAATACTCCCTGCTGACGCTGCTGGCGGTCGGCTTCGTCTCCGGCATCGTCTTCTGGGGCGGCTTCAACACCGCCATGGAAGCCACCAACACGCTGGAGTTCTGCGTCTCCTGCCACGAGATGCGC
>Ga0209605_1000973_pt1 | contig 33981 bp, 57 predicted proteins | sample AD_UKC035_MetaG_FD_184408 | JGI IMG/M metagenome (GOLD analysis project Ga0209605, IMG submission 184408) | Active sludge microbial communities of municipal wastewater-treating anaerobic digesters from USA - AD_UKC035_MetaG (SPAdes) (version 2) | ecosystem: Engineered > Bioreactor > Anaerobic >...
CCATTTGGTTGCTTCTTTCATGGTGGCAATGAGAACCCCGTCTTTGTAAATTCCCCACGCGTTTTGATTACCTTGCGGGTCCGGATTACTGCCATCGAAGATGCCAGTGTTTTTGTATGATCGGCAATCTTGTTGTGCTTTCATGGTCATAGGTTTTCTCCTTAAGTTGATTTATTAGTTAGGCGGAATCGGGTTTCTGGCTTTCTGCTTTGCCATTCAACCACCCAGCATCCCAATCTGCGGCAGCCCTGGCATTAATGCCTTTCCAGGGGTTGGCTTCTTTTGGCAGCCCGCGATAAAAGCTGTTTCGACCTGCTGAAAAAGTTTCGCTTGTGGTATTCATTTACCCGGCCACGGGATGGAAGCGTCGGCAATCGCATTGAGCATCGCCGGGTGGAGGTTCAGAAAAGTGTTGACCTCCGCGTCAATGTAATCTGCCCAGTTGTGCTGTTCGGAAGACCCCCCACTTGTATTCAGGGGGATTTTCTGCCCCCCAATCGTCACTTCTGGGTAAGACCAACCGCATTCGGTTGGCATTTCGATGGCTGCCCTCGGCACAAGGAAGCTGTGCGTGACGCCACTTTTTTGCAGCCAGTGTTTCGTCGGCTCAGATCTTTTAATTTCGTAGGTTGCTGGATTGCTTCGTGCATTCTGGTGCGTGAAATCAATGCCGGGGCCACGAGTGAACCCAGCGTTGAGGATCAGATTTTCTCCATCCTCGCCAACATAAACGGCGTACTGCCCTGGGAGGATAGGATAAAGCCCTTTTTGGGTTGGAAGTGTAGGCATGGTTTCTGGTTTCTCCTTGTTATTTCTTGAAGAACGCCGGTCGTTTATCACGGCCGGCGCTCCAGATAGTTGTTTCGTGGTTGTGGCGGTTGCGCAAGAACTTGATAGCCAGCGATACCCAACTGATTATCAGTAAGATGGTCGCCAAGCTAAGCAGGGATGATGTGATGGGTTCGCCTGGCATCTCAATCCCACCCATAGCAGCCGCAGTAATAGCTGTCACACGGTTGATTTGGCTGATAGCTGAAATACGGCAGCCTGAAGTCGGAAGGAGCTTTTTTCCCGCAATCAGGGCAGCGAGCGGTTCGGCCATCGAGACTGGGGAGTTTACTTTCCACTTCGTCTGCTCCAGGTCGAATTCCGTAGCAGATGGCGCAGACCGGTTTGCCTGCCTGGTTTGCATTTGCGGTGTGGCCGCATTTCATCATGATTGGCATAAATCAACCTCACTATTATTGCTTTTTTCGATCAAGGCCAATTCTTTCTCGACCTCGTTGATCCCAACCGGGAGAAGGCGATACACCTGGACAGACATAGTGTTGTGACCGGGTTCTTCTTCCAGGGTTGCTGCCACGCAGTAGGTTGCTGTCCTGATAGACCCGTAGGTGTGAGGATCTTCACCCGGTAACAGCCAGTATTCCTCCTCGCCTTCCGGGGCGCCCCAAGGACCGTTCGTCAGGTTGACAACGGCATATTGCTTGAACGGTTCATTTTGCCGTACCTTGTGGCCGCCTTCCAGGTAATAGGGTGAGCCATTCACGAGCCGCGCCAGCGCACGGATCTTCTCCATATCTTCATCGCTGATCACATAGGCATTGATGTCGTATGGGCCGGCGATTTCAGCGCTGCGAGCTACGGTTTCCACAGCGTCAAAGAGTTCTTGCAGTGAGTATTCTTTTTCTTCGGGCATGTTCTTATCCTTTCTTGTAGCGATAGACGATCTCTTTTTTCTTGTTATCCACCACTTGCCCATCGGCTAGACAGAGGATGGTAACCACTTTGTTAACGTAATCCCTGGCGGAACGGAAGGTGTCGAACCCGCAGTCGGTCTTGAAGTAGCTTTCGCCAACATCGCGGAACTGGCACAGCCAGCGTTTGGGTTTTGGTTTTTGGGTCACAGAGTCTCCTTATGAAGAGCTTGTTTCACCGCCTGCATAGCCTTCCCAATGGGCAGGCCTGCGAACGGGAAATGAACGGGTTTAGGGGCAAAGGCTGCCGCCAGGATGCGACGGTATTCCTTGCCTCCCAAGCCGATGATGGTTGAATAACGCTCCAGGCCCAAGCGCTGGGCCTGGGCCTGGATTTGTTCGATGGTGACGGTGTCGGCCGACGGACGGTTGAACGTCACGTTGAACGTCACATTGTATGGGCCCGGGATGATGAAGTCTGGTGAGATCAGCCCATACTTGGCTGATAAGATCAACCAGGCATCGCCGAATGCCTGGGCGTACTGCCGGTTGAGTCTGAAAGCGGCGCTGGTGTAGGCGTCAGCTGCTGCGATTGGGCCAGTGTTTGGTTGGCTGTCCCACACTTTTCGCTGTGCACAGGGGATGATGATCAGCGTCGCCATCAGATTTCGCCTACATAGGCTTGAACATTTTGGGCGTTTACGATGCACCGTTGCCGGCGCTCTAACCCTCTGTATTCAGGCAGAACGCCAACCGGGGCGTGCTGCAGCAGCCCTGAATGGGCATGCTTGAAGATGATGAGAGCTGAGCGCGCCCCCTCAAGCCATAGGCTTGAATCTCCCGATGCTAGATTGGGCATCAAGCGATTCAACGCCTTTAGCCAGCACAGGCCCAAGAAGTGAAAGCGCATTGGATGGGCTTCTACCAACTCGGTCACCACCGACAGGACGTTTTCTCTCTGCTTGTCGTAAGCGGCACGCTCTGCCTTATCCATTTTCTTTTCGCGCCCATCCCTCAGGATTGGAACCAGCCCGCCCAGGGCTACCAGGTCGGAATGAGCCAGGTAATGTTGCAAATCCACAACCGGCGCTCTCCACTGCCACACCGGTACTGTGTGGTAGCCCAGGCGGTTCATGGCTTCCCAATTGGAACGGGTCTGACCTGGATTTCCGATCACATCACAGGTGATAATCCAGTCAAACCGTGATTGATCGATCTCGTCAAGTGTCCTGGCGTAACCTTCGGGTGTGAGTTGCTCGCCGGCCTTGAAGGCCCGGTAGCTTCCGCTATCCAGGGCTATTGAGCCGGGCCAATCCAGTGCGACATTGTAGTCTACTGGATCAACCAGGATATGGGATACTCCAGCTTGCTGGAGCATCCCAATTTCATCGGCGGATTTGATGCCAGAGAAATAGAAGGTTGGCATTTGTGCTCCTCACGCCTTCGGCGACCGGCACTTAGAGCATTTGCATCGCCGGATCGGGCCGATGTTATGGCCCGGATAGCGTTTGTTTAACTCGGCGAGTAATGCAGCTAGTGCTCCCACACGAGTTCGGGCACCTCCCAGCCATTCGGGATTGCGCCAGTCTATATATGGACGAGTAGGGTCAAGGATCATCAAGTCCCATCGACGCCAAGCGTGACCAGGGACGGGGGGGGCATTCTCCTGAACCAAGATATTACATTGGGGAGACATTTTTGCCTCGTAAAACCTGCCGCTCCCGTTTTTCCCGGACACGATGATGATCTGCGGGCTTCCTTCGCGTGGCATTATGTTGCATCCTGCGTTTTCTGCCAGTCAGGATCCAGTTTGTTCAGCATGGCAATTGCCTTGGAGTAGGTGCATGAACCATCGCACCCGTCAGCGGGGCAATTGCACTGCAGGCTGGTGGCGTCCAGTATCTCGACGAGAAGGTTGCATATTCCATCGGTAAAACCTCGCTCGTGAAGCCAGTTCGTGCAAAGTTCATCCATTGTCTCGATGGGGATGTCGAGAACGCCTGCCTGTTCTAGGACGATGTCGTTTCCGACAGCCTCAATTGATGCGGTAACATCATCGTGGGCAAGAAACTCCAACTCGTCACATGGCTTCAGCCCATCGCGTGACCATATTTCCGCTCCCGGTGTGTTAGTAGTTATCCAGATAGTCATCTGTGGCTCCTTATGCTTGCGTCCGAACGGGAAAGTAGCGAAAACGGGCGATTGCCTCGTCCTGCTTCGTTGGTGCATGTACGAGTATCTGCACCAGAGGATCTTCCTCGGCAGTCCGACCTTTCACCGACTGTGGGTGCAAGTCGATCAGGGCGATGGGACGGTCAGGGTCAACCGCTGGGCAAAGCACTTCTAGTCCAAAAGCGCAGGGCCGGATGGTAATTTCGCCCAGAGCTTCCGCTTGATGGAACGCATAGGCCACTGCTGCGTCGCTGTCCACCTCCATGACCAAACCGTTCGCTTTTTTGATTGTTGTTTTGGACATCGCAACCTCCTAGTCATTGCGGATAGTCATCATATTAATCGATCATACGCCACACCGTCGCAAAGTCCCAGCCGCGGTAATTGCGTCCATCTGGGATGCGTGTACCAGGCTCAGAGCGCACGATGCCTCGTGCCTCCATTCGGTACAGCAGGTGCTTGAGCATGGCAAATGGCATTTTTCGACAGGTGGCGTGGAGTTGATACCCACCCTCCGTGAACCCTGGTAGGGTAGGGGGCAGGCGGGCCGCTCTCGCTCGCTTACGTGGATTAGCGTAGTGAGCGCACAGCCCGCAGTAAATAACGCTGGTTTGTGTTTCGGGCAGGTTGTTGATGTAGCGGCAAAGCCGGGCTGTCCAGGGGCCCGGGTCATCGTGAGCGCTGGCTGTCTCAGCTGCCAATTCTTCAAGCGCAGTCAGAACCATAACTATGTATTCTTCGGAAAACATAGTTACCGCCGTTTGTCGGGCGGGATCCATTGCATTTCCAGCACTCGGAAGAAGTCCTTTTCTTCTGGCGTCGGGATGATCTCTCCGGTGGTGGCATGGCGCACGGCTCCGTCCTTCACCTGGAGGTAGGATGGCAACAACCCTCTTTTGCTGCGTGGGGTGACGCAGCTGCGAGAGAAAGTATCCGGGCCGGTGCGCAGGGTGAAGATCACACCCCACGTAGCGGGAGGCAGTACCAGGAAAAGGTCGAGGTTGATCTGCTGGTGCAGCGCAATCTGGATATATCGCTGTCCGTGCTTCAGCACTTTGCCCAGCCTGATGAAATCATAGCGAGCAAACGCTGAGATCGGTGTGCCAAGCAAGTCGCCGTTGGAGACCATCTTTGGGATGGCAACCAGTTCGATGTCGCCGACATCCGGCTTCTGCCGTCGGACGCTGCCTGCGATTTCGATGCGTTCGCAAAGTGGGCTTAGCTCGCTTTTGAGTTGTTTGGCAATGAAAAGAGCTTCACGGTGGAGCATAGCTTCCTCCTACTCCACCGGCTTCTCATAGCGGTAGCCGCACAGGCACTGCCAGCCCACGAACTCGCCGGCGTCGTTGTGCACGGCCAGCATCGAGTTGTGGTTGGCGTTGTGAACAAACTCGCCGTTATAGCGCCACTCGAAAGGATCGTATTGTTCTACTTCGACTTCGATCCTTTCGATGGCTTCGACGTTCAACCGGTTGCCATCGCAGTCGATCAGCTCAGGCCCTCTGTCGGTTGAGTAACGGGGGCGCTGTTTGATGCTTTGAAACATCTTCTGCGCGCCGGTCTTGAACACGACACGTTTGAGTGTCACCAGGCTGGGCTTCTTATCCTGGGAGCCTGGACCGCAGCGCACATTGATTGCGGCCCGCCAGTGCTCCGGCACAGCGAGCGGGTGCAGGTGGTTGAGCATCTTCACCCGCTCCCAGAAATCTTGGTCGCCTGGGCGAGTGACGATCATGGGTGTTTTGTTTAGCATGCTTGTCTCCTTGATAGAACAGGCGAACGCCCGATCGACAGTCAACCGGGCATTCGCCAAACCTTCGCCATATTATGGCGATTGATTTTTGTTATTCTGAAAGATTACGCTCCTGCGCCGAGCCGGCGCTCGATCTCCTGCCGGCGGCGGGTGTCGCCAGTTGGGATGCGTTGCAAAGCCAAGAGCAGCGTACCAGGCTGAACCCGGGCGATGGTGTTGTAGAAAGCGCTGGGGCGCTTATCCACCCGGCCGGTCATGATCTCCAGCTCGTATTCCTTCAACTCGGCTTCGTTCTCCGGGCCGGGATTGGCCTGGGCAGCAGGTGCGCTTGTTTCAACCTTGCGCTGGCCGAGTGGGGCATCTTTCGCTAACCGCTGATCCAGGGAAGAAATTTGCTTGGCGGGGGAAGGCATAACCGGATCATCGCCCACACCGCTCATTTCGGGCACGATGGATGCGGCCATCTTCAACAGATCCTGCGCGGCGTCGCCGGTAAGCTGCTTCTTGAAGGTTGGAGCGGGGGGTTGTTCATCAGCTTTCTTTTGGATCCTCGGGAATTCATCCGGGAAGCTATCTGGTGCCCCGCTCGGCACGAAGCAGCAGCGCAGCATGTCGCCAGCCCGCTGGAGCACATCCTTCAGGCTGTACCCGCCGATAATCTGGTTGTCTTCCGGCCCGTAGGTGTAGATCGTCCAGCCACCTTCCTGCTGGAGACGGTAGAAGAACACCCAGCCATTTCCAAACCGCTGCCCATCCTGGTCGCGGTAGGGGTTCATCACCCGGTACTGGTCATTCTCGAAGTACACCTGGGTGCCATTGTCGCCAAAGGTCAGGATGACTGGTGCCAAGTCGGGATAGTCTTCCATCACGTAAGCCGGTACGGGCTTGCCTGCGGACAGCGCTTCCTGTACCAACCGTTTGTGCTCCTCGCCGTCAGCGGCGTTCATGATCGGCATTCCACCCGCAAAGGAGGCCTTGCTCATCATGTAGCTGGTCCGGGAGATCTCCCAGGGTTCGGCGGGCTTGGCTGGTTCGGGGGCAGGCTTGGCGATGGCTGCCGGTTGGGGCGCCGGCGTGGCCGGGAGGTAGGATTGCAACTTTTGCCGCACCCCGTCCAAGTCGTATTTGTAGGGGCACTTGTCCGCTCCGTCGATGCGGAGCGGAGACCAACCCTGGCCGGATGGTGTGCGGTGCATTTCACCGCCACCGTCAAAGGAGATCGTGAACCCATCCCCTTTGCCTTGGAAGAAGCCAAAGCCGAGATGCTCAACTTTGGCACCAAACTGTTCGTGGTCGTGGATGGTCGGAATTCCAAGCTTCGAGCATGAAATCACGATTGGCCCTTTTTCCAGGGCGTCTAGAAGGCATCGGATGTCATCGACCGTCCAGCCATCCGGCAGCGATGTGGCAGTGTTCTGGGCATCAGGTTGGGGCGGTGTGGTTGGTTGGGTTGGATGAGCTAGCAGCGCCCGCAGGCGGGCGGCCGTTGCCGCTCCATCGTAAGGAAAGCGCCCATCGAGTAGATCGACACGCGTCCAGCGATGTTCCCCGGAGGGGGTGGAAGACATGTAATCCCCGACATCGAAACGGATGGTGTAATGGTCGGTCTTGACGATCTGCTGCCCGTCTACCACTTCCCCCATTCCGGCGAAATCCTGGATTGACCAGACGCCCAGCGTCATGCGGTCCACCAGGATAACCCCATCCTCGTCGCCTTCAATTAACTCTGCCAGGAATTCGATATCTTCCTTCACCCAGCGGTCTTTCCCGATATCCAGCGGGAACAAGGGCCAGGGCTGCGCCATGCCTGAAAGCTGCGGGATGTTCTGGGCCAGGTCTTTCAACTGCTGCTCGTCGAACAGCACGCCCTGGACGTAGCCGCTCCAGATCTGGCGGGCAGCTCCATCATCGAATTGATACGAAAAGTCAGAAGGGAGCAGATTGCCCCCGGGCTGCAAGGCTTCGATGAGCGGCCAGGCCGAGATGGTATGGAAGCCGGCGATGGTGACGACCTCGCCGTTCTGGAGTAGGACATCCCGCCCCATGCAGTAGACCTGGATGCGGCTGTCATCGTTGGTGGTGAAGGGCAAGCCTTCCACCTGCCCCATGGGGATGATGTACTGCTCTAAGCTCAGGTTGCGCCGGCGCAGCGCGGCAAAGTGCTGCGCGCGCTGATGCCATTCGTCACCGTTATCGTCACCATTGGCGAGGACATCGAGGATTGGCTCTGCCACAGATGCGGGCGCCGGGGCCGGATCTGCCTTCTTGACATAGTCGGCGGGCAGAGGAAGGCGGTTGTAAGGGCCACCTTCTCCCCATGCCTCCTTGTACTCCCCCACTTCCGTGACCGGTGTGGGCTTGAACCACAGGTCGCGCTCCATCTGCAGGTGCAACTGAGCGCTGCGTACATCCTTCACTTCTGCCAGGGATTGGTAGCCAAACTCCGTCTCGTACCCTATCCCGGCCACCAGGCCAAAGATCACGTCTTGACCATCCCATTCCAGGATGTAGTATGTCCAGGCACCGTCGGGGTTGAAGAGCTTGATCGTTGCTAGGGGAACCTCTTTGGCATTCTCCGACGCGTACAGTTTGGGTACTTTCATCCAGGCGGGGATGTAATCGTAAGCGCTGCCCTTGCCGGCGACAAACCCGTACGGGCCGGCTTCGTCCTCTTCGGGTTGGCTAGTAGCCGGGATTGGCTCGACAGTGGGTGCTGTCTTGTCGGCGTTCTTGATCACGCTCATCACCTCATCCGGTTCCACATGGCGGGTGATGTACCACCCGATGCGCCGCTTGCTGAAAGTTGCGCCGAAGTTGCTGCGCAGCGCTTCGCGGATTGCTTCAGAAGGTGTGTCGGGGAAGAAAATCCAGGTCCAATCTCGTTCGTTCTGGACACGGATGCCGTTGGCGTCGCTGATAGCGGGAGCGCTGGTTGTGCTTCCGTTGGAGCGGCAGTTGGTGACGGCCGCCTCAATCTCGTTTACCAGCCGCGTCACAGCGCGGTGGCCCTCGGTAGAAGAGCTGGCGCAGGCCTCCAGGCCAACGCCAGTGGCAACCACCTGACCGTGGTACTCGACGTGCCAGGCGCGCCGGTTGGGGGTGGTATGGAAGGTCGGCCAGTCTTTCTGCCCCGAGTTGTACTGTACGGTTCCGGACGCGACATGCACGCCGACGACGATGCCGGGATGCTGTGGGTGGATGGCAACGCCGTCCCAGTGAGGGGCTCGGAAATAGTCAACTTCCGGTTTGCTCTCTCCAGGGTCATAGCCGAATATCGTCCATCCCCGCTGTTTCAATTCTGCGCCAATTGAGGCAATGGCGTGTGCCTTTTCGGTCCAGTGTAGGGTCATAGAAAACTCCTTTTCTTGTTCTTGTTACGGTAGTTGGGAAATCGTGCCGTTCGCAGCGGCCTGCCAGGCCAGCTCGGCGGCTTTAACCATCAGCTTGTGAGCGGAACGGCCCAAGGGCCGATATTCCGGCGACACTGCCAATTGCCGGGCGTAGTCCATCCCGCTCTGAGCGACATACAGCGGTTTCTTGACGTTCTCGATTGCTTTGATCTTCATCCAGTTCCATTCCTGGGGTAGTACCTCGATCATGTACTGGATGGCCGGATGTGTGGTGCGTGGGTTCACACCTGCACTCCTTGTTTACGCAGCCAGATTTTGACTGCAATCGCCCCTACTTTCTGCCCCGGGCGCAAATCCATGCCACTGCTGAACTGGCGGCGAAAGGCCCGTAGGTAAGGGGCAGCCTTGAAATTCTCCTGCGCAATCTTCTTGGGCGATGGTTGCTCGCCTATCAGGTCGCACAGGACGCTCAGGGCCAGGTCGGGTGAGCTGCCCCACTTCAGAATTTCGACCGGCCGTTCGCCAGTGCCTTCGATGGCAATGATGGTGCGCCGGTCGGGAGATACTTCGTAAGTGAGTGTATTGGAAAGCATGGTAACCTCCTGAAAAAATTTCCGGGGCAGGTTACCTGCCCCGGTTAGTAGGTGGAGCGCAGTCGGCGCGCTCTGTGTACAAGAGAGATGAATGGGTTCCGGCGCTTCTGTCCGGAGATGCGGTTCAAATGCACCCAGACGCCCGCCCAATAACCGAATGTGGCGAATTTGCAACGTGCCAGGGCATCGATTGCTTTGTATTCTGCCTCGTCGAGATCCACGGCCAGGGCCGCGTCGGTATCATTGGGTCTGTTCATAGATCAGGCAGTGGGGTGTGTGAATCGCTCGCGGCGGTACAGGCGATTGGTGCAGGCGGCGCCGGAGCGCCCACCAAACCAGGTTCTTATCCGCTTTCGTCAATGTAACCGTGTCTGGAATGCGGACATAGACCAGCCGCCGCCCGTTAGGGATGGTCTTGGTTTCGACTGGCACGAGTGAAGCGCGGTGGCTCAACGGCCAGTCGAGACGAATTCTGTAGTGTTGGTGCAATGTGATTATTGGCAATGTTTCTCCTTTCTCGTTGTTTTCTAATCAAATGGTTCCACGTTGGTGATGCCGCAATTTAGGCACTTGAAGTGGATATAGGTTAGCTCTTCGCTAGCCCAGACGATTTTGGCCGCCACCACCGATGCTGGGTGATGACACTCAAGGCAAGGGTCGCCTTTGATGGTGCCGTCTTTATTCCCTGGCCAGAACGCTTGGTACAACTCGTAGGCTGTCGGGCGTGTGATGGTAAACATCACCTGCCCTTTCTCGTCCACAACCCGGATCGGCTCAGGCTGGTGCCGGGATAGCTGTTGTTTTTGGAGAGAGTGCAAGGTTCCTCCTTTCTTGCTGCAGGGCGAACAGCCGCTGCAGCGCATTCTCCATCTCTTTGGTTGTTTCGGCCAGCTGAGCGATAGCTAGGGCCGCCGCCGTGTAAACCGGCACGGCGTTGCCGATCTGGATCACCTTTTCCTCCCGGTTCCCCAGCGGGACATAGGGTAGGGATGTCGCTGCGGCCAGCTCGCCCGGCGTCAGCATGCGGAAGCGGATATCCAGGTATTGGCGTCCATCCCTGGTTTCCACCACCGGCATGACCAGGCCAAACCGGTCCTTGGTGGTCTGCGTGGGCAGTGGATCATCCAGGGAGACGGGGTGACCAGTGCCGTAATACTCGACCAGGAAGGGCTCGGCCAGGCCAAATGCATCTGCCGTGGTGATGGTCACCATTGGGTCGTCCAGGGAATGCAGCGACCCTCCTTGATCCATCTTTATGATGAATGGCTGCCCGCCATACTTGCTCAGGCCCTTTTCGATTTGGTGGATCGTTTTAGGCACCAGTGGTCGTTTTCGCCCGAAGATGGTTTCCCCCTTCAAGTTCCAGTCAATGATCTCCCGCGCCGCTCGCCACTTGGGTTGTTTGCCGAACAAGGTTGCTGTGCCGTGTTTTGAGTACAGCGGCTCTGGCCAGCGTACTTTTCGCCCGCGGTGGGCCAGGATGAACAGGCGTTGGCGGCTGGTGGCATCGCCGTAGTCGGCGCAGCACAGCACCCGGTCTTGAACGTGATAGCCAAGGGAACGCAGTGACCGCAGGAACGCCAGGTATGTTTGTCCCTTCAGTTTCCAGATCGGTTGACCCTCCTCGTCCAACGGACACCAAGACCTAAATTCCTCTACGTTTTCAATGATGATCCGACCTATGTAAAGCGCTTCAGCCCAGCGCGCAATCTGCCAGGCCGAGGCGCGGGATTGGTCACTGCGCGGCTTGCCGCCGCGGGCGTTTGAGTGATGGACGCATTCAGGCGACCCCCACAGCAGCTTTAGACGCCCGCCTGGAATTACTGCGCGGGGATCGAGGTTGTCAACGTTGGCGCACTTGTGACGGACATCGGGATGATACATGGCGTGGGTGTCAATCGCCAATTGCCAGTGGTTGATCGCTGTCTTTGTCGTAGGGATCATCCCCAGGCATTCTTCGGCTAACTCGATCCCCGTTGTTGACCCTCCGCCGCCGCAGTAGAGGTCTGCCGATTCGTCATTGAGCTCGTTCATGGCTATTCCTCAGCCAGGCTTTGCACCAGCTCGATCAGCTTGCCCTGCTGGTGCAAGCCGCAGCGCCGCACGAAGCGGAGCGTCAGGTTGTTTGTGCGTGAGTGGGCCATCCGTGCCCAGCTCATCCTGGCGCCAACGATGTAAACCCCGGACTGGGTCGAATTGAACACCATTCCAGGCTTCAGAGTGGTTATGCCAGAGGTGGTACTACAGACCTCCACCACATCCCCGCGCTGCAGGCGCAGCACCAGGCTAAAGCCCATGTCAGCCACAACCCAGTAACTTCGACCGTAACCGATCACGTCGCCAACTGACGTGGACCGGCAGGGAGTTTGGGCTAACTTTTGAACGCCGCGCCCACGCTTCTGCCACCACGGACCATCAATCGATTGCGTGGCGTTGTACGCTTCTTCTAGCGTATACGTTTCTACCAAGGCGGCCGGGGTATACAGCGTCGGCCAGCCCAGGTCTTTGGGCGGCAACCGGTCTGATATTCCTCCCGTGTATAACGGGTGCCGGTGAAAAACTGTCATGAAGTAGGGTTTCTGGCTCATAGGGCGCTTAGCTCCCCGACACTGACCGGTGCGTTTTTCAGGCGTTTTGGCCATTCCGTATCTATTGCGCAGTAGATCGAATCCTTGACCGTTTCATCCAGGAACTCGTCGAGATGGCAGGCGTCCATTGCGTTGCCTGCCAACAGCTTCAGCTCTTCGTCGGTCAAGGTCTGGGCGTCGTAATTGTTTTCTACCAAATACCTGGCAATGGCTGCTGTGATGTCCGACCCCCTCACGGTGTAAACAACATCGCGAGCTTTGAACCCTAATGGGCGCAATCGCTTTTGAAGCTGCTTTTGAAGCTGCTCCAGCTTATCTTCCCAGATTTCTTCCCAGGTTTCTTCCATGTGGTTACTCCTTCTTTGTACGATTAGAAATGCGCAGCGGGCCGTGCACGTTGCATCGGCCCGCTGCATTGATTGGATGTTTTCAACGTCCGGTGACGGCTACTACCTTGCCGCCCTTGGCCTGGTCAGCGCAGCGATAACATAGACAGGCTGGACCATTGATCTGCGGCCGGCAAGGCTTGCCCGTTACCGGGTTGATGAAGTCACTAACCCGATAGCGCTTCACCCAGGCATAGCCATTGCGCAGGCTTTTGCCGCACTTGTCGCAGGATGCATTCATTCCCTCGGGGTAGTAGACTTTTTCGATCTCGATTTTTGCTTTTTTGGACATAGAACTTCTCCGTAGATTTTGGCAACATTCTCTGGTGTGATGTACACGCTGCGACCGCTGCCAGCAGTCAGATCAAAGTAGCTGGCGAAGCGGTTCAGGTCGGCGGTGACCAGCATACGCAGCAGGTAGTCGGCCGCTTCGGCTGCCACTCTCTGGTTGATGGTCAGCGACTGCGCCTGAAACTGCGCCATGTCGGCGCAAGACATCGGCACATCCTCGGCCTGGCTGCTGATCAGCAATTCGGGGTGCTGCAGGTGGGGGGCTGGTAGGGCTGTGCACAGGCCGTCCAGCTCAAACGCCTCCAGGGTGGCCTTGGCCTGGTTACCTAGCAGCACCTGTCCATAAGACTGCGTATTGCCGCAGTCCAGCCACCAGACCGAATTGGTTCTGCTGTAGTCTGTGACTATCCTGGCAACTTCCTCGCGTGCAGCAGCATTGTCCACACAGCCGATCAGTACAGTTAGTTCGCCGACAAGTCCTGCTTGACGAGAGATCATCTGTTTGTCAAACCGCACGGGCATGGCCCCGATTTCCAACCCCCAGGCCAGCCCATAGCGGGACGCCAGGGTAACGGCTTTGTTCCTCCCGATTTCTGCTTCGCAGAAATTCTGTCGCCAGACATTCTTAGCCTCGACGAAATCAGGATCCACGAACGCGACCTTCACCTGCTTGCCGCGAGCTTCCAGCACGCGCGCCACGCGGACAATGGCGGGGGCCAACCAACTGCCCGTGCCCCCGCACCCAATCAAGGTCAGGGCTATCCGGGGACATTGTTTTACGAGTAGCCGGCGGGCGTTCATCAAATCCAATTCCATATGTCCTTCTCATCTTCTGGTTTGGGATCATTGAAGTCCCGGATGTTGTCCGGAAGGTCGAAAATCCACCCGGCTGGTACTTCCCAGAAGTGTCCGTAGACTCCCACGCGCACGTGCAGCGTCGGGGTGGTGGTGATGCGCCCCAGCACGGCGTAGATACGGAAGCCTTGCTGGTCTGAAGTGTCTGTGGTCGAAAAGAAAGCATCCATCGTGTGATGGCTGTGGATCTCGACCAGGCTGTGTTCTGGGGCGTATTGGATGGCCACCCTGGATTGATTTTGCTTGGGCTGCCAGATTCGCCATTCTCCTTGCACAGTATCGAGATAGAACATCACCTCGATGAGGTCGGCAGGATCGCTGTTCAGAAATCTGGTCCCGAGCGCATCTTCATCTGCACATTGGCTGCACAGGTCGGCCTCGACCCACCAACAGCCATCCGGGCAGCCGTGCTGGTCGGTACAGCCGCACTTCCGGCAGCTGCGCGCTGGCGCAATTTGGTTCTGGGCTTCTTCCAGGATAAAAACAAGTGCCGAGGCTGGGATTTTGGGACTCTTGAGGCTTAGGTAAGGCTCAAGAGCAGGCAGGCCTCGCACCTGAACGCTGGAGATGGGAAACATCACTTCCAGCCCAGCACGCTCCGCTCGCAGGTGTACCCCATTACCAGCCAGGATGTATTCGTATGGCACACCTGGTTGGATCGGGGGCATAGGGTTTGTAGCTATGAGATAGTTGAGCATGTTATCCTCCTTGTCGGATGGTGCTGTCCACCCACCATCCGAGCTGAGACCTGGATTTCACCAGGTCTTTGATGGGGTATCGTTTGAGACCGGTGCAAGCAACGAGCTGTTTGCGGATGTCGGCTTGATGGGCTAGTGATTTTCCCTTACACAGGTCACCATTGAACTGCGCACCGAGGAAGAAATGCCAGTTTTTCTCGGCATTGCGCGGCTCAGCCAGTGGAGGCTCATTCTGTCCCCAGCAAATCTGGCCTCCGTCGTGAACATTTGGCAGTGGGGCATAATAGAGATTTGAGTTGAGATTGATGCGCAAACGCTGCAGTGCCCAAACGTAATACTTACGACCAATGCCGACAAACAGCATCATCGGCAAGGGCACTTCGATCTCGTCATAACCCGGCCCCAGGTTCAGTTTGTGCAGCTCGGGCTCCCAAAGGGAGACGAACCAGGGCCCGTGGCAATTCTCTCCCATCCTTCGCACGGATGGGTGCAGCCAACCAGTGTCAATTTCATTCTGGGAGAAAGCTGCCCGCACATCGCTGTGGGCGACTGCCTTGACGGTGGTCTGCCCGCTGGCATTGGACTGAAAATAAAGCTGCCCATCGACGAACAGCAGGGCGGCATCTGCTTTGAATGGGTCAATCGGTAGGTCGGACATCTTCGCTCTCTTTCTTGGAATTCCAAACTGTTGCGGCATCCCAGGCCTGGATGAATTCCACCAGGCGGTCGGGATGATTCTTGAATTCGTTTAACACTCCATTGGTTATCTCAATCAGTTCTTGCGCCTTGCCCCATTCCTCGGCGTACCATTCGAACTGATCCGTTTCGAGCAGGATGCACTCGCCGTACCCGTATTCATACGGGTCGTAATCCAGCCAGATGTTTTCGGTATTTTGCGAAAGCACTTTTAAGACAACCCCGATGTCTTTTAGGACCGGATCGCTCTCAAAAGCCTCCTCGATCTGGACGAAATCTACATAGTCCTTGACATAGACCCAATCTTCCCAGTGCTCAAGCATGCTGGGCTTGGGGATGGTTTCGCCGTGTAAGTCCTGCTCGATTTCGCTCATCAACCAGTTCCACAACTTGCCCGATTCCTCTTCCAAATTGATGTAAATCAGGAAGAGTAGCAGGTTGACAGGGTAGGCAAAGTGTCCGATCTCAACCTCGAGGTCTTCATCCCCTGCGATGATATAGCCCTGCGGCTCTATTGCGATAGCGCCGAACTCGCCCGGCTCACAGTTGAGGAATTCTTCTTCCACGCTCCAGGTATTGACCGGGAAGAGATGTTCGTTGACCAGCTCGAAGAAATCCATTTCCGCCTTGCTTAGCTCGCCATTGCGTTGCGCTAGATCAAAACCGACCGCCTGGTAGCGGTCAGGAAAGAAGTGTTGAAACAGCAGAGCAATGCGTGTGTGCGTTTGGATGCCGCGAAGGCAAGCAATGGCACTCCTGGGACTGGACAATCGCCGAAAGTCTTGTAACTTTTGAATGGCGCCCTTGAGATTCATAGTCACTCCTTGTGCTTGGGGCGGACGAGCGAGACCGCCCCAAGCACAGCTACTTAGAAGCCCATCGGGACGCCGATCGAAGCGTGCGGGCGCGCCTTGATCAGGCGTTCCTTTGCTTTGTCGACAGCCCCAATTTCTTCACTGCCTGCTTCGCAGGCAATCTCGATCTCTTCGCCCAGGGCGGCAATCATTTCGGGCGTAAGATTGCCGGCGTCGTTGATGCGTTGGTAGAGCGCCACAGCCGGATTGAGCGAGCGTGGCGCGTCCAGTAGGGCGGCAAGCGGGTTCAGTCCCAGCCGGCCGGCGCGCTTGGTGACGGTAACAACCAGGTTGCCATCCTTGGTTTCGCGCCCAAAGCTGGCATTGGCTGTCTCCGGGTAGAACGGCGCCAGCACGCGGCGCAGTTTCTCGTCGTCGTTGGCAATGTCATCGGCCAGGGGGATTTCCTGTCCTTCGATTTTGATGGTAGCCATATGAATTTGCTCCTTAGAACATGCTGATCTGCCCTGCGCCATCGGCGGCGGGCTTGGGTTTGGGGGTTGAGGCCACGGCCGGTTTAGCTGGCGGGGTCACGACGGGGATGCCTGCCACGGCGGGCATTGCTGGTGCTTGCGCCGGAGCGGCCGCGGGCTTTGGTTTACGTGGGGCGGTCTTGGCCTTGGCTTTCAGGCTGCGCAGCTGCCGGTTGGGCAGGCTGGCGCGCAGCTCGGTCAGTAGCTCCTGGATGCACGTGGGTAGCTCGCCGATTTCGCTCTCACGCAGCAAGCGCACGATTGGGCTGTCCTTTGAGTTTCGGACACCCATCATCACCTGTCGGCCGGCCGGGTCGCCATCGGTTGGCAGGTACTGGATCACCAGGGTAATGGTGATTTTTCCCCAGTCGAACGGCTCTTTGTCGAGAGCGGGCATGGATGACGTGGCTGCGGCGGCAGCCGCTTCCCCCTCGGCGGCCGGCTCAGCAGGGGTCTCGCCGCCATCGTCGGCATCAGATGGGGCTTCTTCGTCGATTACTGCGTCATCTAAGACTTCCTCGTCGATAAAGGGGGCTTCATCGAGAGGGGCATCGGGGGGTTGTACTTCTTCAGATGTCATGGTTATCCTTCCTTTGCTAGGATGTCGTACACTTTTGGACAGTCGATTGCGCCAGTGTCCCAGCGGATCTGGCCGTCAGTGGTCATTTCTGTAGTGCGAATGTTGCAGCCGTTGATCTCGGCAAAGCAGCCGGTGTCATCCCAACCGAGATCAGCGATCAGGATCACGACCTTCAGCATTTGGGGATCCTCCGTCGTGAAGACCTGCATGGGGATGATGTGGAGATCCCCGCCGCAATAGGTTGCACCATTGAGGTCGATGCTGCCGACTGGCGTGGTGTTGCCGTAAGGTGTGGGAGTCTCAGGGAAGATGTTGAACGTTCGCCAGTCTGAGATGTAGAAGCGATTTTGGCCTGTCATTGTGTTTATTCAGCCCCCAGGTGCTGCTTGAGCGCGGCCAGGTTTTGATAGATCGGGCTGGCAGGATTGGCCCAGCCTTCCATTGCGTCTTCCACCTGCTGCTTTTCGACAAAGTGGCCCAGGACGACACGCTCTTCATTGCGCCCTACGCGCCGTACGGCGTACAGTTCGTGGCGCGCCGCGTTCCATGTCACACGCCAGTACGGGCCGCGTGGCTCGCCTTTGTCGGTCCACCAGCAACCGAAGTCTACTTCCGTGGGTTTCCAGGCGGGCAAAACATCATGTTTGTGCGGTTTTTTCTTTGGCGTTTTCATTCCGCATCGTCTTTCTTGGGAAGATCGTCTGGGTCACCGATCAACTGCCCGCACTTCGGACACAGCCTATCGTTATCGCCGGCAGTTTCATGGCTGCATTCCAGGTGTGCATCCCAATCGTTATATGCAATATGCTCGGCAATTTCTTGGTCGCCATTTTGCCCAGGACGGATCTTGTTCCACGCATCGTCCACCCCTACAGAGAGAGTATCGTACCAGGGCAGCGTTTCAGCCGCTTCCTGGCCGCCTTCCAGCAGATCGGCCAGCTCGCCATCGGAGATGTCATTCGGTTCGACATCCTCCTCGGCCAGCTTGTGGGCCAAGATATTCAGCACATCTTCCCAGCAAAGCCGGTAAATGGTTTCGTCGGGGTCAATCCCCATCGAAACGGCGCGCTTTTTCAGTTCAGCCTCAATTCCTTCAAGAAACATGGTGTTTACCTCCGTTTTGTTCAGCATCGTCTTCCTTTTTTCTCCCTGCTTGAGTAAGCACCTGGTTGGCCCTTTCGAGCCAACCGCCGGGGCGGGAAAACTCGTGGGGGCCTATTCCACCAGGGACTGCGGCCTCTTCGACAAGGCGCAGCAAGTCATAGGCAGCCAAGAGCACCTTGCCGGCGTTCTCTGTGAGGTGGGGGATGTCGGGATATTTCTCCTTAATCAGTGCCTTCGCGTCGTTCCACGTCTCCATCCCCAATGCCTTGGTGACAGCAGAGCGGCCCGCGTCAAAGTGTTCGCTGCGCGGGTCATCAATGCGAGAAACGTTACATGTTGCAAGGATGGTCTCCAAGGCTTCCAGCAGTTCAGGCGCAGCCGCAATGAGGCGGGCGTTGGCGCTGGCCGATTCTGGTACGCGGTCGTGGACGGTGGCGATTGCGTGCCCGCCCCAGTATTCGCCGTCCATCCAGATATAAAGCTGGCCGCGCTTGCCCTGCGCTCTCTCTACTTTCCATGGGCCGGGGGTATGTGAGTTGGGGTTGAATTTCTGGTTTGCGCTCATGTTCCCTTCGCTTTCTGGATGGTGGCGCGGGCGTCGCCAATATTCTTCAGCCATAAACCGGTGGCATGCGCTTGGTGATAACTGTCCTGCTGCTGCGTTCCTGCGCCGGTGCCATAGGATGGCGGGATATTGTCTATCTCGATCCATTCGAGCATCAGTAGGGTGGTCTCAAGGGCTTTCAGCAGTTCAGGTGCGGCGGCAATCAGGCGGGCGTTGGCTTCCTGGTTGGGGGCATCTGACATCCGGGCAACGATCTCCCAAGTGCCGCTCTCTTCGTCTCCTGCCGTTACAAACCGGTGCAGGTAGCAGGGGTGCAGACGAGCTTTTTCTTCATCCGCTTCCACTTTCCAGTGGCCAGGGGTGTGCTGTTGATCCATGGATCACCTCACCACTTGGATTGGCGGGCACTTGACGCCGGCCTGTTTGAACAGCCAGCGGATCTTTTTCTTCGCCCAGGCGATGTCTGTCGGCCGGTTGTGGACATTCGTGGATCGCCGGCTTGCTCTGTCCAGGTCGTAGGCGTCCGTCACCAGGCGAAGATGGGTGATGGTGTCGTTTACATCCCATCCCCAGAATACGGATGCCACAAACCCGCACGGCTTAGCGAATGCGCCGGCAATCAAGTTGACGTGCTCCCAGCCTTTGGGCTTGTCATCTGGTGTGCACCAGATTTGGAAGCCGGCGCTTCCAGCATCGAAGATCGCCTCTGGTGCGGAGTTGGTGGCGATGTCGAGCTTGCGCGCCAGATCAAGCACCGGCTTCATGCGCCGGTGTTCCGATGTCGTAGACATTCTTTTTTTTCCTTTCTGGCCGGGGGCTTCGGGTCCCCCGGCCTATACATTTGTTAGCGATTACTTGAAGTAAATGACTTGCCGTTCCCCATCTTCATCAGTCCATACCAATAGGCTTCTGACATCCGAAAGAAGGGGGCTGCATTTCTCCGAATCAAGTATCCCAATTGTGTTTGTAACAGTACCAAACAGAGGGTGTAGCTCGCACACCTTGACTAGCTCGTAGTGTTGCAGTGGCGTTTCGTCGTATGTCCAGCCTGCATTCTCCCAGCTGGGTGGAACTTCATACTCGGGCGTGTCAAAGACCACTGTGATATAGGCAGGCATATCCAACATGAAGATGTTGGGCTTTTCTTCAGGCAATGTGACTTCGCCGCTGCCTGGAACCGGATACGGCGGTTCATCACCATCACACGCAGCCAGGGTAAAGCTCAAGAGCAGAGCCAGAAGCAAGCAGGTAGTCAGGGTCTTAGCTTTCATTGGCGGCCTCCGTTACGGGTTTCACGTCATCCAGGTGCATCGGCATGATGATGTGCAGGAAGTTGTCCTCACCCACCGGGCGCAGAGTAATCGGAGATGTGGGTGCGGTGATCTCCAGCGCCACATTGGGCGTCTTCATCACGCTCAACACCTGGGCCAGGTAGCGCACATTCAGAGCAAGCTCCTGCTCCTGTCCTTCGATTGACACTTCCAGGGCGGTCTGCATCTGCCCAGTTTCGGGCGATTGACCGCTCATCTCCAATTTTGCAGCCGTGCCGTTCGCCGGCGTGGCGTGCAGTTTAGCGATGTAGGATGCTTCGCGGGCGAAGATTTCGGCCTGCCGGGTTGCCACCTGCAGCGCCTGTACCGACAGCGCCACGCGGGTATGGCAAACCTTGGGGATGATCGGAGTGAGATCCGGGTATGTGCCCTCGATGATCTGCGATGCCAACTCAACTTCCTCGGTGTGGAAGATAATCGTACCGGCGCTGATCGTTACCAGGACATGGTCGGTACCGAGAATGCTGGCCAGCTCCAACATGGCCTTGGCTGGCACGATGATGTTGAAGGCTGCCTGGACTGGCTGGTCCAGGGTGAGTGTGCGTTGAGACAAGCGGAAACCGTCTGCCGCTTCAAAGGTCAGTGCGTTCTCGCTCCCGGTCAGGTGGATGCCGGTCAAGATCGGGCGGGACTCATCGCTGGAAGCAGCGAAAGCCACTTGCTTAATGGCTTCCTTCAGGTCGGTGCCTTTGATCGCAAGCCCGCCGGCGAGGTCGGGCTTGGGCATGGGCGGGAACTCGGCAGCGTCAATGCCCTTAATGTTCGTCTTGGAGTTGCCGCTGACGAGCTTCAAGGTTGCGGTCTTGGGATCGAGCGTGGCGTTGATGCGGTCGTTGAGCGTATTGACCAGATCGCACAAGGTCTTGGCCGGGATGGTGATTGAGCCTTCTTCCTCGACCTGGGCGCTGACCCAACAGGTGATGCCTTGCTCCAGGTTGGTGGCGGACAGGCGCAGGCGGCCGTTGTCGGTCGTCAGCAGGATATTCGCCAAGACGGGCAGGGTGCTGCGAGGGGCGACGGCGCGGGAGACAATGCTCAGGGCGCGGGCGAGGTTCTCTTGCAAGATCGTGAATTTCATGGGGTTCTCCTTATTTGATTTATGAGAATTGGTTGGTTATATAGGAATAAGAAAGAGGCTGCCTATGCGGGCAGCCTCTTTCTTACAATGGGTGGTGGTTAGAACGGGATAGGCTCGTCGTCGGCCATGGGAGCGGAGTAGGACGCTTCAGCCCCGACTTCGTCGCCGTTACCGTTGCCGTTGCTGCCGCCCAGGAAGCGCACCGTTTGGGCATTCACTTCAAACGATGCCCCGGAAGTGCCGTCCTGCTTGGTATAGACGTGCGGCCCGCCGGTTTCCTTATCGGGGGTCAGGCGTCCTTCCACGAGCACCTTGCTGCCACGCTTGAGATACTGGTTGCAAGCCTCGGCCTGCTTACCCCATGCGGCAATGCGGAACCAGATGGTTTCTTTGACCTGCTGACCGTCGCTGCCCGTGTATTGGCGGTTGGTAGCCAGGCTGAAGTTGGTTACAGCTTGGCCGTTGGGTGTGTAGCGCATTTCAGGATCCTTACCCAGATTGCCAACGATGATAATGGTGTGGTACATGTTATTCTCCTTTTTTAGAAAGTTGGAAATGAAATTTGAAGGTCGCGCCGGGCTTTGTGCCGGCGCTTTTGATAGTCTTCCACTGCTTTCAAAGTGGTGGATTGATACTGTGTGGTCGAGGTGCTGCGCTCGATGCGGGTAAAGCCGCGTGAGAACTTGGGCGCCGGCTGCACTTCGAGCACAGGATCGAACACTTGTTTGAGCGGGCCGCCGATCATTACCCAAGGCGCAATCCCCTTCTCTTTCGAGATCAGGATGGCTTTAGCGACCAGGTCGCTCAAGGTGAGCTGGTCGTCCGGTTCGATGATCAGTGTTCCGGTTTCTTTGTACGACCCGCACTCCCGCACGATGCGCTGGCCGCCGTTCTGTCCAGATGGCTTTACCTTCTTGCCAGTCTGGCGAGCGACCTCGGCCGCGATCTTGTCGGGCAGAGTGATGGTCGTAATGGTGAATTCGGCAAACAGTACCGGGCGACCATGCCGCCAGTAGAGCAACTGCACCGTATCGCCAAAAGCCATGCTCTTGGCCAGCGCAGCGGCCACGCGCCGTGTCACGCCGATAACTTTTGCCTCTTGTACGAAGCGGTCCGGTGTGTACCGGCCGCCAACGAAGTGTCGCCACGTGGTCATGGCCACCTCCTATTCAGTTATGTGTTCTTGGAAATTGCCCGTCTCGCAGTCCGGGCCTGGTTGGTAAGCGAGATGCCCGGCCAGACGGCTGGCCGGGCAGACAGTTGTTGATTTGTCTATGGGACTGGCGCTACTTCTTGTCTCCGTTGCGGTGATCCCGGGTCCAGTCGCGCAGCTCGGCGCGTGAGGCTGGCTTACGTTCCATCGCTGCCGTGAAGGTGCTAAAGGCCTCAGTCTCGGCAGCGTTAGTCGGATCGACCAACGTGCCATCGGCATAAGCGGGTGAGGTGGATGGCGGCTTGGTTGCCGGTTCCTCCGCCAGCGGCATGGCCATCTGCTGCGGGCCGCAATCAGGTGGTTCTTCTTGCTCATTGTCATCCTCGTGCTCTGCTGCCGCGGCAAGATTGGCGGGCAGCTCCAGCACTGGGGCTGGCGTGGGCAATGCCATGCCGGGCATGATGCGTTCCAACACCTCGAACTGCGCCTCGGCCCAGTCTTGGCGGATCTCGATGTTCAGCAGGTTTTTCTCTTCCATGTGCTTTTTGCCGCCATTGTAAGCAATCGAGACTTGCTGCCAGCGGCGCGAGAGCACCAACGGCACAAGCGGGAGCGGCATGTTCATGTTCTTGGCGACCTGAACAATGCCGAGCAGCTGGCTGTTGAGCTGGTAAACATCGTAAATCGAGTGGGTGATGGCCACCATAAAGGCGACCATTCTCAGCTCAGGGATCAGCACCTTGAGCTTACCGGTCAGCTTGGGATAGACTGGCATATCCCGGTTCTTTTTCTGGCTCCAGTAGGAATACACCGGTACCGCGGGGTCAAACGGCATATAGGGCATGCCGTTCTCGTCCACTGGTAGACCGGCGTCATCTTGCGGCACGCCGTCCTTGACCAACAGAGCGCCGGTTTTATGGTTGCGCAGGTAGGTCCAGCGGAAGCCGTCCGAGCGGCCCAACTGCCCGCCGGTGTTGTACACTTCCCAGTTGGCATCCCAGGATGCCGCCAGATCAGGGAAGGCGATACGGACGTTGATACGGGTAGGCTCCTTTGGATAGGCAGCTACCCATCGGGCGAAAGCCTCGGGTTCGTCCGGGCGAAAGTCTGCCCGGATGTATTCGAGGTCTTTCAGGCCCTCGCTTTTGGGTGCCCCTTTGCGCAGGCGCCCAAGTTCTTTGAAGGACGGCTGTCCGTCCGTCAGGCCAATGATTGGCATATTCAGTTGTCTCCTTTCTTTCGGTTAGAAGCCCAGCTCGTGCAGGATCTGGGTTGCTGATTTTCCTCGGTGGGGGTTTGGAAAAAGATCTGGAAGGTTGCGCTTTACTTCCGATGCTTGGGACAAAGCAATCTGTCCCAGGGCCTCGGCGAAAGAGCGGGAGATGGTGGCGAAGTTCCACGCATCTCCACAAGTCGGGCAGGTGGCTGTCCATTCCCGATCGGGGCCAGGTTGTTTCTGCAGATCGTTGTAGCAGCGGGCGCAGACCCGGCGCTGAAGGAATTGGTCGATTTCGCCATCGGGGAATTGCGGCGCCCCCTTGGGCGAATTGTCGGGGGTTTCTGGTGGGGGTGTGGGAGGAAGTATTGGCATCTTACCCCCGGTTATAGAGACCGGTGCGCTTGTCCAGCCAGTACCGGCCGGTCAGGATGTACCAGGCGAACCGGATGCCTGCGAGCACGATGATGCCCAGCAGGGGCAGCCCCAGGGTGACGATCAGGTTATTCAGGGTTTCGGCGTGCATAGGTTTTCTCCTTTCATATGGAAATTGAAGCCAGGGTGCAATCCGCGTTGCTCCCTGGCAGATGATATGGTGGGCAAGTACCCGGTTAATTGAAGGTTTTGGGTTGCCACCCTGAAAGGATGGCTTCATCTGGGTCTAGCCCATCCGGCGTCTCGGACACTATAAACTGTCCCCCACTATGTCGAATGGCCGGTACCAGGGCGTCTGCCCAATCAACACCAGCCTGGTCAGGATCAGGGATCAGCACGTAGTTGTACGGGCTGCTGGAGAACCATTCCAGCATCGCCCGGGAGACTGAACTGCCTCCCGTATAAACAACCACTGTGTCTTGGATTTTCTTCTCTTGGATATACTGGCTGGTGACGAGCATATCCATCATCCCTTCGACGACCACCAGGTTGCGGGTGCTGAAAGCCAGTCGCCAGGAGCCGAGCGGCTGGAGCAGCCGGCCCCAGGTTTGGTACTTTTTATCTGCGCCTTCTCGCAGGTGGCGCACCTGGATCGTGGTGGGGTTGATTGGCGGCTCAGCGTAGACCACCCCGCCGGCCCAAAGCCAAAGGCCGTCGTAGGCCACCAGGTGGGAGCTGCGCGCTGCCTGGACGGTGTCCAAGTGTACGCGGGGGTTGGGGAGGCCGTAGCCCAGGCCGTATTGCAGAGCGGTGCGGGGCGTGACGCCGCGCTGGGACAGATACTCCCAGGCTGGCGATGCCGTTAGGGCTGAGCGTGCTTCCGTGAGTGCTTCGTCCAATTGGTCAACTTGCGGCCGGACCGGCCTGGGAGTAGTGCTGTTGGCTACCGGTGAGCGCCATTCCCCCAGCTTCCGGCGCAGGCCTGCCATGCTGCCCCCGGTCTGGCCGCAGCGCAGGCACTTCCAGAAGCCCTGCTCCAGGTTGACCCCGAAGTTGGGCACGCCGCGGTTTCCGCTGCGTGCTTTGTCGTCGTGAAATGGGCACCACCAGGTGGCCCAGCCGCGGTTGTCGATCTTGACTGGCGGCCCTAGAATGGTGATGGCATCATCAAGAACGGTCAAGCAAACCTCCTTTCTGCTGCAGGGCAGCCCGGTAATCCTTGATGATCTGGATAAGGTTGTTAAAAGCCTTTTGGGCTTCTTCGACGGTGGATGCATTCTCCAGCAAGCTGGAATTGTGATCATATCCGGGTTGATAGATCACATCCGCCTGGTCTGTCGCGGGTAAGTAGGAAAACATTCCTGCGTACCGCTTTTGCAGGCCGGCAATTTCCTCTAGCTCCTTAGTGATGGATTGGGCGTGGATTGCCAGGCACACGGGGCAGTTATAAGTATTTCCCTTAAAGCCCCTTGGTAAAACATTGATATGCCCGCATGCCAGTTCGCCATTGATGACATCCTGCCGTACTTCCATCAGGACGCCTCTCTTGTAGCGCATTTTCATAGTACCTCCGTGCCGGCTTACGGCCGGCGAATTGGTTTCTGAGCAGCTTCCAGGGCATCTGATATCCAGTCAGCCAGCTTGCGGGTCATCTTTAGGCGGGGGATGTCTACGAACCCGCTGCGGACAGAGCCACAGCCATCCATTGCCAGCTCTTGCTCCTTCAGCCAGGCCACCATGCCCCGAACCTTGTATTCTGGGCAGAAGAACTGGTGTGGCATCAAAGGGTCGTCAGGCAGGTTGACGGTTATCTGGATGTTGTTGTGCATAAATCCAAACTGCCCGGTTTCTTCATCCGGGCAGTTCAGGACAAGCGCAATCCGGCCGTTCGGGTAATGGTCGGCAAAGATGTGAACAGGCTGGCCCTGGTATTCCAGGGGTGTTTTGGTGATTTGGATCATGTTCCTCCTAAGGTGAGAGTTTTGCAGTTACCACGAAGTTCGCTTGGTGCTTTCGGCGTAAGTGCGCGTCATGTAGTGCTGAAGCCCAACCCCCTTTCTTTCAAGCTGACGAACCCTGTCGGGTGCCCAGGGCCGACCCTGCCAATGATGAGATGGTCCAGGCAACAGATGTCAAGCATCTTGCCTGCCTGGACCACTGCTCTGGTCATGGCCACGTCATCGGGGCTGGGCGTTGGGTCACCGGAGGGGTGATTGTGGGCGACCAGGATGGATGATGCGTTCAGTTTGATCGCCGTTCTGTAAATTTCTCCTATCCGCACCTGGGTAGAATTTACCGCCCCTTTGTAGAGTTTATCGATGCCAAGCAGGTGATTTCGAGTGTCAAGCATCAACACCCAAAGCTCCTCTTGTTCCAACAAGGCCATATCGTACTGGATCAGCGCTGCGGTCTCGGCAGGCCCCCTCACGGGTGGACGTTCATCCGTTTCTTGGATAATCCGGCGGCCAAGTTCAAAGGCCGCGGACAGACGAGATGCCACCGCAGGCCCAATTCCCGCGACGCAGTTGGACAACTCGTTCGTCGATGCCTGGAATATCCGGCGCAGCGAACCGAAATGGGAGATCAGTGCTTCGGCCGTTTCGATTTGGCGAGGCCCGCCGATCAAGGCAGCCAGCAGTTCGATCAGGTTGCAGGCTGCTGCGGTCTCGGCTACTCGGCGTTGGGGGCGCTGGCTAGCAGGTAACCCGTCCAGCCTGGTAGAGTAAGTTGCCGGCGTTTCCTTGAGATAGGATAACTGCGGCATCTAGGCCTCCAGGATCTTGCCCATCAGGGGGCGTGGGCCATTCTTGGGCTTGGCCTGCTGCACCAGGTGGATCGCTTGCTCGGCAGCGTAGCTGATCCCGATGGTTGCCGACAGGCCGTTCGCCTGGAAGGCAGCCTGCATTCGCCCGGCAACTTTGTGAGCAGCCTGCCGGTTGCCATGCACGGCGATCAAGAACTCGTCGCCGCTGAAATAGCGAAAGACGAGGGCCAGGTCACCGTTGCGCGAGAAGCGGCGTAGGCTGGAGCGCACCATCTGGTTAGCCTGCTCGTAGCCAACCCGGTCATTGACCTGGCCGAACTTATCCAGGTCAGCGAAAACGAAGGTGTATCCCCCGATTGCGAGAATGGGCTGCAGGAGCATAAGCAGCTCCCGCTTCCAGCAGTGGTAGGTGGTATCCCAGAGCAGGCGGGCGATGATGCCCGCCTGGATGACGATGACGACGATCAGAAGTGTGGCAAACATGGCTAGCTCCTCTTGAAAAACCAGCGCCGGGATTTGCGCCCGGTTTGAATTTCTTCGGCGGCGACTTCTTCGGCTTCCTGCCGGCTGGCGCCGAGGACCAGATGGGCGTGAATGATCTTGGCAGCCAGGAGCTTCTCGTTCAAGCTCTTGAGCTGCACAGGCCCATCCGCCCCCTGGATGGTGATAACGCGATAACCCCCGCCGTGCTTGTGGCGAGGGTTGTAGATGATGGTGTTCATATGGGTATCCTTGGAATCGAAATTGGCGCAGCCCAAAGATCGGGACTGCGCCTGGATTGGTTTAGTGAATTGACGGCTTAGCCGCCGATCACAACGCGGATTGCCTCAGAGAACAGCCGGAACGCTGAGATGATCAGCTCGTTCGGCTGGCTGAGGGCGACTGCCAGTAAAACCAGGATGTAAGCCAGGGTACGCATGTCGGGCTCCTTTTTAGGTTGGTTGGAGTTAAATAGTGGCAGAGCGTACGCATGATCACGCATCCGGGCGGTCCATTTGGACCAATCCCCAAAGGGGCTGGCTGTGTCGGCGTGTGGGTGTGTCGGTGTGTGGTGCAAAGCCGTGTGGGTGTGTCGGTGTGTGGGTATTTTGGGCTGTTTTTATGCTTTTCCCCCAGCAATTTCCCCCAATTCGCTCGTGTAAGTATTGCATTTTTCAGAAGTCATGCTATACTGAGCGAAATGGGATTGATGCCCCTGGACGGGTGCGATGGGAGCAGCGGCGGCAACCGCTGCTTCCGCCGTTTTAAGGGCCGGAAGCTGGATCTGGGGAGTAAACACTTTTTTCTCCTTTCGGGGGTTTGATGCTCTCTCTTGGCTACAAAGCTGGAACTGCAGCGAAGGAGAGTTGTTATGTTCAGCGTCTTTCCGCTGTGCCAGCCAGTCTTACGGGACACTGGTTGACCGAGCCTTTTTGAGCGCAGAGGCCATCTGCTAGTCGGCTTAGTTGTGGAAAACAAAGCCGGCGATGTCTGTGTATTCGTCCGGGTCCAGCTGAAGGTCCATCATCAGCTGGATGTTCACCCCATCAGCGCACCACGTGATTTCGGGGGGATTTTTGACGTTGCGATTTATCTCCCGCCATTGGCGGTATTTCTCAACGTCTATCCCCGCTCTTTCGACAATTGCCTCGCGCGCCTGTTCGGACGAGGCGGCGAGAGCGAACACAACGGCGCAGGAGTAGGCCGGTAAGGCCCCTTCCCATACGTACATTTTCATATCCATATCTTCCTCCTAATAAACAAAAACGGGCGCGCCCAGGGGGTGATCCTGAACAGCACCCGTGTCGGTGTGTCGGTTAGAAAAGCACCGACACGATGATGATATGCGCCAGCCCGCTGGCCAGCGCGATCAGCCAGAAGTGGCTCTTGCGCGTCTTATGGCGAAAAAGCTGCATCCCTAGCAGCGCCCCAGGGAAGCCGCCGGCCACGGCCAGCGCAATCAACCTTTTCTCTGGCACGCGCCAGCGATGGCGCATTGCCTGAGACTTGTCGTAGCCCCAGACCACGAGGGTGATGAGGCTGACGAGCGCATAGTAGAACAGAGCCAATTTGATCAAGGGGTTCTCCTTTTGCTGTGTCGGTGTGTGGGCAGATCAGGCGGGATGAAAGCACCCGCCGTTCCAATACGATATTCCTTCGTTGAGCAACCTGTTTTCCAGGTAGCCAATCACGCAGGGGCTCACCTTGGCTGTGTCAATCTGAACAACCAAGAAGAGCCTATCCTCGGATAAGGAAACGTTGATCCCGGTCTCTTCCGTGGGGAAACATCTCTCGATGGTTTCCCTGGCGCTAGCGCCTACTGGGCGCCACCGCTCGATGATGGGATTGGGGATGGGTGTGGCAAGGGCAGCCAACACCATTTGAAAAGGTTGGGGGGCCATAGAATTTTCCTTTCCTGTTTGGCCTGTGTAGGTGGGGATGGATGGGCATTTGAATTGAAGTTGTAGGGGAAACGAAAACAGGGCTTCGCCGGATGATTTGGCAAGCCCTGTGTGGATAAACATTACTACCCAGCGTGGGCCGGGCAGTTTAGGGGGAAAAGCTATCGCAATGTGGGGTAAATCAAAATCTAATTATGATTATAGGGATATTTCGTTGTTTGTCAACCGACACGGGCAGACCAATTTTCGCGTCGCGCCCAAGATCTCGAAAATGTGTGCTCCTGGGCCGACTGAAAAGGTACAATACGGTGGGTGAAGTGAGCTGGCAAGATACTGCCATTTCTTGCCAGATGCATGGGCCACGAATCGCTTGCTTCTGAATATCTGCTATATCTAAAGTTTGCTATACTGCCGGCATGGATCGCATCCCAGTTTACGACAGCAGAACAACCAAGACAGAGGCGATAGAGCTTGTTCACGGATCGCCATTGGGCGATCTGCCCTGCCGGCGCTGTCGGTGGTTGGCGGCCAGGGCTATCGTATCGGGTCGCTGGGCGGTGGATATAGCAACCTACTTCGCCGCTGAAAATCTCTACATGAGCTTTCGAGAGCATCCGCCGGCGAAGCATACTTGTTAGGTGGCCCTACACGTGTAGGCGTTTTATTTTCTCGGATTATGAATTAGACGCTATGTTCATTTCGTCTAGAACTGCATTAGCTGTCATTTCTTCGCCATACCCGCTCTCGTTCTTCCGGCATTGCCAGGAATACCCCCGCGAGCAGGGAGTGAACTGTGCGGGGGTTGGGAATATGGTTTTGGGGATCATTGAGTTACTATCCCTGCATCTTGCGCAGCCATGCCTGCCAGATCGTTTCCCGAAGTTCCCGTTGATCGTTGGAGCGATATGAGTAATGAGTAACGATTTCGATCTCAGCATCATACCCATTATCTGCTAAATATTGTTGGGCAAAATCTGTATAATCCTCTACGTCAGATGCGGTCGCTCCATCTCCAAAATAATCTAATGATGTTGCTACCTCGAAATAGATTTTTCCGTTCATTTTCGTTTTCTCCGTTTCTGTTCGCCTCACCCGAAGTGGGAAAGATTGTTTTTGGTGTCATAGCGGAAGCCAGATGGTGAAAGTGTATCCATAGGGCTCTGTGAGTGCGATGTGGGTCGCGCGTCCCCGGCTACACTTGGGGGAAAAATAATCATCCTGGCGCTCGCGATACATGGCGTAACGTTGTCCATCCCCAAGATCGATGATGTAATCATCGCAAACCGTTTGCGATGCGGATTGCATGATCCTATCAATCATCTGGGGGGTATATCGCTTACCGTTTACGGTGATAGTTTTCTGCAACATCTTCGTTTTCTCCGCGGTAGGTCAAACGGGTTGGTTTCTGCTATCGATTATTGGGATTGTTTACTTCGTCCCATTCCTCTGCCAGGCTCTTGGGGGTATCTGTCAGGTGATATTGTCCATCGCTGAGCCAGTCCATCAGGCTGGTTTCCGCGCCGTCAAAATCCGTCTGAGTTTTGCAGAGTGGTTCAACCTCATCGAAAATTACCTGGATATTTGCGTCGCGGTTGCCGGTGTTGTTTACAAGATTTTTGATTGCATTCCGAAATTTTGTAGACATTTTCGTTTTCTCCTAATCTGATTATATGCTCTGATTATTTTTATTCTGCAACATTTCACGATTAGATTCTATGCCCGCAGCGTTGCAAAGAGCGCAACGACAAGATGAGAGAATCCATAAAAAAAGCCCAAAAGCATTTTAAACGCACCTTTCCGATTCGTTGGCTTTAAACCTAACTTATTACCCCCAATAATTGGCATTGTAATAACCATTCGCTTGTACGAGGACAGAGCCTCGGATAGTGGGCGTAAGTTCCCCACACGTGTGGGATGATCACCCCCCACCTTTCGCCTTTGTGCGCTTTTTATTGGCCCGACGCCACTTCGCTCGCTGTTCAGCCCGCTGATCTGCCGTCACCTGTTCCTGGCGCAGCTTGTATCGTTCTCTCGCCTGGCGATTCAATTCGTCCCGCCGAGCGTCACGGAGTTGTTTCCGGTATGCTCTGTGGGCGTCCTGCTCGTCTGGAGATAGGTTGGCAACACTCAGGCCCTGTTTCAGTTTCTCGATAACTGTATGCAGCAATCCGTTGTGTTTCCGGGGCCGGGACAATTTTTCACGAGCATCAGCTGACAATGCCGGGTTGCGCCATCGACCATCTGCAACCTCTCGACGGCGCCCTTTACGCGCTCGATATGCCTGTTCGTCCGATGTCGGCGGGCGCAGCTCCGCAGGGTTTTGCCACTCACCCCGAGCAATACGGGCAAGGATTTTCTTGCTACGAATCGGCGCACCAGCACGAGAGTTAGCTGTGCATTTGCACTCCACAGAGCAGTAGAGCCGGGGTCGCCCTTTGCTAGTGTACCAATCTGCAAGCGGTATTGGTCCGCCACAAAGGTCGCATATGCCGAGCGGTTGACGTTTCACAGGTGTCTCACGCGTAATGGATTATCAGTACGAGCATGCAACGATTTGGTGCGCAGATCGGGAGCGATCTGCAACGCTACGCGGGCACTTACGGCTTTAGCCACATAATTGCCGGTATCCTGGCTGTACTCGTGTTCCCGCACCCATTGATCGCGTTCTTGCAGGGTGTCAAACGCATACACTACCCAGCACGGACTATCATAGGTGTAATTGAGTCCCATGTAACTGTGGGCAGCGTAGTAGTGACGGTGTAGGTTGGACATTTTATTTTTTCTCCGTGTAACGATCAATTTCATCCCCCACCCGCATAACCATCAGGTTGAATGCCTGGAGCCATTTGTACGTGTCTACGCACGCCTGCCAATATTTTTCGGCATTGGCGCAGAACCACATCTCATCCCGCGGATGCTGTTCTGTAGGCGAATTTGCCTCTGCCCAGGGTAACATTACGGTGATGGGTTCAAAAAATTGCACTCCCGAATCGGTCTGTTTGATCAGGCCTGGATTGTACCAGTCCGTTTCGATGTCGTTCGACACGTGGAGATTTGCAGACTGAAACCAGGAAACAGTTTTATGGATCTCGCCGCGATGCACTCTGCGTTCAGTGGCAATCCGAAAGCTTCGCATAGCGGAGAGCGCTTGTCGTCGAAACGATTCGAGATCATTGGCTTCGAATGTGACGGCGAAATCTGTGTTATTGCTCCAGCGCAGTTTCATGTTAACTCCTAAATCAATTTATCACAGAAGTTCTTGAATTCTGCAACGCTTTCGATTTCATTTTACGTCCACTGTGTTGCAAAGAGCGCAACGTCAAGATGAGAGTTTCGCGAATCTTGAATCATCAGATATGGATTCAAACCAATGAGCTCTACCGTCATATTCAATAGTAACCAGTGGCCAGATCGTAATCAGTTTTGTTCGCGGTTTGACCTCAATTTGCACGGGTATTTCGGAAAACGAGGTAACCTCTCCGTTTTTTGCGACTTGTATCTCGATCAGAACCACGTCTGTGCCTTTTACCATTAACGTCAGCTCCTCGACCTCGCTCCCGCCCCTAGAAGTGGTGCAAAACACTCCGTCTATTTTATCTGCCTGCTCGCATGCGTCGATATAAAAATGAACCTCAAATTTCCAGGGAGTCCAGTATCTACGTTGGTATAGCAAATACTGCTCAGCTTTTATTTCGTCCGGGCCGTCACCACATGGGTGAATTACGTAACATCCATCAAAAGAGCGCCGATAACCAGGCATGTCTGCATCATACCACTCCGTTTCGGGGATAGGCTGCACTTCGACAGAACCATCTAACGCAATATTTTCTTGGAACCCGGCATCAGATGATGCGGCTATAAAGCTGATCCGCATGTCCGTGGTTTTTGGGTAACATCCGAGGGAATAGATTGCATCTCCGTCACTGTCCTCGTCGATAATTTCCTCAACGAAGCCAGTCGTTCCGGGCGGCAAATTTACCACGGACTGATCCGCTAGAGTAATTTTCAGCAGTTTTGTGATGATGACCTTATCCCCAATTTTGAGTCCAGTTCTTTCTACTGCTGGTTTTTCTGCAGGTGTCCAGAATTGCCAGCGAGGGGCAGGTTGCATCAAATCCGATGTTTTGGACCTACAACCTAATCCCCATATGGCTGCACCCATCCATTGTAGGTGCAGCGTACTAACAGCAGCATCCTGACTTTTGCATCGTTGAATGTTGCGCCAGTAATAAAGATCGAGTGCTAGCGCAAGCGAGAATAGGATATCGATTGAAACCTGCATACAGCCCCCTGTCTCAATGCGTTTGATAGTTGTATGGGACACAGACAGGTTCCATTCTGGCATAGGAATGTAAGATTCCCCTTCGGTACCCGTAGTTGGGGCTTTTATCATTACGGGAACCAGCTCGGCCAGTTTACGCAAGGACAGCCCGGTAGAGCAACGCCAGGTCTTCATCATTTCGCCGAGTTGGATTGGGCTACATTGGAATGGGCTGGAGATTAGGGTATCAATGGGGGGGATGCCGAAAATGTCTTGAGAAAACTCAGTGTAAGAAAAGTTGAGCGCCAGTGCCAGATTGATGGATGTTTCAACTCGAATATCGGTTGGTTGACGGTGGATCATCTTTGATAGATGTCCTCGCGATATCCCGGTTTTTTCTACGATCTGTGCCGGGGGGATATTGCGGTCCGCAAGGGTGTATCCGAGAGCGGAAGATGGAAGACGGTTGATAAACATAGGAACTCCTAGAATTTTCCTAAACATCAGCTTGTAACATTGCCTATATATTACAAGTATTCGACCTAAAAGTCAATAGGGAATAGATGTGTGTTCCCATGTCGGTTGGCGATGCTCTGCGGGGGATAAAACACGCGAAATTCGGGCGCTCTCTTGTAATGGTTCCAGGAAGCCCCAGGAATGGTTTTCTTGTGAAGTATCAAACACGGTTTTTTTGTCGGCGCAACTTTAATTCCCCAATCTGACGGAGTTCTTCGCGGTTTTCTGTAGAGAGACGGAGCAAAAGCTCT
>Ga0209605_1000979_pt1 | contig 33915 bp, 23 predicted proteins | sample AD_UKC035_MetaG_FD_184408 | JGI IMG/M metagenome (GOLD analysis project Ga0209605, IMG submission 184408) | Active sludge microbial communities of municipal wastewater-treating anaerobic digesters from USA - AD_UKC035_MetaG (SPAdes) (version 2) | ecosystem: Engineered > Bioreactor > Anaerobic >...
CAACACGACCTCGTCGCAGTGGTGGCAGTCCATGGCCGTCGCCGTGATCTTCGGCCTGGTGTTCGCCACGGTGCTCACCCTGGGCGTGGTGCCGGCGCTGTACCTTGTCTACGCGCGGGCCCGCGCCGCCATCCGGCGCGGGTACGGCCTCACGGGCCTGCCCCCCCGCGAGGAGCTCGAAGCCTGAGCCCGGGGCGCTCAGCGCCCCAAGAAGATGCCGTCCAGGCCGGCGTAGTACCCGGGCGAAGCGGCGTGCTTGCCCACGACTTCGAGGGCGAGCGTGTTGCGCCCCTTGACGAGGGGGAACACGCCGAGAACGATGGGGCCGCTGGGCACGCAGCGCCCGGGCTCGCCGCTGAAGCCGTCGAAGTTCTCGGCCGCCGCCGTGCCGTTGATCGAAATCCGGAGGATGCCGTAGTCCCAGGATTTCGTCATGAGCGCGCTGACCTTGTAAACGCCTTCCTCGGGCGCATCGAAGCCGAGGACGAGTTTGGCGCCCACGGCCTTCGGCCGCCACCAGAGGTGGGCGTTGTTGCTCCACTGTCCCTTGTGGCCGCTGGTGTCCTGCATGCCGGCGTCGCCGCCCGCGACGATGGGCATCTCCTCGCCCTCGATGACGCCGGGGAACCGGAAGGGCCTCGAGGCCGCGCGCGGTGCGCGGTCCGCCAGAGGCACGGGCGCGAAGAAATCCTCGCCGCCCGGCGCGGCGTACCAGTACGTCACGGCGCAGAAGTCCCGGCCGATCCGGTTGCCCAGCGGCCAGTTCTCGATGGTGAAGCGGATGGAGCGGAGGAACGGCAGGTTGTCCAGGATGTGCCAGCGGTTGAGCGCGGTGTTGTTGGCGTTCTCCGGGCCCTCGCACAGGGTCTGGTTGTGGTAGGCGTGCTGGAAGAGCGCGGTGCTGCCCCACGCGTAGCCGAAGTAGTCCTCGCTGCCCGTTCCGAAGGTGCTCGGAAAGGACTCGCCGTCGATCCAGACCTTTTCATCGCCCTCGCCCCACCAGCCGCGTTGGGGGTTGAAGATGCCCATGGCCACGCCGACCACGCGGCCGCGGCCCTTGGCCTCGATGAAGGGCCAGTCGAACTCCTCGGTCTTCGCCGTGCGGCGCCACTTGGCGTGGAAGTGGCCCAAGCCGTCCGACCACCCGATGGGCTCGGCCCGCAGCGACCCGAGGATGGAGACCTGCTGCGGCCCCTCGTTGACGAGCTCGATCCGCGCCGATTCCTTGAAGGGCATGTACCAGCGGCTGTACATGCCGTCCTTGGTGATGCCGAGGGGCAGCGAGCGATAGAGGTTGCAGCCCGGCATGCTGCCGAAGAAATCGCCGAGCGGCGTCCAAACCTGCGGCGCGGCGGCGCCGTCGAAGGTGACCCTGAGGACGATCTGGCGCAGGGCCTTGGCCAGATCCGGCGCCGTGACTTTGGCCGTGGCCAGGGTGACGGCGGCGGGGCCGTACAAGGTGTGCTCGAAGCGCTCTTGGGGGAGCAGCGTCAGGGACTGCGCCTCGCCCCCGGCCAGGGCGACGCTCTCGGCCGGCTTGGAAAGAGCCTCAAAAATTTCATTGACGAGCGGCGCGTTCTGCTTGACGACGTCCAGGGACCAACTGGGCAGCTTCGTGCCCGCGGGGTAGCTCTGGATATTGACGTGATAGTAGAGGCGCTCGGGTTTCTCCGCGCCGGACACCGTGACCTTGAGGCGCTTTTGGAAGGGGATCGGGAAGTAGAGGTTCCACCCGGAGCCGCGGCGGCCGCAGAAGGCCGACGACACGCCGGCGGTGCCGATGGGCTCGGGAAAGACCCAGGCGTCCTGCGTGCCGCCTGGGACGGGCGTCCGGTCGGCGTTCTGCCACGACTTGACCGTGATCGGCCGCACGGGCGCCGCGACGGCGGGCTCGGCCGCGCCGTCGATGTAGATCTTGAGAACGCCGGCGGGGTTCGCGGACCAGATGCGCACCAGGCAGCCGGGGCCTTCGGCATCCGCCATGACGTGCTCGTCGCCGTCCTTGCGGAGGTACTTGCCGAAATCGGCGTTCGCGTTCCAGCCCTTGGGGTCCTCCGGCGTCTTGGACGCGCGGTCGTAGCTGGAGAACTGGTAGCACTTCTCGCCGGGCTCCGGAAGGACGGCGAGGTCCGCCAGGTCGGTCATCTTCCGGAGGAGATCGGCGTAGCTGTAGTCCTTGGCGGGCGCCGCGGCGGCAAGCAGCCCTGTCAGCGAAGCGACGGCGAGAGATCCGGCGGTGCGCATGCGTCTCCTTTCTGCAACGGCCCAGGCGCGCTGCGATGGGTTTCATCGTAGAGGATGACGGCGCGGGATGCAAAGGGCGGGCGCGGCGCGCTCAGCGCGCCGCGCCCGCCGCGCCGCCCTCGGCCGGCCCGGACTCCATGGCGGCGTGGATCTCGCGGACGATGGCGTCCTGGAGCGCGTTCATGCGGGCGCCCTTGCGCCGGAGCGGTTCGTTGAAGAGCAACGCGAAGGACCACAGACGCTCGCCGTGGCGCACGTAGCCCGAAAGGGCCGAGACGCGGGCGATGTTGCCCGTCTTGGCGTGGACGCAGCCGTGGAGCTGCGGCGCCGTTCGGAAGCGGCGCTGGCTCTTCAGGGTGCCATCGATGCCCGCCAAGGGGAGCGAGTCGAGGTAGGGGGGGAACCATTCCCGTCCCCGGGCGGCGTGCAGAAGCCGCGCCAGCGTGCGGGCGGTGACGCGGTTGCCGGCGGAAAGCCCCGAGCCGTCCTCGATGACGAGGCCCTCGCAGGGGACAAGCAGCGTGTCGAGGCAGGCGCGGATGGCGCGGGCGCCGGCCGCGGCGCTGCCTTCCCCGAACTTGACGGCGCCCATGGCGCGGAGCAGGAGCTCGGCGTGCAGGTTCTGGCTGTTCTTGTTGATGACGGGCAGCGCGCGGGCCAGGGGCGAATCGTGGCGGATGAGGAGCTGCGCGCCGGGGGGCGGCGCCGGGGCGGGCCGGGCGGCGCGGCGCACGGCGCCCCGCACGGCGATTCCCTCGCGGCGCAGCACGGCCGCGAAGGTGTGCGCGAAGAACATCGCGGGATCGTCGATGGCCACGTAGTCCCTCCACGGACCCGCGTTCTTGTCGATCGTGCCCGAGAGGGTGATCTCGTTGGTGCCCGACCGGCGCGTGACGATGATTTTGGTCTTCGCCTTGGCGGCGGTGACGGGCGCGCCGCGCAGGACGACCGCCGGGCTGTCGGGCGCCACGGAGACGAGGGCGGGTCCGTCGGCCGCGCCGGGCGTCACGGTGATGTCCACGCAGTTGTCGTTGAGGCTCAGCGCCGAGACCTGGGCCGAGTACCAACGGGCCTCTTGCGCCCGGTCCCAGGAGGGGCAGAAGCGCTCGTCGTCGAAGAAGGTGTCGTCCGCGACCAAGTCGCCCGTGATCGTGTGGATGCCGGCGGCGCGCAGAGCCTTGGCCCAGGCGCGCAAGACGGCCTCCGGGTCGCTGTAGAAACGCCCGGAAATATTCGGGTCGCCGCCGCCGCGCACGATGAGATCGCCCGCGATGGTGCCGCCGCGGGGCGCCGCCGTGGCGGTCAAGGTGGTCTGGAAGATGTACTCCTCGCCGAGGTTGTGGAGCGCCGCGGCGGTGGTGAGAAGCTTGAGGTTGGAGGCGGGGGCGAGCGGCGTGTCGGCGGAGATTTCCGCGCGGGTCGCGCCGTCGTCGGCGATGACGCAGATGCCCGTCCGCTCGACGTCGCAGCCGTCGCGGGCCAGAAGCGCCGCGATGGCGTCCTGGAGCGACGGCGGCGGCGCGGCTTCGCCGGCGAGCGCCGGCCGGCTCCACACGGCGGCCGCGAGCGCGGCGGCGGCGAACAGCATGTCTTGGGTGCGCGCGCGGGGTCTCCTCTTCACAGAGAGGCAGTGTATAACGCCGGCCGCGGAGGCGCAAGCGCGGGGTGGGCGGCCGGAGGGACCCGCCGCGGGCGGTGAAAGCCGCGCGGGGGGGCGCGCTTACGTTCCGGGGAAAGGCGGCGGCCGGCGCCTCCCGCCCTCCGGGCGAAAAGGCGGCGGTTCCCTAAAGGAAGCTTTGGGGCGGGGACGATAGTACTACTGGTAAAGTGGGAAACCTCCCGTCGTTCCCGCCGCCGGCGGGCGGCGACGGCCGCGCTTGAGGGGTGTCCCGGAAGGGCGCGCTCATGGAGCTTCGAGATTATCTGTCCGTAGTCCGGCGCCGTTACCGGATCTTTCTGGCGGTGCTGATCCTCGTCGTGGGGGCGCATGTCGCCTGGGTCAGTTGCGGCCGGCAGCAGAGCCAGGCGAGCGCTCAGATAATCGTCGCGAACGGCGCGGGGTCGTCGGCGGGCGCGCCGCTCTCGCCGGTCGCGTGGATCAAGACGCCGTCGTCTCATACCGTGAAAGCCTCCCTGGAGAACCGTTGGATCCAGGAGCGCATCGTCAGGCTCGTCTACGGGGACGAACCCTTCACGAGCCGCGGGTTCGTGCTGCCGCCGTTCAAGGACGAGATCGAGGTCTATCGCGGGGAGTTCGCGCGGGATTACGGGAACCGGGAGGTTTTCCCGAGCATCCTGGCCGATGCCCTGCGGGCCGTGAGCGACGATCAGGGATCGGTGTTTCTGGTCGTGCGGGCCAAGAGCCATGCCTCTGCGCTGCTGATCTCGTGGGCGGCGGCCGAGGCCGTCGTGCGCTACTACGACGATCGGCTGGACGAGGACCTGGAACACGTGCGGCACATGCTGCACGACGAGGCCGAGGCGCTGCGGCGCTCCCTCAAGGAGGCCGAGGGCAAGTGGGGGCAGATCGTGGCCGCGGTGGGCTTCGATCCCGTGGTCAGACAGAAACACCTCGAGCGCGACATTGAGAACTTGCAGAGCGAGTGCGACCGCCTTGCGGCCACGCACCGGGAGAACACGCGCCGTTACCGCGAACTGGTGGAGAAGCGTCCGCTCGCCGAGGGCGCGCCGCCGTCGCCCCTCGAGGTGGAGACGGCTCTCGTGGACAACGAGCGCGTCGCGGGCGCGCGGAAGCGCCTCATCGACCTCAAGTTGAAGCTCGACGAGATGCTGGAGCGCAGGACGCGGCAGCATCCCGAGGTCGTGGAGCTGGAGAAGCGCATCGGAGAGATCGAGCAGCGCCTGCCGGACATCATGAAGGAGGAGCTTGCCAGGTCGGCGCTGGATTCCAACGACCGCGAGCTGCAAGACGTCCTCATCCAGATCCGCAAGACGGCCCTGTCCCTGGAAGTCAGGCAGGAGCAGTTGGCCGCCCTGAACCGGCGCGCTCAGGAGCTTTCCAGCCAGGCCATTGTCTACCAGCCGGTGAAGAAGGCGTGCGACGACGTGGGCGAGCGCTATCGCACCGTGCTGGCCATGGAGAACAACGTGCGGTTCCTGGGCGCGGCCCACCTGCTCGGCGGAGTCAGGATCGCCGATCCCGGGCGCATGGCGATCACGCTGCCCGTCCCCGGATCGGGATCGGGACCCTTGTCTCTGGCGGTGCTGCTGGGGCTCATCGCGGCGGCGGCCGCCGCGTTCCTCCGCGAGTACCTGGATGTGCGCGTCATGAACGAGGGCGACGTGCGAAAGTGGCTCGATGCGCCGCTCCTCGGCGCGATTCCTCCCGCCTCCAGGACGCAGGTCGGACGCCTGGCGGCGGAGGACTCGGAAATCGCGGAGCGGTTCAGCGTCGCGGCCACCCTGGTGCGCGCCGCGGCGCGGGAGCTCGATCTGCGGTCCTTCGCGGTGTGCAGCGCCGTGGCGCAAGAGGGCAAGACGACGGTGAGCGTCAACCTGGCGGCGGCGCTGGCGCGCAAGGGCGCGCGGGTGGTGCTGGTGGACGCCGACATGCGCAGCCCCCGAGTCCACACGCTGCTCGGCCTTAACAACATCTACGGCTTGTCGACGGTGCTGAGCGGCTGGATTTCGCCGCAGCAGGTGCTCGACGGCATCATGAGCGAGGACGTCCGCTTCAGGGGCGGTGTCAAGGCGACGGACGCCCTCCAGCGCTCGGCGGTCCCCGGCCTGTCCGTCTTGACGAGCGGGCCGAGCGCATCCGCTCCCGCCAAGCTGCTCGAATCGGAGCTCTTCGCAAAAACCGTCGCCGAATTGAGCGCGCAGGCGGAGTTCGTGATTTTTGACACGCCGCCCATCGATCGGGTCGGCGACGGTCTGACCGTGGCTTCGATGGTGGACGGGTGCGTGTTCGTGGTCGGGGCGGGCCAGTGCGACCGGCACGACATCCTTTGGGCGAAACACCTGCTGGCGAACGTCCAGGCGAACGTCCTGGGCGTCTTCCTGAACCGGTACTCCTTCGGAAAGGCGAAGGAATACGGGTACTACGGCCGCGGCGGCGGGCGGACGAAGCAGCTCGTGCCCGCGTGAGAGGGCTGGGCGCATGTGGCTCGGAAGAGGCAGGAAGCGGGGCGCCGAGAGCCGGGTGCGCAATCTCCCCCTGGAGCGCCTCTGCGCCTGGCCGGGCGAGCCCTCGGAGGAGTTGTGCGCGTCGGTCGCCGCGCACGGTCTCCTGCGTCCGCTTGTCGTCGCGCCCCAAGGGCAGGGCTATATCGTGCTTGACGGCCGGCGGCGTTATCACGCGGCGCGGCGCGCGGGGATCGAGCGGGTGCCGGTGGTTGTCGTCAGGCTGTCGCCCGAGGAGGCGGTGGTGCTGCGCAGGTGGCACCCGGAGCTGCAAACCTGCGAGGATGCGGGGTCGCTGCGAGTCCTGGCGCTGCTGGAAGAAGCGCGGCGGCGAGGGATCATCGACGGCGAGGATGTAATCCGGCTGCGGGCGCAGGCCGAGGACGAAGTCATTGCGTCGATCGCCGAGGTCTGGCGCGCGAGGCAGGCCCGCGCCGCGGAGCCCCCTTCCCCCGGCGCCGAGCCGAGCGCCGGCCGCCGAGAGGGGACGGCGGCGCCGCAGGCGGGGCGCGGCGGCTGTCGGCAGGCGGTCGAAGGGCTCGAGGACATGTTCGCGAGGATCGCGGTGCGGGGGCGCATCAACGGCGCCCAGGTCGAGCGCTTCGTGCAGTTTCTCGTGAGGCGCCGCCAGGTCGAGCCGGAGACGTTCATCGAGTGGCGCAACACCCTGCCGCTCGATCCCGTGGCGCGCAACGCGCTGCTGGTCTGCAAGATGTGCATTCACATGGCGCTGGGCCTGAAATGGACGCCGCTTCAGGTGCTGCGCATGGGGGTGGCGGGGCTGCTTCACAATGTCGGGCTCGTGGCGCTGGGGTGGAAGCCGGGGCCGACGGAGGGCTTGACCGTGGTCGAGCCGATCGACCACACGGAGGCGGGCGCGCGGCTCATCCGGGAGGCGCGCACGTGGGGGTATCAGGTGCAGTCGGTGTGTCTGGATCACCACGAGCGTTGGAACGGCCGGGGCGAGCCGCGCGGCAAGCGCGGCGAGGAGGTCGATCTTCCCACGCGGATAGCGGCTTTCCTGGACAGCTTCGCGCTCCTCGTCAACCCGTGGACGGGCGAGGGGCGCACGCCGCGGGAGGCCTACCGCTGCATCGAGGCGATGACGCTCGCCGAGGATCTTTTCGATCCGGGCGTCCTGCGCGCCTTCGCCCTGCATTTCTCGAAATTCCCCGTGGGCAGCATCGTGAGGCTGCCGGGGGGCGAGATCGCGCGCGTGGTGGGCCCGAATCCGATCGACCCGATCCGTCCGCGCCTGAGAATCTTGGAGCCGGAGGCGCGGCGCGGCGGCCTGGCGGATCTCGATGATCCCGCGGACGCCTGCGAGGATTTGTCTCTCCAGTGGGACGCGTCCGCGGCACCTTGATCGTTCCGGCGCCATGGCCTACCATGACTGCCGGCCGCGCGCGAAACCGCAAAGGGGGCGATTAGCTCAGTTGGTTAGAGCGCCTGCCTTACAAGCAGGAGGTCGGCGGTTCGAGCCCGTCATCGCCCACCAGAGTTAACGCAGGCCGTCACGCCCGTCACGGACCTCCCTTTCTCCATGGATCACGGGGAACCGTCCGCGCCGGCGGCGGGCGGAGAAGGGGAGGCTTTCTCTGTGCGGGATCTCGACGGCGATTGCCGGCTTCTCTGGAAACCCGCCGAGAGTCCCGTTGCGGTCGGGACGGTTCGGCTGCCCCCCGTGTCAGGATAGTTGTCGGGCGGGATGAAACCGTTGGGACGCCACGGGGCGTTCGAGGCGGGGGCGCGAACGAGCGCCGACGCCGCTCGTGTGGGAGCGCGGGGCCGGCGGCAGAGAGGGGCGGCGCCGGGGCGAAAACACCGGCGAGTGGCCGTTTCGGAGGCGTTCAGGCAGCCCGGCTCTCCGCGCGAGGGCGCACACAGCCCGCGCGGAGCCTGCGCGGGCTCGCGCGGAGCGCCTCAAGAGTTCGCGCGACCGTTGATTGACCGCGACGAGGGTCGCGATTACGCTCGTGGATAATGAAAACGCGAACGGCATTTCCTATGCGTAGGCCAACCATGCCTCGTTCTCTCTACCTCGCCTCCGCGTTCGTTTTACTTTCCGGCTTCGCGCGCGCCACCCACTGGACCGACCCTTCCTTCGAGGACATGGTGACCGGCGCCGACCTGATCGCCGTCGTCGAGATCGTGGAAGGCGGCCAGTTCGAGTGCAGCGCCAAGGCCATCGACGTCCTCAAGGGGAGGGACCCGGGCACCCCCTTCGTCCTTTGCGGGTTCAACAACCCGAACTGGCCGAAAGAGGGGATCGAGGAGGAATCGATGCGGAAAGGGGCCCGCCTCCTGGCTTTCCTGAGCAAGGAGACCCTCAACCCCGAGGCGGATGCCAGCGCCGGGTCGCACGCCTGCGGAGATGGTCTCGGCGAGGCCTCGCCCGATGGCAGCGGCAAGGTCAAGGGCAAGGGTGACGCTACGAGCAAGGACAAGGCCTCGGGAAGCGACAAGGACCAAAGGGAAACCCAAGCCAAGGCCTCCAAGGCCAGGACGCGTACGGTCTGGAGGGTGCCGACGCCTACCAGCGGCGACCTGCCCATCATCGACGGCAGGATCCACGGCGGGTGGTACCGGACGACCTATCCCGACGCACAGGGCGGGACTGATGTTGAGATGGTCCTGGCGCTCATCCGAGGTTACCTTCTCCACCTCGAAGGTAAGCCTCCGACGGCGGCCCGGAAGATCATCGCGGAGAGGCTGACCTCCGATGCTGTGGGCGCCGTCACGGATGCGGAAGACGCCGAGAACGTGGCACGCATGAAAGCGGTGGAATGGCTCCTTTGCGCGCAGGCGGTCTACGGCGAGGAGGCGGCCGCGCCCGCCGTGCTCGCCGCCACGGCGAAGGACATCGATCTGGTGAAGATATGCGGGGCGCGTGCGCTGCGCTCCCTCGGCAGGTCCAGGGGTGTCCTCGACCGCATAGCGGCCCTCCTCAAGGTGGAGCATTCCTTCGTGCAGGCGGAGGCCGCAAAGAGCCTCCTCGCTCTGGGGTACCCGGCCGGCGAGGCCGTGCCGGTCCTCGTCGCCGCGCTCCCGACTTCCGAGAGCTTCGAAGACGGCCGGGAGCGCATCATGAGCCCTCTCCGCAACACATACGCATCGGGGCGAGAGACCATGGTCCACGCGCTCACGGAGTTGGGCGCGGCGAAGGAGGCCCACGAAGCGCTGCTCGGGCTGATCCAGGAAGAGGGGCTCACGGAAGGGGTCTTTCACGCCCTTGCCAGACACTTCCTGAAATACCCCTCGGCGCGAGCGCGCGCGAAGTTCATCGAGATGTACGTGAGGTGCCCCGAAGAGGCGGTTCCGATCTTCAACTCCTACCTGCTCGAGGAGAGGAGCCCAGAGTCACTGGCCGCGGTCGCCGACAGGATCCTGAAGGACAAGGGTGGCTGGTGTCGGCAGGAATCCCTGGAGGGCCTCGCAAAGGCCGTGCCCCAAGGCGATCCGCTCCTCTCCAGAGTGGTGCTCGCCGTCCTGCGGGAGCGCGACACTACTCTTTGCTTTCCGTTTGCGGTGAAGGCGGCTACCGAGGAGATCCGGAGGGAGCTTGATCTCTATCCATCGGACGGGCTCGATGCGAGCGAACGCGATCTCTTGAGCCTCGTCCGCGAAGCCGTGGCGTTGAAGCTGTCGCCGGAGAGGAAGGCGGAGGCTTACGTTGACGCTTGGGTGCGCTTGGTCCGCAAGGGAGAGGCGATTGGCCGGGTAAGCGAGCACCTGCTCGGAGAGCTTGTTCGTTCAACCACTGCGGAGTTTCGTTCCTATGCCGTCCAGAAGCTGAGGGAAGGACAGGACCCAGACGGGCTCAGCCTCGATACGCTTGCGGCGATCCAGGCTCTGGGAGGTAAGCTCTCGGAGGCCGAGGAACGGGAGCTGAAAGATGCGCCGCCCGGCCTGATCGTTACCTTCGACCGCTGAGGCGCAGGCCCAGCCCCCGCCCGGAAAACCCGAGACGTCGGCGGCGCGAGGCGGGAAAATGCTCCGGAGCCCTGCACGTTCGACCCGAAAGGAGGCAGCGAGCCACGCGCTCCGTTCGTCGTAAGCCGGTCCACCCCTTGCGTCGGTCTTGGCCTTCGCGACGGTCGCTGTCCTGGGCCTTGGCACGGAGCCCAGAGCCGCGCCTGCTGCCGAAGCTTCTCCCGCCGCGCCCGTAGCGGCTCCAGAAGGCGGAGCGGCAGCCCCCGACCGCTCCAGCGCCGCCGCCCGCCGCGACGAATGGCAGTGCCTCACGCGCCACTTCACGCTCGACGCCTTCGAGGAGGGCGACTCATCCCAGGCGCCCGCGACACCGCCCGTGCGGGAGCGCGGGGCCGGCGGCAGAGAGGGGCGGCGCCGGGGCGAAAACACCGGCCAGAGGCCGTTTCGAAGGCGTTTAGGCAGCCCGGATCTCTGCGCGGGCTCGCGCGGAGCGCCTCAAGAGTTCGCGCGACCGTTGATTGACCGCGGCGAGGGTCGCGATTGCGCTAGTGAATAATGAAAACGCGAACGGCATTTCCTATGCGTCCGATCAAGATCTCCCGGACCTCTCCCAGGGAATGCTCCTCATCATCGAAGACGACACCCAGTGGGTCGGCAAACACCGTGCTGGCTTCGTCGAACCCGACGTCGTGTCTCCGCACATTCGAGGTGGCCTTTTCTTCGTCCCATTCGAACCTGTAAGCCACCCCTCCTTTTCCTCGAAGTGATCCGCCGTCCCGTCCGGCCGCGTCAAGTGCACCGAGTGGTTAGCCGTTAGCATGGCCCCTGGTATCGCCACTTGTGCCCACACTGCAGGCACTTCAGCCATTGCCGGGAGGATCCGATAGGAAATTGCAATAGGAGCACGGAGAGAAAAGCCAGACGTCGACCCAATTGCGACACCTCGCAGTTCCGCGAGCCGCAGCACGGACAGACCTCGCTTTCGGTATCGTCCGAAGCGACCTGACCAGGGTGCTCGCCGAGAGTAGCTCGCGCACGTTCCGCGTCGGATTCACGTACACGCAGTTTGATGCCAGCCACGGCGGCCACGAGCAGAGGTTGCATGGTAAAGATGTTCTCGTCTTCGACGAACGTTGGGATCCCGGACGATTCGAGGCGCATCTTTGCGAGATGGGCCTCGCTGGGGGTGTAAAAGGTGGACACGGTGACCAAAGTCCCCATGGCGCGTTCAGACTTTCCTATCACGGCTAACGAAAGAGTTGATCGGCGGTGCCGGAGCAGACCACCTGCCCTGACTCACCGCCCTCCTCCACATTACCACCGCGTGGGCGCGCAAGCAAGATGGGCACCTCCCGTCAAACGTCTTGTTAAAGCCGGTCATTCGTTGACCGGAATCTTGCCGGATCGAGCCAACTGAGGCTGGGCAGGCCGCTAGCCGGGGACCTTTACTCGCTATTCGCCGAATGCTCGCAGGCCGCGCCACGAGTCGGTGGCTCTCTCTCCGGAACAGCGAGGCCAACAGGTGGCCCCCTCGCCGGCAGATGATATACGATGTGGGCGAGGAGGCGGCCATGAGCAGACTTCCCGCAGACGTGCGTCTCGCGTTGCTTCTTGTCCTGGGCGTCGTCTCAGCCCCTGAGCTGCGCTCGGCCCCGAATCCACGGCCGAACATCGTCGTCGTCCTGTGCGATGATCTCGGCTACGGCGACATCAAGTGCAACAACCCGCGGGGCAAGATCGCGACGCCCCACGCCGACTCGCTCGCGGCCCAGGGCATGCGCTTCACTGATGCGCATACGACCTCGTCCGTGTGCACCCCGACGCGGTACAGCCTCATGACCGGACGCTACAATTGGCGCTCGCGCCTGCAGAAGGGTGTTCTGGGCGGGTTGTCGCCGCATCTCATCGAACCGGGGCGGCTGACGGTCGCCGCGCTGCTCAAGCGCTACGGCTACCACACGGCGTGCATCGGGAAGTGGCACCTCGGCATGGACTGGGCGAAGGTCGAGGGCAAGCCCGAGCCCGAGCGCAACGCGATCGAGACGGCGGAGCAGCACTGGAGCGTCGATTTTGCGCGGCCCATCGCGAACGGCCCCGCGAACCTCGGGTTCGACTACTTCTTCGGCATCAGCGCGTCGCTGGACATGGTGCCGTACACGTTCATAGAGAACGATCGCGTCGTGGCCATACCGACCGTGGAAAAGGCGTTCCCGATGGTGGCGGGCAAACCGAGCCGCACGACGCGGTGCGGGCCGGCGGCGCCTGAGTTCGAGGCGGAAGCGGTGCTGCCGTCGCTCGCTCGGGCCGCCGTCGACTACATCGGGAAGCGCGCGGCCGAGGCGCGCGCGGGAACGCCCTTCTTCCTGTACTTCCCGCTCAATGCACCGCACACTCCCATCGCGCCGTCCTCTGAGTGGCGCGGCAAGAGCGGCCTCAACCCGTATGCCGATTTCGTCATGCAAACTGATGCGGTGCTCGGCCAGATCCTCGAGGCGCTCGCTGGGCACGAGCTTGCCGCGACCACGCTTGTCGTCTTCACGAGCGATAACGGGTGTTCGCCCGAGGCGGACATCGCGTCTCTCCGCGCATCCGGGCACGACGTCTCTGGCCCGCTGCGCGGCCACAAGGCGGACATCTGGGACGGCGGCCATCGCGTCCCGTTTATCGTGCGGTGGCCCGGCGTTGTCAGGCCCGGGACGACGTGCGATCAGGTCGTGAGCTTGGTCGATCTCATGGCCACCTGCGCCGACATCGTCGGCGCGACGCTTCCCGACGAGGCGGGCGAAGACAGCGTGAGCATGCTCTCGATCCTGCGTGGCAAGGCAGACACGCCGCTGCGGGAAGCGCTCGTCCATCACTCGATCCACGGGAATTTCGCGCTCCGGCAAGGCCAGTGGAAACTCGCGCTCTGTCCCGGGAGCGGCGGTTGGAGCCGGCCCGGTGATGCGGAGGCCGCCAAGCTCGGCCTGCCGGCCGTTCAACTCTACGACATGGCGGCCGATCGCGGCGAGCAGACGAACGTCGCGGCCGAGCGGCCGGAGATCGTCGATCGGCTGACCAGGGTCCTTGAGAAGTACGTGCGCGACGGCCGCAGCACACCAGGCGCACCTCAGCGAAACGACACGACGATAGACCTGTGGAAGAGCGGGAAGCCGTGAGACCGGCCGGGGCGCCGCCGGCGAATCGCGGCAGGCAGTGGACGCCGGCCTTCTCTGCCGCGGGGAAATCCGGCAGGTGCAAATTTATCGCTTAGAAGTCGTTCACGAAAACACGCGGTCGCCTTGCCGGATGCGCACTAGATCTACAAGGCAGGACTTAAGAGTGGTTGCTTTGCCGGCGATGCGCATGGCTATCCGCCCGGGACGGTGCGGAAAGGGAGGGAACGCCATACGGCTTCCAGTCCTCTCCCTGCCTCGTGCCGTCCTCTTTTCGGGAGGCGTCGTCCCGGCGCCTGAGGCGCAGAGAGGCCTTCAACGCGGGCATGATGCGCGCGATTCCACTTCGCCACGACGCGCACGCCACGCGTCGAGCTCTTTTTCTCCGTTCTCGAATCGAATCCGCCGCCGCTCGGACCCTAACCGTTTTCTAACAGCGGCCGCATAGCATCGCGGGCGTGGCACATGAGTCCCAGAAAGGAGGCTCGCATGCGTGACGTGCGGTTGGCCGGTGGAATGTGGTGTGTGTTCGTGCTGTGCTTTGCCTGCGTCCCTTGTGTGCAGGCGGGCGAAGCGCCCGCCCTCGATGTCAAGCTCTCCGAGGGGGAGGTGATCGAGATGGCGGCGGGGGAGGTGCTCAAGGCGGCGGCGCTCTACCGCGAGGTGCTCGCCGATCCCAACGCCCAAGGTCCCGTGCGGGCGCGCGCGCTGTACTTGCTTGCGCGTTGCGAGCGCAAGCTCGGGAACCTGAAGAGCGCCGAGGACCTGCTCCAGGAAGTCACCGCGAAGCACTCCGACTGCGCGCCCTTCAAGGAACGCGCTGCCAAGATGCTCACGGAGATCCGCGACGCCGGCCGGAGCGGCGCCGGCGAGTGGCTCCAAGGGCTCAAGGAAAACGAGAGCATCCAAGCGCAGCTCTTTCAGATGACGATGACGCTCTTTTCGCCCGAGAGTGACGAAGGCAAGCTCGCGGCGGGCAAGCTCCTTGCCATGGGGCCGCTCGCCCAGCCGGTGCTCAGGACGGTGATGCAGACGACGCGCGATCCGCAGTACCGGCGCCAGCTGGCGCTGATCCTTGCGAAGATGGGAGATTTCGAGGCGCTCGACACTGTGTGCGATCCGCTCCGATGGCGTTCGGGCATCGGGAGTTTCCTTGACGCCGTCGCGTCGTTCGATGCCGAGAAGAAGCGCGAGTTTCGCGCGGCCCTCGACAAGCTGCCGGCCACGTCGGAGACTGAGGAAGTGCGTGCGCTGTGCGCGGTCTTTGCCTGCGACGGCGCGTCGCTAGACGCGAGCTTGACGCGCGTGGAGAAGAGCTGTGAGGGCCCCTCTGCCGGTGAGGACTTCGCGCGGTTCAAAGGGTTCCTCGAGAGCATGCTTCTCAGGGAGCCGCAGACGGCCGCCGTGATGGTCGCTCGCGTGCGAGATCCGACTTCAACGCTTGCCAGCGCGTGCTTTTATGCGCTTCTGGATAGCGCGCCCGCGGCGCTCACGCCGGAAGTGCTGCTCTCCACGGTTGACAGGTTCGGCAAAGACTCCGCCCTGCTTCTTTTGGAACGAAAGGACTACGGCAACCTCGTCGTCTTGCTTGAACGCGCCTGGGCCAGCGATCAGGCAGGGAAGACCGAGGGCCTGTACGATCACACCTGCTTCTGCCTCGGATTGCGGGTTCAGGAGATAAGCCTGCCCCAGGCGGACTCGAGCCTCGGCGGCGTGATCAGATCCATGCTCCGCGAGCCGAACTCGTTCTTATATTCCAGGGTGTACAAACATATCATTAGTTTCTTCCTGCACCATGACGCGGCACTGCCTGAGCTTGAAAAGATCATTCGCTATGAGGCCGCGAACGACCTGACCCTGGACCTCGGCAGGATCATGGCGGAGGACGCCGCGCCGCGACCGAGCGATGCCTTTCTTGCGCTCATACGAACACTCGCGGTCGACCCCGACGCCAAGGTGCGCACGTTCGTCCTGCGCAACTACGTCGGGTTGCTCGTCGTGCTGGATCCGGCCTTGATCCAGGTGCTTGGCCGCTACCTCGACGATCCGGCGGTAGCGTTGCCGGAAAAAAGGAGCCTCGTGTACGAAGTGCTCGTCAAGGCGCTCGACGTGGTTCCCGCGCACGCCGGGGAGATCGCCGCTATTCTCGTCAAGGATTACGCATCGGCGCGAGAAGTGGTGGAGAAGCACTGGGTCAACCGGCGAAGCGGCCTGGCGCTTGCCGAGGCACTCCTTGAACGTCTGGAGGGCGACGTGGATGCGGCCTTCTACAAGCTGGCACTCAGGTGGGCTGTTTCCGGACCGAAAAGGGTCTCCGTGCGAACGGTACAGGGAATAACAATGCAGCCGCGGGGCTGGCCGGTACGGTGGACAGAGGAGACGCCGGAGCAGGAGGCGGAGCTCAGGGAGCGGCTCACTTCCCTGTGCGCGCGGGCGATTGAAAAACACACTTCCGGCCCCAAGCGCATGCTGCTCGCCCGCATTTTCTGCGACTGGCGGGATAAGGACTACGTCCTCGGATCCCCGACCGTGAGCGCATTCCTGGATCGGATCGTGGCTGACCGGTCGCTTCCGCTTGCCGAGCGTGCCGTGGCGCTGCCTCTGCGCGTCGAAGCGACGCCGGTCGCGACATTTGGGGAATTCTTGACGAGCGATGACAAGGAGGTGCAGGGCTGTGTACTGCGGGTCATCGGCAGGATGGGGGCTACCGAGTGGCTCAAAGGTCGGCCGCACGATGAAGAGGCGGCGCTCATCGGTCACCTTGCGCGCGGACCCCACAAGGAACACGCTATAACGCTCGCCAATAACCTCTTCGATGGCGAGGAGCGGGTGAAGATCGTCGAGACGCTCCTCACTGACGAGGATCCGAAGATCCGCAAGAAAGCGTGCGAGTCGTTGCGCCAGATCAAGATTCCCCGCGTGACGGCGCTTCTGACCGCGCGGCTCAAGGACGACAACGCGGAAATCCGGGAACTCGCAATCAGGCTCCTGGGCGGCGTGGGCGGCCTGGCGACGATGGAATCCCTCGCCGCGATGCTCGACGATCCCGTTGTCGATGTCAGAAAAGCCGCGCTCGACACGCTGCGCAATCTGAAAGAACAGGAGGTGGAGCGGGAGCTCTGGAAGAAATGGCTCCAAGATAGGCAGAATCAGCCGGCGGAAGCTGGAAGCGCGTTGCCCAAGCAGCCATAATGGAAGTCGGCGAACGTGCCGGATGGTATCGATGCGCAAGACCGTTGCCGCCTTCATCGCGTGTGTGATCCTGCCCACGCTGGTCCTCGCCTATTTCGGACTGCGCGGCGGGGATGACCTGGAGCGGCGGCAGGTCGAACTGCTCAGAAAGCGCGCCCGGACGGCGCTGGAGCGGACGAGCGCGAGGATGCGCCGTACGCTTACCGAGCGAATTCAGGCGGCCGAACGACTGCTCGGCACGGGCGACACCCGCGTGCTGGCCGATGCCGAGCAGCCGTTCTTCTTTCTGTCCGCCGGAGGAGCGTCGGCCGCGCCGGCGCCGCGCGAGATGCCCACAGAGGAAGAGAAGCGCTTGCTGCGCTATTCGCTCGCGGGAGGCTTCGCAGAGGAGCTTGGCGAGGGCGATTTCCTGGCGGCCGCCGATGCCTACGCGTTCTTCCTGAGCGCCCTTCACACGCCGTCCTATCGCGCGCAAGTCATCTACCATGCGGCGCGAAGCCTTGGGCGCGGCGGGGAGACCGCTCTGGCCGCGCGGCTCTACGAGGAGGTGGCGCGCGCAGATCCCAGCGTCGTCGGGCCCGACGGCGAGCCGTTCGTTGCGCTGGCGCTGCTCGGCCTTTACGAGCTTGGCGCGATCGACAAGTCCGCGGCGGCGGAACGCCTCGGCCGCCTGAGGTACGCGCTCGCGCCTGAGTGGCGAACGGCGCTCTATCGCCGCATCGACGCAGCCGAGCCGCCCGCCGATCCTACGGTCGAATCGGCCTGCGCTTCTGTCCGCACACTCGGCCGCGTGCCCGAGGCGTTCGCGCTCGAGAGCAAGCTCTTTCTCTGCCGCGCCGTCGAGGGCGGACCGATCTTCGCGGCGACGTGGGTCGCCATGGCGCTTCCGGCCGAGGAGGCCGGCGACGGCATCAGCATTGCGTTCGAGCCGACCGCGGGCTTTCTCTACTCCGGACAAGAGGCGCCGCCGCGCCGGCCGGCCGGGGACGAGCTGTGTGCCGAGCGTCTCTTGAGCGCCCACGGCGTTCCGGTCGGCACGGCGGTCGCGCGCAGCGCGCTCGTTGCCGAGATCGCCGCCGCCGCACGCCGGCAGACCGGCTGGATGTACGGCGCCATCACCGCGCTGGTTCTGATCGCGGCCGCGGGCGGATTCTTCGTTCTGCGCGCGATGAGAACCGAGATGCGCCTTGCGCGCCTCAAGAGCGAGTTCATTGCCAACATCTCCCACGAGATGAAGACGCCCGTGAGCACGGTGCGAATCTTCGCGGAGATGCTCGCCGACGGCAACCTCACCGAGGACAAGGTACGCGCCTTCTCGCACATTCTCCACGCCGAAAGCCAGCGCTTGTCCGCCATAGTAGAGAACGTGCTCGACTTCGCGCGGATCGAACGCGGGCAGGTCGTGCTTCCCATGGCGCCGACGGATCTCGGCGCGGTGCTCGGCCGGCTGGTCGAGAGCTTCAACGCCCGCGCGGCGCGCGAGGGCGTGCGTTTCTCGGCGGAAGTGGGGGCGGCGGGCGGGCTTCAGTCCAACGGCGATGCAATCGCGTGCATTCTGCAGAATTTGCTGGACAACGCCTTCAAGTACCGGCGCGCCGACGGACACAAGGTCTCGTTGCAGCTCGCGCGCGACGAGCGCGGCATCACGATCGAGGTGCGCGACAGCGGCCTGGGGATTCCCAGGGACGCGCAGAAACACCTTTTCGAGAAGTTCTACCGGGCGCACCCTGAGAATGCCGCCGTGCGCGGCGCCGGCATCGGCCTTGCGCTCTCGCGTGCGCTCGCGCGGAGATTGGGCGGCGATGTCCGGCTGCAACACTCGTCGAACGAGGGGAGCGCCTTCGCGCTCGTTTTGCCTGCAGGGGAAAAGGCATGAGAACCGTTGCCATTGTCGAAGACGATCCCGCGCTGCTCCTGGGCCTCACCGAAAAACTCGGCATGGAAGGTTTCAGGATCGTGAGCGCGCGCGACGGCGAGGCCGCCTTGGAGCTTCTCGGGCGGGAGGTGCCGGACCTGCTTGTCCTCGACCTCATGCTTCCCAAGATCGACGGGTTCGAGATCTGCCGCGCGTTCAGGAAACGGTACCCGCAGATCCCCGTCCTGATCTTGAGCGCGAGGAGTCAGGAGGAAGACAAGGTCAGGGGCCTCAAGCTCGGCGCGGACGATTACATGACGAAGCCCTTCGGCCTCAAGGAGCTGCTTGCGCGCATCGATGCGCTCCTCAGGCGGACGAGCGGGGCGGGAGAATTCCGTTTCGGGAAGATCGCCGTGAATCTCGACACGGGCGAGGTTGTGCGCGGCAAGACGCGCGTCGAGCTGTCGAAGACGGAGTACGATCTCCTGTGCTTCTTCATCCGCAACAAGGGCCGCGTGCTTTCGCGCGACAGCATCCTCGACGGGGTGTGGGGCTACGATGCCTCCGTCGCGCCGCGTACCATCGACTTCCATCTGATGGGTCTTCGGCGCAAACTGGAAGACGACCCGGCAGCGCCGCGCCATTTCTTGACGGTGCCGACGCTGGGGTATCGATTCGAGGGCGGGGGTAAGTGAGCGCTCTGTGCGCTCATTTCCTGCAGCAGCTCCCCGCCCCCTCGCGCGACACCCCCGCCTTCTTGAGAATCCACGTCATCGGACGCCAGTTGTTGAAGCCCGACTGGAGCAGCTTCAGGCCGACGCAGGCCGTGAAGAGAAGCCAGTACGCCCTCGCGAAGTGGGCGGGCGCGACGCTCAAGAGAACGAAGAAACCGGCGATCAACCCAAGCATTTGTTCAACGTTCATGGGGTCCTCCAAGCAGCAGCGCGAGTTCGGCAGAATCCTTGGAGCCGACGAAGCGACTCGTTTCCTTGCCGTGCTCGAAGATAATCGAAGTCGGGAGATACTTGACGCCGAAATGCGCGGCGATCGGACCGGTTTTGTCCACATCGATCTGGTCGGGCCGCGTCGAGTACTCTTGCGGCATCTTCAGCCGAACACGGTGTCCGGGAACCTGCACCTCTGGTACCGCGACGGCCGGCACCGGGGCAGGGCGACTGCTTCACGGCGTGCGGCCTGACCTCGGGATTTCACGACTACGGCGTGATGATCGACGAGGAGCGCATCGCCTGGTACTCGCAGTGCCCGGCGGGCACATGCTTGCGTGCAGCGACGCGGAAGAGAGCGGGTACGTGAAAGCCCGGCGGAAGACGTGGGCGCAACTGCTCGCGCGGGTGTCCGCTGTGGACGCGCTCAGGTGCGAGCTGTGCGGGGGGCGGAGGCGCATAATCGCGTGGATCACTGATCCCGAGGCGATTGAGCGCTTCCCTATAGCGCTCAGCGGAACTCACCCGGCGCTGCTCAGTGGAATTGACCCACCCAGGTAGGCGGCGACAGGGACGGGTGGCGAGAGGATCGAAGGGTATAGCGGCAGAAAGAAAGAGTCCTCGCCGTACTCTGGACATGGCGCGCGCCATGCGTTACGACGAGGACATGAAAAATAGAAACATCAGCATCGTAAGCGAGAGCCTGGGTTTCTCGCTATAAGAATCCACGCGGCTTTCGAGTTTCGCCGCGGTTGGTATCGCAGTGGCGAGGTACGCGCCCTGGTCCTGCAATACTACCTTGTGATGCGCTCCGTCCTCAGGCGGAAGCCTCACGTGCGGCCGTGCTTGAGCCGGTGCCGGCACTGCGGGATTCTTTTCATCACCCACGCGCGGAACCGAGGCCGGAAGGACCTGGGCTGCCCGTTCGGCTGCAGCGAGGCCTATCGCCGGCAACGCTCGACGGCGCGCAGCGTTGCGTACTATCGTACCTCGGCGGGGAAGTACAAGAAGAAGCTCCAGAACGGCAAGAGGACTCCGGTTCGAGCGCCGGCGACGCCGGTCTCGTTGACGCCGTGCTCGCCCATTACTCCAGTTACACCGAAGGTAGCCGAGCGCCCTTTGAGACGAGACGCGCCGCCTTCTGTCACAGTCGACCCTCGTCCGGCTATCCCGACCGCCGGCGCCATGAACGACACGCCGAAGTCCCCGATCTCCGTTCCAGGTGCCTCAGCAGACGTCACGGCGCCGCAGCCAATGCCGGCCGCCGACAAGCGCCTGGAGATCGAGGAGCCGGCCCCGCACTTCAACGCGACGATCGTGGCGTACGTCCGCACGGTCGTGAGCCTGATCGAGGGCCGGGCCGTGAGTCGCGAGGAGATCGTCCGGATGCTCGCCCGCGTCGTGAGACAACACCGCATGGCTCGCGAGCGGCGCATGGACTATGTTGTGCGCTACCTGAACGAAAGGCCTCCGTAGGTGGCGCGAATGACCCACGATATCGAGCTGGCGACGATCGACCTCCGGTATGAGAGCTATCGGCTGCGAAATCCAGGAGCCGAGAAGCGCCTCTTGACCTCGATCACGGAGCGCGGCATCGAGGAGCCGCTTGAGGGTGTCGATGCGCCGGAGTCGAAGATCCTTCTCAACGGCTTCAAACGCTACCGGTGCGCCAAGAGGCTAAAGATCGCGGTTGTGCCGTATGTGTCGCTCGGTGCGGATGAGGCCGCGGGCATTCTGGCGGTCCTTCGTACGTCGAACGACAAGTCGCTGAGCATTCTGGAGCAGGCTCGCTTCATCGAGGACCTACGCGGGCTGCACGGGATGAGCGTCGCCGACCTGGCGCAGACGCTGTCTCGGAGCAAGGCCTGGGTGAGCGTGCGCCTCGGGCTCATGGGCGAGATGAGCGACCGCGTGCGGGCGAAGCTCTTCCGGGGCGCCTTCCCCGTGTACTCGTACATGTACACGGTACGAGAGTTTATGCGCATGAACGGCGTCAAGAAGGAGGACGTCGAGGACTTCGTCGAGGCCCTGAGCGGGAAGGGGTTGAGCGTACGGGAAATTGAGCAGCTTGCCCACGGTTACTTCCGGGGGCCGGACTGGTTTCGGACTGAGATCCTCGGAGGCAACTTCGCCCTGGCGCTCGATCGCATGCGCGCGGTGCCCGAGAACGCCGAGGGGTGCAGCGAATTCGAGCGAGTGCTGCTCAGGGATCTCGAACTTGCCCAGAAGAGCATGGCGCGCGTGAGCGCCAAGTCTTCCGACACGCGATTGACGAGCCGCGCATTCCTCGCGCAGGCGAATCTCGTGGCCGGCGGCATCTTGAGCCGGCTCGGCGTATTCACGAAGGCGGTGAGAGCGCTCCATGATCGAACCGGAGAAGCGTAAGGCCATATACCTCCTGCACAGGGAGGGCATGGGCATTCGGGCGCTCTCGCGCCAGCTCAGCCTGAGCCGCAACACGATTCGAGCCATCATCGCGCTCAAGGGCGAGATGCCGATCCTGCCGTCGAAGACCAAGGTCGCGGTCGACGAGGACCTACTCAGGAGACTGCTCGTGGAATGCGAGGGCAGGCGGCAGCGCGTCATGGAGAAGCTGGCCGAGGAGGAGAAGATCGAGGTCAAGTACTCGACGCTGACACGGCTCATGCGCACGCTCGGCATAGGCACGCCGCAGGACACGCGCTGCGACCACGTGCCCGACGTGCCCGGCGCCGAGATGCAGCACGACACGTCCCAGTACGAGGTCAAGCTGAACGGCGTGCCGACCAAGGTCATCGCCAGCATGCTGTATCTGCGCTACTCGAAGCGGCGGTATCTGAAATTCTACCGGTCGTTCAACCGCTTCGCGATGAAGTGCTTCTTGCACGAGGCGCTGATCTACTGGGCGCACGCGGCGCCCGAGTGCATCATCGACAACACGAACCTGGCGCGGTGGTACGGCACGGGCAAGGACGCCGTGATAGTCCCCGAGATGGCCGCGTTTGCGCTTCAGTACGGCTTCAAATTCGTCTGCCACGAGAAGGGCCATGCCAATCGCAAGGCCGGCGAGGAATCCGGCTTCCGGACGGTACAAACGAACTTCCTTCCCGGCCGCAAGTTTCGGGACATGGAGGACCTGAACCGCCAGGCCTTCGAGTGGGCGACGGAGCGCATGTATCACCGTCCGCTGGCGAAGACGCACATCATTCCGGCGAAGGCCTTCGAGCACGAGCAGCCCTACCTCACGAAAGTGCTCCCGTGCCTGCCGGCGCCGTATCTGGTGCTCGAGCGTTGCACGGATCAATACGGGTACGCGTCGGTCGAGGGGAACTTCTATTGGGTGCCGGGCACATCGCGCGAGGGCGTCAAGGTGCTCAGGTATGCCGAGAGAGTCGAGATCTACCGGCGCCACGAGCGTTTGGTCGTCTATAGGCTTCCCGCCGACGGGGTCAAGAATGCGCGCATAAGCCCGGAGGGCTTCCCGAAGCCTCGCTACCAGCCGCAGGGTCGCAGGAGGCGCACGGAGGAAGAAGAGAAGCGTTTGCGCGCCATGGGACCGGCGGTGAATGCGTATCTGGATTTCGCGCTGAAGCCCAAGGGAATTCAACGGCACCAGTGTCTGCGCCGTCTCTTCGCGATGACGCGACGCATGAGCGGCAAGCTCTTCGTCAGGTCCGTGGAGCGTGCGCTCAAGTACCGCATCACGACCCTCGAGACCATTGAACGCATTGCGTGCTTGTACGTCCAGGGCGGCGCCGACACGCTGCCCGCGGCGGAGGTGGATGAGAGTTTCCGCGCGCGTGACGCCTATGAGGAAGGGCGTTTGACCGACGCGCCGGATTTCACGGCGTACGACCGCACGGAGGATGAGGCAGATCATGGATGATGGGCTGGCAAAGACGCTGAAGAGCCTTCGTCTGTACGGGCTGCATGCCCACTGGGACGAGTACCTGGAGCGTGCGCGCAGGGAGCGCTTCTCTCCCGTGCGCTTGCTCCAGCACGTGATCGAAGAGGAGTACAAGATCAAGCAGGAGAACGCGCGGGAGCGGCGGCTCGCGCAGGCGAAGATTCCCGAGCGCCTGGTGATCGAGACCTATCCATTCGCCCTGCAGCCCAAGCTCGACAAGAAGAAGGTGATGTCGCTGTACGACGCCTTCGACTACGTGGAGAAGAGCCGGAACATCGTCTGGCTGGGGCCGACGGGCTGCGGGAAGACGGGGCTGGCGACGAGCTTTCTCATCCAGGCGATTCAGCGCGGTTACACGGGACGGTACATCCTGTTTGCCGAGCTCGTCGAGGAGCTCTACGCCTCGGTCGCCGATCACTCCGAGCACAAGGTGCTCAAGCGGTACTTGTCGTACGACGTCTTGCACATCGACGAAGTAGGCTATGTCGAAGTCGAGCCGGTGCAGGTTGGCCTCTTCTTCACGCTGATGCACAAGCGGCACCGCAAACGGCCCTCGTTTATCACGTCGAACTTAGGCTTCGACGAATGGCGCTCGTTTCTGAAGAACGACCATCTCACGGCGGCGCTCGTCGACCGGCTGACCGAGAACAGCTACGTCTTCAACATGAAGGGCTGCCGCAGCCTCAGGGATCCGCTGCAAAAGGACGCATGACGTACCGCGAGATCGGTGACTGCGCCGCGCGCGCCCGCGGCATTCCGCTGGAGACCGTGCTGCATGCGATGGGCGCGGCGCAGGATCGTCACGACAAGGCCAAGTGGCGGACCGCGCGCGGCGTCATCTCCGTCAACGGGGCGCGGTTTATGGACTGGGGCTGCGCACGCGGCGGCGGCGGCGCCATCGATCTCGTCATGCACGTCGGCGGAATCGGCTTCAAGGATGCCGTCGCGTGGCTTTGGGAGCGTTTCCCCGGCTCGGGCGCACTGGTGGAGCTGCCCCAACCGCCGCCGCGGCGGGTGGAATTCCGCCTGCCGCGGCTCTGTCCCGCGCTGCATGCGCGTGTGGTTTCGTACCTCGAGCACGAACGGGCGCTGCCGCGCACGCTGATCGACGAGCTCGCCGCGGCCGGTGCTGTGTATGCCGACGCGAGGGGCAATGCCGTCTTCGTACTGCTTGGAAAAAAGAAGGCCCCGGTCGGCGCGGAGCTCCGGGGGACGACGCAGGTGCAATGGCGCGGCATGGCGCCTGGGACGCGGAAGGACGACGGCTACTTCTCCGTGCCCGCCGCCGGCGGTGCCGCCGCGGCCGTGGTGCTGTGCGAGTCGGCGATCGACGCCATGAGCTGCCGCGTGCTTTATCCCGATCGCCGCTGCATCTCCACGTCGGGCGCAAGGCCCGATCCCGGTTGGCTTGCGGAACTCGTGCGCGACCGCTACGACATCTACTGCGGCTTCGACGCCGATCGGACGGGCGACGACATGGCCACCGCAATGATTGGACGCTATCCGATGGTCCGGCGCCTTCGGCCCGCCATGCACGACTGGAACGATGTCCTGAGGTCGAGATCGGTGCTCATCGGCCTTTATCAGGGCGATGGCCTTACGGACCTTCCACGGTCCCCGTAGAACGCATTACGTTACGGCGCCTCGCCGGCGCCCAATTATCCATCACTTCCCCGCGGCACCATCCCGGGCCATGCGCGGCCCATCCCAGCCGCGCACAATTCCCCATCCGCCGGCTTCGATGCGCAGCCGATCGCGACTCCGTCACCGCCACATGCTGCAAACCGATGGTCCAGTTTTCGTGAGCGGCGATGGGTCAATTCTCCTGAGCGCCATGGTACGCACGTCCTACGACGTGACGCGGCGGTTTCGGGGCTCCTGCGTGTGTTGTTTGACGCCCGGCGCCGTTTCAATTAGCATCGTCGATGTTGAAAACGCCAACGAGAAGTCCTATGGGTAGGAGCGTGCCATGCTGCGAACTCTGAAAGCGGTTGTTGCGATTCTCCTCCTCTCTGCCGCGACCGCGTTTTGGGCGGCTGAGGGCGAGACCGGCGACGCGTACTACCGCGTGTCGCTTGCGGATCTCACGATCACGGCGGGACAGCTTCCTGTCGGAGACGTGGTAGCGTTGGCCAGCATCATGTCTCTCAACGATGTGGTCAGGCCCTATGTCGCCCTCACGGGAGACGCCGAGGCGTACGTCGAGCCGTCGTGGAGCGCCCCTTGGGAGCGAAGCGCGTCGGCCGCGATCGTCGCGCGCGCGCCCAAGGACAGGGCCGTTGCCGGGACGCTCTTTCTCCCCAATGAACGCAGCGACGGCATGGTGAAGATCTCCTTCGAGATCCCGGCGTCGAAAGCCTCCGACGACGCGAGGAGGGCGTTTCTCGCGGCCAAGAAGACTCACTACGAACGGCTCCTCGCGCACGGCATTCCGGGCGCGGCGCTGTTCCGGCACCGCGCGTTCGAAGCGAGCCGGGCTCTCGGCGAACGGGCGAAGGTCCCGCAGGAAGACACGCACCCCGACCGCGCGTGGGGCCGCGACGAAGTGCTGGACACCTACGACCTCATGAGCGGCGGCCGCGCCTTAAGCGAGAACCTGCAGCTTGACCGTCTGATAGCGGTCGGCCGCGGAGATGCGCCTTTGGTCGACACGGCGTCTCTGAAAGGCATCACCGTGCAGGACATGGACTGGGCTCCGCTCATCGCTGGCGCCACGCCGCGCCTCGACTCGCTCGCGCGGTGCATCCCGGCCGATCAGCACGCGCTCTTCTTCCCCTCGTTCAAGGCGATGGCGGACCTCATGGACGAGGCCGATGCACACGGGACTCCGATTCTGGAGCTGCTCGAGTCGCGGTCGGAGGACGCCGGCACCAAACAGTTCTACCAGCGGCAGCTGTGCGTGGAGCTCACCGAGCTTGCGCGCACCTTCGGGCCGCAGGTCGTGCGCAGCGTCGCCATGACGGGCTCGGACCCCTACCTCAGAACGGGCTCGGACGTGGCCATCATCTTCGATGCCAAAACGCCGAGGGCCTTGGTCGTGTTCATCGCCGCCAAGCACCAGCTGGCGCTCCAGGCAGGCGGCGGGGTCGACAAGGTCGCGGGCAAGACGGGCGACACCGCGTACACCGGCGTCGTTTCGCCGACGAGACACGTCTGCTCGTACATGGCGCAATTCGGCGACACGGTCGTCGTGACGAATTCCCTTGTCCAGATCAGGCGCATCGGCGAGGCTGTCGCCGGCAAGGAGCCCGCGATCCAGGCTTTGCCGGAGTACGTCTTCTTTCGCACCCGTTATCCGCTCGTCGATGACGAGTCGGCCGCCTTCCTCATCCTGTCGGACGCGACGATCAGGCGCTGGTGCGGGCCCGCGTGGAGGATCGGCAACTCGCGACGAACGCGGGCGGCGGGGCTCATGGCGGAAGCCCAGGCCGCGCGGATCGAAGCGCTCGCCCGCGGTCAAGTAACGCCTGAGGACATCACGCCGGCGGGACCCGTCCCTGGCGGCGGCACGCTCGCGCTCACGCCTGAGGGAGTCGTGTCGTCCGTCTACAACACGCTCAGGTTCATGACGCCCATCGCGGAGCTCGACCTAACGCGCGTGACCGAGAACGAGGCCTACGCCTACAACCGCTGGCGCGACCAGTACCAGCGCTACTGGCGCCAGTACTTCGACCCCATCGGCGCAAAGGTGATGCTGCGCGACGGCGTGCTTCAGAGCGACGTGTCCGTGATCCCGCTCATCGTGTCGAGCGAGTACCACGAGGTCGCGGAGCTCACGCGCGGCGCGCCGCTCGATCCGCAGGCGGGAAACGCGCACGACGCGCTCGCGCGCTTCGTCGTCGCGCTCAACAAAGACTCGCAGTTGATGCAGATGGCCAAGGGCTTCGCCAGCACGATCGTGACGGACAAGCTGGGCATGGAGCCGCTCGGCTGGCTCGGGAAGTGGATCGAGATCTACGCCGATGACGACCCGTTCTGGGAGGAGCTCTCCAAGGCCGAGTCGACCGACGAGTTCATGCGGCAGAACGCCCCGCGTCTTCCGATCGCCGTGCATTTGCACGTGTCGGACCCCGTGAAGCTCGCGGTGTTCCTGTCATCGCTGCGGGCGTGGGTCGATCAGACGTCTCCCGGGCTCACCGTGTGGGATACGCGGCAGCACAAGGAAACCCAGTACGTGCGCATCAGGCCCGCGGACACGCGGCACGGCGACATGCCGGAGGGACTTGCGATTTGTTATGCGACCATGCCGGACGCCTTCGTCATCACGCTCAACGAGTCTCTCCTGCAGCGCACAATCGACTGGCGGCACGCGGCCGGAGAAGGCAAGGACGCCGCGCCTGCCGCCCCGCTCGTCGGGGAGAGTGTGGCCGCGCAGATGTCGGCAAGAGGCATCCGGGTGCTCCTTACGCTTTTCGGAGAAGAGTACCGCAGGCGTACGCAAGTGCGCGCCTGGAATGCGCTTCCGATCCTCAACGAGCTGAGACGCATATGCCCTGACGCCGATCCGGTCGCGCTCTACGAGCAGCTCTGGCACATACGCTTGCTATGCCCGGCCGGCGGCTCCTATCGCTGGAACGAGGAATGGCAGACGATGGAGTCGACCATGCTCGGGAACCCCGGCCGACAACTGCCTTGCCCCGCCATGCCGGCGGCGCTCCGCGCGGTGACGCGCGGGAATCTCGGCCTCACATTCGAGCAGAACGGCGTGCGCGCGTGTGTCCAACTCGCCCGCGAGGCGGCGTCCGGGAAGTAGAACTGTCGTCGGCCGCACCGGCGGCGGGTGCTTGCGGGGGTCCTTGCCTGCGGAGATCTCGCGCGCGGGTTCGCGCGCGGCGCCGGGGCGAAACGCGGGGCGCGAAGGGTTCGGGAGGCGTTCGGGCCGATCAGGCGGGCCGGAGCCGCGGGCGAGCCCGGCGCGTTTCGCGCGCGGAGTGCGCGCCGGGCTCGCCCGCGGCGGTTTCGGGGCTCCTGCCTGTGTTGCTTGGTGCCCGGGGCGTTTCAATCAGCATCGTCGATGACGAAAACGCCAACGAGAAGTCCTATGGGTAGGCCCCTTACCGGCTCACCGCATCGAAGCCGCCGCCGAGGGCTCGCGAACCGTCCGCCGCCATCGCCTTCTTGGGCTGGAAGGTTACCGTCACCTCCTGGCCGCCGCGGAGCACCTTGAGCTGGACGTCCTCCGTGCCCTGCACGCCGAAGAAGATGGCCTGGACCTCCATGAGGTTCTGAAACTCCTTTCCCTCCATGCCGACGATGATGTCCCCCGACTGGAACCCGACCTTGGCGAGATACCCCGCCGGGTCGTCGACCGTCACGGCGAGCGCGTTGAGCGGTTTTGGGGCGAAGCGAACCTCGCGGTCCCCGGGGATCGTCACACGCATTTCCTCCAACCGGCCGGTGCCGTACATTTGGATGCGATACTCGCCGGGCGTGAGCCTCGTGAACTCGGCCTTGCCGTCCTTGCCGATGCGCTGGTCGCTACGGAAGTCGGCCGTGCGCGGGACCGGTCGCAGCGAGAGCGTGGCGTTCGCGGGCGCATCATCGACGACGATCGTCACGGAGTGGAGTTCGGGGATGGCGATCTCGGCCGCGTTCGGGCCGGCCTTGAGCGTCACCGGCACCCGTTCGACGGGACGGAAGGAACTCTGGGCCGACTTGATGGAGAGGACGACGTCGTAGGAGCCCGGCTCGACGGGGCCGAACGTCTGGCTCCCCTCGGGCGAGAGCCCTTTACGACCCGGCCCGACGGGCGCATACGGCTGCGCGCGCCATGCGGTGCGCGTCCCCCCCTGCCGCTCCTCCGGCGCGGCCCTCTGCAGGGTGAGCATCAGGGAACCTTCGTAGCCGCTCCCCGCGTAGTTGACGATGGTGACATCGAGCGTCGCCGGGTCCGCGAAACGAACGACGACAGGTTCGGTCTGGCCGGGGAGGTACTCGACCGCTTTCTCGCCGTACGCCTCCGTGAGGATGCTGACGAAGAAGTGCAGGTCCTCCTCCTCGTCGTCGCCCGGGCTACCGGCGCCATCGGCGACGGGCGATCGGAGCAGCCAGTACGAGCCGTCCTTGCACTTGACCACGGTTCCTCCGCCCGACGACGATTGGTTCTTCGAGCGCCGGGACGTAGAGATCGAGGCGTTGCGGATGATCTCGTCCTTCGGGCCGTACACCCAGATGACGAGGTAGTCCGCCGGATCGATAGCGGGCACCGTCAGGTTCCGCACGACCATGTGGTCGGCGACCTCGACGGTCTCGGCGGCGACGGCGGGCCCCTGGTACCCGCGCTGGACGCCGACGGCATAAGTGCCCGGCGCCAGGTCACGAAAGGCGTACGAGAATTTGTTGTGGCTGTGCACCCAGGCGATGTTCCCCTCGCGCCCGAGCCGCTCGAGGTCCGGCGCCGCGCCCGGCGCAAGGCGCATCAGGCGGACCTGCGCCTGGTCGCTCTCCTCGTCCTTGGGGAAGAGGACCTTGCCCTTGACCCCCGGGCGGCCCTTGAGCTGTAACGTCACCGCCGGCGGCTGGCGGCCCGGCTCGACCGTGACGTCGACCGCGTCCGATCGATACTCCTCGCCGTCGGCCTCGCAGGACGCCCTCACCTTGAAGGCGCCGGCGCCGACGCGGATGCGGACGATCGGATCGTCCGGCGTCCACACGCCCGTCCAGGAGCGCTGCTCCCCGTAGGCGTTTTGCGTCACGATCATCGCCTCCTTCGGCTGTCCGCCGCCGGGCAGGACGACCGCGCACGCGATGTCGAAGACCGGCTCCGCCGTAAACTCGATCTCGGCGCCTGGCTCGACTTGATCCGTGCGCCCCTTGCTCGAGAAAGCGTACCCCTCGGCCTGGGCGCTGACCCGGTGGCGCGCGTCGGCGAGCCCCTCGATGGCGAAGGTGCCCTTCGCGTCGGTGCACACCTCCCGCCTCGTTGCCTGGCGGAACCGATGCGAGGCGACGACCTCGAGGACGACGTCCTCGAGGCTCGGGTCCTGCGGCGCGGCCTCCCCGCGGCCCCGCCTGGCGCCGCCGCGCTCAAGGATCCGCTCGGCGCGAACGGTGGCGCCCGCGAGCGGCTCGCCGTCCGCCGTGAGGATGCGTCCCGTGATTGTTCCCGTGCCGCCCTCGATGTTCTCGGCGGGCAGGGCCGCGAGGAGTTCGCTCAGGCCCTGCTCCGCGCTCTTGGGGATGAGGGGAGCAGGAGGATCCGCCTTCCGCCCGGCGCCGGGGGCGGGTCCCTCCGCGGGAGCCGGGACGATTTCGGGGGCGGCGGCGGGCCCGGCCGGCCGCGACCAGAAGAGCGCCCCCACGCCGAGCCCGATGAAGAAGAAAAGGAAGTTGAGAAGCGCGATACGCACCACGTGACACCTCCTTTCCGGCTAGCGGCGGATGCCCATTGTAGACCGTCAGTCGGGCAGGTGAAAGAAAATTTCGCCGGCGCAAGGCGTCGGGCTTGGCGGACGCGAAGCGCGGCGCGCCTACCACGGCTTGAGGAAATCGCGCAGCGTGCCGAGGATGCGCGCCCCCCGCGACGACGTCGGCGGACCGCGGCGTCTGGCTCAGGATCCCCTCTCGCCGAAGTACTGGCCGGCGTCGAGCCTTCGCCGCTGGCCGTCGGACAGGGCGACCTCGCACCACTTCTCGCGGACGGTGTCGACGGCGTCCCCGAGCTCGCCCCGCAGGATGACGTGTTCGCCGGGGCGGTAGCGGCGCCGGAAGCAGTTGTCGGCGAGGGAGTCGAAGTTGCTCAGCGTGAGATGCTGGTTGAAGTAGGGCAGCCTCTGGAGGAAGCCGCGGACGTTGCCGATGCGCTCGACGGTGGCGACCGGCTCCTTCTCGAGGGATTTCGCGCCCTTCGGGTAGATGGCGCGGATTGGGAAGGGGATCTCGATGCCGTAGAACCTGAAGGCGTACCAGATCTGGGTCATCAGGGCATCCTTGACCGAGCGCCGGAGCGCGTAGTCGGCGAGACAGAATTTGAGCTCGTAGTCGATGGAGAAGTCGTTGTACTTGACCGTCCTCACGCGCGGCGCCGGGTCCTTGAGGATGCGGTCCTCGCGCAGGAGGATCGTGCGCATCACCTCCTCGACCTTGAACGGCGCGGCCGGCGCGGGCACGTGCCACACCCACCAGTTCTCTTCCGAGCCGAAGTGACCCGGCTCGCGCGAGAAGTCCCACCGCGCGGTGAAATGGAGCGTCGCGAGGAGCGGCAGGACGAAGCAGGCGAGGACGAGGAAGAACATCCGCGCTTCGCCCGCCGCACGGCGTACCGGAAGAACGCGATGCCGATCGACGTCGTCAGGGCGATGAAGATCGCCAGGTTCCGCAGGGTCGGCAGGATCGCCGCGACCTCGAGCTGCGCGAGGAGGAGCTCTCTGAGCGCCTTGACCGTGTGCGTGATGGGAAGGAAGGCCGCCGCCCACCGGAACGGCGCGGGCAGCACCTCGACGAGGAAAAGGACTCCTCCCAGGAAGTAGCTCGACGTCCCGAAGAGGGCGCCCACGAGATTTCCCTGCTTGAAGATCATGATGAAGCGCGCCGACAGCATCCCGACGGCGAGGAACGTCAGGAACGTCGCCGCGCCCGCATCGTGCTCGCGCACATCAGGCGGGCATACTACCTGAAATGCGTGCTCGGGAATCTCGGTGCGATCGCGCCGCTTCCCAACGTCTACGTCGACCTGGCGATGCTCAACAACTGCCGGTTCCCTGGAAGCTCTCGATCAGCGACGAGCGCCGCAAACCGGTCTTCACGTCCTTCGCCTACGAGGAACTGCGCGGAATTCGCAAGGCGGCCCAGCGCCGCGGGCTCGGCCGGGATTTCCTGCGGGGTCTTTTTTACGAAAACGGCCTGCCCATGGCGCATCGAGAGCGTGGCGGAGCGTTGGGCCTCGCCGGAGGCCGCATGGCAAGCTGGCGGTGCCGCGGCACCGAGGAGGATCCGATGATGGCGCGCTCGCGTTGCATTGTCCGGGCGGTGGCGGCGGTTTGGCTGGGTTTCCCGCCGCTGGGCGCCGCGCCGACCGCGGTTTCGGGGCTCCCGCGTGTGTTGCTTGACACCCGGGGCGTTTCAATTAGCATCGTCGATGATAAAAACGCCAACGAGAAGTCCTATGGGTTGTTCTTTAAACGGTTATGCGCTTGAAAATACATCAAGACGCTGAATTGCACTCCAAGTTAGAATTTCTAGACACGGTCTATCATTAGGATTTCAGATGCAAGAAATAGAAGAAATAATTCAGGAAGACCACTCTTGGCCTGTTTTGCCCAAGCGGCCCCTCCTGTTTGTGATGATTCTGTCAACACTGGTTGGATTTGCCTTTCAGGGCAGTCGCGGCTTGTATGAGTCTACGGAAGGCCGGTACGCGGAATGCGCCCGGCAGAGCATGGAGCAGGGGACCTTGGACGAACCGGTTCTCAATGGTGAAAACCACTGGACCAAACCACCGTTAACCTACTATGTCATCGCAGCAGGAATGAAGGTGTTTGGAGAAAACGCCTGGGGAGCCCGTATCGGCCAATCCTTCGCTTTTGTTTTCACGGTACTCGCCGTCTATTATCTTGGGGCGCTTCTCTGGGGCTCCCGGGCTGCCTTTTTCTGCGGGGTGGCTTACGGACTTTGTCCTTTTACAGTCGGTTCCGCCAATGCGCTGTCAACCGATACACTACTGACAATGTGGGAAACTCTCACGTTACTTTGTTTCTGGCTGGCCGTTCGCCGCGGAGGCTGGTATTACATAGTACTCACATGGGCCGCCTTCGGATTCGCGTTTCTAACGAAGGGGTTTCCCGCCCTGCTCTGTATGATTGCACCAACAATTAGCTTTTTCTATTTTCGTCGGCGGGGCGAGAAGGTGCCGCAATTCTTTAATCCTCTCGGTATCGCCGTGTTTTTACTGATCGGTTTTTCATGGTATGCCGTCAAAGGCTGGACCCATCCGGGCCTGATGCACAATTGGATATTTAAAGAGGGAATCGCCCGCAATGTCGCCGGTCAATACAATCGTAACTCGCAATGGTTCAAACCATTTACTATGTATTTCCCGTCTCTCCTGTTCGGAATGCTTCCTTGGGTTTTTATCATCGCCTTTCGTTGGAAACGGATTCCGTGGCCGACCGATATGTGGAAACGGATTTCCTCGTGGCCCCATTCTGCGGAATGGTTATTTGTAATCACTGCTTTCTTTATTCCTCTCGCCGTATTCTGTCTGAGCACCTCACGACTGCCTCTTTACGTGCTGCCTCTGTTTGCACCTATGGCTTTGACGGTCGGCAAAGGACTTGAGTGGCTGGTCTCCGAGAGGCACATCAGCCTCAAGTTGATCAAGTGGACATCGATCACGTGCATGCTTGTAATGGTCATTGCAAAGGGAGCCATCCCTTACAGGTCTGATCCCAAAGACATGCTTGTCCTTGCGCAGGTGCTAAGTCCCGGATTATTTGACACGGGGATTCCCAGATTATTTGGAACGGGACAGTAAGGGGAACGCCGTACGGGAGAGCCGTATGGCGTTCGGGGAATCAGAGGAGAGGGGCGAGGAATTGGGCGGCATCGAGGAAGCTGCAGCGCTTG
>Ga0209605_1000996_pt1 | contig 33521 bp, 35 predicted proteins | sample AD_UKC035_MetaG_FD_184408 | JGI IMG/M metagenome (GOLD analysis project Ga0209605, IMG submission 184408) | Active sludge microbial communities of municipal wastewater-treating anaerobic digesters from USA - AD_UKC035_MetaG (SPAdes) (version 2) | ecosystem: Engineered > Bioreactor > Anaerobic >...
CGTGCCCGGGCGGTCGACCGCGCACGCAACGCGATCAAGGGGCTGCTGGCGATGGCGCCCGAGGAGGCCTCTGTCCGGCAGGCCGACGGCAGCTGGGTCATGCAGCCGGTGGCCGAGGTCGCTGTGGGGGCGACGTTGCGCGTGAAACCGGGGGAACGCGTACCGATGGACGGCGTGCTGCGTTCGGGGCAGACCAGCATCAACCAGGCCCCTGTCACTGGCGAGAGCATCCCGGTCGACAAGGCCGCCGGCGATCCGGTCTTCGCCGGCACCATCAACGAATCGGGCACCTTCGAGTTCGAGGTGACCGCTGCGGCCTCCAACTCGACGCTTGCCCGGATCATCCATGCGGTCGAGCAGGCGCAGGCCACACGGGCGCCAACGCAGGGATTCGTCGACCGCTTCGCGGCGGTCTACACGCCAGCGGTTTTTGTCATCGCGCTGGCTGTGGCGCTGCTCGGTCCCTGGCTGCTGGGCTGGACCTGGATGCAGGCGGTCTACAAGGCGCTGGTGCTGCTGGTCATCGCCTGCCCCTGTGCGCTGGTGATCTCCACGCCGGTGACCATCGTCAGCGGCCTGGCGGCCGCCGCGCGCCGCGGCATCCTGATCAAGGGCGGGATCTATCTGGAGGAGGCGCGCAAGCTCAAGGCGATCGCGCTGGACAAGACCGGCACGATCACCGAAGGCAAGCCTCGCCTGGTGGACTGGTCCGTCGTCGATCCCGCCACGGCGCCGAGCGTGGCGGAGCACATCGCCGTCGTGCTGGCCGGCCACTCCGACCACCCCGTGTCCAAGGCCATCGCCGCGGGTCTCAAGCCCAACAGCGTCGAGGCCCGGAACTTCATCGCGCTGGCGGGCCGCGGCGTGCAGGCGGATGTCGATGGCGTGACCTACGTGCTCGGCAACCATCGTCTGATCGAGGAGCGCGGCCAGTGCTCGCCGGCGCTGGAGGAGCGTCTGAAACAGCACGAGGACTCCGGCCGCACCGTGACGCTGTTGGCGAGCCCGGAGCGCGTGATCGCCCTGTTTGCCGTGGCCGACACGATCAAGCCGTCGTCACGCGAAGCCGTGGCATCGTTGCGCGCACTGGGCATCACGCCGGTGATGTTGACGGGCGACAACCAGGCGACCGCCAGCGCGGTCGCACACGAGGCCGGCATCGATCAGGCGCGTGGCAACCTCTTGCCCGAGCAGAAGCTCGAAGCGATCAAGGCGCTCCAGCGCGAGATCGGGCTCACTGCCATGACCGGCGACGGCATCAACGACGCGCCGGCACTGGCGCAGGCCGACATCGGCGTGGCGATGGGGGCCGCGGGCACCGACACCGCCATGGAAGCGGCGGACGTGGTGGTGATGAACGACGACCTGCGCCGCATCGCCGAGACGGTGAAGCTGTCGCGTGCCACGCACGCGGTGCTGTGGCAGAACATCACCCTGGCGCTCGGCATCAAGGCGGTGTTCCTGGTGCTGGCGGTGTTCGGCAATGCCTCGATGTGGATGGCAGTATTCGCGGACATGGGCGCCAGCTTGCTCGTCGTGCTGAACGGCCTGCGCCTCTTGAAGATGGGAGTGGAAAAGTGAGGACATCGGGATCACGGCGGATCGAGGCCTTCGAGGCCGCGATGGCGGAGGCTGCCCGGTACCGCGCCGCCGGTGACGCCAGGCGCGCGTTTGCCGCCCTCGAAAGGGCACATGTGCTCGGGCAACTCGACTTCGTGCCGCACCTGCGCGTGCACTGGCAGATGCTGCGGGCCGGCTGGGCTGCAGGCGACCGCCGCGAAGTGATGGGTCAACTGATGCGCATCGCACTCGTGCCGGTCGGCCATCTGGTCGGGCGACTGCCGGTCGGCAACACGGGCGGTGCGAACGTCAGTGCGTTCAAGCCGATGGCGATCCCGCCCGATCTCGAACCGCTGATCGCGGACCGCGACCGATGACGCCCGCGTCCGTCGGCCTTGTGGAACCGCGCGCGTCGGTTGCGGCATCACGCGGCCGTTGGTGGCTGCTGATGGGCGCCGCTGCCTTGCTCCTCGTGTTGGACCAAGGCGTCAAGCGGGCGATCGCCACCAACCTGCCCCTGGGCGATGTCGTTGCCGTCACCGCCTGGTTCAATCTGGTCCATGTCCTCAATCCCGGCGCGTCGTTCTCATTCCTCGCTGACGCGGGCGGCTGGCAGCGCCACGCGTTGACCGTGTTCGGCGCAGCCCTCAGCGTTGCGCTCGCCGTGATGCTGTGGCGCGGCGTTCGCGGCCGACTCGAAACGGCCGCCTACGTCGGCCTGATCGGCGGTGCGCTCGGCAACGTCGTCGACCGGATGCGTATCGGCGCCGTGGTCGACTACCTCGATCTGCATTGGCGCGGCATGCACTGGCCCGCATTCAATCTGGCGGACATCTTCATCGTCGGCAGCGCGATGCTGCTCGTGCTGGCCGCGTTCGGAGCCGAGACCCTCGCGCGCGGGACCGATCGAGGAGACGCGACATGAATCCACACGCGCAACCGGCGGGTCTTCGGTCGAGAATGAGAATGATGAACCTATCGGGTTCGAAGAGCGGGCTGGCGCGTTGTGGCTTGGCGGCGCTGCTGGCTGTCGGTGCGTCATCGGCCGCCCATGCGCAGCTGCGAGTCGACAGCGCGTGGGTACGTGCCACCGTGCCGAACCAGTCGGCCACCGGCGCCTTCATGCGTCTGACCGCACAGAAGGACGTGGTGCTGACGGGAGCGAGCTCCCCGGTCGCGGGCATCGTCGAAGTGCACGAGATGTCGATGGACCAGGGCATCATGCGGATGCGTGCGGCCGGGCCCGTGCCCATGAAGGGCGGCCAGACGATCGAGCTGAAGTCGGGCGGCTTGCACATCATGATGATGGACCTGAAGAAGCAGATCAGGGCAGGGGAGAGCGTGCCCTTGACCCTCTCGCTCAAGGCGGCCGGCGGTACCCGGTCGGTGGTCGAGGCGAACGCGACGGCGGGCTTCGCTCCTCCGACACGATGAGCACCGACCGTTCCAGTGCATCGCACGGCGATGGCTCGCCCGCCACGTTCTGGACCCCGCTGTTCCTGGCCTGGCTGCTGGCGTTGCTCGCCACCGCCGGTGCCTTGTTTCTGGGCGAGGTGATGGGCAAGGCGCCCTGCGTGTTGTGCTGGTACCAGCGCATCGCGATGTTCCCGCTGGTGCTGGTGCTCGGCATGGGCCTGTTCTTTTCGGACGCGCGCAGCGTTCGGTACGCCCTGCCGCTCGCCTGCGTGGGATGGGGTATCGCCGCCTACCACCTGCTGGTCTTCTGGGGCGTGGTGTCCGAAGGGCTCGTGCCGTGCGGCAAGGGATCGTCCTGTGCTGACGCCGATGTCCAGGTGGCGGGCATGGTGCCGATTCCTTTGCTGTCGCTCGCGGCGTTCACGGGAATCCTGGTTGCGTTGTGGATGGCCAGAAGGAGGGCAAGGGCATGAACAGGAAATGGATCGTGCTGGGAACGGTCGTCGCGGTGGTGCTGGCCTTCGTGGCCGGAGTCGCAGTGTTCACGAGCCGCTCGAATCAGGACGTGAAGCAGGCGGCCCAGGCGAACAGCGATGCGCTGGTCAGGCCGCACTCACCGGTCTTCGGCAATCCGGCGGCCAAGGTGACGATCGTCGAATTCTTCGACCCGTCCTGCGAGACCTGCCGGGCCTTCTATCCGATCGTCAAGCGCATGGTCAACGCGAGCTTCGGGCAGGTCAGGCTCGTGGTGCGTTATGCGCCGCTGCATGAAGGATCCGACACCGCGGTCAAGATCCTCGAGGCGGCACGGCAGCAGGGCAAGTACTGGGAGGCGCTGGAGCGGGCCCTGGCCGCCCAGCCGCAGTGGGCTGCGCACCACCGCCCGCAGCCCGAGATGATCTGGGACCTGATGGGTGACATCGGTCTCGACATGGCAAAGGCCAGGGCGGATGCCAACGGGCCGGCCATCGACCAACTGCTGCGGCAGGACATTGCTGACATGCAGACTCTGAAGGTGAATCGGACACCCGGCTTTTTCGTCAACGGCATACCGCTGCGAGACTTCGGCGAGGCACAGTTGAAGGCGCTCGTCGAACAGGAGTTGAGGAAGGCGGGCTCTCCCTGAAGGGCATGGGTTGCGTGGTCACGGCAGATGCCAGCAAGCCCATTCAAGCGTTCGCCTTTCTGCGGAAGTTGCGATCGATTCCTGACGCTGCGCGCGGACCTGGTGGTTCGGGTTCCGCACGCGGCGCTTGACGCCGGGGTTCGCCTTAGCGCAAACCGCACTGCTCATGATGCAAGTCGACATCTCCGCAGAGCTTGAGTGCCCAATGGGCGAGGCGATCGCCCACGCGATGACGACGCGCCTGTTGGAGTTCGTTGCCTACCCGTTGGTCCACTTCACACCGATCGAACCACGCTCATGGCCCGCCACCTGGGCCGAGGGCACGTACTGGGTGGGTGTGCGCATTCTCGGCCTCGTGCCCTTCGGCAAACAGGCCATCGTGATCTCTTACCCCGAGTCTGCAGACGGCTTTCGTTTGCGCGACAACGGGCACAGCACGCTCGTCAAGGTCTGGGACCACTTGATTTCGATCTCCGCGGCTGACGGGCGCACTCGCTACCGAGACACGGTCACCATTGATGCCGGCGTGTTGACGTGGCCGGTCTGGCTGTTCGCGCAAGCGTTCTATCGCCACCGCCAGCGCCGGTGGCGACAACTCGCCGCGCGTGGCTTTCGGTACTGAGACCGTCATGCCGTCGAGATGAAATCACCGCACCCCACGAAGACCAATCGTGTCCGACCAGGAACTGCCCGCCTGAGCTCCTAGTACTGCCGGCCAGGCAGCGACCGGTTCGCAACCCGACTCGATAGGGCATCGGGCAGGTCCGAGCGTCGCAGGAGCGAGGTTACGTCCTGGGTCTCAAGGTGACTTGCGGCTGTCGCTGATCCAGTCCGAGGCGGCGAACAGAAGGCCCGAGATGACGAAGGTGAGGTGAATGGCGATCTTCCAGCCGATCTGCTCGCCCGTCAGCTGCACGCTGATCAAGAAGGCCTTCAGCAGTTCAACCGCCGAGATCGCGACGATGGCGCCGATGAGCTTCATCTTCAGGTCCGAGAAGCTGATCTTGCCCATCCAGGCGGGGCGGTCCTCGTGTTCACCGATGCTGAGCTTGGAGACAAAGTTCTCGTAGCCGCTGAAGACGATGATCAACAGCAGCACGGCGATCAGCGCGGTGTCGACGAGCGTCAGGATGGTGATCACCGCGTCGTTCTGGACGTAACCGAAGACGCCCAGCAGCAACGACAAGAGTTCCTTGCCGAACTTCACGAGCAGTACGGCCATGGCGATGATCAGGCCCAGAAAGAAGGGGGCCAGAAGCCAACGGCTGGCGAAGATGGCCGACTCAAGGAAGCGCTCGAACGTCTTCGGTTTCGACTGCATGGGCGAGGTTCCTTTAGGGGGAGTAGGAGAGGTGTTGCTTCGACGACGATGACGTTGTCTGCCCTGTCGTATGTCGTCCCTTCGGGTCAGCGGCTGCGGGGCAAACGCCATAAGGCACCGGGAGGGCTGCGTCCGCTTAGCCGCGTGGAGGACACATGATCAATCTCAGACCGCGATTCCTTGAGGATGAAAGCTATTGCTCCGTGATCGCAGCGCAAGCCTGCAACGCAATGGTTGCACCAGCCCCATCTTTCAAGCGCATGCCGATCGATGTGATGCCACCCGACGAGGAGATTAACGGCCGCCCGCCGTGCATGCGCGCAATGGCTGCCACGATGGCCAGCCCGAGCCCGTGGTTGCGATCCGCGTTGCTGCGCGACGGATCGCCCCGATAGAAGCGGTCGAACAAGCGTGGAAGGTGTGCGGGGGCTATCGTGGCACCGCGATTGATCACACGGAGCTGCACCTCGCCGGGAGATGGCCGCGTGATCTCGATGCGCACTGCAGAGTCGCGTTGCGCGTAGCGTGTGGCGTTGCCGATCAGGTTAGACAGTGCCCGCTGCAGCAGCGGGATGTCGAAACTGCCCGAGGCATCGCCATCGATGTCGAGCGTCAATCCAGCGTCCTGAAGCGCTGCTTCATGGTAGTTGCACACCTGCTGCGCCACTGCGGCCAGGCTGGGGGTGGCAACGCGCCGTGCAGTGGCACCGCGATCTGCCTGCGACAGGAACAGCATGTCCTGCACGATGCCGGCGACGCGCTGCAGCTCTTCCAGATTGGAGCCGAGAACCTCGCACAGTTCGCCGGCGTCTCGCGTCCTGCGCAGCGCGAGCTCGGTGCTGCTGATCATCGTGGCGAGCGGGGTGCATAACTCATGGGCCACGTCTGCATTGAAGCCTTCCATCTGAGCGTAGGCCAGCTCGAGCCGGCCGAGCAACTCGTTGAACTGCACGATCAGCGGCTCGAGTTCCTCGGGCTGCGCGGATCCGTCCAGCCGCCGGTGCAACGTGTCGGCCGCAAGCTGGCGGGTCTGGTTGACCAGATCGCGCACCGGGCGCAGGCCCAGGCGAACGAGCAGGAACCCGCCGAAAGAGACAAGAAGCGTACCCGCCAGCGCGGCGAAGGCGAGCGTGAGACCGATGTGTCGCAGCAGTGCAGCGTCGTCCCGGACGTCCAGCATCAGTACGGCGTCGAGCGTCCCTTGAGCCGGCGCCGGGGCGGGAACTGAGAACCTTGCGACGCGCTGATCTTTGGCCGGTCCCGGTGCAGGACGCCGATAAAAGTCCGAGCCATCGGCAGTGCGGGTCAGCGCGAGTGCCATATCGGGATGGCCGATGAAGAAGTCGTCCAGCTTGTGCTTCAAGGTCGCCACGTCGCCATCACGTGCCGCCTCCGCGAGCAGGTGCCGCAGTTGCACCTGCTTCTGCAGCAGCTCTTCCGACTGACGGGACTGGAAGCCCAGGTGCGTGGCGCCATAGACCGCGGCGCAGACCACGATCAGGCCGGCCAGGCTCTGCAATGCGAGCCAGTAGGACAGGCGGCGGCCCAGCGACCCGATGCGGCTGCGGCTCATTCGTCGCGCAGCTCCAGCACGTAGCCCATGCCGCGCACCGTGTGCAGCAGGTTTCGCTCGAAGGGTGCGTCGAGCTTGCCGCGCAAGCGACGCACGGCGACGTCGATGACGTTCGTCGCGCTGTCGAAGTTCATGTCCCAGACCTGTTCGGCGATCTCGGTGCGTGAAAGCACCTCACCTTGCCGTCGTAGGAACAGCGTGAGCAGACCGAACTCCTGTGCTGTGAGGTCAAGCCTGCGGCCGGCCCGTACCGCCTTGCGGCGGATCAGGTCGATCTCGAGGTCGGCCAGGCCGAGCACCGTCGCGCCGTCCATCGCGCCAGCGGGGCGCGCTCGTCGCAGCAACACCTGGATGCGCGCGAGCAGTTCGGAGAAGGCGAAGGGCTTGACGAGGTAGTCGTCGGCGCCGCTCTGCAGCCCGCGTACCCGGTCCTCGACACGTACACGGGCCGTCAGCATCAGCACCGGCGTCTGCTTGCTCTGCCGCAGCGCGGCAAGCAGTCCCAGCCCGTCGATGCCCGGCAGCATGCCGTCGAGCACGAGCAGGTCGTAGTCACCCTCCATGGCCAGGTGCAGACCATCGACGCCGTTGTGCACCACATCGACGATATAGCCTTCCTCGGTCAAGCCCTTGCGCAGGTACTCGGCAAGCTTCACCTCGTCTTCGATCACCAGCAGTCTCATTCCGTATGCGCCCTCATGGGTCCGTTCCCTGCGCCTGACCAAATTGTCATGTGCCTGACGGCTTCCTGTTCGAGGCTGGTTTCTAGAGTCATGGTCATGCCATCGGGCATGCCGCGACCCAGAGTCGCGATCACCCCCAGCCTCAAGGAACCCTGACCATGAACTTCCGCAAACACGCCGCCTTGCCCCTCGTTGCGCTGGCCATGACGCTGCCGGTGCTTGCGCAGGCCAACTCCCTGTACCACTCGGCCCAGGGCGAAGTGGGCTTCACCGAACACCCCGACCACTGGAAGAGCACCAAGACGCGTGCCCAGGTGATGGCCGAGGTCGAGGCGGCGCGCAAGGACGGGACGCTTGCATTGATGCAGCGCGGCGCCCCCCTGCCGATCAAGAACACCGGTCCCGCCAAGACGCGCCAGCAGGTGATCGATGAGATGCGCAGCGAGTCGCCGATGCAACGTCAGCTGCGCCTGGAGCAGTACGTCGGCGGCTGACGTCCCGGTCCTTCCCGGTTGCGGCGCGGTTAGCTCTTCGCGGAGCGACCGCGCCGCTTCCGCTTGGCGGCGCCCCGACGCTTGGCCAGTCGCTGTTCCAGGCGTTGGCTGTAGCTCAGTTCCGGTGGGGGCGGCGCAGGCGGGTGTCGCTGGCGCCAGTACCTGTAGACGATCCAGGTCACCAGGCCCGCGACGAGAAACCCGAGCCAGATCCAGGCCATGGTCTGGGCAAGGCTCGTGTCGAGCAGTTGCTTGCGCATGCGGCCTTCTCCTGTGGCGTCGGAAGTGGCACCGGGACCACGACGCTCCACGCTGCGCGATGTCGACCCTCATCCAACATCGGCCACGAGTCGCAGCGCCGCCGCACGTTGGCGTGACTCGGCCGCGTCGCCTCGCTCGAGGCGATAGTGGCTGCCCCATGCCCAGACACTGCCGACCACCTCGACAAAGGCCACCTCTCCTGCACCTCCTGAGATGTCCAGAGCGGCAGAACCCTCCGCCCAGGTGACGGTGAGGCGGTGATTCCCGGCGGGAAGCCGCCAGCGCGCGAAGGACTCCGGCACCATGTCGACGGCCGGCGCACCCTCGCGTCCGACCCGCACCAGGTTCTCAGTGTCGCCCCAGCGCTTGCGGACCAGGTAGACCGTCAACTTGCCCGACGTCGGCACGAAGCGCTTCGCATCGGCTTCGATCTGCTCGGGGGGGATGGGTGAAGGCGTGCAGGTCAGCTTCGGCCGATAGCTCTTGCCGATGCGGAAGCAGTAGGTGCCATCGGCATTCGCTGGCCGCACTGGCTTCGTCATGCAGCCGGACGTGAGAACTGCAGTGCCGCTGATGGCGAACAGCAGGGCGCGGCGACGTGTTGGATGCATGGGTTGATCTCCTGACTGATTCAGTTCGCGGCTCGGGCGCGGCGCTCAAGCCGGGTTGCGATGCCTACTTGAGCGTGAAACGCGCGGCGACGGCCGGCTTGCCGTTCAGCGCCACGTCGGCCAGCACCTTGGTGCCGGCACCGACCTTGAAGCTGCCCTTGGCTTCGAGCTTGTCGCCGGCCAGTGCCAGTGGCGCCTCGGTCTTGTCGTTCCCGTTGAACACCGTGACCTTGCCGGTGGCGCTGGTCAGCTTCATCGGCTTGCCGTGGTCGCTGACGTGGATGATGATCAGATCGGGCTTGGCCACGAGTTCCATGTCGCCAGCCTTAGTTTCAACGACGACGCCGCCATGCTTGGGCGCGTGGTCCTCGGCTGCGAAGGCGGGCGACGCCACAGCGGTGGCGAGCAGGAGGGTCGTGAGAAGGTGCTTCATCGTGTTTCCTTGTCGGGTTGAGTGAACCGGCGGGGTCAGTGGATCGGCGCCGCGCTGACCACGTCGATGACGGTGATCCATCCGGCGATGGCCTGGCCGGTGCGGGCAGCGTCGGTGAGCGCGGTCGTGAGGGCTTCGACCTCGTTGTCCTCGCAGATGAGTTCCAGCTTGTATTCGTTGACGACCTCGTCACCCAGATCCATCGCGTAGTGCTTCTCGTCGTTGTCCAGCGGCAGCAGCGAACCCTTGACGACGTAGATCGCGAGGTTGTGGCGGCGGCCGCCCCGGGCGCCGCCCCAGGCCGGGCTGTCCTTTAGTGCCGCGATCACGTCGGCGATTCGGCTGCGATGCACGTAGGCCTTGATTTCTTTCATGGCGTCTCCTGGGTGGGTTGAGGCAGCACGACGGCTGGTGGTTGTTCGGCGTCCTCGGCCGCGTCACGCGCGCGCTGCCGGGCCTCGGCGCGCGACTCGGACCATTCGTAGATCAGCGGCAGCAGCAGCAGTGTGAGCAGCGTCGACGTGATCAAGCCGCCGATCACCACGGTGGCAAGCGGGCGTTGCGTCTCGGCGCCGACACCCGTGGAGATCAGCATCGGCACGAGGCCCAGGATGGCGACGGAAGCCGTCATCAGAACCGGCCGCAGGCGCAAGGCGGCACCCTGTCGCACCGCGTCTCGGATCGACAGGCCGTGCTTGCGCTGGTCGTTGAGGAATGTGACCAGCACGATGCCGTTGAGCATCGCCACCCCGAACACGGCAATGAAGCCGATCGCGGACGGCACCGACAGGTACTGCCCGGTGATGAACAGACCGACGATGCCGCCGATGATCGCGAACGGAACGTTGGCGATGATGAGCGTGGCATGCCGCACCGAGTTGAACGCGGTGTACAGCAGGATGAAGATCAGGCCGATCGTGAGCGGCACGATGATGCCCAGGCGCTCCATCGCACGCTGCTGGTTCTCGAAGGCGCCGCCCCATTCCACCCAGTAGCCGGTGGGCATCTTGACCTTGGCCGCGATCGCTGCGTTGGCATCCTTGACGAAGCTGTCGACGTCGCGACCCTGCACGTCCATCTGCAGCACGGCGTAGCGCTGCAGGGCCTCGCGCCGGACAAAGGTGTAGCCCTCGGCCAGCTCGATCTTCGCCACCTGCGCAAAGGGCACGATGGCGCCTTCTGAGGTGCGGATCGGGATCGCCGCGATCGCCGACGGACTGCTGCGGAACTCCTCGGGCAGCCGCACTGCGATCTCGAAGCGGCGCCGGCCGTCGATCAGCGTCGAGACCGCCTCGCCGCCGATGCCTGCCTGCACGATGGCCAGGATGTCGTCGGCGTTCAGGCCGTAGCGGGCTGCCGCCTGGCGATCCACCTTGATCACCATCTGCGGCTTGCCCTTGTTGGCCTCGGCCGACAGGTCAGCCACGCCGGGCACCGCGCCGACCACGCCCTTGAGCTGCGCCGAGAGTTCCTCGAGCTTGTCGAGGTCCTCGCCGTAGACCTTCAGCGCCAGCGTCGCCCTTACGCCCGAGATCAGCTCCTCGACGCGCATCTGGATCGGCTGGGTGGCGCCGAACACTGCGGTCTGCACCTCGCCTTCAAGGAACTCCTGCATCTCCCGGCCAAGCGCGGCATACGACTGCTTCGTCGTCCATTCGTCCTTGGGCTTCATGTCCAGCAGGACTTCCATGTAGTTCACGTCGGCGGTCTCACCCTTCTCGGCGCGGCCGATGGTGGCTAGGACCGAGTTCACCTGCGGGTACTTCTTGCGCAGCGCAGCGTCCATGACGTTGGCGACCCGGATCGATTCGTCCAGCGACGTCGAGGGGATGCCGACGACGCGGAACATGATCGCGTCCTCCTGCAGCGTCGGCATGAACTCCTTGCCGAGGAACGGGAAGAGGGCAAGTGCACCGAGGAGCAGCGCAACCGCGGCGCCGATGACGGTCTTCTTGCGGTCGAGCGCCCAGTCCAGCATCGGCAGGTAGAGCTTCTTCGCACCGCGCACCAGCCAGGTGTCCTTCTCCTCCTTGGGCTTGAGGATCAGTGCGGCCAGCACCGGCACCAGCGTCAGCGACAACAGCAGCGAGCCGGCCATCGCGAACGTGATGGTCAGCGCCATCGGCTTGAACAGCTTGCCTTCCAGCCCGGTCAGCGAGAACAGCGGCAGGAACACGACGATGATGATCAGAATGGCGAAGGCGATCGGGTTGGCCACCTCGCGCGCCGCCTCCAGCACCACATGGGTCCGGTTGATCGGCCGGCCCGATTCGCGAGCATGCGACAGCAGCCGGAAGGCGTTCTCGACCATCACCACCGCGCCGTCGACCATCATCCCGATGCCGATGGCCAGACCGGCCAGCGACATCAGGTTGGCCGACATGCCGACGCGCTGCATGCAGATGAAGGCAAAGAGCATCGCCAGCGGCAGCGTCACGATCACGACGATCGCCGAACGGAACTCGCCGAGGAACAGGAAGAGGATCACGGCGACCAGGATCGAGCCTTCGATGAGGGCGTTGGTCGAAGTCGCTAGCGCCTTGTTGACGATCTCCGTGCGGTCATACACCGCCTTCAGCTCGATGCCCTTGGGTAGCGCGGCCTGCGCGACGGCGAGCTTCTCCTTGACCGCCTTCACCACCGTCGCGGCGTTTTCATTGATGCGGGCCAGTGCGATGCCCAGCACGGTCTCCTGGCCGTTGCGGGTGACGGCGCCGAAGCGCACCGCTGGCGCCTCCTTCACGTCGGCCACGTCGCGCACGTAGACCGGCGAGCCATTGCGCTCGGCGACGACGATGGTGCCGATGTCGGCGGCATTGGTCACCAGGCCCAGGCCGCGTACCAGGTACTGCTCGACGCCGATGTTGAGGAACTGGCCGCCGACCTGCTTGTTGTTGGCCGCCAGGCGCTCCATCACCTCCTTGAACGACAGCCCGTACTTGACCAGGCGCCGCGGATCGATTCGCACCTGGTACTGCTTCTCGAGGCCGCCCCAGGTCGTCACGTCGTCCACGCCGGGGGCGGTGCGCAGGATCAGCCGCACGGTCCAGTCCTGCAGCGTGCGCAGGTCCATCGCGCTGAGCTTCTTGTCCGCGTCCTCGATCGTGTACCAGAACACCTGGCCCAGGCCCGAGCTGTTGGGACCGAGTTCCGGCTCGCCGTAGCCCTCGGGCAGGCGGCCCTTGACCTCCTGCAGCTTCTCGCCCACCAGGCGGCGCGCGAAGTAGATGTCGACGTTGTCCTTGAAGTACACGCCGACGTAGGACAGGCCGAACAGGGACACCGAACGGACGACTTCCACGTCCGCCAGGCCCGCCATCGCGCTTTCGATCGGTACGGTGAGGAGCTTCTCGATGTCCTCGGCCGCGACGCCGGGGGACTCGGTGTAGATGTTCACCTGGGCCGGTGTGACGTCGGGGAAGGCGTCCACCGGCACCTGCCGGTAGGCCATGACCCCGAGGCCGACCAGAACAGCGAAGGCCACCAGCACCAGCACCTTGTAGCGCAGGCTGGCATCAACGATTGCATTGAGCATGGTCCGTGGTCCTTCTCAATGCCCGTGGCCGAGCTGGGATTTCAGCTTGCGCGCCTTGAGTGCGTAGGCGCCTTCGGTCACCACCTGATCGCCGGGTTTGACGCCTGACTTCAGCACCGTGCGTCCGGCGATGCGCTCGCCTGGCTCGACCTCGCGCGCTTCATAGGCGCCCTGCTCGAATACGAAAATGGTGGGTTTGCCTTCCAGCAGCACGATGGCCGCATCGGGCAGGGCAATGGCTTCACGCTTCTCGCCGACCGCTTCGATGGTGGCCGTGGCGAACATCTCGGGCTTGAGCCGGCCGTCAGCGTTGGGCACTTCGATGCGCGCGGCGACGGTTCGCGTGTCCTTGTCGAGCATGGCGCCGATGTGGCTGACCTTGCCGCTGAAGGTCTCGCCCGGATACGCCGGCACGGTGACCTTCGCGTTGGCGCCTACGCGCACTTTCATCAGCGCAGCTTCCGGCAGCGCAGCCTGGATCCAGACCCGGCTCAGGTCGGCAACGGTGAACATGGGTTCACTGGGCGTGGCCAGTTCGCCCAGCGTCACCTTCTTGTCGATCACCGTTCCCGCAAACGGCGCTGTAACCGCGAAGCCGGCCACCCCGGTGCCGGTGGCGCCGGGCGCGCCGCCCAGCAGGCGCAGGCGGTCCGCTGCCGCACGCAGCGCGGCTGAGGCCTTGTCACGATCAGCCTGCGCACGCAGGAAGTCCTTGCGCGGGATGATTTCCTCGGCGTTCAGGGATTCGGCGCGCTTGAAGTCGGCTTCCGCAATGCGCAGTTCGGCCTGTGCCTGTGTCCACGCGGCGTGGGATTCACCGACCTCCACGCTGTCCAGCGTGGCCAGCGTCTGCCCGGCGCGCACCTTGTCGCCCAGCTTGGCTGGCGCTGAGAGGATGCGGCCTTCGATGCGCGGCGATACCCGCACCAGACGATCCTGATCGGGGTAGATCGTGGCGGTGACGACGACCGTTTCGCCCAGCGCCTGGGCCTTGACCGCTTCGACCTTGACGCCGGCGCGCTCGGCCTCTTCGCTGGTCAGCGTCAGTTCCGTGGCCTCTTCTGCGTGCCCGTCCTTGCCTTCGCCCTTCTTTTCGCCAGCGTGCTCTTCGGCCTTGGCGCCTGGCGCCGCCGGTGCATCCTTGCCGCTGTCCTTGCTGCAGGCCGCGAGGCCCAATGCCAGGGCCACGGCGCCGGCGATGGCTGCAAGACGCAGCCGAGATTTCTGATCAGGCGTGCTCATCGTGCAGTTCCTTCTGGCGACCAGCCGGCCGCGTTTTCGAGTTCGATTCGGGTGGCGTGGTACTCGGCCAATGCGTCGCCCAGTTCACGCTCGGCGTCGAGCGTCTGGCGGTTGATGACCAGTTGCTCCAGCAGGCCGATCTGGCCGGCCTGGCGCGACTTGGCGGCCAGTTGCTGGTTGTCCGCCGATGCCGGCAGCAAGGTGCGCTGCAGGCGTTGCACGCGCTCGCGCTGGCTGCCCAGGCGGCTCCACAAGCGCCTGATCTGCGCTTCCTGGTCGCGGATGACCACCGCGCGTTCGACTTCCGACGTTGTCACATCGCTAAGTGCCTGGCCGATGCCGGCCTCATTGCGTTTGAACAGCGGCAGCGGCATCGACAGGGTCAGCATCGTGACGCGGTCGCGTGCGTTGCGCGGCCCTTCGCGGCCGACGTTGAGCCCTACCGTCAGGTCGGGCAGGCGGCTGGCGCGCTCCACCCCCAGCCGGGCGCGTGCCGCGTTCTCTCGTGCCGACAGGGCGCGCAGCCTGGGTAGGGCCTGCGCAGCGGTGACGAGCTGGTCCAGGCTGTAGGGCAGGGCCATGCCCAGCTCGGTGGCCAGTTCACCGGCGACCGCGGGCACGGCCGAAGGGGGCAGCTGCAGTGCAGAAGCCAGCTCGCTGCGTGCGTCCAGCCACTGTTCGCGGGCGACGGCCAGCGCGTTGCGCGCACGCTCGGCCTCAACCAGCGCCACATTGGCGTCGAGTCGGGTGTCCTCACCGGCCGTGCGCCGCTTGGCAATGGCCTGGGCCGTGCTGTCGAAGAGGTCAACCGACCGTTGCTCGATCTGGATGCGGCGCTGAATGGCGAGCACGGCATGGAAGCGCAGTGCGGCGTCGCTGCGCGCCTGCCGCCGCGCATCCTCGATCTCGGCTCGCAGCGCGTCCAGTGCTGCGGCCGCAGCTTCGCGGCGCCGAGCCTGCTGGCCGCCGATCTCGATGGGCTGCGCGATGCCGACAGACCAGCCGCTGCTGCGCTCGTCGGGCGGCGGCGTGACGCGGGTCTGCGTCCTGCTGCGCTCAACGCTCAGCTCGGGGTTGTTCGCCAGGAGTGACGAGGCCTGCTGCCGCGCGCCTTCGGCAGCGGCGAGCTGGGCTTCACGCAGCTTGACGGCAGGGCTGGCCAGTTCAGCCTGTCGCAGCGCCTCCGGGAGCGTCAGTGCTGGGGGTGAGTCCGGCGTCTGTGCGCCGGCAGAGCCATGGGCAGCGGCCAACATGCCAGCCATGCAGGCTGCCACCAGAACGGGAAATCGCATCGAATCATCCTTCTTGTCTCACGACAGAAGCGACTCGGGGCGATGTGGAGATGTCGTCAGTCAGTCCGCGAGCGAGACCACCACCACGCCGCCGCCGAATCGCGCGGCAGGAGCGGGGTCAGCTCGATCCGGGCGCTGGGGGCCGGCCGGAATGTGAGAGTCGTAGAGCGGCTCTGGATGATTTGAAGCTCTGCCATGAGGCACGGCTTCGACCGCATGGATCACCGCTGGCATGAAGGCGGAACCGCCCAGGTGGCAGCTTTCGCAGTCTGCGTGGTACGCGCCAGCGTTGTCACCAACATCGTCGGTGGCCGAGACGATCTCGCCCCCGGCCTGATGCTTGTGCTCATGATGGCCGAAGTGCTTCTTGGCCGAAACACTGGATTCGTGGGCGCAGTACGGTGCCGCCGCTCCCCAGACCATCTGGAACGGCACGACAAACAACAGAAATGCGAGAACCCAACGGCGCATGCAAGCATTCTAGACGGGCGGATGCGATTGCGGCCCCTGCCAAGCTGGCTGGCGCTGGGGCACGGACGGGAGACCTTCGCCCTGCGAAGTGCCCCGTGCTTCGGGATGTGTCAGGCTGGGGAGAGGCCCGGTTTCACAGTCGCTTGGCAACCGCCATCGGGATGCCGCTCAGCGCTTGACTCAGCGCCGGCGCCAAGTTGGACTGAGTCCCTGCACCATGACGCGAGGCCACCGCCATCGGCACGCCTGTTCGCTCCACCGCCGGCACCATCGCACCGGCCGGCGCGCGCCTATCCAGTTGCGTGGCAATGTGCATGGGGATGCCTGTGAGTACCGTGTCAGCAGGGCGGGGCGCTGCGTGGGCATAGGTACCGATGAGGGAGGCGAAAGTCATCACGAGCAGAAACGGCTTCATGGGTTCTCATAGGTTGGAGCGGAGCATTCGTCACACAAGGACATGGCGAACCCGCGTTGGTTCGAAGGCCAGACCGAATCTACGCAACTGCGGCGAACAGAAGTCTGTCGGGAACATGACAGGCTGGTCATGTTCGATTGCCGCCAATGTTTGCGATCAGCGAGTGCCTACGGCGGGCTGCTGAGTCTCCCGGATCAGACTGACTTGGACCCCACCGACCGTCTCTGTGCGTCGAGATCGCATCACCTGGTCCATTCGACGCAGGTCTGTCGCGGTTCGACGCTGGCCATCCATGGTCGGGCTCGATTGGCAGATCGCGCTGACGCAAGCGGACTGAGTGTCCGTCGAGACCGAGTCGCAGCTTCGATGTTGCCCGCGTCGCACAAGAGAAATGGCGCCGACCCCATCCCATCGGGAATGAGCTCGGCGCCGTGATCAGCCACCGGCTTGCGTCAGCCCGCCAGCAGCGTGACTGGCGGCCCGTCTGCCAGGTGGCGGACGATGCGATTGCCCGCGCGTCGACGGCCATCGCCCTCGACCTCATCGACCAACTGCGCAGGCAGTCGAAGGCCGAGTTCGGCGACCTTGGCGCGCAGGGTCGCGATGTCGGTCCAGTCCAGCAGGGGCTCCTGCAGGCTGGTGTAGAGCATGTCGTTGCGCTCGTCGACGACCTGGAGAAAGTAGTCCCCCAGGCGTCGATCGAAGCCGGCCACGATCTCGACGGGGTGTCCGTCGAGCGTCGCCGTCGCGAGGTGCTGGCTCATGGTCCGGGCTCCGCGCTGTCGAACACGGGCAGCCCGTCGATGACCGCCGCCTCGCGATCGAACATCAGCCAGGCCACACCGGCGGACTCGGCCACCTCGAACAGCATGGCCAGATCGGGCTCCGACGGCACTCGGTACTTCGGTGCCCCGACATAGACGAACCCGCCGCAGTCGGTCGGGTAGGCGTTCACGGACAGGTCGTCATCGGCGAGCTTGTTGCGCGTCGCCGAACTCAGATGCTTCAGGGACAGGCTGGCCAGCATCTCGGCCTGCTGTCGCAGGCCGGTGGCGGGCAGGGTATGCATCGTGGCTTCCTCCTCGGGATGAACTGGGAGATGCGGGGGATTCGGTCGCCCGCGTCACGGTCAAGGGCGCACGGGGCGTGCGCTTCGATCGTCCGGCGCGGGCGAACGTCATGCCGCAGTCGCGGCAGCGGAACCAGTGCAGGCGACCGAGCGCGCCCAGGGGCACGCCGTGGCCGGCACAGCAGGGGCAGGTCGGGGGTCTTCTCTCCGACATGGGCATCCTTGGTTGGGGTGGGATCGGCGGGAGGGGCACCGCCTCGGCGGCGCCCATCTCGCGACTGGGTCGTGCAGGGCGTGACTGCCGCACATGGCGTCAGAGCAGTCCGCGCTCCGCGAAGCTGACGCACTGGTCGCCGGCGACGACGAAGTGGTCGATCAGGCGGATGTCCACCAGCGCCAGCGCCGACTTCAGCGTCTGCGTCAGGAACTCGTCCGCGCGGCTCGGCTCGGCCTGGCCGCTCGGGTGGTTGTGGGCCACCGCGATCGCGGCGGCGTTGCGGGCCAGGGCGCTCTTGACCAGTTCCCGCGGGTATACGGACGTCTGGGTGAGCGTGCCGCGGAACACCTCCTCGTGGGCGATCAGCCGGTGGTTGGCATCCAGGTACAGCGCGAGGAAGACCTCGTGCTGCAGGCCTGCGCAGCGCAGTCGCAGCCAGTCCCGAAGGACCTGGGGCGACGACATCACCGGCCCCTGCGCCATCCGGTCACGCAGCTCGCGCATCAGCAGCTCGCGGGCGACACCGAGTCGGCGCGTCAGGAGCTGCTGCGTGGCCGGGTCCTCGTGGGGCGTCTCCCGGTCGCTGACGCGCAGCGCAGCCGGCGTCGGGCCTGGCAATGGGTGGGCCTGCAGGCCCAGCATCTCTGCCACCAGGGCCTCCCGAGACGCATGGGCGGCATCGGGCAGGTCCGGCAGATCTTGAAGACCCTGGAAAGGGTGGAAGTTCATGGCGTTCTCCTCTCGTGGCGAAAAGGAAGACGGGAACGCCGTTCCCGGTGGGGACTGGTGTCCCCGCAAGGGAAGGATGTGCAGACACACGACGGAACGTGGCCGGCACGGTGGCTCAGATGATCATCCGAGGCAGGTAACGACTGCGACGCCGCTGCCGCCGGTTTGGTCGGCATCGGAAACACTCCTGTCGGGAGTGGGTGTGAGCCCGTCAAGTCTGCGCCATCGGCGCCGTGGATTCAACCGGGGTGGTGCCAGTGACAGCGCCTTTGCCGCGCTTGCCCGCGCAAAGGGCGCCAGGGTCCGTGCCTTGGTCGGGCATCGGTGCGCGGGGAGGTGGTACGGTTCGCATGACCGCACTGCGCGTGGCCGCGCCGTTGTCGCTGGGCCACGGCCTGCCCTGATGTCTTGGCGGGCAGACCGCAAAAGTGACACCGCAGAGGCACTCGGCTGTCACTGCAGAAATTTCTTCGCCGCGGGCAGCTGCGGATGTGCACAGACCTGCGCAGGCACGCGAAGATGCACGGCTTCCCGACAAGGCCGACCCGACATGCTGCGCTCCGGAAACCAGCTTCGACTGACCCGACCCGAACGGGCGCGCCTGGCCCGCATCACCGCCATCGAGCCGGGGTCCATCCGAAGCGTCGCGGACCTGCAGGCCTACGTCCGCCGCTGCAAGGCCCACTACTGGGGCCACTCCGATGACACCCGGTTCCTGCACTGGCTGATCGAGCGTGAGGTGCAGTCCCTGACCGGTCGCTGAGCGCCCGTCGCCCTATTCGCAGTCTCGGAAACAGGAACGCCCCCGGTGCTGGGCCGGGGGCGTGCTGGGTGACGGCCTGGCGTGGATCTGGATCGCGCCGTCTGAAGGGTCTCGAACGTTCGACCGGACAGCTCAGCGGAACACCCGCGGCTCGACGCTCGCCCCGCGCATGAACGCGAGGTACGCACCGGCCTTGCCGATGTCGTCGAAGTTCGCCACGGGCTGCTCGTGCAGCACCACGGCCCAGGGACGGGCATCGTCATCACTGGCGCGGATACGCAGTTCCGGTGGCTGCCAGCGCGGGTGGCGGTACAGGGGCAGGCCGGTGTCCCAGTCCATCAGTGCCAGCACATTCGCACAGAGGATGGCCGTGCCGCCCGCCTGGCCCGGCTCGACGAGCAGCGGCACCTTCAGCAGGCCGGTCGAGCGGCCGACCGTGCCGACCACGTCGAACTCGTCGAGCCAGCTCGCGCCGGTGCCGGTGTCGCCCAGCACCAGCCGCACCTTGCGGCCGTCCCGGCGGCAGGTCTCCAGCACCCTCGCCAGGCGAGGGTCCGTGCCGGGATCGAAGTAGGTGCCGTGGCCCTGGGCGGACTCGCCCCAGGCACGCACCGCAGCGAGGTACTTCTCGTAGCCGGTGAGGCTGGCCGCGTCGTCGGCGGTCGGCATCAGGTCGGGACGCTTAAGGCGCTGCGCGATCTGCCGGGCATGGTCGCGGGCGTTGTCGAAGCCGAAGCAGGTCACGCCACCTTCGGTGGCGATCACATACAGGCGTTGCTCGGGATTCAGGGTGATGTCTCGCATGGTGAACTCTCGAAGTGGGGAGGGCGGACACCGGCCCTGGCGGGCGGGCCCGCGGGCGGTTGGATGGGGTGCCGGTCGCGCCAGGCCGCTGGACGTCAGTCCTTGGCCGAGGCACGTCAGCGATCGAACCCGGTGCAGCCGATGGGGCTGCGCCGGGGTTCGGTTTTCGGATCAGCGCCGGCTGATCTGCACGGCGGGTGCGGGGCCGTCGACGGGAGGTTCCGGGGCACGCTCGGAGCGGCCTTTGGAGCCACTGACCGGCGACGCCGGGGACATGCCGGCCTGGTGCTGGAAGCGGGCGTGCGCGTCGGCGAACTCGGCATCGCCCAGCAGCTGACGAACCTGCGCGGCGGCCGGTTCGGGCCTGCTGTCGGCGTCACGGGCCGCGGCTGGGCACGCGCCCCGCTTCGATGTTGCTGGCGAGGCTGGCGGTGCAGCGGCAATGGCCTCGTCCAGGACGTCGGCAGTGCGGTGGTACGCCTTCTGCGTGACGCCGCCGACGAAGGCTGCGGGTCGCTGCAGCGTCCACTGGACCAGCAGGCGCAGCCACTGCCCGATGCGCTTGTCGCGGGCCTGGCGCGCCTTGTGGACGCGCAGCGACTGCTTGCAGGACAGGTACAGCGCCAGGTGGCGACGCTTCATCTCGGCGTCGCCGTCGAGCTGCGCCATCACCTCGGCGGCGAGGGCGACGTCACGGCCGACGCGTCTGTAGAAGCCGACCCAAGCGCGCTGCTCCTCGATGTCGATGGTGCTGCGGCGCGGTGACGGGCTCTGGAAGGATCTGTCTGGGAAAGCATGATTCATGGGGTTCTCCAAGAAGGCGAGGGAACCCCGACCCCGACGGGAGACGGTGACTCCCGGAGGGTGGATGGCGAGGACGGCTGAAAGCCGAGGGAAACGGGGTGTCGGGTGATGGCGTCCCGATGCCATCGCTGGCGGTCGGTTCACCATCCCCGAGACCCGAGGACTCGATCGGCACGAGTTCGAGCCGCCGGCGGCGCCGCGACGGGCAACTCGATGCCCGCGACCTTCAGGTCGTGAGCACGCGAGCGGCGCCTCGGCGCAGGCCCTCGGCAATGCCGATCCAGCGGTCGGCGATCCGGTCCAGGTAGACCAGGTCGTCGGCCGCGATCTCGCCCGAGGCGCGGAGCCGGGCGATGACTTCCTTGACCAGGAGGGGATCCTCCCGGGCCAGCACGATGGCCGTCGAGGCGATGCGCCTGCGGTAGGTGTCGACCGTCATGGTCAGCACACCGTCGTGCAGCGCTCGGACGCCAGAGGGTCCGCGGCCTCGCACACCACGCGCGTGGACGCATGGGGCGTGCAGGGCCGGGGCCGGAGCAGCGCCGGAAGGGTGACAGGCCGCCGGGCGGGCACACGGGCAAGCCCGGCACCACCCAGCAGTGCACACACCGGCGCGACAGCGCGGTTCCAGGGAACGGGACTCATGGGGTTCTCCTTCAGGGGTGAAGGGGAGCGCCCATCCCTGGCGGGGAACTGGGGTTCCCCGTCTGGGATGCCTTGCCGGGAAGACAAGGCGCTTGGTCGCGCACCAATGCGTGCGCGAGCTGCAGAGGTCCGCATCCGAGAGGACGGGACCAGGGCAGATGCGTGCGTCAGGCCAGGCTACTGATCGAGATCAGGCCGGGCTGGTGAGCGCAGGGCGCGTCACGACGCAGAGGTCGTGATCGGCGCATGCGAGGAGGGGCCACGACACGGGGTCATGGCCGGCTCCTGGTTTCGGATCCGGATGGATCTGAATCGGCCCGGCACACGGAGCTGCCGGACGGGACACAAGGCAGGTAACGACTGCGACGCCAGCTGGGCTGGACTTCAGGGCGACCGGAGCCACCGATGAAGGCTGAGCAGACGCGATGTCCGCAGGAAGCCAAGTCAGTATCGGACGGGGTCCCTCGGTCGGCAACGGACCCGAGGTCTCATCGCGGCAATGCCCGCCCAAGCGACCGGCTCGGCCGACGCTTGGGCGGGCAATCGATTCCGAGTCCTCCACGTCGGGGGCCCGGAACGTGGCGCTGCCCAGTTGCTGGGCGTGCGGGCAGGCTGACGGTTCGTATAGTGGGCGGATCAACATCTCCTGCAGACCGGTTCCGCCCTGACCATGACCGTCGAGCGCTATGCCTTCACCGACTGCGAAGCCACCACGGCGGCAGGCGTGCCGCTGCGCATTCCCGCTGGCGTTCACCATGTCGAGCGGCGATCGCTGGTGTTCCGCGTGCGCCTGGGTGGCCGCGAGCTCGATCTGACCCTGGCCGAGTGGGAGCGCCTGCTGGATGCGGGCTGTGTCGGGCCGATCCCCGTCGTGGTCGCCGATCCGCAGGGGGCCGGCGACACCCATCCTCGGTGAGGCGTGCACCGTGGCGAAGGCAGAGTGGAACGTCCAGGCCGGGAACTCAGATCGCCAGATCCCGGCGACCACGGGACCTGTGCCGCTCAAGTGGGCCAGCGACGCGTCGACGGGTTCTCCCCGCTACATCCATGACCCGGACATCGTTTCGCAGGCTGCGAGTGCCGTATGTCCCGGCTGTGGCAGCAAGTTGCGGACCGTCCTGGCGGGTCAGCCGCAGCGCGTTCGACCGACGGCGCATTTCCGCCACGTGGCCGGCACGCCGCGAACCACCTGCGTCGTCGTCGCAGCGCGTCTTGCCGCCTCGCACCATCTGGCGTCGCTGGGCTACATCGACCTGCCGCGACGGCGGGTGACCGCCGTCTCGAAGGGTTTCAGCGGTGCGGGTTACGAGGGATGGGTGGAGGAGTCGGCGCAGCGTGTTCGGATCAGTGATGTTCGGATGGTCGATCTGGCCGCGGCGGAGCTGACGCTGGACGATGGCAGGACCATCCTGGTGGACCTGACTGGCGAGCGCGTCGAAGGCGAGGCAGGCCGCGCGGTCATCACGATCAACCTGTCGGACCCGGCGCTGGCAGAGATGGACGTGGACGAGTTGCGAGCGCGACTTCGGCTGCTGCCTCCCGCGAGTTGGTGCTCCCACTGGCGTGATCGCGAGTTGACTTCGCAGGCGCGGGTCCGGGCCGCGGACGAGGCGCGCCAGTCGCTCGACGCCTGGACCGACGAGGACGAGGCGCTGTTCCAGGCGCAACTGCCGCCGGGCATGGACCCGGACGCGACCGCGACGATGCGTCGCGAGACATTGCTGCACCGAACCGTCAAATCGATCCTCGAAGACGCGAGGCGCATCCGAGCACCGGGCCTGCATGCCGCCGTGCATCGTGACGCCCCCGATGGGTACGGCGACGGCTGGGACGACCATCGCGTCGAGATCCTGTGGTGGAGCGCGCCGGCCGAACTGAGGTTCGAAGCCGTGGAACTTGAGCGGCGCCTCGGCCGCATCGTGCCGGATGTTGTCGGGCATCTGGCGGAGCCTCGACCACGCATCCTCGGCGGCATCGCCACTCGGGTTCAACGAGGCGACGACGAGCAAGACGACGAGCAGCAGGATGAGTTCCCGGCGCACTGGTCGGAGACGGTGCTGATCGAAGTGGCGGTCACGCACAAGGTGGATGAGGAGAAGCTGCGGAAGATCCGGCACCTCGATCTGCCGACGCTCGAGATTGACCTCGGTTCGATGGGAGGACGCCTGACGCTGGACGGTCTGCGCAGACTGGTCGTGGATGGGTTGGACGGCAAGCATTGGCTGCACCACCCTACGCTGCGAACCCAACGTGCGCTGCTGCGCTACAAGCTCCGTGAACATGCCGAGGTACTGGCCTATCAGGCCTACATCCGGGCACACCGGCGTGAGCGTCTGCTCGAAACACCCCCATCGCGCTGGGCGGAGCGGTATCTGCAGGCAATGAGGGCGTTCTGCGACGCCAACATCAGGATCGAGCGGCTCCGAAAGACCGAAGGACCGCGATACCTCGAACACCTGGATGAGGACAGCGAGGAATGGGCGGAGGTCGCCCTGGCCGCCGAGGCCCTTGAAGCGCATGGGTTCGAGGGCGGTGTTGAGCGTGTGTTTGCCCGCACGATCGTGCCTCGCATCCTTTCGATCCAGTTGAACACCGGGGTCGGCTACGCCGTGTCGAGCGCGATTCAGGTGTTGAACGCGATCATGAACACCCGCAGCGACAACAGCACACAGTGGCTGTCGCTCTACCTCATTGCCGCGAAGTCCTTCGACGTGGAGCGGCACTTCAGGCCCGAGCAGGTTCGACGTTTCCGCAGATGGCGCGAGGAGGTCGTCGGGCACATCGAGGCGGAGGCACCCGAGTACCTGCGGCCGGCTCGATTCGATGCCACGCTCTCCTTGCTCTTTCCATCGATGGCTCGTGGACTGGCAAACGGAAAGGGTCGCGTGGTCTGAGTTCCCAGGTGCCGCGACAGGTGGCACTGGCCGTACACCGGTCCTTGGCGAACAACCTCAGTCAGTATTGCGCCCAAGCATTCGAACTGCTCTCCGACCCTGTTAACCGGAAGGGTGAAATCCAGTCGCAATCTGAGGAACGATCCCCTGCCAAGCTCATCCAGCCACCAACCTCGTGAGGTTGGTCAGGATCTGAGCCTGCATGACTTGGATTGTAGTGCCGTACAACTCGGCCAGATCTGCTGCTGTCTTCATCACCGACAACGGCCGGACCGGCACGTCTTGATCCGATACAAAGGGTCCATCCGTCTCAGTCAGGAGTCGGTCGCGAGGTAATTGCGCCAATAGAGCACGGTGCTTGGACGACCGGAGCATCTCGGAATTCACCGAGAAGTAGCAGCCCAGATCTACGGCGCGACGGGCTTCGGCGGCCGAGCCGGTAAACCAATGCAGGACGACCCGTGCGCGATCAGCGGGCAAGAAACTCTCCAGGTGTTGCAGAACCTGCGAGACCGCGCGGACGCTGTGCACGGTCAAGACCTTGCCCCCCTGCTCCGAGCACATCTGTAGGATCCGCTCGAATACGCGCTTCTGCGCATCGAAGCTCTTGTAGAACCTCGGGCCAGCGTCGAGTCCGACCTCACCTACGTACCGAGCCTCGCACAGGAGGCGGGCGAACAGGTCGATCTCGGCCTCACGCTCGGCGACCAGTTGGGGATGAAGTCCCAGGGCAACGCGCACGTGCCGCGCACCCATGGCCATCTCGCTGTTGCGGGCCCAGGCTTTTGGCGTCGTGGTCACCGTTAGAGTTGCGATGCCGGCGTAGTCGCACTCCCGGATCAGTTGCGCGTGATCGGGGTAGAGGTCCAGATGGCAGTGGAAGTCCACCCATTTCGGGCGATCCGACGAACTCATAGCGGTTCTGCCCGGACCCCGTCGAGCAAAGTCGCCACCTCCTCGAGGCCCGCGACGTATACGTCCATGTAGGCCCGCAAATCGGCCGGATGATCGGACAGTGGCCCGGGGCGATGAATGTCGAAGCGCGAGCGCTCCGGCTTGTTTCGTAGCCTTGAGACGGCGAGTTGGAACGAACGAATATCCTTGCCTTCCGCCCGGTCGGTGTTGACGACGTGCGAGTGCAGATCCTCCAGGTAGTACGGGGTCGCATCGTCGATGCCCCCTGCGAGCAGCGAAGCCCGGCGGATGAGGCACGGCACGCAGTAGCCACAGTGCTTCTGCTGACGTTGCTCCTTCTCCTTGACGAACCGGATTTTGCCGGGCGACGAGCACGACATCGTTTCTTTGGCGTAGGAGGTAAGGAAGTCATGATCGGCGCAATCGCGCGCCATCTGCCCCTTGGTCTTGAATCGATACGGGTTCACCAACCGCGAATTCATGCCCAGCCGCTGGAGCAACTCGTTCATGCGTGCCATATAGAAGGGGTGCGTGGTTCGGGTGCTGAGCGACCCAAGGCGTAATGGATCGAGCGGCACGTTCAGCGAGATCCACCCGTTCTCGGGGACGTAGACGGTGATGTCTCCTCCAAGCGCATCGGCAGCCAGCGCGGCGAGCGCAAAGAACATAAAGGACCGACCGCGCAGCGTGTCCTCGACCAACGATTCCTCGACCACGCCCTTGGGGAAGCCAACCCGGGCCCGGACGTGATGGAACGCGGCCCCAGCGAACCGCGCTTTTAGTCGCTCTGCGCACATCTTCTGGTGCTTGCTCGCCACGCCGTCCCAGTAGTGGCTAACTAGCAACGGAGTCGCACCAGCCGCGAACAGGTCGATCGCACCGATAAAGCTGTCCAGGCCGCCGGAGAATAGACACACGCAATCTGGATGAGCCGTTCGCAGGTTCTCAGTCGCTGTTGCCAGCCGTTCCCGGGATGACGGGCGCGGGCGGAACCGCAGGGTCCACTTGTCACCGGTGAGAAAGTCCAAGGTGGATCGCATCAGGGGCGAGAGCTGCTGCCAAAGCGCGGGCTCTGCAACAGGCACGCAGACTTCGATCTCGCGCGTCCACGCATCCTGGGCGGCAGCCTCGCGCGAAATACGAGTGTCGGCGGCCAACACGGTGGCGGCCAACAGGGCGAGGTCGATCGCGCGCTCGCTGGGCACAAGACCCAGTGCGTCAAGCTGATCGAGCGCGTTGCCCAGCCCAAAGTCGAGCCGGCCATAGACGTCGACAAAGTCAATTTCGGTGACATGCGCACCGACAAGCGTGGGCTGGACAGCTTCAGCGTCCGCGGTTCCAAGCCTAGCCACGAGCGTGTGCGGCCTCATCGCGCGTCCTCCCCAGCATCGCTGATCAGCGAGAAGGCAGCCTCGTAGATCTCATTTGATCGCTGCTCGACGTCGCGGCTGCTTAGGGCCTCAAGCCCTGTCAGCAGCCCGGAGAGATGCACGCGGCAGCAGCTCTCTATAAAATCGTGCAACTGCTCGTGAGTGCGCTCGACCGTCGCAACGTCTGGGGATAGTGCGATCCCGTGCGCCCCGATGTCCGCGATCACCCTGCCTTCAATTGAGAGGGCGACAAAGTCGAGGAAGAACTCGCGCAGTTGCTCTGGGGCCAGTTCCACGAAGGCGGTCGGGGCGTCCCGATCTAGATTTCCGATAGCCTCAAGCATCGCCTGTCTGGAGATGGCCTCGTCTATGGCGCCACCGGGCGGACATAGAAACTCCAGCATGGCGAGGAACGCCTCTGATGCCGGGCGATTCGCCATGAGCTCCAAGTCGAGCTGGCGCAGGGTCTCGACTGGACCGATCGCCTGGAAGTCCCGGACGACGCCAAGGAGCCTCGCACCGGAAGCGAGCGACGAGCCCATGCGCTGGGCTGAGCGCCGCACGCCGGCGCCCCCGCCGCGACCGCCTCCAGCGCCGCGGCTGCCGCCCCCACCACCAACATACGAGGCCAGCGCGGAACCCAGGGAACTCGAACTTCCGGTCCTAGAGAATCGGGTGAAGGCCGTACGGGCGCCCGCAAAGCCGCCCACGGCTCCTGCCTTACTGCCACCCGCCGGTGCCTGGTGGCCACCATCGCTCGGCCCGCCGACGTCGGGATCGCCTACCGAGTCACCGTCACCGTCACCGTCGCCATCGCTATCGGCACCATCGCCACCATCGCCACCATCGCCACCGGCGCCAAGCCAGGTGGGAACGAGGCCGTTAGGCGGGCCGCCATATCCCTTCGACGTGCCCATGACCTATCCCTTCTTGCCGAGCGATCCCATGGCCAGGACGCCGCGCTTGAGCATTGCGTTTCCGTCCTGATTGGCCCATCCGTCGAGAACCGCCTTCGCCTCCATGAGGAGAGCAGGATCCTTCACGATAGAGACCAAGCCCACAGGCCAGACGCCTACCTTGGAGGTATCCAGTGACTTCGCGAAGTCCAGCACCCGTCGCTGCATCTCAGCCCCACGCTCCGCAAGGACGATGAGCCCTTGCACGCCCTTTGGCTCAGCCTTCAGGTCCTCTGCCTCTAGGACCTGATCGGCTACTGCGCCGAAGACTTCGTCCAGTTCCTGCGGAGACAGTTTGGCCACCTCGGCCACTGCACCCCTGGCGACCATCTTGCCGCCCATCAGCCGCTCAACCACTGCCTCGAGGTGTGCCGATCCCGAGAACCCGCCGCTGGCGCCTCGCTTGTCACGCGTGACGAACATGTACGGGCGCAGGTCGACTTCGCCGAGTGCCGGCTCCATCGACGCCCAGCCACGCACCCACTCGTTCTTGGCCCATTCGGCGGCGTCCGTCATGATCGCATCTGTATCGACCTTCGCGCTGTCGACCCTCTTGGCACCAGAGTCACCTTTTGCCTTCGTCGCGCCGCCACCTGCCTCCGGTGCACCGCCCTGTCCAAGGCTCCGCTCGAGCGCCAGCAGGACCGCCGGTTTGCCTGCTTCCGCCGTGGCTTGCTGGGCCAATTGCTTGTAGAAGTCGGGATAGAAGCGCTCGGCGAGCATGATCTTGCCGAGCACAGGCAGCTTGATCTCAGCACCGAATCCACGCTCCTCGGCAATGGCCTGCCGCAGCATCATGGTGTTCAGGAACCGCTTGATCTGGCGAGGGTTCCCGTGCGTACCGTCCGTCAGTATCTTGGCCAGGATAGTGCCGATCGTATGGGCCTGCGAGACCGCGTCTGGAAGTGGTTTTCCCAGAACCTCTTCGAGTTGCCTGCGGTCCAACGCACGGCTCTCCCACGGACGCTCCATGTCCTTGCGCGCGGCCGCCAGCAACTTTACGAAGCCCTTGTCACCGGCAGGAAGGGCCTTTTCCGCAAGCAGCAGCGTGATGTAGACCCTCGTCTCGGCGAGGCCAAGCGCGGGAATGCGGAAAGGAACCTGGATGAGCTTCTCGAGATAGTTACGCGTGTAGCTCAACGGGCCCGTGCTCGGCGGCAGGTCTGGGAAATGTTCCCTGACCGCGTACTCGATCATGACCTCATCCGCGCCAATGACGAACGCGGTGCGCTCGACCATCAGGAATAGGCGGATGGCCTCAAGCGTTGCGATTGCAGTCTTCGGCAGGCAGCGGTCCAGGTCATCGATGATCACGACCAGACGGTCCAGGTCGGCGGCTTCGAGCAGCGCGTTGAACTCCTTGCGGAACTCGTGGATGTGCTCGGGCAGGCGCTCAGTGTCTGCCGGAGCGTCCTTCAGCAACCCTTGCGCTTCCTCGGCAACCTTCTTCAGGTCTTCGACGGACACATGATCTTCGGGGTGCTTCACAAACTCTGTGACGACCTCAACGACGTTTTGCAAGAGCCCGGCTGCGGGAACGCCTGTCGCCGCAGTAAATGCGACGCCACCCGCCTTTCTGGCAAGTTTCAGCCAGTCCACACGTCGCAGCACCTTCTTGGCGGCATCCGCCACCTTTGTTGATGTCGGCCGGGAGCGCCGGAGCTCGTCGACGATCGTCTCGATGACGACAGTCTTCGCGTCTTCAAAGCCCTCGAAGGTCCATCCGTTGAACCATTGGCAGAGCACGCGGTTGTTGCCCTGGAACGAGGCTTCCGTCATCTTGAGCACACTGGACTTGCCGGCACCCCAATCGCCGTGTACGCCGATCGTCACCGGCGCCCGGGGCGTCTCGTTGATGAACCGGACGACCGTGCGCGCGATCGCCTCGTAGTGCAGAAGATCAGTAGCCGTCTCTTGATCGTTCAGGAACATGATCTACCCTCAACTCCAAATCTGAAGGCCACCCAGACGGCCGACCGCCCCAACGAGTTCAGGGCACTATATCGAGTGCTCAGACAACCGCTGTGCTCGTTGAATCGATAGTCCACCGGTTCAAGGCAGCCGTTGCAGCGCCACTTCTTGATACGGCGAATTGGTACCACGGAGCGAACGGCCGGTTCACGGCGGGCGATTTTGGAAGGCTGGCTTCTGGTTTGGGGCGTCCAGGGACAGCGGTTCGCTGACTTGAACGCCAGAAGGCGGTCGCTCATTGAAGTGCGACACGGCTCCTGACGGCTTCCACCCGCACAGCGCTGTTCCCCGACCTTCCTCGGGCACTTGGCACAATCGGTGGATGCCGAACATTGCATCAGTGCTTAAGGCCGAGATCGTTCGTCTGGCTCGTAAGGAGTTGCGCAGCGAGATCGATTCGATCAGGAAGGCGCTCGCGGCTGCGCGCGCGGAAAGCGCCGCGTTGAAGCGCAGGGTCAGCGAACTGGAGCGGTCCGTGCGGCAGTCCGCGCGCGCCGCCCCCGCTCGGCCGCCATCGCCACCTTCGGCCGAGGAAGCGGACGGCGCCGACAAGTTCCGGTTCCGCGCCTCTGGCATGGCCAGCAATCGCAGGCGCCTGGGCTTGTCGGCTGCGGATTTCGGGCTGCTGGTCGGCGCATCGGGGCAAAGCGTGTACGCATGGGAGCAGGGCAAGGCACGCCCCAGAGGCAAGAACCTCGCCGCCATCGCTGCCTTGCGCGGGGTCGGCAAGCGTGAGGTGGTGGAGCGGTTGGCAGCCCTGAAGTCGGGCGAGCAGTCGTAGGCGAGCCTACGCGCAGTCCGGCACCCTGACCGGACCATCGGCGAGCGCGCTTCGCCACCCTTGAAGTGCACGGGCTCAATGGGATCCTGACTGCATGGTGGGCCGTCGGCCTGCCATGCAACCGATCAGGAGTCCCTCATGAAATTCTCCAAAGCCGAGGTCGACGCCATCATCGAGGCGTCTCCTCGCACCTTCGTTCCCTTCAACAAGCTGGTGCTCTCCGAGGACCACCAGGCCCGCAGCGCGACGACGCCCGCGATGTCGCTGCCGGAACTGGCCGCGTCGATCAAGGACAGCGGCGTTCTGCAGAACCTCGTCGTCGTACAGGCGGCGCGCGGACGCTACGAGGTCTGCGCCGGCGGGCGGCGGCTTGCCGCGCTCACGCTGCTCGTGCAGCAGGGCGACATCGCCGACAACTACCCCGTGCCGGTGCTCGTCGTGCCTGCCGACAAGGCGCTCATCGCGAGCCTCGCCGAGAACTGCTTCCACGTGCCGATGCACCCGGCCGACGAGTTCTCCGCCTTCGCCAGGCTGCTGGCGCAGGGCAAGTCCGTGGAGGACGTGGCTGCGGCGTTCGGCGTGACGCCCCTCATCGTCAAGCGGCGCATGAAGCTCGCCAGCGTCTCGCCCAAGCTGATGGCCCTGTACCGCGAAGGTGGCATCGGCCTGGACTGCCTCATGGTGCTGGCCTCGGTGGACGATCACCAGCGCCAGGAGCAGGCCTGGGCCGGTCTGCCGAGCTGGAACCAGCGCCCCGAAAATCTGCGGCAGTTGCTTACCCGGGGCGAGATCGAATCGGACGCCGACCCGCTGGCCCGCTACGTCACCGTCAAGGCCTACGAGAAGGCCGGCGGACCACTGCGCCGCGACCTGTTCAGCGACGACGACCGCAAGGCCTATCTGCTGGACCCGGCCCTGCTGGAGCGCCTCGCCGCTGACAAGCTGGGCAAGCGCGCGAAGCAACTGTTGTCTGAAGGCTGGAAGTGGGTCGACATCCGTCCGCGCTTCGCCTACGACGAGTACGTCAAGCACGGCGAACTGCGCAAGCCCCGCCGCGCACCGACGCCCGAGGAAGCCGAGACGCTGAAGGCGCTGGACACGCGCATCGCTGCCCTGCACGAGCAGATGGACGCGCTGGTGGATCGCGACGGCGATGGCGATGCCGGCGAGGGCGTCAGCAACGCCGGCGAGACGAACGACGCCGCCGACGAGAACGACGCGTCGTGCGACCGTGCCTTCCTCGCACTGGAGTCCGAGGCCGATGGGCTGGAGGAAGAGCGCAAGGCCAGGCTCGAAGCGCTGACCGAATGGCCCGCGGCCTGGATGGCGCTCGCCGGGTGCGTGCTACATGTGGGCGCGGACGGCCGTGCCTCGGTCAAGGCAGGGCTCATCCGTCCCGAGGATCGGGCCGAGCTGGCGCAGGCCATCACCAAGGCTGCCGAACAGAAGTCGGCCGGTGGAGGCGGCTCGGAAGACGACGCGGATCCTGCGCGGGGCGCGGGGCTCCCGGCCCTGCAGTCGTTTCCATCGACAGCCGGCGCCACGGCACGGCCCGTGCACTCCGAGAAGCTCATGCGCCGCCTCACGGCCCACCGCGTCGCCGCGATCCAGGCGGAGTTGCTGGACCGCCCCGAGGTCGCGATGGCGGCACTGACGACCCACCTGACACTGAAGCTGCTGGCCGACCCGCTGGATGGCGCCTACCGACTGCCCAACGTGCTGGCGATCAGCGCGACCGGCAACCAGCACGAGCTGCGGGGCGCGGCCGAGGACATCGAAGCGAGCCGGGCGGCCCAGTGCATCGAAGCCGACCGCGCCGCCTGGATAGAGAACCTGCCCAAGGAATCCGACGCGGTGTTCGACTGGATGCTGCGGCAGCCGCCGCAGACGGTGCAGCGGCTGCTGACCTTCCTGGTAGCGTCCACCGTGAACGGCATCACCGGCACCGACGCCGGCCGACCGGTCAATGACGGTCTGGCCCGCGCCCTCGGCCTGGACATGACGCGTTGGTGGTCGGCGACGGGGGAGGCCTACCTTCAGCACGTGTCCAAGGCGAGGGTGGTCGAGGTGGTGCACGCGGTGGCCGGCGCCAAGGCCGCTGGTCCGCTCGCGGCGCTGAAGAAGGATGCCGCGGTGGCGCAGGCCGAACAACTGCTCGCTGGGCGTGGCTGGTTGCCCGACTGCCTGCGCGTGCACCCGCACGCCGATGCCCCGGAGACGGATGGCGAGGAGGTCGACGCCAACGATCCTGCCCGGACCGAGGCGCCCGCCTGCGCCTGAACGCAGGCCGGTGCCGACCGGGCCGGCTCAGGCGACCGGAACAGGCGTGTCACCGTCGTCCCCGATGCTCCCCGGCCCGGGCTTGCCGGTCTCGCCCTGGGCCGGGTCGCGGCTCCCTGCGGGCGAGCGCCGGATCGCACCGATGTAGGCGCCAGCCGAGCGCAGGCGGGCATGGCCCGCGACACGGGCTACGCGCAGCCGCGCCTGACGGTCGAGGTCCTGATCGACCGGCCCACCGCCGCGAACCGGCGCGGGCGTGCCCGTCGTGTCCTGGTACTGGCCTTGAAGGTGATCGTGCCGCGCCCCGTGCCCGGTGGTGCCGCTCTCGCGCTTCGTGAGGCCGAACCTGCGCAGCGCATAGTCCAGCCGACGGAGGTTGGACTTCAGGTCCCGATCCGGCGCCCCCATGTGTGCGTCATGGCCGCTGACCACGCTGCGGGCATGCGCGATGGCCGCCTGCTGCTCCTCGGTGGCCAGCGGCAGCCAGCGCGCACGGCCTCCCTTGCCCTTCGTCCACAGATACCGATCCGCCTCCCGTTGTTCGTCGGGCAGGCCTGTCTCCTCGAACGGATGCACGTGGGCGTAGGGGCGGCACATCACCGACTCCTTGCGTCGCAGGCCGACCTTCACCATCAGGCGCATCGACGCGCCGATGCGGGCATCGTAGGCAGAGACCCGGGCCAGCAAGGCCTCCACGTCGATGCCGTTGCCGCTCCAGCTCTTGTCGCGCTGGGCGTTCTCGTGGCGCTCGTACTCGTCAGGCGTCAGGCCGTAGTGCTCGGGCCTGCGGATGAAGCCCGGCTTGTTGAGCCACATCGCCAGGCCTCGCAGAAAGCTCAGGTAGGTCTGGATCGTCCCCGGCGAAAGCTTGCGGCGCTGCCAGACCTTCA
>Ga0209605_1000998_pt1 | contig 33396 bp, 27 predicted proteins | sample AD_UKC035_MetaG_FD_184408 | JGI IMG/M metagenome (GOLD analysis project Ga0209605, IMG submission 184408) | Active sludge microbial communities of municipal wastewater-treating anaerobic digesters from USA - AD_UKC035_MetaG (SPAdes) (version 2) | ecosystem: Engineered > Bioreactor > Anaerobic >...
TGGGGATGGAGGCCGGTGCGGAGTTTTCATTACGCTCATATTCAACAATATATCCAGAAGCCCTGCCATTGATATTGTTGTCGTTCCATCCTTCATATTGTCCTTCAAAATTGCGTCCTTCAAGATAATCTTCTACGCCCCCTGAATTGTTTGGTTCATCAGTCAACCATGGGGGGGTCGGTAAACTGAATTCCTCACCAGTGACCCAAGTCCACGTGCCTTCGACATTTTCATCCGTTGCTCCCAGCCAATACCAAGGGCCATCTAGTGGCATGATCGATTGGATAAAGCCCCACTCCTCCCCCGATGTAATCGTTACCAGATGCGGATAATATGTCGGTCCCAGGGGGTGAGGCTTGTAGGGCGGTAAGTTTTCCGCCGCTTCGACAGCCTGTGACCAAGTTAATTCCTGATAGTCTGTTGTAACGATCTGGTAATAGTGCTCAGATCCTGAGCTTGTTCCGAAATCAGGAAGATAAAAGGGCCCGCAAATAGGTCCTGGCGTTTGGGCACCGTTTACCATTAGAGGCGTCACAAGAAACATCAAAAGGGTCAAGGCAGAAAACAGGGCGTATCTTCTCTGTTTCATACTGATTTCTCCTTTTTCATGTTTCGTTTCCTTTCCTGATCCTGTTGCATATTAAAGAAAAACATTGGAATCATAAAGATAATACTCCTTCAATGCCAAGGTTGCGCTATGAACAGGTGTGCCGGCAGGGAAAGAAGAAATATCAAATTCGATAAGACTGTGCGTTGCATAGTCGTTGTAATGTGCAGCCAAAAGATTACTCTTGTAAGAGTTTGAATCCCCCGAACATGCCGTTATAAAAGGATCCTTCCCTTCTGACTATGGTTGCCCTGGCTGTAAGGCCAACTCTGTGGCCTCAGCAACCGGCGAAAAAATAAAAAAGATCATGAGAGTAAGGAATAAAAGCATGAGCGCCTTCATGACGATGCCCCCCTTCATTAAAGCCGCTCAAAGAATTGCATGACACAGGCAAGACAAATGAATCGTCATATGTATTTAAAGTTATGGCACTTACTTGTCAAGGAATTCTTGCTTGTCATGGAATAAAGAAACTCGCGTTAGGCTTGAAACGGTATTCAATGATTTGGTAAGCTTACACGCCTGCATGTTTGCAGGTTTAGACGAGGGGGTCAGGTCTGATTCTTTCTTCAACACCATTCAAAGGTAGCTATAGGGCAGCAGAAAATGAAAAGGGATTACGTCATGTCTTTCGTAACCCCTTGTTATTTCTGGTACGCCTGCTGTGATTCGAACACAGGACCCACGGATTAGAAGTACGAATATATATTTTTTAAATGGCCTAAATCATTGATATTATTAAGTGCCATTAACCGATGTGACCCGATAAAACCCTATATGATCCGGCAAACTGTAGACAACTGTAGACAGTTCGGTTATAGATCATTATATATGACGAAATAGAAGTTGTATCAAGGTAATATAGATGCATTACATCTTGATATAAAAGGATATATGTCTATATGTGAAATCAAAAATATGACTGGCTCAGTCCAGACTGTCCTGATGCATGCTAAATGCGTTGCCACCGTCCGGTGTCGTGGGTCAAAGCCGTTTCTTTCGATCATTCTGTGATCATCTTCACCCATGGTCCATTTTGCTGCCACGTCCACCCAAACGGCATTTCTCCCCGCACCGCCTCGATGACAGGCATCAGGAAGACGGAAACTTCGTCGATAACGGCATCGAAATCCCCGGGCACATCCTCCGGCTTGGATTTGCGAAGAAAAGCCCGCCAGTATGCCTGCTTCTGTGCATCTTTCCGGAATTCATCTGTAAACGCCTTCGGCACGTGACCCGGCAGTGGCGTTGAACGACGTCTGAACGTATTGCGGATGGCCTCGCAAAGAGTCTGACCGTCGAATTCGAACAATCGGCTCATCAGCCACAAATCATAGAAGTCCTTCATTCGGCTGTTTGCCATACCCAGGCGAACCATCGATTCGAACTTTTCGGCCACCATCGTGTACCGGGGATAGGCCAGAAGGTGGGGTGGGGGATCGTCAAGCAATGTCGGATACTGGATTCGTTCCGGTTCCGGTGTAACCGCATCACCGAAACCGATGTCGACCTGAAGAGGGATTCGGGCTTTGTGGAGAACGGCCACCAGGGTCACCCTGATACCGTCATACGCTTGTTCTTCCCGGATCGGTGCTGTGTGGACCGTATCAGGCACGAACGTGATGCCATCGCTGTCTTCTGTCGTGACTTGGCAAAGGTCTACGAAAATACGGTGGATATGTTCGGCATCCGCAGGTCCGAAACCCAGGAGATCTGCATCCCTGGTGACCCTGTAGCTTTGTCCTTTCCAGACGAGGAACAAACTCGCACCCTTGAGAATGAACCTGTCCACGTGGGGTGAAATGCCAAGACGATACAAAAGGCGTTCGATGCCATAGCGGGAGAGCAGGAGATTGAAGTCTTCCCCGCGGGTTCTCGCATGGTTCAGAAGACGCTCGAAAGCAGAGTGGCCGGCATTGCGCTTTTTGTTTTGGCTCATGTGAGGGTTTCCAGGTAGGGGCGCATCACATTTGCCACCCGGCAAACCTTTGCGGCTTCCAACATTTCGTCCATAGTTGCTTTTCGGGCTCTCCATGTTTCCCGGAGCGCCTCCAGGGCGACATCCAGGCCGACTTTGTTTCGGAACTTGAAGCAGTCGGCGACGGTCTTGGCCGGACTATAGATTTTTACCGTGGTTCGGTCTACTTGGTGTTCCTCGACCCCGAAGCTGAAAGCCAAACCGCTGAAGCGAAAGATCTCTATAGGGGGATAATCAAACTTCGGTTCCCATTTTTTGTTTTCAATGGCAATCCACACGCTATGGGTGACTTGCGTTGTCAGATGGTGAAACTCCAGGGCTGAAGTCAGGCAGATCACCGCGTTCGGCACTTTTTTGGCCACTTCCGCCAGTGAAAGGGACTCGCTTGTCTGGGCGCCGGGCAGAACATAGAGCCCCCGTCCTACCCTGGCCAGTTCTCCGTTACGATACAGCCTCAGAAGGTATTCGCGGTGAATTCCAGCCGCCTCCAAATCGCGAGGCCGAATGAGTCCGATTCGCTTGGCAAGATCGATGATTATCTGTTTTCGGTCCATTAGTCATCACTGTGTCGTTTCCTTGGTAAGTATAGACACTTACCGAGGAAATGCAACAAGATTTTTTCAGGGATTCTGTTCCGCCTGGCCGCTGACACTACCGGGAACAGTCGGATGGACATCGAACGATTCAAGAACCGGGTACAGTGATGCCTGGACCAACTCACTGTCGTCATCACCTGCCGGATCGATCCGGGCACTGTCTTTCTTCTCAAAGGAAACAGGTCGCCGAAACTGCGGCGGCATCAACGCCTCAAGGTCGTCCTATACGTTTCGGATCCCGCATGCCTCGACGCTGTACTGGAGGAGGAAAAAAGCTGGAGGACGCTTCCGGTCCCACCAATGAGCCTCGCGGTGTTCCGACGGGATGACCTGGTTGGGTACTTGGTGGTGCCATTCGAGTTCGTCGCCCAGGAAAAAAAGGACGGAACCATGAGCGGAACCATGACAGGCAACAGAATGGCCTTGATGGAGCAGACAATGAACTCAACAGATCCAGTGAAGGCGAACACGTGGGAATACTGATGCTTTTTGTCTATGGGACCCTGACGTGTGGTTTCTGGCACCATGACCACTTCTGCCGGGACGTCCTGGCCGTAGTAGACGCCGTGGTCCGGAGGCCGCCTCTTCGAGACAGCCTCCGGCATACCGCTCCTGCAGATCCAGGAGGAGGACATCCTCGCCCTTAGGATTACCGGTCCTTTTGCCGACATGGCCACGCAGGCGCGTTTTGCGGCCCGCATGTGGAACCCCGACCGGCTCCCGAAGAACGAAACGGGAGCATCCTTGGCCCCCGTGTGCGGGGAGATTTTGACCTTCGACGGCCCGGCGATCCCTCTTCCGGCCATCGACCAACTGGAGGAGTTTCACCTTGGCAGTCCCTGCCTCTATCGCCGCGTCCTTGTTCCCGGTCCAGTGACCTGTCCCGAAACACGTACATCCACTTCCCGCAGCAAACCGATAATCCGTTCCATAGTAAAACGCTTCCGACTCATCCTGACCTCCTTTCCTTTCTTCCCAGATTATGCCAGAATCCTAACAAAAAAACTGGACCGGTTTCCGGGGGGCAGGTCACTCTCGACTGGTAACGGTTTTGAGACCATGTTCGATCAAGCTATTGATCCCTCTTGCTTTTACCTTTTAGATGATATAACAAACGTTACTATATTCGGTTCAGTGTAGTTGTTTGTTATCCAGACAAGAGGTACAGCGGATGGATGCAGAAGGTCGAAGTTTATCGGCGTTAGTTAAAGAGATACGGCGACAGCTCTCTTTGAGCCAGGAGGACCTGGCTCGACATCTCGGCGTCAGCTACGCGACCGTCAATCGATGGGAGAATGGTCTGTCGAAACCCTCCAGGCTGGCAAAGGCCCAACTGGAGAACTTCTGTAAGAAGATGTCCGGTCAAGGCAAGTTGACCCTTCCCGAGGGTGAGCGCCCATGACGACCGGTTACGAAAAGCAAAAACAGCCACTTCCGCTTCTTGTCCTCCGTTTGCGCGCCCTGGTTCTTGCCATCGGTGAGTCGACCACCCCTGTGTGGTGGAATACCGGGTTTATGAACGAAACAGGCTTGAGGTTCTTGGAACGTCTTTATCCGAGGACCTTCTTTCATGCTGCGGTGCACGCCGCCGGGAAAGCGGCGTCCAACGCTCATGATCGAGCCGTCGGGCGTGTCGGTGTCTATCACCTCTTCAGGCTGCCCGAATTCCTGGAAACAGAAATCCACCGGGTGCCCCCCGATTTAGATCAAAACATCTTCTCAGCATTGCGTTCCGCCCTCGGTCGACCGGAGAAATTGATGGAATTGCTCGCCCCGCTTTGCGGTGGGACGGGAACGGACGCTGCTCCTGGAGCGAAGCGGATCGGAACCGACAAAGACCTGATGACCACGGCGGGCTTCGAGAAAACGGCTTCGGCATACCACCATGCGTTCGCGCAGGGGAAGCCCGGCTTCCCGTATTTCACCGCCGAGCCGAACGTAGGTCGCGGATGACCATGGCCAGCGGCAAAGACACACAACGCAAGTATTCGACCGCTATAAGCAAGGGCGCGGGGATGATCGAAGAGACCCGGCGTCTCCTTGATCACTGGCGTCCGGGTGAGCCGCTTGATGATTTCACGCGCAGGGTCCAGGAAGAAGGGCTGCTCGGTAATTCCACCGCTTACAGGACCCGCGATGTCGTCAGAAGAGTTTTTGCCCCGCGTTTCCTAAGACCGAGCGACAAGCCTGCGCGAATTCTGCAGCAGGTGATTGCATCCGGCCTGCCGGGACGGGTCTTCACCGAATTGCTGTTCGTGTTCGCTGCGCGGCAAGACCCATTGGTCTACGACTTCACGATCCGCGAGTATTGGCCCGCCGTCCGACGGGGAAGGCTGGTTTTGGACACGAACCCGATGCTCTCTTTCCTGTCCGAAGCCCACTACGACGGGCGTTTGGACAACCAATGGTCGGAGAAGGTGTCAGTGCGTATCGCACGCTGCGTTCTCGGTCTCCTTCGGGATGTGGGATTCCTCCGCGAGGTGGTCCGCGGCCGCAGGGAGATCGTCGATTACCGGATGTCGGACGAAGGAGCCGCAATCCTATCGCGGGAACTCAATGAGTCGGGTATTACGGATTCTTCCCTCTGCAATCATCCCGACTGGGGGCTGTTCGGCATGACGCCTTCGGAGGTCGTGGAGAAAATGGGCGGGATCGGGGAACACCGCGGAGTGATCGTGCAACGCGCCGGCTCGGTCGTGCATTTCACTTGGGTCGTCAAATCCATTGAGGAGTTGATTGATGTACTCCCTCGATAACGCTTTCAACGAATTGATCGACAAAATCCGCGACCCGGATGCCCTCAATCCGGCCAAGAGCGACCCGGTCTTCTATTTCGCCTATCCGCCGGAACTGATGCTCGACCTCAAGAAGCATCTCCCGCGCTGGATATCCAGGTTACGGGAAGCCGATTTTGATGTCCGCCGCGTCTCTCTCGCCGACATCCTCTGGGATATGGTCGATAAGTCCGGGAGATGGGATATTTGGCTTGATCTCGAATCTGAAGCCGATGCGGATCAAATAAACGACGCCGTGCGCGACGTCCTCCGCCAGGGGGATGCCTTTGTCGACCGGGTGGCGGAAGTCGTCGAGTCGACCTCTGAAGGCACGGTGGTGCTGCTTACCGAGGCGGAACTTCTTCATCCCTATTTCCGTACCCGGACTATCGAGAGCCGGTTGCACGATAAGGTCAAAGTGCCGACGGTTATCTTCTACCCCGGCAGACGGTCCGGCCAATACGGACTGCATTTTCTCAATTTCTACCCGGTCGACGGCAACTACCGGTCGACGTTGCTTGGAGGTCTCTGATGAGCGGAACGATTCGACAGGTATTTTCGCCCCGGCGTCCCATCGACCGGACCATAGAAAAAGTCATCGACTATTACGCGCAGGAGGAGGACCGCCTGGCGCGCGAGGTCGCCGAATATGAGGTCACGGACAATATCGAGTCCTGCTTCCGTAAGTTCCTCGATGTCTTTGGCGAAGGAGTCCGGGGAGGTCAGGTGACCGAGGTAGGCATCTGGGTTTCCGGCTTCTACGGGAGCGGGAAAAGCTCATTCACCAAGTACCTCGGTGCGTCCCTCGATCCGGCGCGGACGGTTCAGGGCAAACCTTTCCTCGACCTCCTATGCGACCGCTTCCCCCGCAACGAAATTCCGGCCGCCCTGCGCACCGTCTCCAAGAAGCATCCTACGGCGGTGGTGTTGCTCGACCTCGGTGCCGAGCAACTCGCCGAGAGTGCCGCCGCTCCCGTCTCCACCGTGCTCTATTGGAAGGTGCTGCAGTGGGCCGGATTCTCCAAGGAGAAGAAGACGGCGCAGCTCGAATTCACCCTCGACCGGCGCGGCAAATACGACGACTTCAAGCGGAAATACAAAGAGCGCTACAAGGGCGAATGGAACGAAATCCACAACGACCCGCTGATCGGAGTAGCCCGCGCCGCGGAGATCGTGCCCGAAGTCCTGCAGGAGGATTTCCCCACGCCGGAGAGCTTCCGGGGCCTACGCTTTGAAGAAGCCCGGGACGTCCGAGACCTGACGCGTGAGATCATCGACATCTGCAGGCGCAAGACCGGCCATGAAAACATCCTTCTTCTGGTCGACGAGGCCGGTCAGTACGTAGCGCCCCGCGGTGAACTGATCCTCAACCTCGACGGCTTGGCGCGCAACCTCAAAGAACTCGGAAAGGGTAAAGTCTGGATCGCCGCCACCGGCCAGCAGACCTTGGGCGAGATCGTCGAAAAAGCCGCCCACAACTCCGCGGAACTGAACAAGCTGCGGGACCGCTTCCCGATTTCCATCCATCTCGATGCGAGCGACATCCGCGAGATCACCTACCGTCGCCTGCTCGACAAGTCCGAGGAGGGACGGAAGAAGCTCGATGCCCTGTTCAAGGAGCACGGTCAATCCACCGTCACGCACACCCGTCTCAGCGGTACGGCCCTGTTCAAGGGCGACCCCGACTCCGGGACGTTCACCCGCCTCTATCCGTTTTTGCCGCAGCACTTCGACCTCCTGCTGGAACTCATCCGGACTCTCGCCCGTTCCACCGGCGGCATTGGTCTTCGTTCGGCCATCCGTGTCATCCAGGACGTGCTGGTGGACAAGAGCCGTGTGCTCGGTGCGGAAGCCGCCAAACTGGCCGACCGGGAGACAGGCTCCCTGGCCTGCGTGGACGACTTCTACGACACCCTGCGTGCCGACATCGCCAAAGTCCTGCCTCACGTCATCGGCGGCGTCGACAAGACCCTCAAGATTTTCGGGTCGGACTCCATGGAGGTACGGGTCGCCAAGGCGGTCGCAGCACTTCAGCCGGTGGAAACCTTCCCCCGCACGGCGGAAAACATCGCCGCCTTGCTTTACAGAAAAGTCGGCTCGCCCGCACTTCTCGACCAGGTTCGGGAAGCTCTGCGCAGACTCACCTCCGAAAAGGAATGCGGCCTTATCGAGGACCCGCAGGCGGGCGGGTATGTGTTCCTGAGCGACGCCGTCAAGCCGATCCGCGACAAGCGCAACGGCTACGCGCCCACATCCGGCGAAGCGATGAGGGCGAGGATCGACGTCCTCAAACAGGGTACCGCCGACCATTCGTTATTCCGTGTGCAACCCGCCGCCAGGCTGGAAAACATCAAGGAAGTCAGGTCGTCCGTAAAACTCGGTCGGACGCCCGTCGTCGGCGGTTCCGAGGATGTGGAACTCCGCTTGGAGTTCGTAGAGCCCTCCTTGTGGGACGGCAAGCGGAACGAATTCCTGATCGCCTGCAACACCCAGGTGGAGTTGAAAAACACGGTGGTCCTGCTGGTGAAGAACGACGACACCGTCGAGGAACTGCTGCCCGAGATCGTGCGGTCGGAGAAGGTTCTCGGCGATGTCGATGAACGCTCCGCCGATCATGTGGTCGCCCAGTATCTGCGCGCCGAAAGACGGGCCGCCGAGCGCAGCCGGGAACGAACGGCCGCCGCCATGGAAAAGGCGATGCTGGAAGGCGTTTTCATCTTCCGCGGCAAACCGACCCCGGTCCGCGAGGCCGGTGAGACGCTGGACGCCGCTGTGCGCACCGTCCTCTCCGCCGCCGTCAAGGAGGTCTTTCCCCATTTTCATCTGGCCCCGGTCCGGCCCTCTATGGACGCGGCCGCGAAGTTCTTCGGGGTGGTGCGCATGGACCGCATCACCAAGGACCTCGACCCCCTCGGCCTCGTCGTCAAGAGCAAGGGCGCTCCGCGGGTGGATACAGCCGCCCCCGTACTCGCGGAAGTGCTCAGGGTGTTCCAGACCAAGGCCGCCGAGGCAGGCTCCGGAAGGCTCCAGGGTTCCTATCTTCAGGACGTGTTCTCATCTCCGCCCTACGGCTGGACCAAGGACACCGTGCGATACCTTTTCGCTGCATTGCTGCGGGCGGGTGAAATCGAATTACACGTCCCCGGTGTGAGCGGACCGGTGCGCACCGCCGGGCCCCAGGCTGTGGAAGCCGTCAAGAGTACGGTCTCATTCAACAGGATCGGTATATCGTCCCGTGACGCGAAGCTGCCGCCCGAATCCTTGGACAGGGCCGCCCGGCGGTTGGAGACCCTTTTCGGAGACGAAGTTCTGCCGTTGGAAGACCACATCAGTCGCTCCGTGCGGCGGCACGTCCCCGACCTTTTGGAAAAGCTCGGATCGCTGCCCGACCGGCTGCGCCTGCTGCGCCTGCCGGGCGAGAGCCGCTCTCAGCGACTGCTGGCGGACGCGGCCGACCTGCTGAAAGGCGACGCCGGCGGCGCAGCCTCGGTCCTCGGCGGCGTCGAATGCGCGCTGCCGGATGAAATCACCTGGGCCAAAGCCGTCTTCGACGCCTTGGAGTCCGGCGCGGAGGCCGACGTCCGGAACGCCCGGTCGGTACTGGATTCGACTGCGGATTTGGACCGGTTGTTCCCCGGTTCCATGAGCGACTTGTTGAGCCCTGAAGACAGAACCGCCGCGGAGGAGGTGCTCTCTTCAGACCATTTCCACGAGCGGCTTCCTGAGCTGCGGGGTGTGGTCCGGTCCGCGGTTGACCGAACGGAAAAACGATATGCAATTGACCGTGCCGCCTACGAGGACGATTTGAAGAAGGCCCTCAACGGCTTGGAGGCGGAATTCGACTGGGCGAAGCTGCTCGACGAGGACCGTGGGGAGATCGCCGCCAAGCTCGCATGCGACCTGCCGGAGACCACCGAGAACGGCGACCCCGTCAGGCTGCTTCAGACCCTGCTGGTGCGGCGACGCACCTTGCCGGGGCTGATCGAAGACCTGAAGTCCGAGATCAAACGCAGGCGGCCTTCCGAATCCGAGCCGGAACCGGAGCCCGGCGAAGGAGGAGCGGAACCGTCGGTTGAGGAAATCGTCGACGCCGACACGCTGGTGCCGGCGGCGGTGATCGCCTCAGCGGCGGACTTGGATTCGTGGCTGGCGGGCATCCGGGAGAAGCTGTCTGGTCTGTTGAAATCGAACAAGCGGATACGGATCAAGGGGCGCTGATGAGTTTCGACAAGGACACAAGAAATCTGCTGGCGAAGACCGTGGCCGCGTGCCGGCGTCGGCTGATCGAGGACGTCACCGACCAGCTCCGCGGAGTCTTCGGCCTGCATCCCGACGGCACGGTGCTGCCGCTCGATAAACTGACGCACCTGTCCCCCGATCAAAACTCGGCGGCCCGCCGCTTGCGCGATCTTCTCGACCATTACACCGTCGGTGCAGCGGGAAAGGATTCGGACCGCCGCAAGGCCGCTTACGAACGGATGGTCCTGGAGATATCCTTCACCGTCCTCAACCGGTCGGCCGCCTTGCGCCTGTGCGAGGAACGCGGGTTGGTCGTCGAATGCGTACGCAAAGGGACGACATCCGCCGGCTTTCAAATGTTCGAGCGTATCTCCGGCGGAGCCCTCGGAGGACGATACGACACCTACCGGGTCTTTCTGGAATGTATGTTCGACGAACTCGCCGGCGATTTGGGCGTGCTTTTTGACCGGATGACGCCGCAATCGGCGGTCTTCCCCTCCGAGCGGTGCATGGAAGACGTCCTTGCCGAGCTGAACAAGCCGGAACTCACGCACCTCTGGACCGAGGACGAAACCATCGGCTGGGTCTATCAGTATTTCAACCCGCCCGAAGAACGCAAAGCCATGCGGGAGGCGTCCCAGGCCCCCCGGAATAGCCGGGAGCTGGCCGTCCGCAATCAGTTCTTCACTCCGCGGTATGTTGTCGAGTTCCTCACCGACAACACTCTCGGGCGCATCTGGTATGAGATGCGCAAGGGTGACACAGTCCTCAAGGATGAATGCCGCTATCTTGTGCGGCGGCCGAACGAGGTCTTTCTCGGGCCGGGTGAAAAGGATCCCGCCGAAAAGGGTGACGAAACCGACCTTTCCCAAGAGGAGTTGCTCAAGCGGCCGGTTTACATCGAGCATCGACCCAAGAAGGACCCTCGGGACCTGCGGGTCCTCGATCCGGCCTGCGGCTCGGGCCACTTCCTGCTCTATGCCTTCGACCTGCTGGAGCGTATCTATGAGGAGGCATGGGCGGACCCTGAAAGCCCGAAGTCGGAAATAACCGGCCGCACCCTGCGGGATGACTTCAAAACCATCGACCACCTGCGCCGGGAGGTCCCCAAGCTGATCATCGAACACAACCTGCACGGCATCGACATTGACCCGCGCGCGGTGCAGATCGCCGCGCTGGCCCTCTGGCTGCGGGCGCAGAGGACCTGGAAGAAACTCGGCCTCAAAGCCGCCGAGCGGCTGCGAATTACCAGGTCAAACATCGTTACCGCTGAGCCTATGCCGGGTGAGGAGGACATGCGCCGGGAATTCACAACCGGCCTCAAGCCGCGGGTCCTGGGTCAGATCGTGGACGAGGTGTTCGAGAAGATGAAACTCGCCGGCGAGGCGGGCTCGCTCCTCCAGATCGAGGAGGAGATCAAGGACGCCGTCGCTGCGGCCGGTAAGCAGTGGCGGGAAGGCCCGAAACCGGAACAGCAGCTTCTTTTTCCCGCCATGGACGCCCCCCGGCTGAAGCAGCAGGAACTACGCTTCGATGTGAAGGGAATCACCGATGTGCGTTTCTGGGAGCAGGCGGAGGACCGCATTCTGGACGCGCTGAAAGAGTATGCGGAGCGCGCGGAAAACGGACGGGCTGTTCGTCGCCGATTGTTCGCGGAAGACACCGCCCGGGGATTTGCCTTCATCGACCTCTGCCGGAAGAGCTACGACGTGGCATTAATGAATCCTCCGTTTGGGTTGGCTCCACGAACGGTTTTCGATATCCACAAGAAACTATATGCAGACTCATATGTTGAGCTATATGCCCAAATGGTAACAAGAGGTTTGGCGTTACTGAATAGCAATGGCTGCTTGGGAGCCATAAGCTCACGTTCTTTTATGACCATTTCTCGGCTCCGCCAATATCGACGAAAGACGGTATTAGCGGGACTATCCTTATTGGCAGATCTTGGTGCATCGGTAATGGACGATGCCTTTGTGGAAAGTGCTGCTTACATTATATCAAAGCGGTCCACCGAGAAAATCGTGGCTTTGGACTTAAGAGGCGTCGTTGATCCACAGCAAAGGCTGTCTGATAGCATAATCGCTTTTGTAAACAGCAACCCAAGCAAAGATTGGGCGATTAAACACCGCCAACTGATAGCAGATCTTCCCGATGGCAAGCTTCTGTATTCCCTACCGATTCGTGTCCATAAACTCCTTGGCGACGATAGTGTTCTTGAGCCAGAAGTAGCCACTGTAAGACAGGGAATGGGAACATTCAATGATTTTCGCTTTCTAAGACTGCGACATGAAGTTCCCGTTTCTATGATTGGTCGAGACAGTTGGGAGCCGTTAGCAAAGGGTGGAGCCTTCTCGTTTTACTATTCAGACATATACCTTCTCTTAAATTGGAAAAACGACGGGGCGGAGTTGTCTGCTGTAAATATCGCGCACAATGGTCAAGATGCACAGGTACGTCAAGCGTCGGAATATTGGAGAAGATATGGATCGACATACTCAAAAAGAAGCCAGAAAGGCTTCAGTGCACGTGCGCTTCCGGCAGAATGCATAATAGCTGGCAAAGGCCCGGCCATCCTCTCACAGTCAGACGTACCTGCGGAATATTTACTTGGCTGGGTTAACTCACGCTTTGTTCGCTGGATTATTGAAATCCAAGCAAACGACCACGAATACAACACGGGGATTGTGAAAAAGGTACCATGGGTTGAGGGGGCTGCCTCATCGCATGAGTTAGTTGATCTAACAAAGGCAACGGTGAGGAGGCTACAGTCCGCCCGGGCAATAAACGAAACCAATTCATGCTTCATTCCGATCATGAGCTCAGATTCCATTAAGACGTCCCTTGAACAGTGGAATCGGTTTAATGATGATGCCGAACTTGAATTATCGAATGTCATGGAGGATTGGGACAGGTTTATTGATCAGCTATACGGTGTGGATTCAAGCAGCCTACAGTTTGATGATCAAGAAGGGTATTCGTCAAGCAAAGAAGAGGACGAGGAACAAGAAGAAGATACGCCAATAGTCAGAAGCGAGTCTGCGGGTAGTTTGATAGGTATAATGGTTGGATTCGTTTTCGGCCGCTGGGACGTCCGCATCGCTATTGACCAGTCGCTTGCGCCGAAGCTGCCAGATCCATTCGATCCGCTTCCCGTCTGCCCGCCGGGCATGCTGGTCTGCCCGAACGGTCTTCCCGCCGAACCGAACCGCATCGTCAGCGAGGAGTGGCTCCGCGCCCGGTCGAACGCAAACACCCTGCCGCCCGAGAGCTCGGTCAAGAATCCGACCATCACTGATGCCGAGTATCCGCTCCGCATCTCTTGGGACGGCGTCCTGGTGGACGACCCCGGGTTCAACGGAGATCGGCCACACCGGGACGATATCGTCCGCCGGGTGCGCGAGGTCTTCGATCTCCTTTGGAAGGACAAAGCCCACGAGATCGAACAGGAAGCCTGCGACATCCTCGGCGTCTCGGACCTACGCGACTACTTCCGTAAGCCTACGGGCTTCTTCCAGGACCACCTTAAGCGCTACTCCAAGAGCCGGCGCAAGGCCCCGATCTATTGGCCGCTGTCCACACCGTCCGGGTCATACACGATCTGGCTCTACTACCACCGCCTGACCGACCAGACGATCTATGCGGCGGTCAACAAATACATCGAACCCAAGATATCAGAAGTCGAGCGAGGAATCGGAGGTATCGAGAACGACCTGAAGTCCGCCTCCGGCCGCGACGCGACCCGGTTGACGGATCGGTTGGGCGAAGCCCGCACATTCCTCGGTGAACTTCGGGATCTGCGCGAGGAGTTGCTCCGCATCGCGGCGCTGCCCTTCAAGCCCGACCTCAACGACGGCGTCGTCATCAACGCCTCGCCGTTCCACAACCTCTTCCACCTGCGGCCCTGGGCCAAAGACACAGAGGATTGCTGGAAGAAGCTGCAGAAAGGCGATTACGACTGGGCGCATTCGGCCTACACGATATGGCCCGACCGCGTCCGGAAGGTCTGCAGGACCGACCGCTCCATCGCCATCGCCCATGGGCTGGAGGACCTCTGCGAGGTGGAAGCCCCGAGTACCAAGAAGAAAAGCGGCCCCGGCCGTCGCAAGAGGGAGGCCGCCCGATGAAGTTCACATCGTTCCTGCATAAGAAACTGGTCGATCTCCTCAACGACCGCCGCATCGTGGTCTGGTACGACGCCGAAGGGGATTTCAAAGCGTTCGCCGCCGCCTTCAACGGGCCGAACTGTGAGGTGCTTTCCGCCGAAGCGTCCGTTCTCAAGACCCGCCGCCGTGCCGACGAGGTCTACCGGCTGATGAACGAGTCCGAGAACCCTGCGGAGCGGGACCGCTGTCTTCTCATCTACATTCCCCGACGTCGCGGGGCGACTGAAGACGACAAGATGCGGGACCCCTTTGAAGTTTACGCGATGGCGGGTGCGGCTTTCGGCGACACCGAGGACCAAAAGATCGAATCGCTCGCCCGCCAGGCCATGCCGCAGAAGGCCGAGGAAATCACACGGCTCTTCCGCGAAGGGAAACCGGACATCACTCTGCTTGACGGGTTGGAGAAGACACAGAGGTGGCCGCTCCTGAATGACGTGTTCCGGACGGAAACCCCGGCGGAAATCATCGCGTCGGCCCTCTGTAATATGGCCAAGGCTGAAGCGGTGGACGACAAACCCGGATGTATCGAGGAACTCCTGCGGCTCTTTGAGTCCGCCGTCGGTTTCAAGCCGGCGTCCGGGTCCCGGAAATGGAAGACGCTTCGGCCGAAGGCCGCCGAGCAGGTGCTCTTCAGCGAATTCCTCTTCGATCTGCCGTCCGGCGCACCCGATGCCCTGAGCGCCGTACCCCGCGCCGGCGGTGACGCCGAGTCCTTAGTCTACGCGGCCTGCGACAGGATGCGCGCCGACGCGGGCCTTCGGGAAACCTATATCGAACTGGCGCAGACGATCGAGGGCGAGCTCCGCCTTCCCGACATCATGCCGAGGGATTTCGATCCCGGCGAGCGCGACACTTTCCCCTTCGAGGAGCGGCGTCTGCTCGGCCTTGCGGTCGGACTTGTCGTCGCCGGAGATATCGAGGCCGCCCGCACCGTGATCGAAAAACGGAAACGGTCCATCTGGCGGCGCGACCCGCAGAGATCACCGGCGTGGACGACCCTGGAGCGGGCGGCGGCTCTGATCGAATCGTCCGTCGTGGTTTCACGCGGGCTGAGCGGCCGGACAAACCTCGCGGGTCTGATGAAGGCCTACACCGAAGACGGATGGTCCGACCTCGACCGCGCCTCCCGTCTGTTCGAAACGGCCCTGACCGCCTGCACCGATGAAGACATTATTTCTCCGGTCGTCGATCTATGCCGACGCCGGTACCGCGAGGCCGCCGTAAATCTGCAGGACGCTTTCCTCGCAGCGGTTCAGGCGGAGGGCTGGCCTCCGGAAGGAGCGCCGAGGCAAACCCGCATCTTCGACGATCACGTCACGCCGTTGCTGGAACGCAGGGAGAGAATCGCTTTCTTTCTGGTGGATTCGCTGCGCTACGAAATGGGACGGGATCTGGGCGAAGCTCTGACCGGAACCGGGGAAGTCGAAATAACCCACGCCGCGGGCGTCGTCCCGACGGTGACCGGCTGCGGAATGGCGGCTCTCATGCCCGGCGCGGACGGCATGCTTCAGCTTGTCGAAAAGGACGGCGGGTTGGTCCCGGCGCTCGGCACCCGCCTGCTGAAGACATCGGCGGACCGCATGAAACTTTTGGCCGAGACCTACGGAGACCGGTTCTTTGAGACCACTCTGGACGAACTGCTCGGCTCTCCGAAAAAAGTCGCCGCGAATGTGAAGAACGCGGAGCTCTTCGTGGTGCGGACCCAGGACCCGGACGCCGTAGCGGAAAATCTCGGTGCCTGGCGTGCAAGACGGTACCTCTCGGATGTGGTAGGAGATATCGCGGCTGCGGTCCGCTGGGTGGTTTCCCAAGGGTTCAACCGCGTCGTGATCAGCGCCGACCATGGCCACATGATGCTGCCTGAAATTCCGGCGGGCGACGTGGTCCAGACTCCACCCGGCGGTTGGTTGGAGAATAAGCGCCGCTGCCGGTTGGGATCGGGACTTTCCGGGGCGGCCGGCACCGTCACCCTGAAGGCCGGTCATGTGGGGATTCAAGGCGACGTGCAGGAGGTTTGTCTGCCTATCGGGTTCCGTGTGTTCTCGGATGGCGAAGGTTACTTCCACGGCGGACTGAGTCTTCAGGAAGCGGTGGTACCGGTGGTCGTCTTCCGGGCTGGCCAGGAAAGGCAAAGCGCTGCGGGCAAGCTGGAGATCGACATCCGGTATCGTTCGGACAAGTTCACCAGTCGGGTCATCGGTCTTAAGTTCCACTTGAAGAGGGATCTTTTCTCTGCAGCAGCTCATGTGCGGATCGAGGCATACGACGGTACAGGCTTTAAAGCGAAGATCGTTGGCGAAGCTGCTGACAGCGAAGCGCGGGACGAAAAAACCAGAGAAGTGATTCTCCAGGCTGGCAAAGAAACGCCCGTCCCTGTGTTAATCGATCCGGATTTCAACGGGGCGGAGATTGAAATCCGAGTGAGCGACCCTCAAACTCGTGTGGTATGGGCGAAGCGGAAGCTGAAAAACGCGATGCTTGATTAAGGAACGAAGAATGCAACAGGACGACCTGGACAAGAAAGCAACGGGTGTTTTCGCCGGCAAGGTGGTGCGTAAGGATCTCCTGCACCAGATCAAAGGCGGCGAGAACGTACCGTCCTATGTGCTCGAGTACCTTCTGGGCAAGTACTGCGCCTCGGACAACGACGAGGAGATCCGTATCGGCGTGGATGCCGTCAAAGAAACCCTGACGACGAACTATTTCCGCCACGATGAGGCGAACAAGGCCCAGTCCATGGTCGAACAGAAAGGCAGACATCGGTTCATTGACCGCATCGAGGTCCGCTTCCTCCCAAGCGAGAACAAGTACTGGGCGTCCATGGACCATTTCGGCTACACAAAAATACACATCGCCGAGGAGTTTTACCGCCGTTACGAGCGTCTGCTTGAAGGTGGCATCTGGGCCATCATTGATGTGGAATTCCGACTGTCTGAAGAGGGCAAGAAGGACAGCCCCTTTCACATCGTTGACCTGAAGGCCATCCAACTCGCCCGGTTCGACTTGGACGAGTACCTGGAGGGCCGCCGCGCCATGAGCAGGGATGAATGGATCGACCTCCTGCTGCGGAGCGTTGGTTTGGAGCCTCTGCGGATGGATAATCGGCTGAAGATTCTGCTGCTCACCCGGCTCATCCCCTTCGTCGAGAAGAATTACAACTTTATTGAACTTGGTCCGCGCGGCACCGGCAAATCCTATGCGTTCAGCGAGATGTCCCCTTACTGCATGCTGCTTTCGGGCGGCAAGGCGAGTACTGCAAACCTGTTCTACAACAATGCCCGCCGGCAGGTCGGACTCGTCGGCCATTGGGACGTCGTGGCTTTCGATGAAGTCGGAGGCATGAAAATCACAGATCCAGACGCGGTCCAAATCATGAAGGACTATATGGCGAATGGTCGGTTCAGCCGCGGAATCACCCAGGTGCTGGCGGACGCATCCCTGGTGTTCATCGGCAACCTGAATCAACCTGTGGAGAGCCTGGTCCAAAACTCGGCCACGGACCTGTTTCAGCCGTTGCCGAAGGAGTTCGACCTTGCACTCCTCGACCGCATTCATTTCTATCTTCCTGGTTGGGAGGTTCCTAAGAACTCGAAGGACATGCTGACGGTGCACTATGGATTCGTCACCGACTATATAGCCGAGGCCTTTCGGGCGCTCAGAAAGCAGAATCGATTCGATGAGACCGAGCGGGTCTTCCGGTTTGGATCGCACGTTGAAGGCCGGGACGCCACGGCGGCCAAGAAGACGGTGAGCGGCCTGTTAAAAATCCTCCACCCCGGCGGAGGCTGGACGAAAGAGGAACTCACGGACTATGTCGAACTGGCCATGGAGGGGCGTCGCCGGGTCAAGGAGCAGCTCAAGAAACGCGGGTCGTTCGAATTCTACAAAACCAGCTTCTCCTACATCGATCTTGAGAACGACACGGAGCGGTCTGTGGGCGTGCCGGAGCAAGGTGGGGCAGGGGTCATTTCGCAGGACCCGTTGCCGCCGGGGACCGTCTACACAGCTGCTGTGAATTCAGAAGCCAAGGTCGCGCTGTTTCGGATCGAAGTTACATTGACGGCAGGTACGGGTAAGCTCCGTACTCCGACCGGCCTTGAGAAATCCCTGAAAGAATCCCTGAACCGGGCCTTCAGTTATCTGCAGAACGTCAAGGACAAGCTCGGTCTGACCCAGATGCTGGCGCAAAAGGACATCTATGCTGAGGCTGTGGACCTCTCCGGCGGACGCATTGAGTGTCCCTGCGGTGTGGCGTTTTTCGCTGCAATGATCTCCGTGGTCCGAAACCGTCATGTGCAGGCAGGGACGGTCATTCTCGGCGACTTGACTATTCAGGGGAATATCAAAGGTCCGGCCTCGATCACAGAACCCCTGCAGTTGTCCTTAGAGGCCGGGGCCCTACGCGTCCTGGTACCGGTTTCCAACAAGACACAGTTTGCCGGACTTCCGGAAGATGTGATTGAGCGCTTGGACGTGGTGTTTTACGGTGATGTGGACCGGGCGGTGCTGAAAACACTGGAGATGTAACTGATGCGGCATCGAGCATTTGAAATTAATGGAATGACAGGCGTCCTCGTTGGGTTGCGCCGCTCTCGTTCCATCGATGCCGCAAGCGGTTCCGCCGGCATGTCGGTAAGTAACCTCTTGAAAGCGCTCATTGGAGCGCCCATTCAGACAAAAATGGGTTCTTCCGATGAAAGGTAATCTGAAACGAAGACGAGGACAATCCGGCAACGTCGACGGCAAGCCCACGGCCGTCGATCTGTTCTGCGGTTGCGGCGGGCTGACCCTGGGGTTGAAAAAAGCCGGATTCCGGGTCCTGGGTGCTGTTGATCTCGATCCATTGTCCCTAAAAACCTATAAGGCAAACCATCGAGATGTCATGTTGTGGGAAACAGACATCAGAGAACTTGAACCGGAGGAACTGCTCGATTCACTCGAGTTGAAGAAAGGTGATCTTGATCTCCTGGCGGGTTGTCCCCCCTGCCAGGGCTTCTCGACGATTCGGACTCTTAATGGCGCCGTCAGGGTCGATGACTCCCGAAACGACTTGTTGAATGAGTTCGGACGTTTTGTGGAGGCTCTCCTTCCCCGTGCCGTGATGATGGAAAACGTGCCTGGGTTGGTGGATGACGAGAGGTTCACCGCATTCTGCGTGAAGATGAAAAAACTCGGTTACTTGGGAGACCACCGTATTTTGAACGCAGCAGAGTATGGAGTTCCGCAGCGGAGACGCCGGCTGATCTATTTGGCCGGTATGAGTATGGTTATTCCGTTCGCCGAAAAAAACATCAGACAAAAAACGGTCAAGGATGCCATTGGCGGACTGCCGAAAGCGGGACAAAGCGGGGACCCCGTGCATGATATGTCGGAGAATCGGACGCCGAAAGTTCTGGAGATCATCCGACGTGTCCCGAGAGACGGTGGAAGTCGTAGCGCTCTGCCGGAGGAGTTCCAACTTGAGTGCCACAAACGATGCAACGGCTTTAAAGATGTTTACGGACGTATGGCCTGGGACGATGTAGCCCCGACGATCACAGGTGGATGCTTTAACCCGTCCAAAGGGCGGTTTCTGCATCCGGAGGAGGATCGAGCGATCACCATGCGCGAGGCGGCGCTTCTCCAGGGATTTCCCCTTCGGTATAAGTTCCCGAGCGTAAACAACAAGTCCTTGGTGGCCTTAATGATCGGTAACGCGCTGCCACCGCCCTTCATTGCTGTGCATGCTAGGTGTATTGCTGAAAAATTGGACACGGATTAATGACTTTAGGAGAACAATTATGCCGAAACGCGAATTCCACATGACCATCCTCGGCCGGACTATAGAGCATCTCGGTACCCAAATGTATAAGCACCGTGCTCCATCTATAGCTGAATTGGTTGCTAACTGTTGGGACGCCGGCGCGAAGAACGCATGGATCACCGTTCCCTCAGATAGTAGATATAATTCTGTAAAAAGTGTGATAACCATTATGGATGACGGCGAGGGGATGGACGATGGGACTGTCCAAGATCGCTATCTAGTCGTCGGCCGGAATCGTCGCAAAGATGACGGCGGGACAAGCCAAGGTCGCAAGGTGATGGGTCGCAAGGGTATTGGCAAACTTGCGGGTTTTGGTTTAGCCGAGAAGGTGACTATCACTACTTGGACCAAAGAAAACCCAAAGGCTGTCAAGTTTTCGATGGTGCTACGGCAGCTCAAACTTGGTGCGGGAACAGTTGACAACATTAAGTTTCCTTGGTTCGAGATCGTCAAACAGGACGACTGGCCGCTGTCTGGTACCCGGATAGAACTATTGGAATTGAGACATACTGCGCCGATAGATATCGAGGCACTTTGTGAAACGCTGGCCCGCCGATTCTCCCGAACCACCCATGGCGAAATGAATATATGGATTAACAACGATCAGTTGTTAGAGCCAGACATTGACACGATGCACAAGTTCCCCGATGGAGATGATTACAAGGACTCGACTCTACCGAGCGGACAGATAATTAAGTACCGTTATAGATTTGCCCGGAAGCCCCTTAGATCAAAAGAACTCCAGGGTTTCGTGATTTATGCCAACGAGCGTACTGCCCAAGCCCCGCCGTTCTTCTTTAACGTGGAGTCCACGGCTTCTTCTCAGCACTCGACTCGTTACGTTACAGGGGAAATCATCGCTGATTTCTTGGATGCTGGCACGGACGATGAGTCAGACGTGATCTCGACGGATAGGCAGGAGTTGGATTGGGAAAAGGAGGAGCTGCAGGAACTTAGAATATGGGGCGATGAACTCTCCCGACGAGTTCTCCGGGAATGCGCCGATTTACGAGGTCAACAACTTGAAAACTGGGTTCTTAAAGAAGAAGATTTCATCCGTCGCCTTACCCTGCTTGATCCAAGCTGCCGAAATGAAATCAGTCGCTTTCTGAAGGTTCTTGGGCAGAAGTCGGATGAGACTGATGATCGTACTCGCGATCTGGCAGACTCCTTGATTCGAGCATACGAGTTCAGAACTTTTCATGATGTTATCGACGACATCGAGCAGGCAGGCGACGACCCTGAGAAGCTTGAGGAAATGCTTGGCCGCTTGCATGATTGGAAAGTCTTGGAGAGCCGTGCAATTCTAGAAATAGTCCGCGGACGATTGAGTATAATCAACAAGCTGGAGCAAATGATTATCCATGATGCTCCAGAAACGGCCTCGAGTAAAACTCATGATAACCTTCATGATCTGCTTGCCGAGTACCCATGGCTCTTTAATCCTGAATGGCAAGTCTTCGCAGAGGAGAAAACGATAAGCAGGCAACTGCAAGAATGGGGAGAGAGAGATTGCTCGGAAGAAATGAAGAACAAGAGAGTGGACTTCCTCGCTTTTGCTAAGAGCACAGATGCCCTTGTCATCATTGAGTTAAAACGCCCGGGGCATTCCGTTAGTTTAGAGGAAGTGCAGCGACTTGAGCAGTATCAGGTCGAACTGATGAGAGCGAGAGAGAATTGCAAACGAGTTCTTGTCTATGCTGGATCAGTCAATATCCACTCAATAAAGTGGGCGCAAATGCAAGAAGCTAAAGATTTCGAAGTTTTGCAATGGAGCCAGATGTTCACCAGGGCGAAGACATTCTATTCTCATTACGAGGCGGTACTCAATGGTGATGTTATGGCTGAGAGTTTTCAGAGTAAAAGGATTGAAGTTGCTCGGACACGAGCGATTATAGATAATGGCTCATCCCACCGCTCTGTGGTTGATCGAAAACGAGGTCTGGGGGAGTCTGACGTGTAGTTAAACCTTTATCACAACCGTGTAAAAGGTTTATATGCCGGATAACCTAACACTAGAGCAGCGCAGCTACTGCATGTCGCGTATAAAGGGAAAAGATACGAGACTCGAGGTAATGGTGCGTTCGGCGCTTCACGGGAAAGGATTTAGGTTCCGAAAGCATGTCAAGGAGCTGCCCGGTAAGCCCGACATTGTTTTCACTAAGGCCCGAATTGCTGTCTTCGTGGACGGTGACTTTTGGCATGGATACCGATTCCCTTCGTGGGAGGATAAGGTTTCTGACTTTTGGAAAGAAAAAATATCCAAGAACCGGGAACGGGATACAGAGAACCACAGGAAACTCCGTGAGATGGGCTGGATGGTTATACGCGTGTGGCAGCATGAAATTCAAAAAGACTTCGAAGCATGTATTGATCGGATTATTGCTTCGATTCGAAGAAGTGAGGTGAAAACCGAATCAGATGAAGAGGCATGAAAATATCGAATCGCAAGGCTTATAAGAGAATGCGGGGAATAGATGGCGACTAAAGGGTCAACAAAGAACAGCCTTCAGGAGTTTTCGGCAGCCATGAAATGAAAGCGGAGGCAGTCGAGCGTGTCAGTTCTCACCGAAGAAACAGGATGTCTGGCAGGTCATTATTAACAAACAGTATGGGGCGATCCGGATCGTAAATCTCTACAGAAAGGACTTGTGCCCACCGAAGGAATAAGTATGTAGGCAGCAATGGAGGTAGCGCCGAAAGATGAAGACTCCGAAACACTCTTTACGTAAGATTGTGAGTTTCCTGAACAACCCTGACGAAGATGGCGGTTTTTGGCTTCCCAATATCCAGCGGCCGTTCGTCTGGAAAGAGGATCAGATCTGTCGCCTCTTTGATTCGATCCTGCGGGAATATCCCATCAGCACCTTACTGATATGGAAGACCAAGGCCGAAGTTCGTCACAGAAAGTTCATCGACAACTACCACGGCAAACTGCGGTTGAGTGACTTTTATGTTCCTGAAAACGGAAAGAAAAAATGTCTGGTGTTAGACGGTCAGCAGAGGCTTCAAAGTCTGTTCATCGGCCTCTGCGGAAGCTACGAAGGGCGGGAGCTATTTCTCGACATACTGAGCGGGGAAATATCCGCTCCGGATGACGTCAAGTTCAGATTCGCGTTTCTTGATGCTGGCAAGACCGCCTTTCCATGGATCAGATTCAAGGACCTGGTCTTTCATACCGCTGACCCACTGACCGCGGCCGAGGATATGATCGCCAGAGCGAGCCGCGAACTATCACATGAAGAGCGCCGCAAGATCAGTCGTCATGTCGGTATCGTGTTCAAGACCTTTCATTCTGACGACGGCATTTCTTATCAGGAACTCGATAGCACCGAGAATGCTGAACTTTACACTGAGGATGATGTCGTGGAGGTTTTTATACGAGCCAACTCCGGCGGTACACGGTTGGGCAAATCAGATCTGCTTTTTTCTCTGCTGAGTTCGAGTTGGGAACATGCCGACGAACAGATGGAAGATCTTTTGTCCGATCTGAATCGTCACGGTTTTGACTTTACCCGTGATTTCGTTCTTAAATCATGCCTTACACTGTTGGATCAAGGAGCACGTTACGAGGTCTCGAAGTTCAGGAAGCTTGGAGTTCGCGAAAAGATTGAGACCAAATGGCAGGACATAACAAAAGCACTGAAAGACGTGTTGGACTTTGTCCGAGGCAAGACCTTCATCCAATGTGATAAGGCTTTACCGTCGTATTTAGTTTTGATACCGCTGGTATATTCCCGTTATCACTTCCCGGAAAGTTGGAAGACCGCAAAAGGAATCGACAACTATCTGCTCCGTACGTTGATCAGTGGTGCTTTCAGCGGAACCCCGGACCAACTGATTGACGATTGCATTGGAAAGATCAAAGAACAGAAGGGCTTCGACCTCAATCATCTATTCGAAGCCATCCGCTCGAAAGGCCGGAGCCTCGAACTTACCGAGGACCGTTTCTGGCAGACCTGCTATGGGTCTGATTCGATCCATTTGTTTTTTAATCTGTGGTACAGGGAATTCAACTACACGCCTGCATACGAAAACAATCTCCCGCAAGTCGATCATATCTTCCCACAGAGCGCTTTAAGAAAGATCAAGGTAGCTAGTCCCGAAACCGGCCGTCAAAGTATCATTAAATACAAACAGGACGAGCGTGACCAGTTGGCCAATTGCATGTTATTGACTCAGGCGGAGAATGGTGCTGGCGGCAAGTCGGATATCTTGCCCGAAGTCTGGTTCTCAGATAAACATGAAACTTACCTTGATATGCACTTGATACCCCGGGATAAGGAACTCTGGAAAATAGACCGATTCGAGGACTTCATTGAAGAACGTAAGCGTTTGATCAAAGACAACTTTTCGTACCTGCTTTCAAAGACAGCGGACAGGTTTGCTGTGAACCAGGAATAAAGAGTGGGAGTTGATCAGTGACCGAGAAACCCATACCAACGAATTGGCCTAATTGTAAAAGTATCCTCTCTCGCGCCCAAGGCTGCCTGTTGGGTCAACTTGCCGGCGATGCTCTGGGAAGCTTGGTAGAGTTCCGAACACCGCTCGATATTCGCCGTGAATACCCGAACGGCGTCCGTGAACTTGCCGACGGGGGCACTTGGAACACCATCGCAGGTCAGCCGACGGACGATTCGGAAATGTCTCTGTTGCTGGCCCGCCTACTGGCGGACCAGGGAAAGTACGATCCCGATGAGGCCAGGAAGGCCTATGTCTTCTGGCTGGACTCGGGGCCCTTCGATTGCGGCATGACCGTCTCCAGCGGCTTACGGGGTCGTCCGAATCCGGAGAGCCAGGCAAACGGGGCTATGATGCGAGTTAGTCCTCTGGGTGTCTTTGGCGCCAATCACGATTTGAAGAAGGTGGCCGAGTGGGCGTACCAGGACGCGGCGCTCACCCATCCTCATCCGGTTTGCCAACAGGCCAACGCGCTGTTCACGATGGCGATTGCCCATGCCATTCGCACGGGGTATGGGGCCCGGGACCTATTTCATCAGATCGTGAGCTGGGCCGAAGATATGAACGTGGATCGGAGCCTGCTTGATGCCGTCCGAGGAGCCGCCACGGCACCTCCCGCCGATTATATCCACCAGCAGGGCTGGGTCCTGACGGCATTTCGCAATGCCCTCTGGCAACTCCTCCATGCACCCAACCTGGAAGTGGGTGTCGTGGACACGGTCATGTGCGGTGGAGACACAGACACCAATGCGGCCATTTGTGGCGCACTTCTGGGCGCTGTACACGGCCGGGACGCTATCCCCGGCCAATGGGTCGAGTCCTTGATCAAATGCCGCCCTGTAGCGGGACGGTCGAATGTACGTCATCCCCGGCCCGAGTGTTTTTGGCCCGTGGACGCATTGGATCTGGTGGAGCGGTTGATATATCCTGGAAGCCAGGACTGGACAGACCCGGGGGGCGGAGTTGTTTCTGCGCATTGTGAGGTGTCTGATTACTACAAATCGTAAATAAAATATTAACCCAACGGGTTAATAAAATAACTTGACTTTAAATCTGTATGGACATATCTTTTAAACATAAAAAGCTCAAGAAATCGTTTAATGAGGGTGCACAACTTGAAAAGACTCACGGTAAGTTACGTGCCCAGAAGATCAGAATTCGCATGAAAGAACTGAGAGCCGCCCGGAGCTTAATGGATTTTTGGCCGCCTAAAAGTCCGCCCGGCCGGTGTCACGAGTTGACTGAGGGCCAAAGGTCCGGCCAACTGTCCGTTGATTTAGACCATCCTTATCGTCTTATTTTCGTTCCTGATCATGATCCGATTCCGAAGCTTACGGATGGGGGATTGGACTGGTCCCAGGTAACGGCGGTCAAAATACTGGGGGTGGAGGATACTCATGGCTGACACCATGTTAAATCAATACGTTCCGGATTATTTGGTTACACCCGGCGAAGTTCTCGAGGATTATCTTGAAGGCTTTGGCATGACCCAAGTGGAATTGGCTGCCAGGACCGGGCTGACAAAAAAAACGGTCAATGAAATTATCAAGGGAAAATCACCGATTACACCGGAAACCGCTTTGAAACTGGAACGCTCGCTGGGTCGGCCAGCTCATTTCTGGAACAATCTCGAAAGACAATTCCAAGAGGAACGCACACGCTTTGCTGAGGAAAAGCGCCTGCTTTCTCATTTGGATTGGCTCAAGAAAGTACCTGTAAGCCATATGACCACTCTGGGGTGGATCTCTAAAACAAATGATAAAATTTCCCAATTGAGAGAGGTGTTACAGTTTTTTGGAGTGGCTTCTCCTGAACAATGGCCGACCGTTTGGCAGGGGCATCAGGTGGCCTACCGCCAAGCGCAGCGCTTTAAATCGTGCGAGGAGTCGGTTTCAGCTTGGCTGCGCAAAGGCGAAATCGAAGCCAGAAAGATTGCATGTTCACCTTTTAACCTTCGATGTTTTCAAGAAATCCTTGATATGATAAGAGATCTTACTGTTAAAGAACCTCATGTGTTTCAACAAAGACTGGTCGAGCTTTGTGCCTCAGCCGGCGTCGCTGTGGTTTTTGTCCCCGAGCTTTCCAAAACCGGTGTTTATGGTGCAACGCGGTGGCTAGGTGACAAAGCCGTCATTCAGTTGAGTCTACGTTACAAGAGCAATGATCACCTTTGGTTCACTTTTTTTCATGAAGCAGGTCATATCATTAGACATGGACGCAAAGAAATTTTTATCGAAGATAATGGCTCGAGCGACAAAAAAGAGGAAGAAGCCGATGCCTTTGCCCGAGACCGGCTGATTCCGCCAGCCGAATATCACCGGTTCATTTCGTCATGGGACGGCCGATCCCTGGCACCTGTGAAAGCCTTCGCTGGCAAAATTAAAATTGCGCCAGGTATTGTAGTGGGACGCTTGCAGTACGATAAAAAGCTGCCAAATTCTCACGGAAACAAACTAAAGATCTTTTACAGTTGGTCCGATCAAGACGCGAAATAGGCGGATTCTGTGGAATTCCCTCCTCACCGGTATGCTGGGCAATAGGGGAATCTATCTCCCCCGGCTGTAAAGGGACTTCAATACCTTTTGCACCTGGTTCACCACCGAGGATGTCATGGCCTTCAGCTTTTCGATCCCTTCTTTCCCCTTCTCCCGGTTCCGCCGGTAGAACTTCTTGACAGTGATGATCGTTCTCTTCCCGACCCAGACGAAGGTCCGAAAGGATTTCCGGAGGATCACCTCCTCGCGGAGCCAAAAAAACAAAGGTGTTAAGCAAACACAGCTTAGCCCCTTTTAATTTCCGCAGTCATTTGGTCCAGCCATAATCCAACCCCGCCATGGTCACGGAGGCTTCTTACCCACAGCCCACCCTTCCGGAAGACCGTCCAGTGGAGAGGGTGTGGGGGGAAGTATCTCCAAGGGTGGATGATTCAATGTGGAGCAACCTCGCAAGCCTGAAGGGGGTTCCCGGCCTTCTCCTCTTCACTCCTGATTTTGTAGGCCGTTGGCATCTCCCGGCCCAGTATCTATGTTAAGGACCAAGCTAATCCCCCTTACCATGAGGAATGGGGAAAAATGATCCATCCTGTATCTTCCATGGTGTTAATTGCTGTGGGAGGATGAACGATGGTGGTAATAATGGGGGATTTTCTTGGCTTAGAAGCCTCCTAAAGGGAGGGATTATCAGGGTATTCGACAGGACGAAGAAGACAAAAAGAGTTTTCGGCATTATTGCTACTCCAAGGATTAGCGGTTGGCAGGATTTGCCGTAGATGCAGGTCCTTGGCCCTATCATAAATTATATAGAGCTATCAAATGCTTATACCCCCATTCCCCCGATGTGATTCTGAATCCTTGGGATGCCTTCGAAAAGTTGGGGGAGTTACACGGGTGCCATAGAGTGTAGGGGGGGCGGGACTCCGACCTCCCTCTTTTTATTTTTCTTTTCTGCTCCACGGTCGGATGGGTAGCGGGCGGCACCACCGAGTGGACACTGACTGACTCAGGCGCCCAAGGGGCGGCCGACGTGGCTTGTCGAACATGAGCGATGGGCGGCATAGGGCAGGGGAAGACAAGGGGCTCTGGCCGAGCCGGCCGGTCCCACCGACCTGGGTGCGTAAAGAAAAGGATGGTCACGGGGATCTTCCCGCTGCTTTGCCGATAAGGTATCCATGACGTTTCGTTGTGTTATTGTCCGAAGCCAAAACGGTCGTATTCACTATCCCCCCGCCTTCGGTTTGGCTGACAGTGTGACGCCGTCCTCCTGGGCCTTCCCAAGCGCCTCGACGTCCGACTCCGTGTACCAGGCGCCACAGGCCGGACATGCCAGGACCGGGACGTCTATGATATCAGGCCGACCCGTAGGAGACAGGACCCGGGGCACCCGCCGGAGAACCCGGGCCTCGATGAATACCTCGGCGCCGCATCGGCACGCCAGCGGCTCCAGGTCCGAAAACCGAAGTTTGACATGTAACAACTCTGGACCTTGTTTTTTGAACTGTCCCATCCTCATCCTCCAGAACACCCACGCCAGCGGCCAGGCCGTCGACCAGGGCATGAATTAACCAGCCCGAGGGACCGGTGTAGTGTAATCAATACGTTACAAAGATTCCCAGTCCCTCCCCTCCCCCCTTTTTATCCCAAGTTATCCGCCCACTGTTTTGTGAATCCGGGCTTCCCAGGGCCTCCGGCAGGCCGCGGATCCACCACGGATATACACCGCAGCCATGGTTTAATTCATGTTGGCGGTTCCACCGACCGACCGGGCCCGGGACCCGGGCCGGCGGTCCCTCTTCCCGCCGGCAGCTGCGACCAGGTCGACCGATCGGGTGACGGGACACTTCGGACACTTTTTTGACACAACCTTTTATATATTTATAATTTCCCTCTTTCTCTCGCTCGCGCGTATAAGAAAAGAGGTAGAGAAAAAAAGTGTCCCGCCTGTCCCGGGAAATGCCATTTCCACCCATGGACGCTTGAAATATGAAAAAGAGCGAAGGGGACGCGGGGAAAAAAAGTGTCCCGGAAATCATAAAAAAGTGTCCCGGAAGCCATGAAAAGTGTCCCTGAAGCCATGAAAAGTGTCCCGTCATTGTTCCGATGACTCCAATCCAATCCCCCGAAACACACGGGCAGTCCCGTCTGCAACTTTACCTTTTTTGACCTGGGGGAAATTCTGGAGAACCTGCTCGTAAAACTTGTTCCTCGAGAGATTGCGGTGTCCCGCCTCAACACACCAGGTCTTGTAGGCCCTGTAGAAATCCTGGCAGGGAACGTAACGCCCCGGGCCGAATTCGCAGTTTTCCTCCACGAAGATTAAGAAAGGATTGAGAGAATGGAGAAAGTCCTCCCGGTCGGCATCGGTGATGTCGAGGCGCGTGAACCCGTTCTGGCGCAGCAGCCGCTCGAGCCCGAAAACGGCCCAGTTGAAGATCCCGTCGCGCTCCGCGGCGAGCTTCCGGTCGAGCTCCGGATCCATTTCATGCTCCTCGAACCGCCGGCGGTACCCCATGACGATGAGGCGCCTGGCGAACCCGTAGGACCGGTCCGACATACTGGGCACGTCGTTCATGGCCATGATCTGGAGTGCAGTGTGAAAGCCCAGTTTGTGCCTGGGCTGCCCGTTCAGTTCGTTCCGGAGGGTCGATCCCCTTTTTCTGATGTCGTCGTCCAGGACCTTGACGGGGTAGCGCTTGGCGGCGCCGTCCAGCAGATCATAAATTTTCTGCATGATCTGGAGGCTCCTTTCGCTTTAATGAATTACCCTTGGATTTCTTATTATTTTTTCTTTGGTGGGTGATATTTAAAAACTGGAGAAGATTTCTTCTACTGATATTACAGTAGTTGGGATACCAACTACTGCATGATGCGGTTTTTCCGCTGGCCAGATTTGGTTTGCGAGACATTGGTAATTGTCAGGCCGCTTTCTATAGCGATGTTTTTGTGTGATATACTATTAAGAATCCGGATGGCGACAGGATTTTGCCCTGTCTCACGTAAGTAATTCACAATATTTATTGACATGCTTGACTCCGTGCCTGATCATGTATGGGGTTGTACTCTGTTAAGTCTTCCATATACGCACCATGGTACGGGGCCAAGGTGAAAATTTTTCGCTTCGGAAGTGCATTCACAGGGGGAGGGGGGGATGCCATGACGATAAAGGCTAAATGGTTGTGGACTTTGGCAATCATCTTGGCGTACATAGCGGCCATGTTCCTGGCTCAGCTCCCGTTGATAATGGCCAACAGGGAGGCAGCTCGTATCACACAGGAGAACGATCCGCGCGCATGGTTCAATAAATGGTATAAAGCAAGCAAAAACCCAAGAGTGGCCCGGGAAATGGAACGAGAAAAAGATTTTGCTCTCCAGGTGCGACTTGAGGGGCTTCGGCAGACCCATAACCTACGGTTTCTCTTGCATCTCTTAGCTTTAGGCGGGTTGATATTTGTCTGGACGAGAGATACGATTACCATCGAAGAGGGCTTTCCCGACGAGAGGTTTGAACCGGGGCAAACCATTAGATATCAGACAAGCCGGATGAACTGGAATAAGCTCCCGCGAAAGGCCCCTGAAACGCCGGAAGCGGAAAGCATCCAACGCCGAAAGAAGCGATACTGGCCGTTCATTACTGCACTGATTCTTCTGGCCATTGGCCGCCAGTTTGTCAGCGAGTTGACCGGCTCGGGGCTCATAAAATTTTATTACTCCCTTGGAAGCGTAGGGTTGCTGATCTGGCTTTGGCCATGGGGGCATGATGACAAATCGTCTGTCGATGATGCTGAAAAGGAAGATACCGTAACCGAGCCGGAGACCAAGGCGACCCGGTGGATCCGGGCGAAGGATTACGAAGACGAGCCGTAACCGGCCCACAATAGGAAAACGTAAATCGGAGTCTAAAAGAACTTCTCTGTAAATTTGGAATCCGACATGACCCTCCACAAGAAAAAAGACGGCCGCTTTTTTGTCATATACAGCAAGGATGGGAAACGCATCTGGGAGCCATTCGGCCGGGGCCCGGCTGCCGAGAAGGCAGCAAAGACCCGGGACCTGGAGCTAAAACTCCAGCAGTCCCGCGGGGTTCCTCTTCCAGAAAACAGGACCCCATTCAACACCCTCTTCCAAAGATATATCGACGTCAGGGCTACCGAGCTTTCTGAATCGACCCTGGACGAAATGTGCCGGGCCGTGGCCCGCAACGTCATGCCCTCAATCGGGGACAAGCCGGCCGGCGCAATCACGCTGCGGGACTGGGTGGAGATCCAGGCCGCGATGCTCAACCGGGGGTGCGCCGCGGCCACCGTGAACCGCCTGGGTACCTATCTCAATAAATTCTGGAAATGGGTGGTCCATAATGGGTACCTCCAGGCCCACCCCTGGGCGAACCGGGAGCCGGTCAAGGCCAAGAAGAAGTTTCAGGTGGAACTATTCACAATGGAGGAATTTCGCCGGATCTACAACGCCGCAGGCCCCAGGTTGGCCTTCGCCCTTGAGCTCCTCTATTACACCGGATGTCGGCCTGGCCGGGAACTCTACGCTCTGAAATGGGAAAACATGGATTGGTCCCGCGGCCGGATTCGGATATTTGCTCCGAAGACAGGCCATGCTCGCTGGCAATGGCTCCCGCACCCTTTTCTCGAGCGGGCCCGGGACCGCTATGCCGAGCAGAAAAAAAAACATCCGAACTGCCCCTGGATGATCCACCATCGGGGAAACCCCGTGGGAACCCTGAAAAAAGCCTGGTTGGAGGCGAAACGCGAAGCGGGCATAACCCGGCAGTTGCGCCTTTATGATGTTCGTCATTTCTATATCTCTTCGGCCCTCGCCCAGGGGGCGCCCATCATGGACTTGGCCACCCGGGTCGGCCACGCTTCCCCCGACATGATTGTCCGATATTACGCCCACTTGGTCGACGACCTCCGCAGGGAAGAACCCCTCCCGATCCCAGAGATTTGATTCTGTTGCATCTTATCACCCGTGTTTTTTTGTTTGACTTACATTATAATTATATTAATAATCATGATATCATATAATGAGAGGGGGACCCTATGGAAACAAAAGAGTCATTAAGCAAGAACTGGAAAACAAAAAATTATCTTTTGCGTGAAATCCCGGCGGGACTTCATAAAAAAATAAAAATACGAGCTGCGGAAGAAGGTGTTCCAATGCGGGACTGGATTCTTAAAATCTTGGAACGGGCACTGGAAGAAAGGAGTCAACAAACATATTATAGGAGGGATGAAAAATGAAAACCTTGGCCTATGTCCGAGTCTCCACCGACAGGCAGGACGTGGAAAATCAGAGGCTGGAGATTTTGCAGCTCGCCAATACCAAAGCCCTGGGGCCTGTCGCTTTCCTCCAGGAGGTCATCTCCGGCCGGAAGCCCTGGCGGGATAGAGCGCTGGGCCCCGCCTTCGATGAGCTGAAAAAGGGTGACGCCGTGATCGTTGCCGAGCTCTCCCGGCTGGGCCGGTCCATGCTGGAGATCATGGAGATCCTGTCCCAGGCCGTACAGCGGGGGATCCGGGTTTACGCCGCAAAGGGAACCTGGGCCCTGGACGGGTCCCTTCAGTCCAAAATATTCGCCATGGTGCTCGCCATGGCCGCCGAAATCGAACGGGATCTCATCTCCCAGCGAACGAAGGCGGCCCTCAAGGCGAAGGCCGCCCAGGGCGTCACCCTGGGCCGGCCGAGGGGCCCCGGGAAATCGAAACTCGACGACGAGGCGACCCGGATCCTGGCCGACCTGGACAGAGGGGTTACGCGCCGGCGGATCGCGCAGGACCTGGGCACCACCGAGGGAAACCTGCGTAACTGGCTAAAAAAACGGGGATTATCGAATCATCAGAATGGTCGGCAGACGTCCTAAACAGGACATCGAGAAAGCAATAAAAATGGCCCCTTGTAAGGAGCCGTTTTTATTGGCGATCAAGAAATGTGCCAATGACCGCCGGTCGGGGTGTAGACAAAGTGTAGACAGTAGGTTTTTTCGTCTGCTTTACTCCTCGTAACCCCTTGAAATTATGGTACGCCTGCTGTGATTCGAACACAGGACCCACGGATTAGAAGTCCGTTGCTCTATCCAGCTGAGCTACAGGCGCACGATTTGTATCACACAGCTTTAAAGAATTGAAATTAATAGCCCCTTTAAACTTCCTTGTCAAGGCAAAACAAATATTGGGAAAACATGTGCGCCGGGGGCGGCGGGGTCATGCCTGAAGGTCACGGGGTAGCGAGAAATAATGATTGACGAATACGCCGGGCTTCCATAATATAA
>Ga0209605_1001001_pt1 | contig 33310 bp, 25 predicted proteins | sample AD_UKC035_MetaG_FD_184408 | JGI IMG/M metagenome (GOLD analysis project Ga0209605, IMG submission 184408) | Active sludge microbial communities of municipal wastewater-treating anaerobic digesters from USA - AD_UKC035_MetaG (SPAdes) (version 2) | ecosystem: Engineered > Bioreactor > Anaerobic >...
CAATTCGTCCCGTTCCACCTCAGTTAAATGCACGCGATATTTCTTCATCGGCCGCTCCCACCGGTCGGATTCCCGCTGAGAGCAGAGTATCACAATATGCGACACTATACAAGTGACATGACACTAGCTTGGATAGCCTCGTTGGGAATATCTGAAGTAGCGGGTTTGGATTATTCTAAGAAGGGAATGAACAATTGCCAGGTCCTATTCAAAGCATTAAAACTTGAAGGAGATCTTCGTTGTGAAGATATCTTCGATAATAGTTTTCCACAGAATTATTTTAATCTAGTGTACAGCTTCGGAGTAATCGAGCATTTCTCAGATCCCCGAGAGATTATCCGCCGACATCTCATGCTCGTACGACCAGGAGGAAAAGCGCTGATGGTGATACCTAACTTTAAGGGGGTGCAAGGGTGGTTGTTCAAACGACTAGCACCTGATGCCGCTGCCATGCACAACATGGCCATGATGAGTCTGGACGCCCTCCTCCAGCTAGTTCCGAAAGACCAGGTTGTCTCCGCCAAAGCGTATCCAGTGGGTCGAATTTCGCCCTGGCATTGGGGCCTTGAGAGGATTCGACCACAGCTAATCGCTACAGCAATGATGTGGGGAATCAATGCATTGGGAATCCTACAGCCGTTTGATGTACCATTGCTATGTCCACTTCTTGTACTTGAACTTACAAAAGAAGAAACATTAATATGATAATAGTGCAAGAAGTCGAGGCCAAAATTCACTGAACAATCCAAGTGTCGTTTATTTATAACCCCCCAAAAGGTATTTATTCTAGTTTCTCTGATATATTTGATAAATAGTATCGGATTTAGTGGATGATTTGTTTAATATTTTTTGGCTGATCAAAGCTTTGAAATAAATTAGTCAGTAAACGTGATACATTTTTTTATAATAATATTGTTGTATTTTTTCTTAATATTTTCTGCAATTTTCGGTGCCCAAACTGTAGGCCAAGATGAAAACCACTGCAAGGAACTATTTCAGCGTCATGAAAGTCGTACTGTAATGCTACTCGAAGTCGATCCGGTTACCCAGAAGATGATCGATCGTATGGGAAAATTTACACCCACTGTCCAGGGGGGCCGAGTCAGCGAAAGCGAAGACAAAAAGTTTGGAACTTGCCTGGCTTTCGGAAATGACAGTCTCAATAGAATTGTTGTGCCCGATGAGGGTGACAGACACTATGAAGGCGGAATGACTCTGGAAATATGGGTCTTCAGGAAAAGTGGATCCACACCTTCAAGCGATGGCATGCTTGCGTCCAAACAAGGCTCTTTCGTCTTCAGGATCAAGGATAACAAGCTGAACAATGATCGGATGGTGTTTCGTACTGTGCCTGTCGCAACGACGAGCCTGTTTCAATACAAATATTATCCTGTGGGGGGAGAAACTTTTTTCGGGGCCACGCCTATCCCAACTGACCGCTGGGTGCATCTCGCGGTTACTTACGACCAGCGCATGAAGGTGATCCGAACATGGATTGACGGTGGGATAGACCGAACCCGCTACCTGGCGTGGGACGGCGAGGAGAACCTCCAGAATGACCCTACCAAGCCTTTCGTGTTTTTGCGGGGGATGAAAAATGTTCGGGTAGCAAGAATCCGGCTTTCAAAGGGCGTTCGAGACATCGGCCCCGTGCCTGCCTTTGAAGCGTATGTGCATCAGCTGCCCTATGAAGGCAAGACCGCTGTTATCCTTGATCACATACGCCGCGAACTACAACTGCCGGTTGAACTGCAGTTTGTTTTGGAATCGCCCAACGGTGCAACGAAGCTGCTGAAGAGAGAGTCGCTGGACTCCTTCGAACGGAGGCAGGTCTTCCTTGACACACCGACTTGGAAGAATGCTCTGCACACCCTCATCATCAACGCATACGCGCAGAACCGGCGGATATTCACCCGATCTGTGCGCGTGGCCAATCCGCATCCCGAGAAGTCAGTCACAATCGGAAAAGACGGGATACTATCCGTGAATTCAAGGTCTCTGTTTCCCCTGTTAATCTATCACGTCTTTCCGGAAGATTTCGCCACAGTCGCGGCTATGGGTTTTAACGTCATCATACCCAGAAGCCCGAGTCTGAAATACATGAGCCTTGCGGGGGGTGATGCCGCCGCGAATGCCGATGTCCGGACCTGTCTCGACCAGGCGGTGCAGGCGAAGGTCTTTCTCATGGTTGGAGGAAACACCGTTTTCAACAATCTGGGGGCCATTCCAGTTTTCAAAGGGCATCCCGCCCTTATGGGATGGATGGCCTTTGACGAACCCTGGGGATCGCTAGAAAAAGTGCAGGAAAGCTACAATGTCGTCAAGCTCTTCGATCCCGACACGCCGGTCTACTGCGTTCAGAACAACATCACCCGCTTTGCCGAAACGGCTGAAGGCGCGGACATTCTGGCATGCGACCCATATCCAATTCCCAACGTGTCGCTGCGGTACGTTGCCGATGCCACAAAAGCTGCGGTGAGGGCCGTAGCCGGTCTGAAACCAGTTTGGACCATCCTCGATCAATACGAGGAAAAGCGCCCCTCGAAGAAAGAACTGAGATGTATGGCATATCTGGCTCTCATTGCCGGCGCCCGAGGGATTGGCGTCTATGCATGGGACGATCGGCCCGGCAAGAAAAATGGTTGGTATACTAAAGAACACACATCGGATTTACAAAATCTTAATTCGATGATCGCCGAACTCCGCAGTCTTCAGGATGTTCTCATTCAACCGAACGCCTCGGATCGCCCAACATTTACAAAAGCGAATCCAGCCCTACACGCGGCAATAAAGCGTGTGAACGGCAGGAGCTATCTGTTCCTGGCCAATGATTCTCGACAGCAGGAAGCTGCGACTCTAACTCTGCCAGGCATCATGCAAACAATTGGCCGGCCGCTGACGTCTGCAACCGTATCACCAGGCCTGCAGTTTGACAATGGGCGAACCTCTGTGGTTCTCCCTCCTCTCTTTTCAGGAGTCTTCGAAATCAAATGATACAAGTTGGATGCACCAAAAATAATCGATGTTGAACCTATTGAGTCAGATCAAGCGACGAATTCCCCTTGAATGGAAAACCAGGGCCGCCTACCATCTCAGCCGGCCAGATCCTGAATCATTCGCGTTTCTGCGCGGGAAAAGAAAGGCGATCATCGCATTGGCTGCGGATTACGCAAATCTTGGGGATGTTGCCATTTCATATGCCCAGGCCCGTTTTCTCTCAGCGTGTTTGCCAGACTATGAAGTCGTGGATTTTCCCTGTGCATCAACCTATTTTCAATTGAAAGCGCTCAAGGCGGTTTGTACTGCAGATGACCTGATCACGATTGTTGGTGGGGGTAACATGGGCGACCTTCACGCATCGATCGAAGACGCGCGTCGATTCGTGGTCAGCCATTTCCCTCAGAATCGTATCGTTTCCTTTCCCCAGACCTGTGATTTCTCGAATACGGTTAGGGGTCGGAATGAACTGAAGCGGAGTCGGAGATGTTATGAGAAGCATCGGTTACTCCATGTCTTTGCCCGAGAGCCCGTTTCATTGGAATCCATGCGGATTGCATTCCCCACCACTCCCGTGGACTTGGTTCCGGATATCGTGTTGTCCCTCCCGGTTGAAGATCGTGCCATTCGAAGAGAGAAAGTCCTCGCCTGCGTCCGCGACGACTGCGAATCGGCGATGGGTAGTGTAGCCAGGGCGGACTTGCTGAAGGAACTGGCGGCGCGGGTGCCAGATTTAGAGATTACGGACACGGTGCTGTCTCGATGTGCCCGGCTCTCTGTTGACGAACGATCTACACAATTGGACCAAATGCTTGCACGATTCTGCACATCACGGGTCGTCGTGACAGATCGTCTCCACGGAATGCTCTTTGCCGTGATTACCAACACGCCTTGTGTTGTGTTAACGAGTTTGAACCACAAAATACGTGCCACATATCAAGCCTGGCTATCCTCACATCCCAACATCATCCTTCTGGAAGCCCACGAGACCGGCTTGGTTCTGGATGCGCTGGCGAGCTTGGAGAAAACAAGCAATCCAGCGCAGATGGATCTTAATCTGAACGACGCTTTCGAACCTCTTCGCCGCGCTGTTTGCGGTGTGTGTGCATGAAGAACCCTCTGGTCTCAATCATCGTACCCGTTTACAACGTAGAGCCATTCTTGAGCAAATGTCTCGACTCGCTCATCGACCAGAAACTCAGCACAATCGAGATCATTTGCGTGAACGATGCCTCTGTAGATGGTTCGCTGAGAATTCTTGAGAGCTACGCTGAACGAGATCCCCGAATCCGCATCATCGACAAGCCGATCAACGAGGGTTTATCAGCCACCCGGAATGTCGGAATCGCCGCAGTCAAAGGCGAGTGGTCCATGTTTGTCGATTCAGATGATTTCGTCGAACCTGAACTGTGCAGTAATGCCTATGAGTGCGCCTCAAGCAAGGATGCAGATCTCGTCATCTATGATTATTCCAGTTTCTCGTCGGACTCCGATCTTCATAGAGGAAGTGCTCATGATTCACGACTCAACGGTCTCGATCCACACGATAAAGCTGCTCTGCTTTCACTCTTCGCATACGCATGGACCAAGTTCATACGGACAGAACACCTCCTCAAGCTGGGCGCGCTCTTCCCGGTGGGAAAGACTTACGAGGATCAACCGTTCCATTGGCAAGTTGTATTAGGCACGAAGAAAGTGGGATTGCTGCCCAAGCGTTTGTACAAGTATCGGCAGCGCGCAGGCTCCATAGGATATCGGAGCGACTGGTCTCGTGCAGATTATGCGCTCGTTTACGACGATATTCTGGACTTTCTGCGGAGCTGCGGATTGTTCGAGGAATACCGACCCATCTTCATCCGTCAGCGCCTGCAACGGTTTGCTGTAACCCATGACACCATTTCTCCTGAATTTCGACATCGGATCAAGCAGTTGGCATTGCAGCGCATGGACCGAGAGCATTGGCAGATTGTTCATTCAGACCGCTTGCTGGATCGAAGAACCAGAGATTTCTTCCTTTATCTGGAAGGCGACTGGATGGCGATGTTGAGGCGTCGAGCCTGGATGGCAGCCCGAGCTGGTTACCGGCTGTTTCGTCCAGCACCTGATGTTGCAGAGTCTGCTAATGACAAGTGATCGATTGACGATAAAAAGTTGTCAAGTCTTATATAGTGACACGCCTTCTGGTGAACCCTGATGTGTGGAATTGTCGGCTCAGTTTGGACTGATCCTGCGCGGGCCCTGGACCATGCGACACTCCTCCGGATGATGTCGCAACTTGTCCACCGTGGACCGGACGAAGACGGCGTTTTCAAGGCCGACGGCGTGGCTTTCGGCCATCGTCGTTTGTCCATTATCGGGGTGGCAGATGGACGTCAGCCCATCGCCAGTGAAGATGGGTCTGTCGTCATCGTGATGAATGGCGAGATATACAATTACCTGGAGCTGAAAGAAGGCCTCTTGAAGAACGGCCACACGTTTCAAACGACCACGGACACCGAAGTCGTGGTTCACCTATATGAAGAACTCGGCACAGACACCTTTTCGCGATTGAACGGGATGTTTGCTCTGGCTATCTGGGATGTCAACAAGCAGCAGCTCGTCTTGGCCCGTGATCGACTCGGCAAGAAGCCACTTCATTATCTGAGCCAGAGGGAACGAATTGTATTCGCCAGTGAATTGAAAGCCATCGTGCAGCTGCCTGATTTGGAAAGGCGGGTAAACTCCCAAGCCGTGCACTCCTATCTGACGTATCTCTACATTCCGCATCCGATGACAGTCTACGAAGGCATCCACAAGCTTGAACCAGGCAGTTTCGCCGTCTGGAAACAAGGTGTGATGCGGACTGGACGTTATTGGCAACCGGATTTTAGCGAGGAGGATGGTCACGCCAGCGAAGCTTTCTGGTCGGAAGGCCTCTCATCGCTTCTCAAAGATGCCGTCAAGCTGAGAATGCAAAGCGAGGTTCCGTTCGGGGCCTTCTTATCAGGCGGTATCGATTCGAGCATCGTTGTGGGACTCATGAAAGGGCTGAGCACGGAGAGCATTCATACTTTTTCGATTGGATCCCCGATCAAGGAGTTCGATGAGACCAACTATGCACGGGAAGTAGCTCGTCATCTGGAAGTGGACCATCACGAGTTTATCGTCGAACCCAACGCGCTCGAAATTCTCCCTCGTCTTGTCTGGCATTATGACGAACCCATGGGGGACAGTTCGGCAATTCCCACCTGGTGTGTGTCGCAGATGACCCGGCAGCATGTGACGGTTGCTCTTACAGGAGATGGGGGGGATGAGTTATTTGCCGGATACGAACGCTACAGAGCCTTGCGCGCTGCCGGCGTCCTGGATCACATGCCTACATTTGCCAGAAAGGTATTGAGTTCTTCAATTTGGCAGAGAATTCCGGCCTCCCCGTATCAGCGATCCTTTCGGCGGCGCCTGAAGCGTTATCTCGCCATCGCTCACCTCGCTCCGAAGGATCTCTTTCTAAGGATGGTTTCAACGTTCTCCGAATCGGACAAACTGGCACTATACACCGATGACTTTGCAAAAACCGTCTCGAATGATGATCCGCTTGCATTCGTGGCGAACTTCATGACCACCTATCAAAGCCGGGATATAGTGACAGCTTCCATGCTGGCGGACCTGAACACCTACCTGATTTGCGACCTGATGACAAAGGTCGACATCGCCTCGATGGCCCACGGTCTTGAATGCCGAGCGCCATTTTTGGATTATCGGGTAGTTGAGTTCGTGGCCAGGATGCCCTTACGGTATAAACTGAGTGGGTGGCGGACTAAAAAGATCCTGGTCGATACCTTTTGTCACTTTCTTCCTCTCTCCGTCCGGAAACGTCGCAAGATGGGATTCGGAGTTCCCATCATCCAATGGCTTCGAGGGCCCCTTAGGGAATTGGCTTATGACACGCTGACCAGCCAGCGCGCCATTCAACGCGGCATATTCAATAAATCAACCGTTTCGGCCATGCTGGATGATCATATCCAGGGGCGACAGGATTACGCGGGTAAATTGTGGGCATTATTGATATTGGAGTTGTGGTACCGGGAGTGGATCGACAACTAGGATTTCACCAACGGAGTACAATGGTGAATCCAGCCGAGTCTCCACTCTTTTGATGATAATGTTTGAGATTTGAGGAAATACATGCGAGAAGAACCAATTCGAGTTCTTCAGTGTCTTGGAAGCCTAAACGTTGGAGGCATCGAGACATGGCTGATGAACATCATTCGTCTCCAGCCGGAAGAGGTGCATTTCGATTTTTTTCTCATGGCCCGCGGGGGCACTTATGAGAATGAGGCGGTAAGCCTTGGGTCCCATGTTTATGAAGCATCCGTTCAAGGATTATTTGGCAAGAGTGAGTTTTTTGGGGGACGGGGATCACATTACAAAAAATTAGAAGAAACTCTTCGAGATGGTCAATACACCGCACTTCACATCCATGGGGATGAGTTTTTCGGAGATGCCGTGAAAGTTGCCGCCCGAGTGGGTACACCCGTCCGGGTGGTGCATTCTCACAACACAGTAATTGCAAGGGGTAAAAAAGGACCCGATATGTTTTTGCGCAAACTCCGCCTCCGTACGCTCGAGAGAGTTCGCATTCGGCGATATGCTACGGATATCGTGGCTTGCAGTTCAGATGCCGGACGCTATCTCATGGGGCGGAGATGGGAAAGAGATAGCCGTTGTCGACCGTTGTATTGCGGAGTTCCCTTAGACGCATTGAAGACTGCCGCAGAGCGCTGGACGCGAGACTCTTTTCGTGATGCGCATGGTATACCGCGCGATGCGTGGGTAGTCGGACATGCGGGCAGCATGGGACCGAGTCATCAAAAGAATCACTTTTTTTTGGTAGAAGTGTTTGCGGAACTAGCACAGCGGAATCCGAGATGGTTTCTGTATCTGGCTGGTGACGGTCCGCACAGGCCAGCCATTGAGGATGCTGTCAGAGCGCGAGGCTTGGAATTGAGGGTTGCTATGCCCGGAATAGTGGACAATGTTCCGGCGCTGATGATGCATGGTTTCGACGTCCATTTACTGCCCTCACTTCAGGAAGGGCTTCCGGTCGTTGGGTTGGAGGCTGTCGCTGCGGGATTATTCACTGTGTGTTCGACTGCGATCACGCGGGACTACACCGAAGCTTTCCCAGATAGAATTCTGGCAACATCTCTCAGTGAATCCGTTGTGCATTGGGCGGATTGCGTTGAAATAGCCGTGACCAAACGTACAACGGCTGCAGAAGGATTGGTATTGCTGCGAAACAGTCCCTTCTCAATCGATTCTTCTTTGGAAGCGATGACCCAGCTCTACGAGAACAGATTGGCAGCTTTATAACATACTGGTGATTGACTCTTCACTCATACCAGATGACAGATTTTCTTTAATCAGATTAGTGAATTCACCCCTTCGACTCATTACTTACTCCTCGATCTAATTACCCTATGCTGATCTACTTTATTGTGATGGCGATTGTAGTTGTACTCGCTTCTCAGGCTGGCCGGCCTATCAAGAAGGAACAGAGGATACTTCTGTATGCGTTGTGTGTTTTAGTGATGACTCTGCTGGCCGGTTTCAGAAATGTTTCGGTTGGTACCGACTCTGGCAACTACGTGCACATGTTCAATCTCACTCGTTCCGTTGATGATCTCCAATTCGCGAAACTGGAAAAGGGCTATTTCGTTCTTTGTCTGATTGCGCACACCATGTCGGACAATTATTGGTCCATATTTTTTGTTGTTGCTCTGTCTGTATCCATCTGTTTCATCTGGACGATTTCTCGATGGTCACTGATGCCGTGGGTGAGCATCTTTGCATTATTCGTCAGTGGCAGTTATGCCATGTCGTGGAACGGTACACGGCAAGGGCTGGCTGTTGCACTCGTTTTTGCGGCCTTTGCGGCGTTGCTTGCGAGAAAACTGTGGCTGTTTGGTAGCCTAGTTGTCCTTGCATCCTTCTTCCATGTCACAGCGATCATCGCCTTTCCCATGTGTTTCATGATCATTCGCAAGGGTCAAGCTTGGCTGCGGTTTGCAATTGTTGCAGCGGCTGGTGTCGCAATCGCAAACTTTGATTGGTTGGTCGAACAGGGTATGCAAGTGGATGAGCGGTTGGCCCGGTATGGAGGAGCAAGTACGGTGGGCGAGGGACGCGGTCTTCTCGTGACGGCCTTTCTCTGCATCTTGTGCCTTTTCTTCTATGCCTTTCGTCGCTTTATCTCAACCAACGGTCCTATCTACGATGCACTTCTGAATCTGTTTTTCATCGGGGTCGTGATCGCACTGGTATCCGCCATTCGAGGAACGGGTGGGTCCGGCATGAGGCGATTGGCGTTATATTTCACAACCAGCGAAATTCTCCTTTGGCCAATTGTTTTCACCAATCTTCGACGACAACAGACAAAGGCGAATCTGCTGATCGCTTTCCTGTTTATGTATTCAATATACTATGGTGCGACATTGCAAGCTTTTTCAAACATGGTCCCATTTGCCTTCAATCCGATAATCCAACAGTGGTTTAGGTGATTATAGGATAGCCCCAATGCCCCTGACTGTTGGTATACCATTCTTAAACGCTGAATCGACCCTCATGGATGCGGTTCGTTCAGTATTTGCGCAGACTTATCAGGATTGGGAACTCCTACTTGTCGACGATGGATCTTCCGATCGATCCATGGAAATCGCGAGGGCGGTTCGTGACCCACGGGTGAAGGTAATCTGCGATGGGGATCGCAAACGACTCTCGGCAAGGCTCAACCAGATCGTATCAGAAGCAAAATACGACTATGTGGCACGAATGGACGCGGATGACCTCATGTCACCTTATCGATTCGAACGTCAATTGACGTTTCTAGGATCATCAAATACAACTCTTGTTACATCTTCGATGGCGATGCTGTCCAGGAACTTGGAACCAATCGGGATCCGAGACGGTGGGCCGACGATCGATGCCCGTTCCATACTGCGTGGGCATAGTCTGGCGCACGCACCGCTCCTTGCGAAGAAAGAGTGGTTCTGCAGAAACCGTTACAACGAGATGTTGAGCAGGACACAAGATGCGGAATTGTGGTTCAGAGCTTTTCTGAGTGGAGAATTGAAAGAAGGATCCGTCCTAGGGATCAGAGATCCTTTGTATTTTTGTCGTGAAGAAGCAGGTGTGGCATCGGCCAAAATAATCGAATCGCATCGAGCTCTAAGAGATTTGATTCGAACCTGCCCTCCAAATGTATTGTCTTGGTCTGAAAAGGAATTTGAACTAGGTCGCTCGCACCTCCGTTCAGTGGTTATTCGCGGCTTGGGCGCATTAGGTCTTTTGAGGAAGGTAACTTCTGGTGTTCGGAATCGCCGCATCGAAGATGCAATACTATTAGATCGAGTCCGGGATGAAATTCAACAAGTTCTTGCAACAAAAGTCCCTGGTTTAGACTGACATTATTAGAACACACGAGGGATGCAGGGGTTCACTTGGCCAAGATGTGTTTTATTGTATCTTCTCCGACAACATTTAGATGTTCTCTCATGGGGATGTTGGAATCTCTAATGGATTATTCGCTTTTTTTGGTTGCGGACTATGAGCATCCACCGGAACCGAGTGAATATCCTAAAGGAGTTCGATGGATTAATATACCCATTAAAAGAAAAATCCAGCCCCTACATGACCTCTTGGCACTCATCAAGTTGTTCCGAATAATGCAGCGTGAGCGTTTCGATCTTGTTTTCTCACAAACACCGAAGGCCGGACTTCTTGCCATGATGGCATCATGGGCATCCCATGTGCCTCTGAGGATCCACGTCTTCACAGGACAAGTATGGGCGACAAAAAAGGGGTTGTTCCGAAAGATGCTGAGATGCCTGGATAAAGTAACCTCAATGTGTGCCTCGGAAGTGCTCGTAGACAGCCCATCCCAAAGGGATTTCCTTGTTGAGGAAGGAGTGATTACAAAGGACCGCTCAACAGTTGTAGCCGATGGCTCAATTTGCGGTGTAGACACGCAGCGCTTTCGGCCAAATCCTGACGCCCACCGCAGAGTAAGAGCTGAACTCGGGATCCCAGAAGAGATGCTCGTCTTTCTTTTCATGGGGAGGATGTACCGCGAAAAGGGTGTCTTCGAACTGGCAGAGGCGTTTCAGTCACTGCACGCGAACAATCCCAGCACATGCCTTGTTTGTGTTGGACCGGATGAGGAGGGCATTTCAGCCCTATTGAAAGAGCGAGAAGGCATCTTTGTCCAAGATTTCACCGATAGACCTGAAGATTATTATGCAGCTTCAGACGTGTTCTGCCTCCCGAGCCATCGGGAAGGTTTCGGATTGGTCATCATCGAGGCAGCTGCATGTGGTGTGCCTGCCATCGGGTCCAACATTTATGGCATTTCTGATGCCATTGTAGACGGCAAAACCGGATTGCTCCACGAGGTGCAAAACACTACGGATCTTCTGCGGTGCATGCAGCAACTGGCGCAGGATTATAACCTTAGAACACGCCTGGGCCAGCAAGCCAGAGAGCGAGCATTTTACCAGTTCTCTAAAGAACGAGTGGTGGGAGGCTACGTGGCTCACATAACAAAGCGTCTTGGCAACTTCCAGAAGATCTGAGCACCTACATCTTCAAGTGAAAAAGGCTGTTCAACGAGTAATAAAACGGATAATTGATGTGCTGGCATCAGTCTTGAGTTTGATGCTTTTGTCTCCTCTGTTGTTATCAATTGTAGCCGCTATTTATTGTTCGATGGGGCGGCCCATCCTGTTCAGACATAAGCGGCCGGGAAAGGACCGGAAACCTTTTAACCTCTTGAAATTCCGAACGATGCGTGCTGCACGACCTGGAGAAGTTTGGTTCCGCAGCGATGAGGAACGTTTGACAAGGGTCGGTCGGTTTATTCGAAAACTTAGCCTCGATGAGCTGCCTTCATTATGGAACGTTCTCCGCGGAGAGATGAGTCTGGTGGGTCCCCGGCCGCTGCTGATGGAGTATTTGCCAAAATACACGTCGGAGCAGAACCGGCGCCACGAAGTAAGGCCTGGCATCACCGGTTGGGCCCAGGTGAATGGGCGCCAGCGGATACCTTTCAGCCGCAGGTTGGAATTGGATGTATGGTATGTTGATCATTGGAGCTTGATGCTCGATATCCGCATACTGTTCTTGACGTTCTACGGATTGCTCAAGCCGACCGGTGTCATTCCGGGACAAGACGTGGATGAAATCGATGACTTGGGTTTGTCGCCGGATCGGAATTTGAAAACACGGACGACGGAGGAACGGTGATCCACCGACTTGAGAAATGTTCGCTGCGGCCGCTTGAATCGAAGGACATCCAGCATCTGTACGAGTTCAAAAACAATCCAAAGGTTGCGGCCTTGCTGGGAGGATTCCACACCGGCCTCTCATCTGACAAAATGGTTGAGTGGTTGGAGTACCATCGCAAGAAACCGGACGAGGTTCTTTGGGCCATCGCAGATCTGAACGACGACAGCTGCCTGGGGCATGTGGGCCTCTACCAGATCGATCACCGCGTCCGTTCATCGGAATTCGCGATCATGGTCGGTGCCAGCGGACACTGGGGCCGTGGGTTGGGGCGTTCGGTCACTCATTTTGTTCTGGATTGGGGTTTCTCAGAATTGAATCTGAACCGAATCCATCTCTCTGTGTTGGCGACCAACGAGCGGGCGATCCGCCTCTACCGATCGCTCGGATTTGTCGAGGAAGGGCGCTTGCGACAGGCACAATTCAAGGGAGGGCGTTTTATCGATGTCGTATTGATGAGTATTCTCCGAGATGAATTCAAACGTGCCGAATAGAAAGGATCGTTGGGAACACGGCTCCGAATTCCACTGGATTGGAGCCATAGATTCCAGAGGAGAATCTGACCAACATCCCTGGTCAGGTCAAGGCCTTTCATTTGGCTCGGGCCGTGATGCCTTGCGAGCCCTGAGCCAAATCGGAAGGGATTTTCTCGGATGGAAAAAATTGTATGTTCCCAGTTTCCTGTGCCAAGAAGTGGTGGGGGCGTTAGTCGGCGAGGGAATCCGGATTGAGTCGTATCCAGACGATCCGCAAACAGCTATTGAGGCGCCGTGTCCAAACTATGACGAGGCGTTGCTCGTGGTGAATACCTTCGGGTTACGCCCACGATGGAGGCGCCCGGCGGGTAGCGCAGGGGCTGTGATCGAGGACCACACTCATGATCCGTGGTCCGATTGGGCCCGATCCAGCGAAGCTGATTATTGTATTGCCTCTTTGCGGAAAACGCTTCCAGTGCCGGATGGCGGGGTGCTTTGGTCTCCGAAAGGGCAGTTGATCCCTGGTCGACCGGTTTTGACCCCCGCCCATCACACGGCAGCAACCCGAAAACTGGAAGCGATGCTCCTGAAGGCGCTTTATCTAGACGGATACCCGGTGGAGAAAAAGACCTTCCGGGACCTTGCGATTGACGGGGAAAAGGAGATCGCGTCTGGAGAGATCTCGGCCATAGACCACGTGTCGGCAGCGTTGGTGTCGATCATTCATCCTATAAAGTGGCGTGAGCAACGGAGGCAAAATCATGCACATCTCGCCGCCCATCTGATCGGAATGGCCGATCTCGATGTGATCGAAGTAAAAGATTCGGGATCATGCCCGTTTTCGGTAATCGTGGTATGTCGTGATAACAGAATACGAGATCGGCTACGACAGAAGCTGATTGAGCAACGGATTTACTCGGCGGTTCTCTGGCCGCTGGAATCCTGTGCGGTGGCAGTCCCCGAGGCGAGTGTGGCGTTGAGTCGCTGTGTACTTTCCCTGCACTGCGATGGCCGCTATGACAAGCCGGATATGGATCGGGTGGCAGAAGCGGTTGTCAAATCCATAGCATGAATAGTTTCAGGGTTTTAGAATTTGCTAACCGAGAAGATCGTTCGATCTGGCTCGCTCTTTGGCAAACTTGGCCCGACCGAGAGATTTTTGCGCATCCTAACTATGCGCCGCTGTTCGCTGCTTCAGGCGACCAAGTTGTTTGTGCGTCGATGAACTCTGGAGAAGGCGGCATCCTTTTCCCGATGATTTTGCGGCCTATAGCTGGGGAACCATGGACAGGCGGCACAGTGCCGGGTTGGGATGCCATTTCTCCATATGGCTACGGTGGTCCCTACAGTTGGAGATGTTCTGAGGAAGAAACCGAGACATTTAGCGCCGGGCTTCAAAAGTGGGCGACCGAACAGGGAGTTGTGAGCCTATTCGCGCGTTTGTCGCTGTTCCCTGAGCAAATAGCTTCTTTCGACGGCGAGGTATTAGATAACGCCCCGAACGTGGTTCGATTCCTGGATATGGATGAGAATGCCTTGTGGCGGGATTACGCCCACAAGGTGCGTAAGAATGTGAATCGAGCCCGCGCGTCAGGTCTTCGGATCGAAATTGATGAAACCGGAAAGCGGCTGGATGAATTCATTCAGATCTACCACGATACGATGCAGCGCCGGAACGCCAACGCTGGTTACTACTTTCCACGGGATTTTTTTGAGCAAATCTGCCTGAACCTTAATTCCCAATTTGTCTTTTTTCATGCCCTGTCAGGAAACATGGTCGTCTCGACTGAACTGGTTCTGATTTCGGCTCGGTACGTCTACTCATTTCTCGGTGGCACAAAAGAAGAGTTCTTCGACCAACGCCCCAACGATTTGCTCAAACACCACATCATCCTGTGGGGACGAGAAAATGGAAAACGGGCCTTTGTTCTAGGAGGGGGGTATGGTGGGCCGGACGGGATATATCGCTATAAGCTCTCATTTGCCCCACGAGGGGAAATCAAGTTCCGGACCGGCCGGATTATTTTCGATCAGCAAGCATATGAAAAACTGGTTGCCATGCGCAGGGAGTGGGAGCAGCAACAGGGCAGAGTGTGGGTGCCGCGGCCTGACTTCTTTCCCATGTATCGGTCGTGATGATTGAATAATGTGACTTTGGAATGCAAAGAACGAGTGATAGCCGTGCTGCGGAGTGGGTGGTTATAAAATACTGGCTACCCCTGACTCTTTGGGTGATCGCAATGGTGACGGCGACGTCGATACCCGGCGACCAGATTCCCACCTTGCCGGTGCCGGGATTGGACAAGGTGGTTCACGCCCTGCTATACGGCGGGCTGGCCTTCCTGCTACAGCGCTGGCTACGCGGCGGGTTGAGGCGTCCGCCGGCGCGGCCCCTGCTCCTGGCGGCAACCGTCTGCGGAATCTACGCGGTGCTGGACGAGCTGCACCAGTTGGCCATCCCTAGGCGGACCTTCAGCTTCGGGGATCTGGCCGCGGATGCGATGGGGATCGGAATCGGGCTGGCGGTTGCGGCCGCGATAGTCGCGCAAAGGCGCAAAGCCGCGAAGGCAGTGGCGGTGGGTGGAGTGAGTGCGGGGCGGGTTGATGGTTGATCGTTGATTGTTCGCAAGTTTGAAGATTCGAAGAATCAAGAAGAGTTTGAAGGTTTGAAAGTTGGAAGGTTGGAAGGTTAGAAGGTTGCAAAATTTGGATTGGAAAACATTCAAACCTTTAAACCTTTAAACCTTTAAACCCTCCAACAGTACCGATTCCGATTACGAGCACGATTAAGAGTGCGATTACGATGACGATTACGAGCACGAGCAATACCGAGAATGAGAACACGATGGGAGAGATGAACGAGGATGGCTAGACTGTATTTGTCGCCGCCGTATCTGACCGGGCGAGAGATGGAGCTGGTGCAAGAGGCGTTCGATACCAACTGGATCGCGCCCCTCGGGCCCCACGTGGACGCGTTCGAGGGCGAGTTGGCCGCGGCCGCCGGGCGGGCGCATGCCACGGCGCTATCGTCGGGCACGGCGGCGCTCCACCTGGCGGTGCGGATGCTGGGGATTGGGGCGGGGGACACGGTGCTCGTCTCGAGCCTCACCTTCAGCGCCACGGCCAACGCCATCGCCTACGAGCGCGCCGAGCCGGTGTTCGTGGACGCCACGCCCGAGACGTGGAACCTGGACCCCGGGCTCGTGGCCGAGGAGCTGGACCGCTGCGGACGCGCCGGCCGGCTCCCCAAGGCGGTGATCGCCGTGGACCTCTACGGCCAGTGCGCCGACTACGATCCGCTGCTCGCGGCCTGCGCGCGGTGGGAGGTGCCGCTGATCGAAGATGCGGCCGAAGCCCTTGGGGCTACCTACAAAGGCCGGCCGGCGGGCGCGTTCGGGGTGATGGCGGCGTTCTCGTTCAACGGCAACAAGATCATCACCACCTCCGGCGGCGGGATGCTCGCCGCCGACGACCCGGGCTGGACGCGGCGGGCCCGCCACCTGGCCACCCAGGCGCGCGACCCCGCGCCCCACTACCAGCACTCGGAGATCGGCTTCAACTACCGGATGTCCAACGTGGCCGCCGCCATCGGCCGGGGCCAGCTCGCCACGCTGGCCCACCGAGTCGCTCGGCGCCGGGAGATCAACGCCTGGTACCGGCGGCGTTTCGCCGAGGTACCCGGGATCGCCTTCATGCCCGAGGCGGCGTACGGGGAGTCCAACTGCTGGCTCACCTGCATCACCGTGGACGCGGCGGCGTTCGGCGCCGACCGGGAGGCGATCCGGAAGAAACTGGAGGCGGACGACATCGAGGCCCGGCCCGTCTGGAAGCCCATGCACCTGCAGCCGGTGTTCGCCGGTTGCCGGGCGGTGGGCGGGACGGTGGCCGAGGCGATCTTCAGGGACGGGCTCTGCCTGCCCAGCGGCACGGCGATGAGCGAAGCGGACCTGGAACGCGTGGCGGCGGGAGTGCTCGCCTGTGGGAAGTACTAACCACAAAGCCACAAAGGACACAAAGACTGCAAGGATAGGGTTCGGGGAAGTATGCCGGATCAGGTTCGCAGGTTTGAAAGTGAAAGGTTCACTGGTTCTAGAAGACGTTTGAAGGTCGGAAAGTTGAAAGGTTGGAATGGTGGAATTGGGGAACGTTCAACCTTTAAACCTTCCAACAGTCCCGATTCCGATTACGAGCACGATTACGAGTGCGATGACGATTACGAGCACGAGCACGAGCACGAGTGAAGGGATGATCGAGGATATAAGGAACGTGGATTCCCTTTGTGCCCTTCGTGGCTTTGTGGTGAAATAGGCGTTCGAGAGAAAGCAAAACACGGGCGATGGCTGTCGTCCGTGTACATTGGCTGAGCCATTCAATATGCAGGGGATCTCGTGATGGTGGAACGCATGATTAAAGGTGTGTGGCGGCGGCGGCTGTTTTTCCTGGCGGGGGACGCCGGGCTGATCCTGTTTTCGTTCGTCGCCTGCTTCTTCGTTCGCTTCGAGTTTTCCTTCCCCAAGGGGTTTCCCGCCCAGGCGGCGACCTGGCTGCCCATGCTGATCGTCCTCAAGGTGCTCCTGCTCTGGGCGTTCGGGCTCTACCGGGTGGCCTGGTCCTACGTCGGGCTCAAAGAGATGGCGGGGATATTGAAGGCGGGGGCGATCTGGACCGTGGCCGCCTTCGCCCTGGTCCAGGCGGACCAGTGGCTGGGCTGGGTGCCGTCCCTGCCCCGCAGCGTGGTGCTCCTGGACGGGGTGTTCAGCGTGCTCCTCATCAGCGCCTTCCGCATCGCCCGCCGCGTCTGGCGCGAGGTGCTGCGCGAAAAGCGCGCCGGAGCGCGTACCCTCATCGTGGGCGCCGGGCCCACCGGCGAGCGGCTGGCTCGGGAATTCTTGCGCGCCACCGAGATCGCCTACGACCCCGTGGCCTTCGTGGACGACGACCCGGGCAAGTCCGGCGCCTTCATCCACGGCGTGCCCGTGGCGGGCACCCTGGCCGACATCGGCGATGTCGTGGCCGAGTACCGCGTCGAAGCCGCCATCATGGGCATCACCACCGCCAAGCACGTGCTGGTCCAGAAGGTGTTCGAATCGCTGCACGCCGCCGGCGTGCGCCGCATCAAGGTGGTGCCCCACATCGACCGGCTGCCCGAGGAGTCGGTCTCGGTGCGCGACCTGCACGACCTCCGGATCGAGGACCTGCTCTACCGCGAGGCGGTGAACACCGACGCCGCGGCGATCGCCGCGTTCCTGGAAGGCCGCCGGGTGCTGGTCACCGGCGCCGCCGGCTCCATCGGATCGGAGGTCGTCCGCCAGGCCATCGGCTTCCGGCCGGCGGAGCTGGTCCTGTTCGACATGGACGAGACGGGCGTCCACAACATGCTGGCCGAGGCGCGGCGCCTGGCCCCGGCCGGCGTGGCGGTGCACCCGTTCGTGGGGGACGTCCGCTCGGCGCGGTCGCTCGCGGCCGTGTTCGCCGCCCACCGGCCGGAGGTGGTCTTCCACGCCGCCGCCTACAAGCACGTCCCCATGATGGAGGCGTTCCCCGGCGAGGCGCTCGAGACCAACGTGGCGGGCACCCACGCCCTGGGGCAGGCGGCGCTGGCGCACGGGGTGGAGCGGTTCGTGAACATCTCCACCGACAAGGCGGTTAACCCCACCAGCGTCATGGGCGCCTCGAAGCGCCTGGCGGAGATGGTCTGCTCCACGCTCAACGCCGCGGCCGGCACCCGCTTCATCTCGGTGCGCTTCGGCAACGTGCTGGGGAGCCGCGGCTCGGTGGTGCCCATGTTCCTGGAGCAGATCCGCCGCGGCGGGCCCGTCACGGTGACCCATCCGGAGATGCGGCGCTACTTCATGACCATCCCCGAGGCGGTGAACCTGGTGTTCCAGGCCGCGGCCATGGGGCGGGGCGGCGAGGTGTTCGTGCTGGACATGGGCGAGCCGGTGCGGATATTGAAATTGGCCGAGGATCTGATCCGCCTCAACGGCATGGAGCCGTACGCCGACATCCCCATCGAGTGCGTGGGGCTGCGCCCGGGCGAGAAGCTCTTCGAGGAGCTGCTCACCGCCGAGGAGGGGACCACCGCCACGGCCCACGCCAAGGTGTTCGTGGCCCGGAACGCGAGCGGCTTCGAGGCGGCGGCGCTGCCGCCGCTGCTCGCGGAGCTGCACGCCGCGGCCGCGGGCGGCAACGGCGGGGTGCGGACGTTCCTCGCCAAGTACGTGCCGTTTTATCAGGAGCCGGCGAAGTAGCGGGGGGATAAGGCGCGCGAAGGCGCAGAGACGCAAAGAAGACTTTTTTGGGTCAATGGAAAAAGACGGTCGGCGGGAGCCGGCCGTTCTTTTTTACGGTGAATCGGTGAGTCGGTGAATGGGTGAATCGGGAGACGGGAGACGGGAGACGTCGATCGTTTTTCATCTGTCATTTTTCATTGATCATTTTTCATTTGTCATTGCGGAAGGGAATGGGTGAATCGGGAGACGGGAGGCGGGAGACGGGGGACGGCTTGCGATCAGGGTTCAGAATATAAGAAGCCTCTGTGTCCTCTGTGCCTCTGTGGTGAAGTCGGGGACGGTTGAGGGTTGAGGGTTGAGAGTTGCGGGGGGAATCGGTAGAATGGGCGGAAAATCAGAGTTCGCAAGTTCGCAGACCGTTGAGGGTTGGGGATCGGAATCCTAGAACGTTGAGAGTTGAGGGTTGAGGGTTGGGGACCGGGTTCGTAGACAGTTGAGGGTTGAGGGTTGAGAGTTGAGGGTTGGGGACGAGCCGCGAACGTCGAGCCGCGAATCCCGAGCCCCGAATCCCGAACCCCGAATCCCGAACCCCGAACCGCGAACCCCGGTTGCGATCACGATTACGATTACGATGACGATGACGAGCACGAACATTCGGGACGGGAACGAGCCTCTAGCCTCGAGTCTCTAGCCTCGATTACGATGACGATTACGATGACGATCACGATTACGAGCACGATTACGAGCACGATTACGAATTACGATTACGATGACGATTACGAATTACGAGCACGAAATCCGATTTCCGATGTCCGAAGTCCGATGTCCGATGTCCGAATCCCATGGGGAGGGAACCGACGATGGCGAAGACGAAACGTGCCGGTGAGGCGGTGAAGGCACGGGCGGTGGATTGGACGGTGATTTTGGCGGGGATACCGGACCTGCCCCTGGGCGACGAGGCGCTGCCGCTGGAGCTGGCGGCGGCCCGTCCGTCGGGCGTCTGGACGGCGGACGCCGGCGCCGCTTCGGCCGCGTTCGGCGCCGCGGGCGAGGTGCGGATCGAGGCGTTCAACGCCGTCGACGACGTGGATGCCGACGGCGTGCTGGGCGCGCCCGCCGAAGAGCCGTCCGCGCCCGGGGCGGCGGCGCTGGGGCCGCAGCTGTTGCTATCCGACGACGCGGCGTGGCTCAAGTACCGCCTCGCCGCGCGGCCGATGGCGCGGGGCGCGGCCCGGGGGCTGGAACTGGCGGCCGGGCCCGAGACGGTGCTCGCCGACTACCGCGGCCACGGCCGGGAGGAAAACGCCCGGGCGGCGGTGCGGGCGGATCTGGCCGCGCCGCGCCTGGCGGTGCACGCCGCAGACATCTTGCTCCTCGGGCCCCGCGACGCGCTTGCGTGGCGGGTGCGCGGGGAGCTTTCCTTGCGCCTCACCGTGGGGTGGGCGCCGCTCTGGCGCGCGGCGCTCGGCGCCGTGGCGCGGCTCCTGCCGCCGGAGCGGCTGCTGGCGGTGGAGGCCGCGGCCGGGGCTGCGGCGGATTTTGCCGTGACGCTCGGCGACGACTTCCAGGTGGTCTTCACCCGGCCGGCGCCGGGCCGCGTGCGCGTGGCGGTGCAGAAGATCGAGGCCCGGGGGGCGGCGGCGGGGGCGCCGCTGGGGCTCCAGGTGGCCCTCGACGGCGGGGCGGACCTGGCGGCCGCGGCCGAAAGCGCCTGGGCGGCGGTGTGCGGCGGGCCGGTGGGGCGCATCGAGAAGATCCTAAAACGGGCGTCGCTCGAGGAGCTGGGCGAGGCGGAGCGGGCGCTCCTGGAGCAGGTGCTGGAGCGGGTGCGCCTGGGCCGCACGTTCCGGACGCTCGGCGCCGTGGCCCGGCGCTGGACGGCGCTCCGCGGACGGGTGGAGGCGGCGGTGGCGGCGGCGGCCGAAGCGCAGGCGGCCGCCGGCTTCCGCTACGAGTACCTGCGCCTCAATAGCGGCACCACGCTCTTCCAGGCGGTGCTGGACGACGCGGATTTCCGCGCCTGCCATCCGGCGCTGGTGCAGCTGGACCTGTCGCCGGTGCTGGAAACGGCGCGCGCGCACCCGGATCGGGCCGCCCTGGAGCGGTTCCTGCGCGAGGACGTGCGGCTCACGCGGCGCGCGTGGGGGCTCGCGGTGGCGCTGGGTCCGTGGGCGGCGGCCGGCCGCGACGTGGCGGAGCGCCGCCACGTGGTCCAGCGCGACGGGGCGGGGCGGGAGCGGGTGGCGCTGTCGTCCCGGCGGCGCTACGAGGCGGCGTGGGGGCGGCGGACGGCGGCGTGGACGGCGGATTTCTCCGCCGAGATGCCGGAGTTCGCCGCGGCCGGCCGGCCGGCGGCGGACGAGTTCCGCTTCGCCCTCCGACTGCAGTGGGAGTGGGGGGAGCGGAAAATCGCGCGCGCGGACCTGGCGGAGGCGCTGGACCTGGCCATGGTCTGGGGGGCCGTCACCCCGGCAGGCGCGGCGGAGGTGGCCGCGTCGCTCGAGGCGGAGCTCTCCGCCCGGGAGCCGGCGACGCTGGGCGTGGCGCTGGAGCTGGACGACGCGACGCTCCGGGCGCTGCTGCCGCGTCTGGCCGCCGGCGGGGACGCGGCGGCGGCACGGGCGCTGGCCCGGGCCATGCCGCGCCTGGAGCGGTACGCGGCGCGCCGCGAGCCGGATCGCCGCGAGGCGCTCTACGCGCCGCTCTGGCGCGAGTACCTGCGCCGGAACCGGGAGCCGCTCCGGGCGTACGCCGCGGCGGCCCGCCGCCACGTGGCGGCGGCGCCGGGGGGGAAGCACCTGGCTCTCCGCGAAGGAGGCGGCGGGACGCGGGACCCGCTGTTCGGCGAGTTCCACACCTTCGCCGGGCAGATCCGCTACCACGGCGCCACGGCCGCGGCCGGCGACCATGCGGGGATCGCCCAGGCGTGGCGGCGCCTGCGGCGGGGCTTGGCGCGGCTGGAGGCGGCGCTGGCCGCCTCCGGCGGCGACGGCGTGAAGGCCGTCGATGCGGCGCTGGCCGACGCGGCGCCGTTCTGGGGGCAGTCGCTGCTCGCCAGGGCCGGCGGCGCGTATTTCGTCGCGCTGGCGGCGGCGGAAGGGAAGCTCGGGCAGGTGGCGCGGACCCTCACCATCGAGCTGCCGCTGCAAGAGAGGACGGTGGTGGTGACGACGTCGGCGGAAGGGGAGTGAGGCGCGTAAACAGCACGCAAAGGCGCGTCGCGCTGGGATAGTGAACAGTAAATAGTAAACAGTAAACAGTAAGAAGAAGATGAAAGAAACGGTCGGCGGGGTGCCGGCCGATTTTTTGGGGTGAATAGGTGAATGGGTGAATCGGGAGACGGTGCTTGGTTAGGGGCCGGAACACTAAATAGCCTTTGTGTCCTCTGTGACTCTGTGGTGAAGTCTGGGACGGTTGAGGGTTGATAGTTGATGGTTGATGGAGGAATCGGTAGAATGGGCGGAAAATCAGAGTTCGCAAGTTCGCAGACCTTTGAGGGTTGGGGATCGGGATCCTAGAACGTTGAGAGTTGAGGGTTGAGGGTTGGGGACCGGGTTCGTAGACAGTTGAGGGTTGAGGGTTCAGAGTTGAGGGTTGGGGACGATCCGCGAACCGCGAACCCCGAACCGCAAGCCCCGAACCGCGAACCGCAAGCCCCGAACCCCGAACCGCAAGCCCCGAATCCCGAACCGCAAGTCCCGAACCCCGAACCCCGAACCCCGAACCATCAACTATCAACCATCAACTATCAACACTCTTTGTGCCTGTGTGGTGAATGTAAATGAGAAACGGGCGGCCCGAGGGGGCCGCCCGTTCGATTTCCATCAGCCGTACGGTCCGGCTTACTTTTTGCCTTTCTCTTCCAGCAGCTTCTTGCGGGCGTAGGGGATCAGGCCGCCGGCGTCCACGATGGCCTGGCGGGCCTTGGGGAGCGGCAGCCGGGCGTAGGTCTTGCCGGTGGCGGTGTTGGTGACGGCCGTCTCAGTGATCTCCAGTTCGTCCCCTTCGTTGGCGTCGATGTCGGGGCAGATGACCGTCTGCAGGCCCAGGTTGATCCCGTTCTGGAGGAAGATCCGGGCGAAGTCGCGGGCGACGATGATCAGCCCGTGCCCCACCAGGCAGGAGGCGGCCTGCTCGCGCGAGGAGCCGCAGCCGAAATTCTTGCCGCCCAGCAGGACGCTGCCCGGGGCGATCTCCTTCTTCTTCAGCCGGCCGTTGAGGTCGGCGTCGTCGGCGAAGGCGAACTGGGGCGTCTCGGTGGGGAGCACCGTGGCCATGAACCGGCCGGGGTAGATGATGTCGGTGGAGATGTCGTCTCCGAGTTTGCGCACGATCTTGGCCATGGCTTCATTCTCCTTTCGTGGGATCGGTGATCACGCCGGTGACGGCGCTGGCGGCGGCGACCGCCGGGGAGCAGAGATACACCTCGGCGTTGGGGTTGCCCATGCGGCCCTTGAAGTTGCGGTTGGTGGTGGCCAGGGCCACCTCGCCGTCGCCGAGCGCGCCCTGGTGCACGCCCAGGCACGGCCCGCAGCCGGGATTCATGACCACGGCGCCGGCCTTCATGAAGTCGGACAGGTAGCCCTTCTTCATCGCCTGCTGGTAGATCCGGGCCGAGGCGGGGAAGACCAGCATGCGGGTGCCGCGGGCGACCTTCCGGCCGCGCAGGATGCCGGCGGCCACGGCCAGGTCGTCGAGGCGGCCGTTGGTGCAGGAGCCGATGACGATCTGCTGCACCTGGGTGCCGGCCACGGCGGCGATGGGCTTGACGTTGTCCACGGTGTGGGGGCAGGCGATCTGGGGAACCAGCTTCGAGACGTTGATGTCGATCACCTGTTCGTAGACGGCGTCGGGGTCGGGGCCGAACAGGTCGATGGGCCCGGTGACGCCCGCTTCCTCGCGCAGGTAGCGAACCGTCTCCTCGTCGGGGGGGACGATGCCGGAGGTGGCGCCGGCCTCGACGGTCATGTTGCAGATGACCAGGCGGCCGGAGGTGGACATCTTCTTGATGGCCGACCCGTGGAATTCGATCACCTTGAAGTTGGCTCCCTCGGCGGTGAGCCGGCCGATGAGATGCAGGATCAGGTCCTTGGGCAGCACGTGGCGGGGGAACCGGCCGGTGACGTTCACCTTGATGGTGGCGGGCACCTCGACGTTGAGCACGCGGCCCAGCGCCCAGACGGCGGCCATCTCGGTGGCCCCCAGGCCGAAGGCGAAGGCGCCCAGCGCGCCGTGGGAGGTGGTGTGGCTGTCGGTGCCCACCAGCACCGTGCCGGGATGGACGTAGCCGTTCTCCGGCAGGATCTGGTGGCAGATGCCGCCCTCGTCGCCGCGGATGTCATGCAGGTTGGGGATCCCCTGCTTGGCCGCGAACTCGCGGATCTTCTTCTGGTTGGTGGCCGTTTTGGAGCTCTCGGCGGGGACGCGGTGGTCGAAGATGAGCACGATCTTCGACGGGTCCCACACCTGCGGCTCCAGGCCGGTGTCCTTGTACACTTCGAGGAACTGGTTGATCACCAGCGCCCCGTTCTCGTGGGACATGGCCGTGCGCACCGCCGGCTCCACGACGTCGCCGACGTTCACGTGGGCCTGGCCGGTGGCCCGGGCCAGGACTTTCTGCACCATGGTCATTCCCATATGGAATCCTCCGGGAAAGAATAATCGAGTCATTTCGGACGGTTCCGCTTTCCGGGCCGTTGGTCCGGGGGCGCATATCTGTCTGGAACGCCGATCCGGAAAGGGATTCGATTATATCACCGGGCCCGGCCGGGACGCACCAGAAATCTGCTGTTGTTGTATAGTTCAAGCGGGGGTGGATGGGAGGCCGGGGGCCGAATGCGGACACGACAAGGGGAGAGTTGATGGTTAATAGTTGATGGTTGATGGTTCGTGCTCGTAAACGGGGCTCGCGGTTCGGGGTTCGGGGCTCGTCCCCGATCGTCGGACCTGGGACCTGGGTTCTGGATTCGTGCTCGTAATTCGTAATCGTCATCGTAATCGTGATCGTAATCGAGGCTCGAGCCTCGTTCCCGTAATGCATCGCCTTAGGCTTTGCCGCAGTAGGCCGCGCCCGCTGGGCGCGGCCCGCCCCCTCGGCACGCTTGAGTAATTCACCCACGGCTCCGAGTCGCAGTAGGCCGCGCCCGCCGGGCGCGGCCCGCCCCCTCGGCACTATTAAGCGATTCGTCCACGGGTTCGAGTCGCAGCGCGGCAAGGACGAATCGAAATCCCGCCGCATCCTGCCGAGTTTCCCGGCGCCCGTCCGGCGGACGGGCGCTACTGCGTCGAAGGCTGCGGGGATGGCAGTCCGTAACTCTCCTGCAACGGGGGCAGGCCTATTCACGATGTCCGATGTTCGAAGCGGACCGGCGAAGCCGGTCCAACGTGGGTAGCCCCGGGTGAAACCCGGGGAGGTCGAGCGGCCGGCCGATTGAGGGCAACGACCCGCGAGGCGGGTCGAATGTGGACCCGGACCTCGAAGCAAATGACAGGATGCCAAAGTTGAGCGTCTTTGGGGCTTCGGGACCAGGCATGCCCCACCGACGCACCCGAATCATATTCGACCCGCGTTGCGGGTCGGAACCATTCCCTCCCGGCCCGGCACACCCCGGGCTCGCGCCCGGGGCTACCAATGTTCGACCCGCCCTGCGGGTCGCGTAGCGATGGACAGGCGGAACGAAAGATCCGAAACCTGGGTTCTGGATTCGTGCTCGTAATCGTAATTCGTAATCGTCATCGTAATCGTGCTCGTAATCGAGGCTCGAGCCTCGTTCCCGTAATGCACATCGCCTTAGGTTTTGCCGCAGTAGGCCGCGCCCGCCGGGCGCGGCCCGCCCCCTCGGCACGCTTGAGCAATTCACCCACGGCTCCGAGTCGCAGTAGGCCGCGCCCGCCGGGCGCGGCCCGTTCCCTCGGCACGATTGAGTGGTTCGCTCACGATTTTGTGCAGAAGCACGGTGAGGGTAGATCAGCCTCCCGCCACTTCCTGCCGAGTTTCCCGGCGCCCGTCCGACGGACGGGCGCTACTTCGCCGTAGGTCACGGCTCGGCGTACAGTAGGTCGCGGCTCGGCGTACGGTAGGCCGCGCTCGCCGAGCGCGGCCCGCCCCCGCGGCACGATCGAGCGATTCGCCCACGGCCCCGAGTCGTAGCGCGTCAAACACGCATCGAACTCCCTACCTCCTACCGAGTTTCCCGGCGCCCGTCCGGCGGACGGGCGCTACTGCCATTGTGAGGCCACGCGGTCGGGGCCTTGACAACTGTCACGTGACACATTACACTGGCGGCGTGATCAAGAGCTTCGTCGACAAGCACACGGCGGAACTGTTCACAACCGGTCGGTCCAGGCGATTGCCGCCAGACTCGGTGAGGCGGGCGAGAAGAAAGCTCGAGTCACTCGATCTGGCCGCGCGTCTGGATGACCTTCGGGTTCCTCCGGGCAATCGGCTCCACAAACTCGGCGGAGACCGAAAAGGACAGCATGCGATCACCATCAACGACCAGTGGCGCATCTGCTTCCGGTTCGTGGAGGGCGATGCCTACGATGTTGAAGTGACAGACTATCACTGAAGCGAGGTGCAGGATGAGCATCCTGAACACAAAACGGAAGATCGTTCGCCCCATCCACCCGGGGGAGATACTTCGGGAGGACTTCCTGCCTGACTATGGCCTGACGGCTTCCGGTCTCGCGGCGGCGCTGGGCGTTTCGCGACAGACCGTGAATGAGCTGCTGCGCGAGCGCCGGTCGGTCAGCCCGGAGATGGCGCTCCGGCTTTCGCGTCTGTTTGGCAACTCCCCCGAGTTCTGGCTGAATGCGCAGCGCACGGTCGACCTGTGGGATGCAGCCCAGTCGGTCGGACGGGAGGTCAAGCGGATCAAGCCTTTGACCTTGGCCTGACGACGACTTGCAGTGGGCGGTCCGCCGAGCGGCCCGCCGCTGAACCGGAGCGTTAGGAGAAATATGAAAAAACAACAATTCTTAAATAATTACTTATCAGTTGAAATCGAGCGCCTTGATAAAACGCTCCTTAAAAACGGAATTGTCCAGAAAAAGAAAAGGCGGGATATTTGTGAAGAGTATTTTTTTGATTTTTGCAATTTCCTCGATGAAGGAGCAATTTGCGTATCAAACGAAAGCGCATACGTAGCACTTTCTTTCCCCAAAAAAGCAACATCGTCAAACCTGCATGAATCTATTTTTTCGCTCATTGGCGATTATTACGAAAAAAACGAAAAAGGAACAAGTCACGACTCAAAACTACCCGAACAAACCTCGTTGGCATTCTATTTAATTTTAAAGCCTAAAAAGAATAGCTCCATTTATATCAGCATATTTAAAGACACCAGCGACACCATGATTATCAGTAGAATCAAGCAAGCGATTGTTGGTCATCTGTTTTGTTTAGGCGCCGTTAAAAGCGTCAACGATAAGACAATTTATAAAAAAATGGATATTGTAAAACCTCTACATGAAATACACCCATCGCTTACTTTTTCAGAAAGTCTTGGAATTCAAGCAAATCCTCAATCACCAATTGTCAAACGACCGGATATTGATCTGAATAACATATCAATAAACGATTTAGTGAATATAGCCCGCGATTTGCTTCATAACAAATCAATCCTGCGGACGCCAAAGCACCGCTGATTTCCATGTTAGACGTCAGTCAGGAGCCGATGTTACCAACAACTGAAAAGGAGCCAACATGATCGCGCGCATTTGGCATGGATGGACGACACCGGACAATGCGGACGCCTATGAAGCGCTGCTGAACGAAGAGATCTTCGTGGGGATCAAGAACCGGGAGATTCAGGGCTTCAAGGACATTCAGCTACTGCGTCGCCGGGTGGGCGACGAGGTGGAATTCGTCACCATCATGAGATTCGTGTCGCTGGACGCCGTAAAAGAGTTTGCCGGTGACGACTATGAGGCGTGCGTCGTCCCGCCCAGCGCCCGGAAGGTTTTGAAGCGCTTTGATCAGCGTTCCCAGCACTATGAAATCAGGATCACGGAAGACGGCGCCCACGTCTGACCCCGGCGGGCACGCGGACACCCAAAACCGCCGCGGGCCGGTGAGACCGGTCGGCCCGCCCTGACCGAATCGATTCAAATTCGTAAGGAGATTTTTCACCATGGACATCCCGCGGATATTCAACATCACCGAAAGCGCGCACCGGATCCACAACCCGATCACACCCGAGAAGCTGGCCACGCTGGGCGCAGCGCTGCGCCTGGAGCCGGGGGCCCGCGTGCTCGACCTCGGCAGCGGTTCGGGGGAGATGCTCTGCACCTGGGCGCGCGATCACGGCGTCGTCGGCACCGGCATCGACATGAGCCCGTTGTTCACCGAAAAAGCGAAACGCCGGGCAGTGGAGCTCGGCGTCGCGGATCAGGTCCGGTTCATCCATGACGACGCGGCCGGCTACGTCGCGGACGAACCGGTCGATGTGGCCGCCTGCGTCGGCGCCTGCTGGATCGGCGGGGGCGTTGCCGGCACCATCGAGCTGCTGGCGCGGAGCCTGCGCCCCGGCGGGATCATCCTCATCGGCGAGCCCTACTGGCGGCAGTTGCCGCCCACGGAAGAGGTCGCCAAGGGGTGTCTGGCCGAGTCAATCGCCGACTTTCTGGTGCTGCCGGAACTGCTGGCGTCTTTCGGCGAGCTCGGCTACGACGTCGTGGAGATGGTTCTGGCGGACCCGGACGGCTGGGACCGGTATGAGGCGGCCAAGTGGCTCACCATGCGCCGATGGCTTGAAGCCAATCCCGGCGACGAGCTGGCGGGCGAGGTGCGGGCCCAACTGACCGCGGAACCCGCGCGCTACGCCGCGCACACGCGTGAATACCTGGGCTGGGGCGTGTTCGCGCTGATGCGGCGGTGATAAAGCGGTGGTCTGGAGTGCGCAGACACGTCTGCGCTCTGGATTCCCGCGGTGCGGGCCCCGCGAAACCGGGGGGCGCGCGACCGCGGCGCGTTCTCCTCGCGCCCCTGCAGGGCGCGGGCCGGCTCGTGATGCGTCGCTTCCCTGGGCCTGCGGCCCAGGCTATTGATCGCCGTCCCTCCGGGCCGGATGCGTGCCGTCATTGCCGGGTCGTGACATAGCCCGGCTGCGGTACGAGGGACCGCTTTCCGCGTCGGGCGCCCGCCGAAACCCGGCTGCGCAGCAGCCGCGGAGTGTAGCCCGGGCCGACAGGCCCGGGTGGGGCGGATCCCGCACGAGGTGGAACAGCCGCGCCAGCGGCGACAGAAATGGATCGGGATCAGTGCCCGATGATTCAGCGTTGTTGAAATTTCGAACGGATCGGAAAGGGCACAACCCATACACCCGTCTCCGTCGCTCCTGCGGAGCTCGGATTGCGCCACCAGCGCGTCGACCCGGACCTGTCGGTCCGGGCTACATGCCGCTGCCGCCGCAGGCGGCAGGGCGTTGGCCGATGATCGCTTGAAGCATCCGTTGTTGTCCAATCGGCAGCCCCCTTTGCAGGGGAATTCCGGACCGCCCTCCGCGTAGCCTGCGGCGCAGTAGCGCCCGGCCGCCGGACGGGCGCCGTGAAACTCGGCAGGAAGTGGCGGGATTTCGATAGGTCGTCACCGCGACGCGACTAGGAGACCGTGGACGAATCCCTCAACCGTGCCAAGGGAGCGGGCCGCGCTCGGCGAGCGCGGCCTACTGCGACTCGGAGCCGTGGGCGAGCCGTGCAATCGTGCCGAGGGGACGGGCCGCGCTCGGCGAGCGCGGCCTACTGCGACGCATTACGGGAACGAGCCTCGAGTCTCGAGCCTCGAGCCTCGAACCTCGAGCACGAATTACGATTACGAGCACGATTACGAATTACGATTACGAATTACGATTACGAATTACGAGCACGATAAACTTGGAGCTCGTATCTCCTATCTCCTGACTCTTTCCCGCCTACCGGCACTCCGCGGCGCCGGCGTAGGCGAACTTGATGCCGTTGAACAGGATGACGCCGCTCTCGCCGGTGACCTGGTAGCGGTACTCGTCGGTGCTGCCGTCCTGCCACTGCAGGAGGATGACGCCGGAGCGCCGGTCGCCGCGGATGGTGAAACGGGCCCGGTTGCTCGACTGCCCCGCCACGCCCCACGAGCCGGTGCCGTAGGAGCCCGACTCGGTGGAGCTGTAGAAGGTGCCGTCGGGGCAGAACATCACCTGCCGCTCGGTGCCGGAACCGCCGGACATGGTGGAGCCGCCGCTGTATGAGTAGTACTTGCCGGCGATCCACTGGGCCAGGGATGCGTCGCCGCCTCCGCCGCCGGCGCCGGCGGCGCGGGGGATGAACCGCAGGTTGCCGGCCACTTCCCGGACGAAGCCGGCGTAGGCGGCCGAGTAGGCGGCCGCCGTGGTGGCGGCGATGAGCGTCACTCCGCCGCCCTGCGGCGCGAGCACCGCGGCGGCGTAGGCGCGGGCCGACTGGCCCTGGATGAACCCGCTGAACTCGGCGCCGATGGCATTGCCGCCCAGGGGCTGGAAGGGGCCGGCGGGCAGGAGCTGGATGCCCTGCTGCTCGTCCACGAACCCTTCGCCGGCCGCGGCCTGGACTTCGCTCAGGCTGCGGAACTGGTTGGGCAGCATCACGATGAATCCGGCGTGGGTGTTGGAACCCATCAGGTAGCCGCCCCCCTGCTTCTGGGCGGTCCAGCCGGATGGCGGCGCGAAGGAGACGCCGAGTTCCTGGTCGTTGACCCGCCGGGCGTCGGCGGCCGCCGGGGGCGGCGGGGCAGGGGGCGCCGGGGGCGCCGCCGGCGCGCGGGCGCCGGGCACCGTGGGCATGGGCACGCTGGGCACAGGCGCGCGCGGCACCGCCTGGCCGGGCGGCGGCGGCGCGGGGGGCGCGGCCGCGCCGCGCACGCGATTGAGCGTGAGCTGGCGCATCTTGTCGTAGTCGGGGGCGTTGGTGCCCGGCGTCGCCTCGATGAGCGCCAGCAGCAGGGTGTCGCCCTGCAGGTGGGCTTCGAAGTAAATGGCGCCGTCGGGACCGGAGCAGGCGCCCACGGCCACTTCTTCGCCGGGCTCCACCATCCCCTCGACGCGGTACTGCATGCCGGTGGTGCTGCGCAGGGTGCCGGTGACGTTGCCGGCGGCGTCCTGCTGCAGCACCAGGGTGATGGTCACGTTCTCGTGGCGCAGCTCATAGGTGCCGGTGTAGACGACACCCCAGGCGGCGGCGGACATCATCGCCGCCAGGAGGACACAGGCCAGGTAATGTCTCATAACCTCTCTCCTTCGCAGCGACGCCCGTCACCGCCCGACACGAATACAAACTGTCCGGCCGCATTGCGGCCGGCAGTCAAGCGCTGTCAGCTGCCCCCCCGGGGGGGCGATATGGAGGACGCTGCTGGATCTATTGTATCACTACCGGCGGCGGCGGGGACGGCGCCGGTCGGAGCCGCCTTCGCGGCGAGCCGGGTCGTCCTCCCGGCGGCGGAGAGCGGGCCGGGGCTTCGGTTCCAAATCGGGCGGGGCCAGCGGCGCGTGGAGGGCCGACTGGTAGGCGTCGTCGAGCACCATCGTCAGCAGCGCCAGCTCATCCTCGCCCTCGGCCAGGCTGCGGGCCAGGGGGATGAAGCGGCGCATCCGCTCCACCTGCAGCTTGTCGCGCTGGCGCAGCCGGCCCTCGAGCAGGGCGGTGAGACGCTGGGTCACGAGCTGCTCCACGTCCTCGGCGTCGGGCAGCGGGCGCGTTTCGATGGGGATCTTGAATTTTTTCGCCAGGCGCACCAGTTCGATCGCTTCCATGGGGGAAACCAGCGAGATGGCGGTGCCGGTGCCGCCGGCCCGGCCGGTGCGGCCGGTGCGGTGGATGTACGCCTCGGGGTCCTCGGGCACCTCGTAGTTGAACACGTGGGACAGGTGCAGGATGTCGATGCCCCGCCCCGCCAGGTCGGTGGAGACGAGGAAGCGGAGCTTGCGGTCCCGCAGGCGCTGGAGCACCTGGTCCCGCGCCGCCTGCCCCAGGTCCGCCGAGAGCTGGTCGGCGTCGTAGCCGAAGCGCTGAAGCACCGTGGCCACGTAATTGACGCGCATCTTGGTGTTGCAGAAGATAATGGCGGCCTCCGGGTTCTCGAATTCGATGATCCGGATGAGCGCCCGGTCCTTGTCCATGGGCGGGACTTCGTAGCAGATGTGGGTGGTCTCCTCCACGTGGATGACGTCGGTGCTCAGGCTCAGGAATCCGGGATGCTCCAGGAACTGGGCGGCGAGCTTGCGCACCAGCGGCGGGTAGGTGGCCGAGAACATGAAGCCGGTGCGCCGGTGCGGCAGGTAGGCGTGGATGGCCACCATGTCCGGGTAGAAGCCCATGGACAGCATCCGGTCCGCCTCGTCGAACACCAGCACCTGCAGCCGGTTCAGCTTCAGCGTGCCGCGCAGCAGGTGGTCCAGGATCCGGCCGGGCGTGCCCACCACGATGTGGGCGCCCTGGCGCAGGCCCTCGAGCTGCGGTCCGTAACCGACGCCGCCGTATACCGACAGAGGCCGCACACCGGTGCCGGCGCCGAGCTTCTCGACGTCGTGGAAGACCTGCTGGGCCAGCTCCCGCGTGGGCACCAGGACCATGGCCTGGCAGGCGGCCACCTCCGGGTTGATCCGCGCCAGGATGGGGAGCACGAAGGCGGCGGTTTTGCCGGAGCCGGTCTTCGACTGGACCATGACATCCCGGCCGGCCATCACGTAGGGGATCGCCCGGGACTGGACCGGCGTCAGGGTGGTCCAGCCCATCCGGGCCACCGCGTCGCGCTGGGCGGGGGGCAGGTCGTCGGCGGTGATGGCGGGCAGGGGATTGTCCGGCTCCACCAGATGGAAACCGGGTTCGGCAAATTCATCCTCCGGGCCGGCCTCGGCCGGCGCGGCCGGGGGGATGGCGGGCGGCGCGATGTCGCCGGCGCCGACGGGCCCGAAGGTGCGGTCAGTGTCGGGGGCCTCGGCGGGCGGGAGATCGGGACGGTCGTCGGACTGGGTCATGAAATGTACCTCAATGATGTAACTTGGAGCGTCGGGCGTCCGGGGATCGTCCGCGCGGCGAAGGCACATTATAAACCGAAACGGTGAATCGGTGAATCGGTGAATGGGTGAATCGGTGAATCGGCCGGGCGAACCGGAGGGGGGAATTCACCACGAAGGCACGAAGGACACAAAGTAAGAGCGGAGAGTTAAGAGTTGAGGGTTGAGGGTTGGGAGCGAGCCTCGAGCCCCGAGCCTCGAGCCCCGAGCCCCGAACCCCGAGCCCCGAGCCCCGAACCCCGAGCCCCGAGCCCCGAACCCCGAGCCC
>Ga0209605_1001008_pt1 | contig 33239 bp, 33 predicted proteins | sample AD_UKC035_MetaG_FD_184408 | JGI IMG/M metagenome (GOLD analysis project Ga0209605, IMG submission 184408) | Active sludge microbial communities of municipal wastewater-treating anaerobic digesters from USA - AD_UKC035_MetaG (SPAdes) (version 2) | ecosystem: Engineered > Bioreactor > Anaerobic >...
CTGCGGGATGACAAAGTGAGTAGATTTAGGGGCACGCAAACGTGATAACATCGCAAAGGCTTACTGTGTGACAGCCCTTCACGTCATCCTGAAATGCTCCTGTTCAGGATCTGGGCTTTCCAGAAACCTTGGTTAGTGGTCAGTAGTAAGAGGCTGGAAAGAGCAAGGATCAGTCCCAAGTTGTGAGTTGTTAGACCGGTGTTGGGGGTAGCGGGTACGTGGTAGGAAAGAGCAAAGGAACTGGTTCGCCATTGAAAGGTTCTCCGTTCTCCGAAGAATAAATAGGAGCTGGATGCTGAAACAAGTTCATGACGAATTGAGATGTTCCCGGAATTAACAAACGCTTTCAAACCGCCATGATTTTTCAGAAGTCACGCATGCTGTCATCCCGAACTTGTTTCGGGATCTTGCTTTTCGAAGGGATATAGCGTGGTTTGCGGTAGGACGTAGGGCGTTGGAAAAAGCCAAGTGAAACCGGTTTGCCGTTGAACGGTTCTCCGTTCCCCAAGGAGAACCCGTTCTTCCAGAGCGAGGATCTGTTCTTCGTTCTTCGCCATGTTCAAGAACCACAACCATTATGCTGAAACAATTTCAGATGACGCGGAGCGCAGGGTATCGATTACAGGGTATGGGGTCTCGTGAAGAGAACCGGCAATCAGTTCAGGGATTCAATGCAACTAAGGAAGTTATCCCGACATCGGCTTTGGGAAGTTTCTCACTGTGTCATCCCGAACTTGTTTCGGGATCTAGGTTTTGATCCTCTCGGAGGACCGTGGACCGTTGACGGACAACGCGGTTTTCATCGGCATACAGCGGGTTCTTGTTCCTAAATGGATAGCGGCTCTTTCGAGGGACAGGTTCATGATCCTTGACGAAGGACAGTTTCTTGAGGATGGCGGAATGTGACGTTATCGCAATCGCCTAACACTGTCATCCCGGACTTGATACGGGATCTGTTCAAGAACGAACAACCTGGACGCGCAGCGTCGGAACGAAGAACCAGTCTTTCCGAAGGACGGGTCCATGGTCTTGGACGAGCACCGAAGGACGGCTCTTTCCAGCGCACAGCGTTGCTTACATGTGAGATTCCGTTTGGTCTATGATTCTCCTTTTTGTTTCTTTCTAAGAGCCAACAGCATGGATTAAGAAGCACTATAAATCAAGCTCTTATAAACGACTTCCAGTTCTTATGAAGGATTAAAGCTCTTTCATGAAAGCCGATCACGGCTTACGTGACCGGCGACGGCATGAGAGTTATTCTTTTTCTGGGGCAGAGTCTTTTTCTTTTTTGAGTGCGTCTATAAGTTCATCGACGAGTTTTGGGTTGATTGTGATTCCTTTCTTAGTAGGTTTGTAGTCTCCTTCATCGTCCTGATAGTAGATCCTCAAATCAATGAATTCATGGCCTTTGTATTCTCTCTTGGAGACTCTTACGATCTCTGTGTCGTTTCTTTTTATGTCTGTCAAACTCGTCACGTCCTTTCGTTTTTGATCTTTCCCTTTATAACACATCAAGGGAAATTTGCCTATCTTTCTCTTTAAGAATTGAGTGATAGAATCGATTCAGTGAAGATGAAGGTGGTCGATTCTCTTGATAGATCTAATTATGATAGGCGCTGGAAATAGAGGGTATTTCGCATATGGTGAGGCTGTCCTTTCAATGGGCGATGCGCGCGTCGTTGCTGTGGCTGAGCCCGACGAGTTTAGAAGAGAGAGATTTGCAAAGGATCATTCTATAATTCCTCAAAATGCTGTGGCTGACTGGAAGTCGCTCCTTTCGCGACCCAGGTTTGCAGATGGTGTTATCGTCGCCTCACCTGAGGCGGTGCATGTCGAGCCGGCAATCGAAGCTCTCAGAAGTGGTTACGCTGTTCTACTCGAGAAACCGATCTCTGCGGATTTGAGCGGCATAAGGGATTTGATAAGCTCCGGTGCAGATACGTCGAGGCTTTTTCTTGCCCACGTTTTGAGATACTCCGGCTTCTTCAAAACGATCAAGTCGCTTCTTGAATCTGAAGCTATCGGAAAGTTAATTGCTGTTGAGTACACCGAACAGGTCGGATACTATCACTTCGCCCATTCTTACGTGAGGGGAAACTGGAGAAGATCGGAGCTTGCAGGTCCTTCTATCCTTTCAAAGAGCTGTCACGATATGGACATCCTCACCTGGTTGCTTTCGTCAAGAGCACTTTCAGTTGTTTCCCACGGTGGCCTCAAATACTTCCGTAGAGAGAACGCACCCGAGAGTTCTACTGGAAGGTGCCTGGACTGTCCTCTAAAAGGAACCTGCCCGTATTCGGCCGTCACCCAGTATCTTTCAGATAATACCGACTGGCCAGTGAATACGATTGGAAATGATATGTCACTCGAGAAGAGAAGGGATGTTCTCCGTACGGGTAATTACGGCAAATGCGTTTTCAGAAGCGATAACAACGTTGTCGACTATCAGAACGTTTTGGTCTCGTTCGAAAATGGTGTGGAAGCATCTTTCTCCATGAATGCCTTCACAAGTTCAAAGACAAGAAAGATTTTCATTAGCGGAAGCGACGGAGAGATCTACGGAGACTTCGAAAGCGACAGAGTCGAGCTGAGATTGTTCTCAGGAGAGACGAAGATTTATAAGATATCACATGACGAATCAAGGCACGGCGGCGGAGACATGGAGATTACTAGAGATTTCGTAAGATACCTTAAAGGCGAAACGGCTGGGCTGTCAACTTCGTTCAAAGAGTCGATTCAGAGTCACCTCATGTGCTGGGCTGCAGAAAAGTCAAGACTTGAAGGTGGTTTGAAGATCGATCCGTGGAGTCTTCTAGCTCTATGATTTCTCTCCGGTAAGCTCGACGAATACGTCTTCAAGAGAAGGCTTTATGTGATCAACATCTATCACTTCGAGCTTCATCTGGAGTATCTTGGGAAGAACGCTTTCCATAGTTGTCCCTGGCCTGAAATCTATCCTCACAACTCCGTTTAGCCGGCTATCGCTCATGTAGCCATCTATAGATTCAAATGGAACCTCTGGTCTGTTTTTCACAGTTATAGTAAGGCGGTCTCTATTCAAAGAAGCGCGGATGGCCTCCAGTTTTCCGGTCGTTATGAGTTTGCCTTTATTCATTATTCCTACTGATTTCGCGATATTTTCAGCTTCACTCATGATATGGGTGGTCAGCACGATCGTTCTTCCCGATTCATTGAGTTCTCTGACCATATTTCTTATAGTCCTGGTCGAATGAGGATCCAGTCCGAGTGTCGGTTCATCCATGAAGAGAATCGATGGCTCGTGCAACAAGGCCCTTACAAAGTTGACTCTTTGCTTCATTCCTGTCGAAAAAACCCTTACAGGTTTGTCTTTCCACTCGATCATGTCTACCTTTTCTAAAAGAGAATTTATCCTTTTCAGCGCAGTCCTTTTCTCAATCCTCAACATTGAAGAGAAGAATAGAAGATTCTCGACCGGAGTAAGACGATCATAGAGAATTACTCGCTCCGACACAAGACCGACTTTCTCTCTAATCTTCTTCAGATCTCGTTTCATATCAAGTCCGGCAATATTCACTTCACCTGACGTCGGTTTCATCAATCCAGTAAGGATTCTTATAAGGGTTGACTTGCCTGCACCGTTCGGCCCCAGAAGGCAGTACAGATCGCCGTCTTCTATCGAAAGTGAAACGCCCTTCAAAGCCTCAAACGAACCGTATCTTTTCACGAGATTCGATGTAACGATTCCATTCAATTAGAACCACCTCAAGAATATTCTACTACATTTCCTGTATATGGCTCACGATGTTGTGATATGTTGAACCTCACGATCACGACACAGTCTAATTTTTAGCCTAGATCTTTGACAAGTTACTGGGAGAGAATTATAAAGGTGCTAATCCCCGTTCGCCTATAACTTGGATTCTGTACTATTGACGACATCCTTAAAATCTGATATATTTAGATTCGTGAGCGGGGAGTAGCGCAGTTGGAAGCGCGCCTGTCTTGGGCACAGGAGGTCGCAGGTTCAAATCCTGTCTTCCCGACCAAGGGTCATTAGTGCGGCTGTAGCTCAATTGGTAGAGTATCGCCCTTCCAAGGCGAATGTTGCGGGTTCGACTCCCGTCGGCCGCTCCAGCGCCCGTGGCTCAATGGATAGAGCACTGGACTTCTAATCCGGTGGTTGCAGGTTCGAGTCCTGCCGGGCGCGCCACGCAATTTCTATGGTGGTTGTAGCTCAGTTGGAAGAGCGCCTGACTGTGGATCAGGCGGCCGCGGGTTCGAACCCCGCCAGCCACCCCATTTTTCTCTTTTTCCATGCGCCCGTGGCTCAACGGATAGAGCATCGGATTTCGGCTCCGATGGTTGCGGGTTCAAATCCTGCCGGGCGCACCATCCTAAATCTCTCTCCCAGTAGCATGACAGATCTCAAGAGGAGGTAGCAGTCATGGAAGTACTAAAGGTAGCAACCCACTCAAAACCAAACGCAGTTGCTGGTGCACTTGCCGGAGTACTCAGAGAGAAGGGCGTAGCAGAGATTCAGGCTATTGGAGCCGGAGCGGTCAATCAGGCAGTAAAGGCCATAGCAATTGCCAGAGGTTACGTTGCTCCAAGCGGTATGGATCTCGTATGTGTTCCAACCTTTTCGGATGTTGACATCGACGGAGAAGTAAGAACGGCAGTTAGGTTCTATGTACAGCCAAAGAAGTAATTCCTAGATATAAGAAGGGCCCCATCGGGGCCCGTTTTTTTATTTGATTTCTGCCACTGCCACCTCTCCGGGACCTAACGAGAGATGAAAGTCGCCTCCTACCTTCCATTCCGAGTGACCATCGAAACCCTTGAGCTTCCACGCAACTTTGTGTTCGCTCTTCCAGGTAAAATAACCCAGGTTTATGTGAAAATCCTTCATGCTTTGGAAGTCACCATTAGCAACAACCAGCAATCCCTTCGACCCATTCCAGTAGAAGAGTCCTGCAGATTCGATGTCTTCCTCCCAGAGAAGTTTCAAATCATGGGGGTTGATGAGCTCAAGATTATCTCTTCTCAGTGAAGATAGAAGGGAAATCAGATCGACCATGTCGTCATCCGCGTTCCAGTGGAGAACATACGGATCGAAGAAAGCCAGCTTGCCGTAGAATGGATCGTTTGGCGGAAGGACATATCTGCCGTCCTCGTCGTTATCCAGGCCTAGATTCATCGGTTGTATCTCGAATATCTCCTGGCCGGAATTGACGTAAGTTATTCCGTTTGGCAAGAAGTAGTTCAGAACGGTCGCAAAGCGCGAAAACTTCTTCCCGTTCGGTCTCGCGACTGCCCTGGGAGTGTCTGGAGTTTCAACACAGGCCAGCGTCGGCACGCGTAGTCTGGGAAGAATCTCGTATACAAGTTCTTTGAATTTTCCCTCAGTTATTCTCGGTTCCATCCACCATGTATTCCCCAAAATACAGTCGTAGCCAGACTGTCTCGCCTTCTCGTCATTCCCCATCACAAGTTCTTCGGCAATAATTGCAAACGAAGCATCGTTCTCCTTAGCCTTACGAATTATTCTAAGCTCTAACTCTCTGGGGAGGGCGTGACCCATGTCGAGCCTTGCGCCATCGACGCCAAATTTACTGTTGTAAAAGGGCATAATATTCTCAATGGTTTCCCAGAGATCCGTCATGGGCTCTTTCCCAGGAAAGAAGGATGATTTTACTACATCAAAGAGAACGTAGGGAGGCTGGTCCTCTGAAAGAAATTTCCGTGATTCCTCGGGATGATCTTTGTACAGCCTCAGGAAGGTAACATCGTCCCAGGTGGGCTGGTTGTCGTTTATCCAGTCGGAAAAACCCGGAGGTGTTATTACGCCGAACTCCGAAACGAGCTCATCAAGGAAGTTGTCGCTGCCTTCGTGGTGGGCGACGAAGTTTCTCCACTTTTCCGGATTGAGTTTCTCCGGCGAGTACCTGAACATCGCCAGATGCTTCTTCACGTTCTCATTCGAGTAGATGACAGGCAACGTCTCAACCCTGGCCTGGTCGAAGCCGAGACCATCAATCTTGGGCGGCCTGTAGTCCTTAAGATGAGATGCGTCTATCCAGTAGAACCACTCGGGATGTTTGAGTATTAAGGCAGAGTCTCTAGCGGAAGTTCTCGGGATGAAGTCTAGAACGATCCTCATTCCCATAATATGGGCCGCTTCGACAAATGCCTTGAATTCGCGTTCGACGTCCATATCCTCAAGCAAGACATCGTGGTAGCGTTCATCGATTGAGAAGAAATCCTTCACGGAGTAAGGTGAGCCTAGTTCTCCCTTCTTGAACTTGTCGCTGTAACTGGTAACAGGGAGGAAGTAAAGAGTGTCGAAGCCCATCTTCGATAGATATGGAAGCATATAGATCATCTTAAGGAAGGTCCCTGATTCCGAGTATTCTTGCGAATGGAGATCTGAGAAGAATTCCGGGTCTTGATGCGAGTAGGCTGCGGTCGACCTGACGAATGATCCGTAGACGATTGCGGATTTGATCCAAAGATTGTCGCTCTCGTTTCTAATCCTGCCCAGCGACTTCGAATAATCGACTCCCGGTTCGGCTTTAGCGGCTATGCTTTCAATTATGCTTGAGCCGAATTCGTATGGGTCCACAAATATGTATCGATCTCTAAGCTTCAAGGTACCTGAGTACCCGTCAGGTAACCACTCCTTTGGAATGGAGTAATCCATCTTACCCTTCTTACTCTTCAGAAGCTCTAGGATCTCCTTGAGGATCACGATACCACCTCCAAAAAATAAGGGCGCAACGGCCCGCTGGCGGAGGCGGTGGGACTCGAACCCACAAGGGGCGTCAACCCCACCGATTTTCGAGACCGGCTCCTTAGCCAATTAGGATACGCCTCCGTTTTCGTAACTGATTATATCACGGGCAATAGGGCTGTCAATATGGTAACTTGGGAGTCAGAGAGATCTCATCTATTCAAAACTCTTTCTCGTTCGTAATATAAACGTTACTCTTACACTGTTCTGTCACTGCCAATTATGATAGAATTTTGATCGCGAGTGGTTTTTCGTGCATGAAGCAGGTCTAAAATCCGAAAGGTACCTGGTTTCAGCACATTTCTATTGCATGAGGAGGTGGCTATTAGTGTATGCCATCATTGAGGCCTCGGGAAGACAGTATAGAGTCGAGGAAGGCATGACTCTCTTCACCGAAAGGCAGAATGGAAAGGAAAGCGGAGACGAGATAGTCTTCGACAGAGTGATTCTCGTCCACAACGGAGAAGAAGCAACGGTAGGCAAACCTTATGTGAACGGCGCAAAAGTTGTAGGCAAGGTTGTTTCTCACGGTAGAGACAAAAAAGTGCTTGTGGTCAAGTTTGGCCCCCGAAAGAACTTCGACAGAGTAAACGGTCACAGACAGTGGTTCACGGAAGTCTCTATTGAGAAGATCGAGACGGGGGTGAAATGAGATGGCCCGAAAAAGCGCGGGAAGGTCAAACGGGAGAGAGAGTAATCCCAAATATCTTGGGATTAAAAGAGGCGAATCTTCAGCCGTGAAGGCGGGTTCCATTATTGTTAGACAGAGAGGAACAAAGATTCACGCCGGTAAGAACGTAGGACTCGGCAGAGACCATACCCTCTTTGCTCTTATTGATGGCAAGGTTCACTTTGAAGAGAAGAACAACCGCAAGTACGTTAGTGTCTACAGCGAGTAGGCTGTTCGGTTAAGGAGGATTGCATCTATGAAGATTCAGAAGACACCTTTGTGCAGATGGGCAGTAACCCACTCCAAGGTGCAGACGAAAAGAAAGGGAGAAATCGAGAAGACACTCGGTTATCTGGTTGATCATAATGGCAACAAGATAGAGAAGAAATGGTACGTCGTCGATGCGACTGATGTCCCGCTGGGAAGACTTGCTGGACAGATCGCAATGGTTCTGATGGGAAAGAACAAGCCATATTATACTCCCCATCTTGATACCGGTGACTTCGTCATAGTAGTTAATGCCGACAAGGTTAAGCTTACCGGCAAGAAACTCGACCAAAAGAAGTACTACAGATACTCGGGTTATCCGGGAGGCATAAAGGAAAGAACGGCAAGACAGATGATGGACAAGTTCCCGGATAGGGTTGTAAGACTTGCAGTGAAGAGAATGCTCCCCAAGAAGGCTCTTGGTGAAAAGATGCTTAAGAAACTCAAGGTATATGCAGGTCCCGAGCATGAACACGCCGCTCAGAAGCCCGAACTTATCGAACTGGTTAAATGAGGAGGTTGAGGCATGGCTGACTTTGTTGATTATTACGGAACAGGCAGAAGGAAGACCTCTGTTGCGAGAGTTCACCTGAGACCTGGAACCGGTAAGCTCTTAATAAATGGAAAAGAATACAAGGATCTTAAGGAATACCTTTCAAATGACGCATGGGTCAGGAGTGCACTGAAACCCGCCGTTGTCACAAACACCATAGGTAGATTCGACATGCTCATAAGAGTAAACGGCGGTGGACTTGGGGGCCAGGCTGGTGCGATAAGTCTAGGAATCGCCAGAGCGCTTGTTAAGTTCAATCCTGATCTCAAGAAGCTTCTACGACAGAACAGTCTCTTGACGAGAGACCCAAGAGAAGTCGAGAGAAAGAAATACGGCCTCAAGAAAGCAAGAAGAGCACCTCAATTCTCCAAGCGTTAACACGTTTCGAAAAATACGGCCCGTACATAGAGCGTATGGGCCTTTTTTTGCCGGTGGTGATTCAGTGTTCACCAAAGAGGAACTCGACGAGATAAAAAAGTCCATAAACATCGTCGATTTCATAGGGCGCTATGTGAACCTGCAGAAGGCCGGAAGCTCTTACAGGGGACTATGCCCGTTTCACAACGACAACGACCCTTCATTTTATGTCCACCCTCAAAGGGGCTTCTTTCATTGCTTTGGCTGCGGTGAAAAAGGTGATGTGATTTCTTTCTATCAGAAGATCGAGAATCTGTCGTTCGCAGAGGCAGTTAAGAGACTTGCCGATTATGCAGGCATTCCCATTCAGGTCGATACGGCCGAGTCCGAGTACGATAAATTCACAACGATCATGTCTCGGCTTGCGGGTATTTACAATAGAGAACTAAAAGAGAAGAGGCCCGAGACACTGGCCTATCTTCTGGAAAAGCGAAGGATCTCCCAGAACACGATAGACGAATTTCAGCTCGGTTATTCACCGGATGAAAGAACTTTTCCGCAGTCACTGCCGTCGAAACTTAGAACCGATGAAAAGACTCTTCTTCAACTGGGGATTCTGGTGAGGAGAGGGGCGACCTATAGCGATAGATTTGCTGGCAGGCTTATGATTCCGATTGACAATGAATCGGGTAAAGTTGTTGGATTCGGCGGTAGAATCATGGATGCCGAAAAGGGACCGAAATACATCAACTCATCCGAGTCGAAATACTTCCAGAAAAATAGACTCTTATTCAATCTTTCACGTGCCAGGGCGGCCATTAAGCAGTTGAACTACGCGGTGATCGCAGAAGGGTACTTTGATGTCATTTCCCTGTTCGAGGCAGGAATAACGAACTCGGTGGGCCTACTCGGTACTGCGCTGACGGAAAGGCATCTTAGAATTCTCGGAAATTATACGCGTAACCTCTTGTTCTTTCTAGATTCCGACGAGGCTGGTCAGACAGCATCACTTAGGTCCATAGACATTGCAGAGAAGCTGGACTTTGGAACGGCCGTTGTTTTTTCGAGAGATCAGAAAGATCCGGCCGATTTGTTTGTTGCAGAAGGTCCAAAGGCGATAAAGGAGACCCTCGCGCTTGCGATTCCGGGCCCTGCCTTCAGAGTCGAGTTCTTTTCGAGAAAACTCGATCTGTCGATTCCTTTGGGCCGAAAGCACCTGATAGAGCATCTCAAACCATATGTGATCTCATTCAGAAGCACTGGAAACCTTGCTGCCGTCCAGTCGACGATTGCAGCGCTTGCACAGAAGACAGGTTATTCGGAGCGAGAGCTTGAATCCGCACTTCGCGGTGGAATGTCGAAGAGCTCCGGCGGGGAAATGAAAAGCGGTTTAGCTCTGAAACTCAAGGATCACATAAGGATATATTTGCAGCATCCAAAGCTGCGGGCAACGGTTGTCAAACAGCTAGAGTTGATGAATGAAAGCAGAGACCTGAAGGAACTCCTTAAAGGAATGAAAAAGGGTCTGGAACTTGAGGAGTTACTCGATCTGGTGGAAGAAAGTATAGGCAGAGAACTGATCGAACTGGCATCTACTTGCATTGATTTTGATACCGCACAACGTGTTCTCCAGTCAACCGGATTGTATGCCAACAAGAGACTTGTGGAAGAGGAGATGGCAGAGATTGACCGAAGACTTCCAAAGGTCAAGGATGAGGGGGCAAGAAAGGCTTTGCTGATCAGGAGGATCGAGCTAAGAAGAATGCTCGAGAGAAAGATGAAGGGTGGCGATTAGTTTGGAAAAACAGAAGAAAACAAAGTCAGGGGCCAAGGTTATTGCGGATAACATCAAATCTCTTGCCGAGAAAATAGCGGATGACGAAGCCGATTCAGATGAAACAGGCGATAACAGTGCTCTAATGACTAAGGAAGAGATAGACAAACGAATCAAGAAACTGCTTAGACAGGGAAAGAAGAAGGGATTTGTTACATACGAAGATATAGACAGCGCTTTTCCGCCGGATTACGAAGGCTTTGACTCTAGTCTTGTTGAATCGATATACGAGGAATTTGAAAAGAACAAGATCAATATCGTCGAAAAGGAGCCAGTTGAAGATGACGATGACATAGAAAGCGAAAGCAGCGAGGAGCTTGTTTCGATACTTGAAACTACGCCTGAGATGTATGACAACATATCATTAAAGGACCCAATAAAGATGTATCTGAAGGAAATTGGCAAGATCTCTCTTCTTACGCCAAGCAGGGAAAGGGAGCTCGCCCGTCGGGCACAAAAGGGAGAGCCGAAGGCTAAGGAAGAGCTGATCACTGCAAACTTGAGACTGGTAGTTTCCATCGCAAAGAGGTATATCGGACGCGGTTTGACCTTCCTTGATCTCATTCAAGAGGGAAACATCGGGCTTATTAAGGCTGTAGAGAAATTCGACTGGAAAAAGGGATACAAGTTCAGCACTTACGCCACATGGTGGATAAGACAGGCTATAACCAGAGCTATTGCAGACCAGGCAAGAACTATAAGAGTTCCTGTCCATATGGTTGAAACGATAAACAAGCTAAACAAAGTAATACGTGAACACTTGCAGGACCATGGTGAGTATCCAACGATAGAGGAACTTGGAAACCTAACCGGCAAGACACCGGAAAAGATAGAGGAGATCCTCGCCGCCTCGAAAGAAACCGTCTCTCTCGAATCGCCGATAAGTGGCGACGAAGAATCGACTATGGGCGACTTTATCCACGATGACTCCATGGAACAGCCAGAGGAAGCCGCGATGAAGATGCTTCTTAGAGAGCAGATCGATCAGATTCTCGATACTCTTTCGCCGAGAGAGGCGATGGTGCTCAAGATGAGGTATGGACTTCTAGACGGAAAGACAAAGACTCTAGAAGAAGTCGGTCAATTTTTTAACGTAACTAGAGAGAGAATCCGTCAGATCGAAGTAAAGGCACTAAGAAAGCTCAGACATCCTTCCAGAAGCAAGCAGCTCAAGGCTCTCCTGGGTATGCTGAACACGTCCAAGCGCGACTGATTTAGCCATTTAATTACAGGCTGTTAATTATTGCATCATTTCAGAGCAAAGAGTCTATGTTTATAATAAAGTACACCAGCGAAGGGACGTGAAAACTTGGTTGAGAAAAAGAAAGCAAGACCGGTTGAAACAAGTCCCAGGATTCTTTCCCAAATTGAATTATTGAAAAAAGCTAAGAATGGCGATTTACTCGCCAGCACGGAAATGTTTAGTCGCTTGAACGATAAGAACGGCAAAGAGGAGCAGTCTCGTGATTGAGACTGCTCTTTCATTGAAAGGTTTTACTCTACTCGTCGAGGGAAGGAAGATGCTCGACGGCATCACCTTTGATGTGCCAAAGGGGAGCATCGCACTCTTGCAAGGAGCAAGAGGGGCTGGTAAATCGGCGCTTCTCAGAAGTTTCATTCACTTGAACGAAGAACTGTTTGACAGAGTTAGCTATACAGGATCGATCAAGCTGTTCGGCGAGGATATAGACTCCCTCGAAAGAAAGAGCGTGAGGAAGAGAGTTGCTTACGTCGACACGACCTTTCTCGAGGCAATGTCTAATTTTACTCTAATAGAATTCTTCAGGTTTTTGAAAGGCAAGCGATTTGAGTTCGAAGACTTCGCGGAAAGCGAATTGGACCTCTTTCATGAACTCGATCTCCTGGACTTGCTTTCACTGAAGGCGGAAACCTCTCTAAAGACAATACCTCTTTTCAAGAGACTCTCGCTACTCGTATTCTCCACCCTCATACGACACCCGGAGATAATCATTCTCGACAACATTTTAGACCACCTAGATGACGACGCCTGTACTGAAGTGAAAAACGTTCTTTTGGATACAAGGAACGGTGTGACAATGATAATCTCTTCAAGGTTTGTTTTGAGGCTTCTAGACATTTCCGATTTGTTGATTGTTCTTAAAAATGGTAAAATTTCATATGTCGGAAGTCCCGAAGTTTTCGTTTTGAACAACCGATAATTTCTCCCCATCGGAGGTGAACCGTGGACGTTCTTACCGTTACGCTTAATCCTGCACTGGACAGGGAGATCATTGTTGAAAATTTCAAGATTAACGAGTTCCACAGGGTGAAGAATCCCAGCTACTCGGTAATGGACCCAGGCGGTAAGGGCATAAACGTATCGGTTATTCTCTCCGGTCTCGGAGTCCGGAACGTTGCCATGGGATTTCTGGGTGGATACATAGGAAAAGTCGTTGAAGAGAGACTGCGTTTGATCAGTGATCTGATCACAACCGCCTTTGTCCATGTAGAAGAAGAGACCAGGGAAAACATAGCAATCGTCGATCCGCTTGGCGAGACTATAACAGAGATTAACTCATCCGGACCTCTGATCAAGTCTGATGATTTGAGGATGTTCATTCGAAGATTCGAGGTCGCTCTTTCAAGGGCGAAGCATGTAGTCGTCTCGGGCAGTATTCCGAGAGGCGTAGACAACGACATCTGTAAGACTCTGTGCAAGAAAGTCGCTGACTCGGGCAAGATTTCCTTTGCAGAAGGAATCGGGCCGGCATTCGAAATAGCTGTGGAGGCTGGAGTTATCACCGTTGCCAGACCTGATTTGAGAAGCAGGAAACTGTTATTCGGCGAGACCATGGTAGAACTCGAAGATTACGTCAGGACCGCGAAGAAGATTATTGAAAGCGGTTCCCGATTGGCGATACTTTCTTATGCTATTGAAGGCGACGTCATAGCCACGAGAGACGGAATATGGTTGTTCAAAACCAAGGGCCACATAGACAGGTCTCACCTTTTGGGAACCGGAGATGCCTTCATGGCAGGAGTAGTACATTCCATGATAGAAAACGAGAACGATTGCTTTCTGGCGGCGAAGAGGGGAATGGCTGCCGCCGTTGCGGAAGCCGAATATATAGGTAAGGAACTTATCTCACTTGAGGATATCGAGCGACATCTTGATTCCTTCGATATCCGAAAGCTGGAGTGATCTCTATGAAAGTAAAAGAAGCTATGATAAGAGACGTATCGGCAATCTTCGAAGATGAGACGATCGAGGATTTCATTGTATTCTGCTTGAGACAGAATAAATCAGGATTACCGGTGGTAGATGAGGAGTTCAAGGTTGTGGGATTCTTGAGCGAAAGCGACGTTATCAAAAGCGCTCTCCCAAGTTACTTCAGCCTTCTTCAATCGGCATCGTTCATTCCCGATACTCACCAGTTCGTTATCCGGCTCGGCAAGATAAAGGATGATCACGTTTCTCAACACATGGTCAAACCTCCTGTTCTTATAAAGCCCGACGATACGGTTATATACGCAGCCGACCTTCTGATCAAGAACGGGCTTAAAATCATGCCCGTCGTAGACGATGAAGGAAAGCTAGTGGGAATAGTAAACAGGATTTATCTTATACACGTAGCGACTCAAGGCAAGATCAATAGATGAAGCAAAAGGTTTCAATCTATACGTTTGGCTGCAAAATGAACCAATACGAATCCCAGGCAATGGCCGAGATGCTGCACGATTACCAAGTGGGCTTTTCACAGGACAAGGCAGATCTCTTCATTGTGAATTCGTGTACAGTAACCTCCGAAGCAGAACGAAAACTCAGGCAGCTTTTCAGGAGGTTGAAGGGACTTAATCCCAACTCAAAAATCATAATAACCGGTTGCTACTCACAGCTTTCTCCTAATGAGTTAAGAGAACTTGGAGCTGATGAAGTAATCGGAGTCAGAGAAAAAAAGGCAATACACAAGTATGTATCTCGTCAGCTTAATCGCCCCGACGGAGTTGCACCAAGTGAATTTCTAACCGTCACTTCAAGCATTGAAGGAAGAACGAGGGCCTTCCTAGGGATTGAGGACGGCTGCCTGAATTGCTGCTCTTATTGTAGAGTGAGGCTCGCAAGGGGAAGCAAGATTATTAGTAAACCAATAGATCTGGTGAAGAGGGAGTTTGAAGGATTGGTTTCCAGAGGTTACAGAGAGATCGTTTTGACCGGAATCAATATTGGGTACTATGGCTTCGATCTCGATTCCTCGCTGGTGAAACTGCTCATCGAGCTCGATAAGCTCGAAGGAGAATGGAGAATCCGGCTAGGTTCCCTGGACCCGGATAGAGTGGACGGTGAGCTCCTTCATTTAATCACTACTTCTCGGAGGATGGCGAGACACCTGCATCTCTCTCTTCAAAGCGGTTCAGATAGAATACTAAGAGCGATGAGACGGAAGTACACTGTAGATGAGTACCTAAGAGCAGTAGATAGGGCCAGATCGGTCGATACAAGATTCGCATTCACCACAGATCTTATAGCTGGATTCCCAGGTGAGAATGACTCAGACCATAAAGAGAGTCTAAAAGTCGTTGAACAGGTTGAATTCTTGAAGGTGCACGTCTTCCGTTTTTCGAGGAGACCGGGAACGGAAGCAGCGGAGATGAAGGATCAGATAGATTCAGGCACGAAGAAAGCTAGATCGCACGAGCTAATCGAGGCTGGAAAGAGATCAAGGAAAAAGTATCTCGAGAGACAAATCGGGAGAAAGGCAAGTGTTTTGATCCAAAAGACAGGCCATACAGAAAGCAGCGGATTCGATGAGTTCTATGCGCCTCATGCAATTGAAGGGGCACACGAAGGCTTTGTGAATACAACGATAATTTCTATTGAGAGTCAAAGGGAGGGTTCCGATGCTGAACTATATTGCCGATCAGTGGTGCGATGAACAGTCTTCGCTCGTAAGTGTTCTCTATCCGGGCGTAATGAACAGCGAGTCGGTCTATGAAGTAGTTCGAACGTACAACGGATTGCCTTTTGCATTCAGAAAGCATTTTGAGAGACTTAAGCAGTCGGCTGCTCTGATGGGGCTGGAAGTTCCATTTAGCTGCAAGGAACTCAACTCAATAATCATAGAGGGGCTGGAAAAAAACAAGGGATTTCAGACCCAGGATTTCAGAATTCGAATCTCCCTTATCAGTGATGGAGCACGAAGTAGACCAGCGATTATTTTCAGTGACCTTCCTTCACCATCTAAAGACATCTACGAACTGGGCGTAAAGATCTCAATCTCACCTTTTTTGAAGCCCTCCGCCGACATAGTCAATCCTCAACTGAAAATGCCCGGTTCAAGCTGGATCATAAGGACGAGAAAGGCGCTCGGGGACAACTACGACATGCTCATTTTGAATGAAAAGGGTAACGTCTGTGAAGGCTCCTTTTCGAACGTCTTCCTCGTGATGGACGGTTCAGTTGTTACGCCCGACATAAGATCCGGGGTACTTCCGGGAATTACCAGAGACAACGTAATCGGGCTGTGCGAATCGCTGGAGATTTCGGTGGAGAAGAGACCGGTTCCCGCATGGGAGCTTTTCTGTGCCGACGAGATCTTCATAACTCACACGAGCGTCGGGATCGTCCCGGTGCGAAGACTTGAAGATAAAGTGCTTATTGAAGACTTCACCGATGGTATGACTAGACTGCTGCTAGATAATTTCGAAGGATATATAATGACCGAGGATAGTAACTGGAGCGGATTGGATGAAGTGGAACCATCGAACTATAGGGCAGATATTTAACGATCTCGCGAAGAGCTCAAGCCTGTTCAGAAAGATACGGGTTTTTGAGCTAAACAAAGATTGGGGAGAGATCGTTGGAGAGCCTATCGCAAATCACTCGTCGATCGTCGATTTCTCGGAAGGAACCCTGATAATTCGAGTCGACGACGGTATGTGGCTTAATGAGATGAAACTGCGAGAGAAAATCCTGCTTGAAAGGATGAACTCTTCACTGGGAGTAGAAGCAATAAAGAGAATCAGATTTAGAATTGGACGGTAGACCTGGAGGTGTTAAATGTCTGATTTATACAACGCACAAAACATAAAGATTCTGAAGGGACTGGATCCCGTCAGAAAACGACCCGGAATGTACATTGGGTCGACAGGAAAGTCGGGGCTTCACCATCTTGTCTACGAGATCGTCGACAACAGTATCGACGAAGCGATGGGGGGATTTTGCGACACCATTAACATAGTGATTACGGAGGACGGCTCTGTAATTGTTAGTGACAATGGGCGTGGAATTCCGATAGACATCCATCCCGATACCGGGACGAGTGCGCTCGAAGTTGTTATGACAACGCTTCACGCGGGAGGCAAGTTCTCAAAGGACTCTTACAAGATCAGCGGAGGTCTTCACGGTGTGGGCGCTTCGGTTGTCAATGCCCTGTCCGAGTGGATGATCGTTGAGGTAAAGGTAGATGGGAAGATATACAGGCAGAAATATGAACGAGGCAAGGCCCTTGCTCCAGTGGAAGTCGTCGGGGAGACCAACGAGACGGGAACGGTAACAAGTTTCAAGCCCGATCCACTTGTTTTTACCGTTACCGACTTCGACTTCGATATTCTTGAGGCGAGGTTCAAGGAACTTGCTTACCTCAACGGTGGAATCAAGATCACCTTCGAAGACAGAAGAATCGGAGAAAAGAGGAGCTATCATTTCGAAGGCGGAATCGTAGAGTTCGTGAAGGCTCTAACGAAGAACAAAAAATCCATCCATAAGGATCCGATCTATCTAGAAGGCACGTACAACGATGTCAAGATACAGCTTGCAATGCAGTACACATCTTCCTACGACGAAGACATTCTTACTTTCGTAAACAACATAAAGACCATAGAGGGCGGAACCCACTTGACTGGCTTCAAGACGGTTCTAACGAAGACAATGAATGATCTCGGCAGAAAGCACAACGTGCTCAAAGACAAGGATCCGAACCTTCAGGGCGAAGATCTTCGAGAAGGGCTGTCGGCAATCCTAAGCGTCTTTGTCAAGGAACCTCAGTTTGAGGGTCAGACAAAGGCAAAGCTAGGAAATGACGAGGCCTTCGAAGCAGTAATGAAGGTAGTCAAGGAAAAGCTTGAAGAGTACTTCGATTACAATCAAAAGGATCTCAAAGCGATCCTCAGTAAAGCTCTGGAGGCTTCCAGGGCAAGGCTTGCTGCCAAAAAGGCTAGAGAAATGGTCCGCAGAAAGAACGCGCTTGAAAACACGACCCTGCCAGGCAAACTAGCCGATTGTATCTCCGAGAACCTCGACGAGACAGAGATCTTCATAGTTGAAGGTGACTCTGCCGGTGGTTCGGCAAAGATGGCACGTTCGAGGGAGACTCAAGCCATACTTCCTCTCCGGGGAAAGATATTGAACGTCGAAAAAGCTGGTCTGGACAGGATGTTGAAAAGCGAGACGATAAGCAATATCATTGTTGCCCTTGGAACCGGGATGGGGGAGGATTTCGAGATCAAGAATCTGAGATACGGAAAGATAATCATCATGACTGACGCCGATGTAGACGGCGCACATATCACGACACTTCTCTTGACTCTTTTCTATCGTTACATGACCCCACTGATAACAAACGGAAAGGTCTACGTTGCTCAAGCCCCCCTGTACAAGATCGAGATGAACAGGCAAAAGCACTACTTCTACAGCGACGAAGAGTTGACGACTTTTCTTAAGGAGCATTCAGACAGAAAACTGAATTACTCCAGATTCAAGGGACTCGGCGAGATGAATCCCGAGCAACTCTGGGAAACAACGATGAATCCAAATGACAGAAAACTTGTGAAGATAACCATAGAAGATGCGGAGGAAGCAGATCGGGTATTCACAATACTAATGGGTAGCGAGGTGGAGGAAAGAAGGTCGTTTATCCAACGACATGCAATGAGTATTTCCAATCTTGACGTATGAGTCTTTCACTGAGAGCCGGAATTTGCATGGTGATTCTCTTTGCCATGTGGATATTGTGTATAGCGAACTTCGTGCTGGAGTCGTTTTTCACTGAACCCGTAGAGCAGTTAACCAGGATTGTAAATAAGGACGAGATTCTCATTGAATTTCCGCTGGCCTTTAGAAGAGCCTGGAAAACTGATATAATTTACCCACCGGGAAGTGTTGATGTTTCAGGCGGTAGAGTTTATTTGAAACCTGGTAAGTACATCGTCAGTTACGAGGGCAAATACTACTGGGTTTCGGAGGATTTTGTTATAGTAGACTATGCCCATCTTTCTGAAATTCTAAGCTATCCGATCATGGGTGGAATACAGTTCATTCTAACCGATGGAGTTTATGTAGCCAGCGAAAGAGACATAGATATTTTTGCCGGAGCGGTAGAGGGCATTCTTGCTGACAGAAGAGTTCTTGCACTGGTATCGTACTTTGATTTCAAGAATAACGTGTTACTTCTCAGGAGAGGAATCAGAGTTAAGGTACTTGATTGGGAGAGTTTAAATACAAACAAGGAGCTGCTTCTTCAGTTGGAAAACGCCTCCGACAGGAGCGAATATATTTTCTTGAGTGATGGTAAACTGTTGAGAGCGAGGTGACATTGATGGCCAGGGGGAAGGATTATACAGTTTCTCTCGATGTTGGCACGAACACCCTAAAAGGTGTGGTGGTAAGTAGTGAACAGACAGGTGAGATGACTCTTGAAGCCTATGGGAGCGTTAAGACTGTTGGACTCGACAAGGGCGAAGTGAAGGATGCTGTCGCTCTTAAACAGTCTATTCAGAAGTTGATCGAAGATCTTACAGGTCAAATGGGAAAGAAGGACGTTGAAGCGGACTTCAAGATAAGTTTTACGGATGGTGATTACTCCGTTTTCTCTGAAAATATCGAAGAAGTCCTGTCTGAAGATAAACAGGTAATGGTAAAGGAACAGACGATTGTCGGTTTGATGAGCAGACTCAAGGCCGAGAAAATGAAGACCGGGAACACCAACATACACAGGAGTTACATTCGCAAGTACATTCTCGACGATGACAAAGTCGTTTTCAACCCGGTTGAGATGTACGCTAAGAAACTCAATGTCGAGATGGTCTTCGTTTCCAGTGAAGGCAAATCAGTAGAGATATTCCGGAGGCTCTTCGAAGAGCTTTTTGGCAGAGGAGACTTCTTCATCTCTCCTGCGCTTATCTCCGCCTCCGAGGCCGTACTCACGGATACCGAGAAGCAGCACGGTGTGGTCAGCGTAGTTCTTGGCCATAGTTTCTCGGAAATGGTAATCTACAGAGAAAACCTTCCCGTATACATTTCGAGAATTCCTCTTGGAATTCGACATATCGTCCTCGACATCGCTAGAGTCCTGGGTACTTCTGTCGACGAGGCCGAAAGACTGCTCGTGAATTACGGCCACTGCAGCATGTTCCCGCCCGATGCTGAAGATGTGGTAGAGTATTTTGGACTGGACGAGAGGACAAGGAAGAATGTCTCTGTCAGAAGACTCTCAACAGTCATCTATGCAAGGGTTAAAGAACTCCTGAATAAGATTCGCAAAGAGATTCAGCTCTTCGTGATAAACAATCCCGAGTATTCAGAAGAGAGAATACCGGGAGGAGTGGTCTTCACAGGCGGTGGATCTAAGCTCCGGGGGTTAACGGATGTGGGAGTCGAGTCTCTCAAGATGCCCGTGAGAATCGGTACGTACGAAACGAGCTTTAACAGGCGAATTGAGAATAGCCACGACGTTGCCAATGATCCCATATTCAGTTCGTGTTTGGGCAATCTGGTCTCCCCAGAAGAGATTCAGGGAGAAGCGGTGGAAAGTGTGGTAGAGAGACCCAAGAAAGGTTTTGCATCTTTTATTAGATCCCTCTTCTTTGGAGGTGTAGATGATGAGCTTTGAGATTGACACAGGCAAAAAAAACACACAAATTAGATTGCCTTCCATAAAAGTAATCGGTGTGGGCGGAGCCGGCGGTAATGCAGTCAACAGGATGATATCCGAAGGCATTCACGGAGTTACATTTATTGCTGCCAACACTGATATCCAGGTCCTTGAAAGCAATAAAGCCGACCTGAAGATCCAGCTCGGTACGGAGTTGACAAGGGGTCTGGGAGCAGGCGGTAACCCCAACGTTGGCGAGAGGGCTGCAGAAGAATCGGTAGATGAGATTGGTACGTTCCTCGAAGACACAGATCTTTTATTTATTACCGCAGGAATGGGCGGAGGCACCGGTACAGGTGCAGCTCCGATAGTAGCCTCTATAGCAAGAGAAATGGGAATTCTGACGGTTGCAGTGGTCACAACTCCCTTCTTCTTCGAAGGGAATACCCGTTTAAAGACCGCGCATGAGGGCCTCAGAAGGCTGAAGAACTCCGTCGATACTTTGATTCGAATCTCGAATAATAAGCTACTTCAGGAACTACCACCAAACACTTCCATTGTCGATGCATTTGCGAAGGCCGACGAGACGCTTCATCACGGAATCAAGGGTATCTCTGAGTTAATAACTAAACGCGGCTACATCAACCTTGACTTCGCCGATGTAGAATCAGTTCTGAGAAATGCAGGCACGGCCATGCTAGGGATCGGAGTCGGATCGGGTGAGAGACGGGCCGAAGAAGCAGCAAGAAGAGCCCTTGAGAGCAGACTTCTCGAAAAGCCCATAGATAACGCAACCGGTATAATCCTGAACGTCTCTGCAAAGAATATAACTCTTAGAGAAATGAATATCGCCGCGGCGATCGTTAGACAGAACTGCAGCGAAGATGCCGATGTGAAACTCGGCCTTATTGTCGACCCCGATATGAATGATGATGAACTTGATATAACTTTAATTGCGGCTGGTCTGGAACTCGACGAAGGTGAACTGATGGGCGATGCTTCAGATATCCCGGCAATTTACAGGTTTGGATTGGATCTTAGCGAGGAGGAGTAATTGTTGAGAGTCTACAAGAGACTCGGAGAGCTTTTAATAGACCAGGGTTTGATAAGCGAAGACACTCTCCAGCAGGCTGTTTCTCTACAGAAAAAAGTAAATAAGCCGATCGGAGAAATCCTCGTTGGGATGGGAGTAATCTCCTGGGAGGACATCTACGATTCCCTATCGAAGCAGTACGGCCTGAAGGTGCTGCAAGATTTGCCGAACATGCTTTCTCCAGAAGTTCTCAGGATGATTCCCAAGCCTGTCGCCGACAGGCTGAATGTGATACCTATAGAGTATCTTCCAGAAAATGGCCTTCTGAGAGTTGTAACGACCGATGTTCTGAAGGTTCCCCAGATTGACAGAGAGCTTTCATTCCTTACCGGGAACAAGGTTAGCACTCTTCTCGTACCTCCCCCGATGTTCGACGCTCTCTACAGGTCGTCATACGAAGAATCTGCTTCGAGTGAGATAATCGACAATACCTTCAGCATAGATCAGCGCTCAGAAGTCGATCTCGACGAGGAAAAGGTAGACGAAACCGATGACACACCGGTCGCAAAATTCATAAACTCACTTCTCGATAACGGTATAAGAAGCGACGCCAGTGACATCCATCTCGAACCTTATGAAAAGATGGCCGTAGCGAGGATGAGGGTCGACGGGGTTCTGAGAAAGATACTGAGCTATCCCAGAAAGGCTCATAATTCTGTTGTCTCTAGAATAAAGGTTATGAGTAACCTCGACATCTCTGAAAAGAGAATGCCGCAGGATGGAAAGTTCTACATCCGCCGCGGCAATGAGCAGTTCGACATGAGGGTATCGACGATGCCGACGATTTTCGGTGAGAAGGTCGTCATGAGAATTCTCCGTGTCTCGAATGCGAAGAAACAGCTCGAGGACCTTGGCCTTTCGGATTACAACCGACAGCGTTTTGAAAGTATCATTACCTCTCCGTATGGCATCATTCTGGTATCCGGTCCCACGGGTAGCGGAAAATCGACCACTCTCGTTGCCGTTCTAAACCAGGTTACTTCCGACAAAGTAAACGTACTAACAGCCGAAGACCCCGTTGAATATACCATTGAGGGAATCTCGCAGTGTCAGGTAAACACAGACATAGGATTGACCTTTGCGAGATATCTAAGATCATTTCTCCGTCAGGACCCCGACATAATAATGGTCGGAGAGATTCGTGACAGGGAGACGGCCCAACTGGCAATCGAGGCTTCACTTACCGGCCATCTAGTCTTTTCAACGATCCACACGAACAGCGCCGCAGGTGCCGTGGCCCGTCTTGTCAATATGGGTGTCGACCCATTTCTTCTTGGCACATCCCTGATAGGAGTCATGGGCCAGCGACTGGTCCGTAAGCTCTGCAACAACTGCAAGGTTAAGATTCCTGTGAGAGAGGAAGTAAGGAAGATAGCTTCTATGCTTTATCCCAATCGCGATGATTTCAGTGAGTACATCCCCGGCAACGGCTGTCCCGAGTGTCGCGGAATGGGATACAGGGGAAGAACCAGTATCAGCGAGATACTTGTAGTCGACAGCAAGCTGAGACAGCTTATAGGCGAAAACGCTTCCGAAAGGGAGATCGCAGCCGCCGCAATATCCGGTGGCATGAGAACGCTTTACAATGACGGCGTTCAGAAGGTAATAGACGGAATAACTTCACTCGAAGAGATCAAGAGAGTCGCCATAGAGTACTGAGTCATTCTCACCTCTAGTTATCTTATCCATACTTACGCATACTCAAACATACTCACGCAAGGTGTGTTTAAACGGTTTTTTTCACGAATAGCCGCATTTTGCTCAAATAGCCTCCCCTTTTTTCCGATGATAGTATTGAATTGAATATTCTAGAGTTCAGAATGGAGGTTTATTTATGGCTTACAGGGTTTTGGTATGGGGCCTGGGCGCCATGGGTAGTGGCGTGGCAAGAAATGTTTCTCAGAAGGAGGGCCTCAGGCTTGTTGGTGCCGTTGAAAAGGATCCACAGAAGATCGGTCGAGACCTGGGAGAGTATCTTGGTGGAGAAAAGACTGGACGGCAGATCTGTTCAGATGTGGAGAAGGCTATATCCGAAACGAGACCGGACATTGTGGTTATTGCTACAAATTCCTTCGTCGAAGAAGTTCTAACTAAGATTGAGACCGTGGCCAAGCACCATGTGGACATTCTTACGATAGCAGAAGAGATGGCTTTTCCGTTTTTCTCGCATCCCGAAGAGTCGGAGGTGCTTGAGAACATTGCATGGCGTTACGGTGTATCGATTCTGGGAACGGGAATCAATCCCGGATTCGTACTTGACTTTCTAATAATAGCCATGACGGGCGCATGCTTGAAGGTTGACAGAATCGAAGCGAGAAGGATAAACGACCTCTCGCCCTTCGGTAGGACAGTGATGAAAACCCAAGGAGTCGGAACCTCGCCAGAGGAGTTCAAGAAGGGAATAGAAACTGGAGAGATTGTAGGGCACATAGGCTTTCAACAGTCGATAGCAATGATCGGTAACGCTCTGGGATGGGATATCGACAGAATAGAGGAGAGTCGAGAGCCGATCATCTCGAAAACCGAAAGAAAAACGAGCGTTGCGCATGTCTTGCCTGGAATGGTGGCCGGATGCAGGCATATAGGCCGGGGTTACTGCGGAGACAAGCTAATGATAGAGCTGATTCATCCTCAGCAGATCCTTCCCGAAAAGGAAGGGATCGACACGGGAGACTATATTGACATATTTGGCGAACCAGACATTCACCTTTCAATAAAGCCTGAAATCCCGGGCGGAAAGGGAACGATCGCCCTTGCTACAAACATGATTCCTGCCGTAATCGAGTCTGGTCCGGGACTCCTGGAGATGAGTGAACTCCCGATTCCCAGGTGCTTGCTTAACGAGATTAGGGAGATCTAAGTATGAGCGTAATTAAGGGACAGTGGGTACAGATTCGTCGAATAATACTTTCTGCGGGTGAAAGAGCGCCCTCGGTTCCCGAGGACACGAAAGAAGTCCCTCTCGAACTAAGGGTTAAAGGCTTTCTCTTGGAGGAAAAGTCCGAAGTAGGTGAGATGGTAACAGTAGAAACGGCTTCAGGGAGAAAAGTGTCGGGAAGGCTCGAGGCTGTTGAGCCGGCTCACAAACATAACTTCGGTGATTACATTCCAGAACTGTCCGAAGCGGGAAACGAGTTGACAAGATGGCTTACCGGTGGCGATAACGATGAAAGATAGATCTTACGAAGCCGTTATGGCGAGAAGAAAAGAGATAATGAAGGCAACTGTGGGAGTCGATTACGACAGATACGAGCTGGATGGAGTCGCCTTTGATTACGAGAGATTAATGAAGGATACATCGTATCCAATCGCTTCCATCAGAAGGATTCAGTCGGAAACCGGAGTGGGAAACACTCCCCTGATAGAGCTGAAAAACATCACAAGATTGGTCAGGTCGATGAGCAAGTCCGGCTATGGCGCAAGGATCTTTCTCAAGGATGAAGCGACGAATCCTTCAGGCAGTTTTAAAGACCGACGGGCCTCCATAAGTGTTTCACGGGCCAAGGAGCTTGGATATAAAGGAGTCATCGCTGCAACGAGCGGCAACTATGGCGCAGCCGTCGCATCTCAGTCGATGAAGAGAGCCCTGAAGTGCATCGTTGTTCAGGAGTGTTACGACAGCAGGGGAAAGGGTCAGCCTGAGATACTTGAGAAGGCTCGTGCCTGTGAAGCTTACGGAGCGGAAGTGGCTCAATTGACTGTTGGCCCGGAGCTCTTCTATTACTTTCTTTTGCTTCTTGAAGAGACCGGCTATTTCAACGCTTCACTGTACACACCATACGCAATTGCGGGCATAGAATCTCTCGGATACGAGATAGTAGAACAGTCAAATACACTTATCGGAAGAAATCCCGACTACGTTCTCGCGACGCATGCGGGCGGTGGGAATTTGACCGGGACGGCCAGAGGCCTTATCAAAGCCGGTGCAGATCAAACAAAGGTTATCGGTGTTAGCGTCGATCTTTCGGGCCTTCACATGGCTAGCAACAGGGATTTCAACAGGAAGTCTTTCACAACGGGCCATACCGGTTTCGGCATACCCTTTGCCGTTCTCCCCGATAGATCCGATGTTCCCCGAAACGCTGCACGAGCACTGAGATATATGGATAGATATCTTCTGGTCACTCAAGGAGAGGTCTTCTACGTTACCGAAATGCTGGCCAGGCTGGAGGGATTACAACGGGGACCGGCTGGCAACACCAGTCTGACTGCGGCAATAGCTCTCGCAAGAGAATTGCCCGAAGACAAGACCATAGTGGTCCAGGAGACCGAGTATACAGGCGCCGGGAAGCTCCCGAGCGCACAGCTCACATTCGCGAGAGACAATGGAATAGAGATAGTCAGGGGAGACCCGATCAAGATGGATTCACCTGGCAAGAGAATCGCAATTCCCGAAAGCTACTCGCAGATTGCTTACAAAGAAGTGAATATGGACGATCTCAGAAGGTCTTATATCAAGCAACTCATGAAACAGGGAGTAACGCTGATCGATAGCGATTTCGAGTTTCTCTCTGAAGAGCTGAAGATACCTGTGACAAAGGTTCGGGAACTGGTTAAGGAGGTAAGTGATGATGTCGATTCAGAGAAGTGATGATTTCGAGAAGCGGAGTGTGCATCTTAAGAATCTAACCGACGAGGAGCTCGACAGAAGATTCTGGGAGCTAGCTGATAAGATTGTTGAACCCTTGATAGATCTTGCGAAGGCTAATACAAGCCCTTCAATCGAACGCTCTGTGCTTCTTAGAATGGGGCTTGATAGTTCGCAGGCTGGATCAATAGTCACGAAGGCCGTCGAACACGGTTTGCTCGGGAAGGGCGCCGGAAATATCGTTCTAACCTACGCGAAGATGAATTCACTGACCCTGGAAAAGGCGGTTGAAGAACTAGCTGTCGGAAAGGGATGGGAAGCTCTCGTTTCTAACTTCAGGGGAGGCGATCGTAATGCTGCCCGTTAATGAAAAGCTGAGAGTGGAAGAGATTCTAAAGGATCTCGAACACTATGTACCCAAGAGAAAGGGCTGGACCTGGAGAAAGAAACTTCCCGAAGGCACGAAGGTCGATGGCTTCTACTACGACGAGATCTCCGAACCTCTGAAGAACAGCGTGGGTCTTCCCGCTTCTCACTACTTTGATAACATAGATCCTCAGCCCGATCCCGTTATAACCTCGGAGATAGCTTCTGGAAGATTCGAAGACGATGTAAGGAGAATGAGAATGGCCGCATGGCATGGGGCCGATCATATAATGGTAATAAGGACTCTCGGCCAGAGTCACATAGACGGCCTAATAGAGGGAACCCCCGAGGGGATCGGTGGTATTCCAATAACGAGAAAGCAGCTTAGAGCCACACGTAAGGCTCTTGACATTATTGAGGAGGAAGTTGGAAGACCTATAAACTTCCATTCATATGTAAGCGGAGTGGCCGGTCCGGAAATTGCCGTTCTCTTCGCAGAGGAGGGAGTAAACGGAGCACACCAGGATCCTCAGTACAACATTCTATACAGGGGAATAAATCCACTTCGCTCCTTTGTCGATGCGGCTGTGGCGAAGAAGATTATGGCAAGCGTCGACATGCTGCAGATCGACGGCGCCCATAACGCTAACGCCTCTGCTAAAAGAGCATGGAAGGTTATGCCTGAACTCCTCGTCCAGCACGCGATTAACTGTGTGTTCTCTGTCAAGGCCGGAATGAAAAAGGATTTGATATCCCTCTCCACAGTTCCACCCGTCGTTTCTCCGGCTCCTGAGTTCAAGCTGAACTTCATATATGCGCTAACTGTTCGCGAATTATTCAAAGAGTACAGGTTCAGAGCGCAGATGAACACGAGATACATCGAATCCGATCTCGTCGACGCAACCAGAATACATGTTCTAGATACCCTAATATCAAGATTGACCAAAGCCGACATCCAGTCGACGATAACTCCCGACGAAGGCAGAAATGTTCCCTGGCATGTTAATTCGATCAGAGGGGTAGAAACAGCAAAACATACACTTGTTGCCCTGGATGGAATCAAGGATTTGCTCAAGGTAAATGAAGAAGTTGTAAGGCCAAGCATTCGAGAGCTGAAGATGCGGGCGATTCTTATGATGGAAGAGATACTGGAAGTCGGCGGATACTTCGAAGCTGCGGAGAAGGGCTTCTTCGTCGATAATGGTCTTTACCCGGAACGAAATGGAGATGGGATAGCAAGACCAAAAGACGGAGGTATAGGCGCAGGCACCGTAATCCCAAGGGATGCCGATTACTTCGCTCCTGTCTGTGAACACTTCGGCTACAACAGAATTCCCGAAGGCTTATCCTCTCCAGACGAGCCTATTGGCGGCTGCACTCTCCACGACAGGGCGAAAATTAAGTATATAGACGAACTAGATGAATCAGACAATGTGAATCTCAGGATCACACAGCAGCTCGAGGACAGGGAAAAGGGCCTGATATCGCCTGAAGTGGAATGGTGGGGTGACGGATGGGTTCAACTCGACATGACCATTCCAGATGATCCCGAACACTCAGAGGCGGCCGCAATTGAAATCGCAAAAAGGATGGGCTTCACAGATGCCTCCGTCATAAGCAAGACGATCCTACACCCCGTAGAAGGCACATATCTGGAACTCAAGGCGAGAGTCCCATTCAAGATCGAGAGAGATTCCTTGCAGCTGCCGCAAAAGCCCGATCTATTAAGTGAAGAGGAGATTACCGCCTTCATTGATGAACATCCCATGAGAGTCGTGGCGGGGACCGTTGGAAACGATGAGCATTCTGTAGGTATAAGGGAGATTCTCGACATCAAACACGGGGGAATCGAAAAGTTCGGCTTCAAATACACATACTTGGGAACGAGCATTCCTCCGGAGAAGTTTATAGATGCTGCTATCGAGACTGGAGCAGATGCGATTCTGGTTTCGACGATAATAACTCACAACGAAGTACATGTAGACAATATGACGAAGATTGCGCAACTAGCTGTTGAAAAAGGTGTAAGGGACAAGGTAATAATTATTTCAGGAGGAACACAAATAACGAATGACCTTGCAGTTTCCTGCGGAATGGACGCTGGCTTTGGCCGCGGAACGAAGGGCATTAACGTAGCATCTTTCCTTGTAAAGAAGAAACGCGACCTTCTCCGATAGAATCGAGTTAACATCGAAGGCGGCATTCGCCGCCTTCTTTGCGTTATACTTGAAAAGATGACTGAACAGATAGAGAATTCCATAAACAACACGATAGATGAGATCAGAGAACTGGCCGGCGGGGAACGACTCACGGTGGCTTTTTCGGGAGGCCTTGATTCAACTTTGGTTGCCTACTTGGCTTCGAAAGCCCTTGGACGTGATCGAGTCAAATTGATAAACGTTTGTTTCGGCCCTTACTCATACAGTAGAGGACTAGAAATTGTTGCATCCCTGGCAGAAAGGCTGGACCTAAGACTTGAGTTTACACCGGGCTATGAAGCTCAAGAGAACGTTTGGAAGCGTGGCCCTTCATGCAATAGATGTACCAGATTGGCCAAGCTGCCGGCTGTCAGATCTGGAGTTCTTGGCCTGGTTGCGACCGGGGCCAACCAGTCGGACACCTGGGGAAAGACTGGAATTGTGATCAAGGATGGTTTTTACGCGCCTTTGAGAAATTGGACCAAGGCTGAGATAGAAGAAGCGCTTTCTTATCTTGATATCGAGGTCCCGAAGATTGGCGAGGCACCCGTGAGGGAAGGCTGCAAGTTGAAACACCTGTTGAAAATTATGGCCAAACCTTCCTATCACGGATATTCGGTTGCGATTTCAAATGAGATTTTGCTCGATGAATTAGATGGTTTCTCACATACTCTGGCAAACGTAAAGATAATCGGTCCGCTCTCTAGGAACGTTGCACTGATAAATGTCAGTCCCCTTCCATCGGAAAGAAAGAGAGGCAGGATCGCGGCTTCTCTGGAGTCGCTTGATTCGATCGATGAAGTTAGATGGGTAGAGGGTCCCATGGTGCTCAAGATCATTGCCAATCCGGGATTGTTCAACAGTCCCGAAGCGAGAGAATGGGTCCTTAACGGAAGGCTGGCGCCGGAGTTTGCATTTCCGATCCATGCCAGGTGGGTGAAGTCAAAAAACAACAGGCTCGAGACTTTTCAGGTAATAGATTGCTGGAGGTTGGAAGATGATTCGGCTCATAGTTATTGATCTCGACGGTACTCTTCTAAATGATGAGAAGAAAATCTCTCAGGAAAATGAAAATGCTATACGCCGCGCTCTCGAAATGGGAATTGCGGTTTCAATATCCACAGGAAGAAGCTACGTTTCAGGCCATGAGTACGTTGAGCAGCTTGGAATCGATGTCCCTGTCTCGTATCAGAACGGCGCTCTGGTAACTTTCGGCCATGGAGAAGAGATCAAGGTGATTTCAAGGTCTGTCCTCGATCCCAGCAAGGCAAGGATGATATACAAAAGAGCAACAGAAAAGAGCCTGAATACTCTGGTCTTCTTTGACTTCTTCACACTTCCCGATATCTCTACCGTTGGGCCTTACGATTCCCCTTACAGAGAGTACTACAGACATAACAAGTACCGCATGGTATTTGAAGAGAATCCGCTAAAGAGAATCTCAAACGACGGAATTCCAGAAATCGCTGTAGAAGGCAAAGAATCCTTGATCAAGGACCTTATTCTTGAGTCGAATTCCCATCTCCAAAACGTCACTGTAGTGAAGAACGATTCCCTTGAAGATCACGCATTCTACGAGTTCTTTGGACCGGGCGTTGGAAAAGAGAAAGGTCTTAGGCACATACTCGATTATCTCAATCTAGACTGGGATAGTGTAGCTCACATAGGTGATAACTACAACGATTTGGAGATATTGAAGAAAGTGGCTTTGCCGATCGTAATGGCTAATGGTCCACTTGGTGTCAAAAAACACGCGAGTTTTGTCACAGTTAGAGACAACAACAGCGGAGGTGTGGCAGAAGCAATTGAAAGAATCCTCCGAACCAGGGGTGAACTTTAGTGGTCCTAGTTCTTGTTTCGGCAGCTCTCACTGCACTGGCCATGCCGGGAATGCTTTGGGGGTACTTGATATGGGTCGCCCTGATCCCTTTATTCATGGCAATGAAAGATGTATCACCCCTAAAGGGGGCTTTGAGAGCCTTTGTCTGGGGCTTTGTATACCTTCTTCTAACCCATTACTGGCAGCTCCCGGTGTTGACAGTGAACGTTCCCGAAGTACTGAATTCATTTCCCAATTTCATAGGGGTCGTCGTCTTCTTCTTGATGGGAATTGTAATGGCCGTTCCCTTTCTAGTATTTGGTCTAGTTTATGGTTTGTATCAGAGATTCTTCGACAGATACCCGGTTATTCTAGCTCTTTTTGCCGCTTCATTCTTTACGGTTACAGAATATCTGAGAGAGATCGGCCCGCTCGGCTTCACTAACGGAAGACTCTCTGATGCGCTTCTAAATGGGCAGCAAGGAATCTCTCAGTTACTTACTATTGGTGGGCCTCTCCTTCTAGTATTCATTATTGTTTTCGTAAATCATTGTCTTTCCTATCTCTTCGTGAACAGAACAAGAGACAGAGCAATTCTTATTGTCGTTTCAGTGGCAATCGTAGCCCTAGTTAATGCGGCTATCACGGCCTTAGTTCCGATCCCCCATTCCTCAAGCAAATATGAAAGCACTCTCTATGCTCTGCAGACAAACATATCGATGCAGATGAAGTACTACCAGCCACCGGATGAAACTCTGGCAGTCGTATCACGAGCACTCAGAGAGATTCCGGAGGGCTCCGTCGTGATTTTGCCGGAGGCAACCTTCATGAGCGACATAAGAAGAAACTCAACCGGAACCCAGCTGCAGCAGATTGCTCAGGAAAGAAATCTGAAGATTCTGATCGGTTTCCCCACCTACAACGATCACAACTACAATCAGGTGAGATTTGTTACTGCAGAGGGCTTCTCCGATAAATACTATGCAAAGATCCAGCTTACCCCGTTCGTAGAGTCTCTTCCTTGGCCCAAAGTATTTGGTGTATTCAGTTTCCTAAAATTCCTTGATTATTTTGATGCCGGAGAAGAGTTTACGATCTTCTCGGTCGACGAACATCGCATTGGAGCTCAAATCTGCTTTGATTCGCTATACAGTAACGTCGCCAGAGGGCTTACTCTGAACGGCGCAAATGTGATCGTGACGGCGACAAATGATGGCTGGTTCGATATTTCAACTGCTCTGAATCAGCATCTCTCAAAAAGTATTGCAAGAGCGATTGAAAATAGAAGATACGTCATTCAGGTATCCAACACAGGAATATCTGCAATAATCGACCCCTATGGGCGAATCGTCAAGCGTCTGCCGACCTCTAAGGAGTTGAATGCAGATTATGTTATTGGCGAATTCCAGTATCTTCCCACGGTCAAAACTACACTTTACACCAGGTTTGGAAACTGGTTCTTCTGGTTCTCACTATTTCTGGGAATAGCATTGATAATACTTGGAGGTGTTGTTCTTTGATCTACAAAGAGAACGCAAAGAAGATCCTAGAGACTTTCAAGACAGTAGTTGTCGTTGGTTTCTCGAAGAGTCCCGAAAAGGCCGCCAATTATGTCCCGATCTATCTAATTGAAATGGGATATCGGATAGTACCTGTCAACCCAAGTATGGAAGAGTACAGCGGCCTAAAAGTCTACCCGGACCTCGAAGCCGTTGTGGCAGATGGGATAGAACTTGAAGTGGTTGAAATCTTCAGACCCTCTGAAGAGGCCGAGTCCATCGCCTTGAAGGCAATAGAACTAGGCGCCAAAGCAGTCTGGCTTCAAAAAGGCATTTATAGTGAAAAAGCTCAGTTAGCTGCAGACGAAAACGGCGTCGTTTACGTAGAGGACCTCTGCATGTTTGAAGAACATAGAAGAATATCTCTTTGAAAACGTATCGTGTTCGCAGCTATGGGTAGGCGATCGAAAAGAGCACAAATTACACTTTTTGCTGAAGCAGATTATCCTCGACTCCTTAGAAAGTTAGGCTGCTTTGCAGAAAGCCTTATCAGGTCAACCGCCGACGGTACGCCGTCCTCCGAAATCAGCAGACTGGCGAGAGCTGAAGTGATGCGGCGAATAACATCGCCGGAAGTCATGCTACCATAAAACACTAAACGCAAGGCGCCGAAAATCATCGGCGGTCGCAATGACCGCTTCGCGGGTAAGATTTTAAAAACCAGTCTGCTTCGCAGGCCAGTCACCTTTGGTGGCCAGTCTCGCTTTGGCGAGCCCAGTTCCGCTTCGAGGGCCACAATATCCGCTGAGCGCTGCAAAGAGCCGTCCTTCGTACATCGTCCCAGATCATGGACCCGTGCTTTTCAAGACCCATGATCCTGAAATGAATTCAGTGACAGCGTAAGGTAACTTCGAATGCGGAAAATCTCGTCATTCTGAACTTGGTTCAGAATCCTGCTCTCAGAACCACTGTGCGCTTAGCCACAACCCGCTGTTCGCTGCAAAGAGCCGTCCTTCGTACATCGTCCCAGATCATGGACCCGTCCTTCGAAAGAGCAGTTGCAAGTTTTCCTATTCCAAGTTGTAAGTGCAAGAACAAAACAATTGTCAAAGAACGGTTCTTCAACGCGTCCCAGTTCACGGTTCACCGTATGGGATTCCGTTTGAATTTGATTCAGCATCGTGCTTTTCGTTTTTGATCTTGGCCAAGCACGAAGAACAGATCCTCCCTTCGGAACCAAGAACATGCTCTTTCCGGAGAACGGAGAACCGTTCGACGATGGACCAGTTCCTTTGCTCTTTCCTACCACGTACCCGCTACCCCCAACCACGCTTCAAGAAACGGCCCAGATTCTGAGCAGGATCATCTCAGAATGACGTGACCAAGGGGAATA
>Ga0209605_1001014_pt1 | contig 33157 bp, 43 predicted proteins | sample AD_UKC035_MetaG_FD_184408 | JGI IMG/M metagenome (GOLD analysis project Ga0209605, IMG submission 184408) | Active sludge microbial communities of municipal wastewater-treating anaerobic digesters from USA - AD_UKC035_MetaG (SPAdes) (version 2) | ecosystem: Engineered > Bioreactor > Anaerobic >...
TACCACCTCCCCCCACCCGGTAGGAACCCTACCCCTAACCCTACCCTACCCTAACGCGAGCAAAAAAAAAGAGCGCCTTTTTTCGATTTTTTGGATTGAAAAAATCGAACTTTTTCAATTTTTCTGGAGGTTTTTCCTGGAGGTTTTTTTTATGAACAAAATAAAAAACCAACAACTCAAGAGAAATCAAATTAAGACTCAAAATAATACACGAGAATGGCAGATAGACCATGGTTCGCACGAAGATATCACATAATCAAAGGAGAAGGAGTTAGAGTCCAAGTAAATAGCGATGGTGATTTTTTGTTGAATGGTAACCCGGTGTTATCAACTTCTTCTGCGCCAACTTTTGATGTTCATGGAACATGGTCAATCGACAACGGAGCAACAATTAACTCGTTTTCTCCAGGAGTCAATGGTCCATCTGGTCCAGCTAGACTGAAAGTACAAGTAATACAAGATTTAGTGATTATTTTCGTATTACCATTTCAAATACCAAGCATCACAGGATCTGGAAACAATTTGATATTTACTCCAAACTCATGGACAGGGCCAAATATAAGCTCAGATAGTTTTGGATTTGCTCAAGTGACCATTAATGGTGTTGGAAATGGATTACCAATTAAATCAACAAATACTCCAATTATGACATTGGGGAGTGTTCCTCCTACTCCAATTATCACAAGTTTTTCATTAGATGCAAACGGAGCTTACGCAACATTTAAAGTGTAATTTTATTTAAATAAATCACTCCAATAATCCATACGAAAACATTCATAAAGAGAATATTGATTAAATATTTTCCAATATTAGGAAATAACGGAAGCATAAGAAAAAAAAATGTCACTCAAGTTGGTCCTCTTCTTTTGTTCCAACAAAAAATGTGAAAACGGAAAAAAAATACAACATTTTACAATGGAAGGAAAGGAAAAAGAAAATTATATAGATGTTGCGAAAATCGAACGGAGAAATTTTTGTACGAAATGTGGAACAAGAAATATTAAGAGAATAGAAGGGTGGAGAATTAGTGATTTAAAATAATACAGTTAAAAAATAAAATCTTTAATTTTAAACAAATTTGTAGCATCTGTAATTTTTACAAGTTCAACCAAGGTAGCATACTGATAACCAAAAATTTTTCCATCCCATTTATAAACACCACCGAAATTATTGGGTAAATTATACGAATCAATAACAAAGCCATCATAAATTGCTACTACATGATGAAAACTTTTGGAATGGAGTTTTGCTTCAAAAACAACCCAACCATATTTCACTGGTTGAATTTCATGAAAAGTAACATAAGGGACGTTATAATGTTCTAACATCATTGGTAGAATTTTAGGACTTAGACCAGTTTTATCATATAATTTTTGAATGGGTTGATTTTCAACAAGAGAAATTTGATTAATAAAATTTAAAAAGACACAAGTGTCCTTGAGTTTATCGGTTCTTGTTAAATTAATGAAAGTACATTTCACACACGTGACTTGAGAAAAATTTTGAGAACATAATTTCAAGGGTTTCATAGATGAAACTCCGTTAAGAAAAAAAACTTTTCATCCCAAGATATGACAACTCTTGTGGAAGAACTCCCAGAACAAAATTTATTAAAAAGAAAACCAGAAGATGAATTAGAAAGACCTGCAAAGAAACGTAGAGTCATTAGGACTCCAAAAGAAGGCACGTTCATCAAATTAACAGGATTTTCAAAAGAACTGGTGGACGATCTCATTTGTTCTGTGCAACTAATGAGGGAAAAAGACGCTGCTTTCAAAGAAGCAAATCTCAAAATTATACAAAACGATCTTATTCGACTGTTACCAGACGCTGAAGAAAAAAAAAAAGAACGCAAAAAGTATAGGGAAACTTACAGTAAAACTGAAAAGTTTTTGAAAAAGAAAGAAGAAAAGGCAAACGATCCAGAAGAAAAAAGAAAACGCAAAGAATACAATGAAGACCCTGCTGTGATAGCAAGAAAAAAAGAATGTTCTGAAGCAAGAAGATTAGCAATCAGAGATATTAAAGAAAAATATAAAGAAGAATATGAACAAAAAAAAAAGGAACTTGTTAAACCAACTGAACGAAAAAAAGTTGTAAGAAGCAAAAAAACAAAAAAAGACGAAAAATAAAAAAAAATTGTAACTTTTATGGCAGAAACAACAGGGCGACCCAAAAAAGACATGAGCAAAGCGCTAGCGGCAATGGCTGAGAAAAGAAGAAGGGAAAAAGAATTAAGAGAGTTAGAAGAGAAAGAAAAAGAAGAAAATTCAAAACAAAAACAACCAGAACAAGAAGTTCAGGAAAAAATGAACGAAGAAGAAGAAAGGGTAGATGAAAAAGAAGAAGAAAGAGTAGAAGAAAGGGTAGAAGAAAAAAAAGTTCATTTCGGAACAAAAGAAACGCGTTTTTTTAGTCCGGAAATCTCACATTTTTTAAATCGAAAGATTGTATTACCCCAGGTTCCAATGCAAACTAGAAAAGTGCAACCAATAACGATTGATCATTTTATACAAATGAACAATAAAAAAAGAAAGAGACAAGAAGAAGAGGAAGAGGAAGATGGAGATGAATCAAATCAAGAAGAGGAGGATTATTCTCCAGTAAAACATTTTCCAAGAAGGACAATTCAACCTCTAAGTATCCAAAAAAAAGGTGGAATGAACAATACACCGAAAACAATGAATAATTTACAAAAAAATATAAACAATGAAAAAAATACGCAACAAGTTGGAGGTTTTTCTCAATTTTTGCCAAAGATGCCTTCTATTGTTAATAATATTGGTAATTTCGTGCCTGATAGTGTTCGCGATAATGTGTATTCTTCTTTTACTAGGATGGGGGGTATTATGTTGTTCTATTTTATTGGTCAATTTTTTAAACTCTATTCTCAAGAAGCAGAAAAGAATAGGTTACGTGGAAACAATAACAATATCCCTATTGGTAACATTGAAAGCGTACCAGCTCCTAGTGTATCCAATAAAAGAGCTCAGTATACTAATCAAGAAAATTTTGACGAATTTTTAAAATAAAAACATTTAGTTAATTTTTACTCCAGGACCACCAGCTGCACCAACAGGATAATTTCCAGTGAGAGCCATAAAGTAAGTGGCATCAATTGTTTCTCCAAGACCAATAGCCATGTGACGGGCAAGAGAATTTCCAGGCCACATGCTCTCCGTTGAGGAAACAATTTCTTCGTTCAAGCGAGAGGAAAAGGCGTACCAAAGAACACTTGGGAGAGTATCTTTTAACATCATCGGTACTTTCATAGATGCATTCCAAAAAGCGCTAGTATCCATGGTAAGGGCTGTCATGAGGGAGAGGGAATGAATTCAAAAAAAAAAATTAAATTAAATTTATAATTACTACTCCATCTTGAGTTACTTTTACAATTCTACTTGATTTTACAGTGTGATAAACCACAGTTCCAGCAGGTACAGGAGCATCAAAACGTAAAGTTAATCGCAAGTCACCAGCGCTTTGATCAGCATTAAAAATTGGATTGACAGCAGGTTCCTTTCGAATAGAACGAAAATCGTGAATCATTGCAAAAGCAGTTGAATTAAATTCATCAATTCCTACTGGGGATTCATTAATTGAATCTGGGGAAGTGGGATCTAAAGAAGTAAATGAATCAGCAACCCAAGCATTAACGTATCCTAAATAAAAAAAATAAGCTTGAAAACCATCATTACGACAGTCTACTGGTTGTTCGGGGAATAATCGAGAATAGACTTTTAATTGAAAATCTCCAAGATTGTTTTTCAAAAAAGTCATTTGCTTATCGGGAACATTGGTGGTAGCAATAGTGTTAATGTTACCAAAAACACTAAAAACGGATTGAATTGCAGCAGTTTTTACGGGAATTAAATAATCACCTTGTTGAGTTAAATTTGAGTTTTGATATAAATCATAATAATCCATCATAATTTCATATCTTCCTGCTTTAACGAGACGAGCAAATCCTTCTTCCCAATTGCTACTGTAATCATTACTATCAATGTTTAATCCTGGGAATTTAGAAACCATTCTAAAAGAATGATATTCTACATTGGTAATGGTGTAATTTGGATTGGAACAATTGGTTTCAATACATTGATTAGCGGGTAAAAGATACATATCAATGGAGTGAACAGTAGAAAGATATTTTGCAGGAAAAGGACCAGCGGATAACCATCCAAGACTTAGAGGGAGAATCAAACGTTTTGTAGTAACTCCCCAAGCATTTCTTGTTGCTTTTGTTTCAACTCCAACTATTGGACCAAGAATAGTTTCTAATTCTTTTGTTTGTTCAAAAGCCCATCGTTGACTCATAATATTCCAATAAGGGTAAATTTCTTCGATAGGAACGAGGTTGGATAAATGTCTAGCTCGTTCAAAAAATGACCAAGTTCCATTACTCATTCTTTGATAAGGAGGATTTGCATCTGTTGAAATTCCATTGGTAGTAATTGTAAGATCAAAAGCAATCCAAGCAGTTTGAGTGTCCCAGATATCTGTATTGGGGATATCAATACGAAAGTGATTGTTTCCTGTTGGAGAATAAGTGGAATTATCAACAGGATTCCAGTAATAAGGTTCACGATAAATCGTAGATCCTCTCTTTGGAGTACGGATTCCATTTTCCGCATTGCTTGCGAGAGGAAGAGACTGAATAAGCGCCATCGTAGCTGAACTCATCCTGGCGAAGAAATATGAATAAAAAAAAACATTTTTTTATTTGATCGATTTGGATATAATTTTCGATTCTAAAAAATCTTTAAAAATTGTTCCACCTAAAAATAATCCTCCAAGAATAAGTGCAATTTCACCAACTGGGAAAGCAATTTCTTTTGCTACTTCTTTTACAAAATTCCAAATTTCTTTTAATATTTTTTGAACATTTTCCCAAATTGTGAGAGCGGCATCATCTAAATAATCTCGATAATCATCACCAAAAGTAAAATCAGCTGCAAAAGTAACAATAGGGATTGCAATTTGAGAAATATTATACAACGTATGAGAACGTTCTATATCTAATATTTGGTAAGAAGGGAATGTATTTATAACATGTTCTCCTTTTGGAGAGAGTAAACTTTGACCAGGGAGAGCATAACCTTCTTTAGAACGAGCGTTTACATTTAACCAAGCCCAAGTAATATAATCCTTGAATTGATTAACAAAAACTTCTTCCCAATGATTATCTTTTCTAGAAAAAGTAATCAAATTAATTGGAGGAACTTTAAGTCGAGGTGGAGGATAATCTTGACATATAAAATAAACAAATTGATAATATATAGAACCTTGTTCTAAACTAGAAACTTCATTAGATTTTAATAAATATTCTGGAGGCCAAACCGGTTGAGATTTTTTTGAATAACTCCAAGTCGCAGTATTTCTCCAAGCAATTCGATAAGCATTTAACCAAAGAACCAATGGATCCAATTGAGGATCAAGAATAACAGTTCTACCATTTTCTACAAAATCATTACTACCAATAATATTACCAAAGTGATCTTCAATTGTTTCTTGCCCAGCTTGTTCTATTGTTTCTTTTTTCTCTCTAGATATAGCTAAAAGAATTTGTTTTTTATATCCTTCAAACATGTTGTTTGGGAAATTATTGGAAAGAGATATGGGTGTATAAATTTCATCAAAGTATGGATGAAAACGTTTATCAGATAATTCCCAATTTAAAGTGAATAAAAGATAAATAAACCAATTTACCGTAGTTACCCAATTTACATAGGGATTTGAATTTATTCCATAAATATCAATTTTAGAAATTAAAAATATTCGAGCATCAAGAGGTAATCTTTCATGATCATTTAAGAATCCTAAAAGAGTTTTCATTAATATTAAAAAATCAGGGTGAGCAAACATTTGGAGGACATGGTGTTCTTTCAGTCCAACAAAACCTCCTTGTAATTCATAAAATTGAATAAAATGAAATAAAATTTTAAAACCGTCAAAATAAGTTAAAAGAGCTTTCAAATTATTAACAAGATTTCCATCAGAATCAGCATTATCTCGAATAAGACTATGTTTATCATGTATTTCTTTCCATAAAGAAATGATTTTTTTTTTATCACCTGAAACCAAAGGAGAAAGGAAATTAACAAAACTATTCTTTTCAGTAAAAAAAGGTTCATAATTTACCATATCCATTGGTAAACCCTTCCATAAACCATAATGAACAAATTGTAAGTTTCTACCAATGAGTATTAAAATAGACATGTAAACCATGAGAATCCATTTTCCAGGATAATAAATTAGAGGTGTTTTAAAAAATGGAGATTTATCGTTATATACCAATTCATCATGCCAATTTGTTTTTACTCCAAAATAATTGAGAGTTTGAGGACACCCGTCAACTAACCATGGTATTAATAAATTTGAATTTTTATCCCAAAATTGTGCAGCAGGTGTGCCAATTTCTTCTAACCAATCGGATCCAGGTTTTCGATCTCTTAATGCCCATGGAAAAGTAGAAGCTTTTCTCCATTTTATAGATAAAGTGTAAATTTCTGGAAAAAGATCCAGTATGGATTGAGTGGGGCGAGAAAAATTGAGTAAATTAATTGGTGGCATTTTTTTCCAATGAAGATCTTTTTCAGTTTCAATGCTCCAAAAAGATAGACCAGGAAAACCATATAACATTTCTAAACGATTACTTCCTCGGTGATTCCATGCTCCAGGCCACCAGGAAGGATAAGGTCTTTCATTAAGAGAATGGCTATCTCCAAATGGCTCATGAGAGGAGTCCTCTTGTGTCAATACTTTGTAAACCATTTCAAGAAAAAAAAAAATAAATTTATTTACTATAAAAAAACTCAACCGTTACAGAAACGCGATTTGTAGGATCAATATTGATATTATTTAGTAAGTCTGTTTCCAAATAAAAATCAATTTTGTTGAAATTTGCTTTTTGAATTGCAATTATTTGTTGCTCTCCATTTAATCCAGAATAGTTTGGAACACCACTAGCAATAGGAGCAACATTATAAGAAGCAACAATTGCTCTCGACATTCCAGTAATTTGGTTAGCATTGGCAGGATCACGACGAAAAACACCAGATTTTTTTCCAATTCCTGTATAAATATCTCCACAACAAAGATATAACATTGTGGTAGAAGCGGGATTTACAATGGGAGTATTTAACCAAGTCAAGTGTTTTATACGAATAGCATAAACATCATTAATCCAATCATTGAAAAAAACTGTTGTACCGTTTGTTTCAACAGGAAATGTCCATTGACAAGTCAATGGTTTGGAGGTGTTTACTGGAGATGTAAAGGGAGGCAGTGACCAAAAACCAACGAGTGGGTTGTCCATGTTTTTTTAATGAGTAGAAATGAAAAAAAAAACATGTTTATTGATAATTCAAATAAGATTTCCAACAAGCCATGCAAAGTTGACATTGGAGACGTTCATATTCATTTTCAATCTCAGCTATTTTTTCTCTTAGATTATTAAAATGGTAAAGGTCGCCTTTTTCAGCTGGAGCGTTTTTATCCCATTGATTATTACAACATTGATGGATAAAATTCAATTCTTGTGTTATCTCTAAATAGTGTTCTCCAAGGATATCCATATTTCTTTGTAAATATATTGAATTGGAAGGGATACCACAATCGCAGTCACTTGGGGAGAATCGTAATCTCTTTGATTTAGGTAAAGAATCTTCGGGAGCTTTTCTCTTCATTCTTTCGGAGTTGAGTTTTGACACTTGGGTGAAAATGTCTCGGAAAACTCACTTTTTTTGACTAATTCAAATTTCATCCTTGTCCTAAAATGACATTTTATTGAAAAATTTGACAATTTGGACAAAAGTTAGAGATAAGTTCCTCCTTTTCTTCCTTCATTTTCTCCATTGTGTTGGTTAGATCACAAAAACGAAATGCATCTCCTGTTTCAGCAGATAATAGTTGATCCCATCTAACTTGAACACATTTTTGTATAAAAGCCAACTCTTTACCAACATCAACATATTTTTCTGTAAGAACTTTCATTCTCGCAAGCAATTCATCTCTTTCTCCAGGGAGAAAATAACAAGTGCACTCATCTAAATCAAATCGACGTCTTTTCGGAACAGGTAAAGAATCATCAGCAGCTCTCTTCATTTTTTCGGAGTTTTGAGTTTTGACACTTGGGTGAAAATCTCTCGGAAAAACGACTTTTTTTGACTTGTTCAAATTTCATCCTTGTCCATAAAAGATGACATGTTTATTTTTGGTTGAGAATAAAACAAATACAATTGTCGCAAAGAAACTCTTCGTAACAATCAATCACTCCCTGCGCTTTTTCTGTTTGAGCTTTGCATTTTTCGACCAATAGCATATCACCTGGAGTGAATTTAAATCCACGTTTTCCGCGAATAAGAACACAAACTCGAGCATGCTCTTCTTGAGCAATTCGATACGCTTCATAAACACTTTGGATTTGTCGAATAGCTCCATCATAATGGAGAGCGTCAATGAAATCAACACAGCTTTCACCATCGAGATAACGACATCTGTTGCTGCAATGAATATGAGTGGTTGATGATGGTTTTGTCAAGGTGGATGACATTTATTGTATCAATGAGCTTCGGTTCTCGGAGATTGATTTTTTCCATGCCTCGCCGAAAGTAACTCGGAGTTTTTTATTGTTCCATATGCGTTCCGTTACTTGTGAGAACCGAAACTTTTTGTTTCTAAATCAACCATCATCAAACAATGTGCACAAAGTTGGTGTCTAAAGCAATCCCATTTTTCTTGAGCTTCTTCCATTACATACGCAAGATCTTGAAAATCATATATAAATTGATTCCTATCTCTTGGATTTGTTTCTTTCCTCATTTGAATTCCATTACAAACATCATTTGCCAACGCTAGGCGAAAAGAATTTTCATAGGAAACCTTTGCTCTGTATAAATCCACGGAGAGAGACAAGAGATACTGTTCGGAACCATACGGTTTAGAACAACGACAATTGTGGCGAGGTCTTTTGTTGACTCGTTCGTTTTGACATTCAGTTTGACGTTTCGCCATCGTTTTTCGGAGTTTTTTTTTGTCGTTCAAAACACAAAAAAAAAAACGAATGGATGAACCTAGCAAAGAAAAGGAAAAAGAAGAATCAATTACTTGGGTGAGAAGAGATATCACCCAAGAATTTGTAGGTTGGAAGGATTTTTTGGGAAAAATTATCAAGGAAAGACAAAACACAAAAATTGGAAAAATCAACGTAGATGATTATGATACAGTTCAACAATGTATTTATGCTGATAAGAACTTCCCTAATCTACCTCCTTTTGTTTTTATTAATGGGATAAAAACAAAATGGACAATTGAAAAAGCAGAATCAACCATTTGGTTTCAGGGGGTTATTTCACTAGTAGAAAAATTTGATAAAGAAATGAGTGAACTCTCTCAACAAGAGTTTGAAGAATGGAGATTGAAAAGAAAAGAAAAATTAAAAAAAATACTTGAATCCAATGATTTAGGATTTAAACCTCCAATTCGAATCAATAGTGAAGAATATATAAATTTAATGGTTCTTTGGTTATTTATTTGTGGGAGAAAAAGAGGGGATACAAGAATGAATAAAGGAATTCTTGAAATTGAAAAAACGATGAAAAATGCTGGTTTTAAAAAATTACCAAATTTATCAAAAATGAAAGAATCTTACGCTCTTCAACCATTATATAAGGATAAACCTATTACTGCTCTCATTTTTACCAATCCAACTTGTTTTCAATGGCCAGAAGGTTTTGTTTTAGGTAAATTTAAAGAATTAGTTTTTAAAGGATCAATGGATCACGATTTAACACTTGTTGTACAAGTTCATTAAATTTTTTTTATTATCCTACATCCATCGTATTCGTTGATTCTTCACAATCCATTTTTTGTAATTGAGAATAAATGTTTGAAATGAAGGCTTGATCTCTCTTTTCCATTCTGGAATTTCCACCAAGACCAAAACTGTGAACTGGACTTCTTCCGAAACCTTGAGTTGGGTTCGCACCGTAACCCATTACTTCATTAGGAGGATTAGGTATGATTGGAGGAGGAGTGACTTGGATTTTGGGAATGATAAACTTTCTCGATTCTAAATCAAAATCAAGAGTGTATGTTGGGACACATCCACCAACGTGAACAGCTTCATGGAGAGGGATGTTGTCTTGAGACATTTTCAACCATAGAAAAAAAAAGGAAATTTCTACATATTTATTATTTTGAAAAAAAATATTCAATTAAAAGGAGTAACAAAACACCGTTACAAGAAAAAAAACTCACCATGTCAAAACCACTTCTCTCCAAATCTGCTCCTCCTCAAAAACAAAACACTCCAACAATTACATATCCACATCAACCAACTGACAGACAGATGAAAGAGTTGATCTCCAAAGGATTGCCGGCAACAGCAGATAGGGATCATGTTTGGCTCAACATGGCTGGACCTACCTCCAAAAACCCTGGGAAGCTTTATTGGACTTGGGGAGATGATTTCCTATTCTTTGATGATCGAAAATGGTCGATTGAAAAAGCTGTAAAGTTGGGGAAGATTACTGGAGCAATCAAACCAAAGAAAGAAACATTTCAACAAGAAGAATCGGAAGAAAGAGTTCATCGCTCAAACTATCAAATTCCATCCACACGAAAACACACTCAAGAAGAAGAGAATTATCCAACACCCAAACAACAAAAAAGAAAACGAGAAGAATCTCAAGAGGATGGACAATCTCAACCACCAATGAAAAAGAAAAAGGAAGAAGCAGAAGAAGAGATTGGGGAAATGGAAAGTCAAAACTTTTAATTAAAACTTTTTTTTTTATTTTTCAACAGAGTGATCACTTTGAATTTTAATTGTGTCACTTACTTCGAAACATTTTCCTTGACAACAACTTGATTTACATTCATTCCATTCGATACTTTTCCAAGCACTTAAAACACAATTTAAACTTGCAGCAGCTAGAGTGATGTAGACACCAATAAGGGTCGCTTCTGTCATTTTTTTTTGGAATTGAGAAATTATTTTTCCAAAAAAAAAATGACAAGTGACCTGAAGATATCCAAAGTTGAAAGAGAAGATTTCCGTCATTATATGTCATCATTGGATAATAACTGGAGTAACTCAAATTCAAAAATTGATTATGGCATAGTGGTCGCTGAAATTGAAGACATTATGGAAAATCATTATTCTCATCCAGCTTTGATGGCTCTTGATCCATGGACAAATCTACCAATGGATTACGTGGATTACTTTTTTAATGTCAATGCACTTCAAAAGAATCTTGTACATATAATGAATAAAAAATATTAATTATGGAAGCCGATGAAGTAGACGTGGAATCCGTGATTGCTTCTGCTGCAGATCAAGTAGAGAACGATTATGTAGAAGGACAACCCCCTCGAAAAAAACAAAAAACAGAAGGATTTTTTGGATACATCTCCAATCTATTTTCCATGGATCAAAAAGAATATGATGATCAACAAATCATGATGGAAAGAAATGAATTAAAATTAATTCTTAAAAAGTACCCAAAACTTGATGTTTCTGAAGAAGTAGAAACTGCAGAATATGTACGTAACATGACCGATGAACAGGTTCATGATATGTACCAAGCATCGAAGCTAAAATTGGGAGAAGAAATTATATTACCCAAAATTATACCAGAAAATAATGGAGAAAATGCAATTAGTCTTTTGGGTCAAATTTTATCTATTCATCTTGGTTTACCTGATTTACAAGATGAAATGATTCATGATACTCGCTTAATTACGGCAGCAAATCAATTAATACCTAGTTTACAACCGAAATTATCTTTACCAATGGAAATATTTGGTCGGATAAGTTATCATATAATGTCTCAACGTAAAAAAATAAAAACAACTTAAACTTTTAATGTATCACAGTAGTACTTTTTATGCAGAGGGAAACCTTCGTCATCCATCTCGTATCCTTGTCACTGGAAGATCAGGAAGTGGAAAAACAACAACTGTAGTAGACTTGATTAATCGAGTCTATCGAGTATTACTTGGAGAAAATGGGAGATTAATTGTTGTTAGTTCAACATGGTATGAACAACCACTATTCAATAGTATACGAGATATGGTGAAATCCGAAAAAGATGTTTATATTTACCCAAAGAAAAAAATGTTTGTTGAAATTTTAAACAAACTAAAATTGGAAACAAACCTTTTTAGGGAAAAAGGATTACCACCACTTAATTCACTCATTTTGGTGGATGATTTTAGTGGAACAAACGAAATTCACTCTCCTCATAGTGGTATATCCAATTTATCTGTAATGAGCAATCATCAAAATTTATCCATGATTGTAATTTCTCAACAACCTGCGCAAACTTGTAATGCATTTCGACAAAATGTAAATGCATTAATTGCTTATCCACCTACTAGTATGGCTGGATTTACAATGCTTTTTTCTGAATTTAATTCCAATCTAATGAGCAAAGCAAATTTTACAAAAATGTGTAAAAAAGCATGGACTGGAAACAAGGAAGATAAATCAGAATATGGTCAACATTTTTTATTTGTATATCTCCCATCAAGAGCTCCAACGAGATATTTTGTAGATTATACGGAAGAAATTACTCCTATTACGTATCAAAAACGAGCTCCTTTAGCAAATGGAAGAGATTTTACAAAAAAAAGACAAACCATTAAAAAAATGTTAGAAATGGACGAAGATGAATAAATTTTTTATTTTTCCCAGTTACATTCTGGTCTTACAAAGCAGTTTGGATTATATTTTACCAATGATTCGATTGCATCAACATTAGGATCTAAATCATATTTAAACTTAATAATTCCAGCTTTTTTAATTATTTCCCTACAGTTATTTTGATGGATGATATTTTTTTCACTTTTTTTTTCACATAAATTATGAGCAAAATCTTGGCGAGAAAAATATTGTAACACCCAATAGGAAATGGAACCAATCATAATCTTCCCATGAGGAAAACAAAATGATTCTGGTTGACGGATCATAAGAGAAAAGATGCTATCCATAGAAAATATTTTCGGTGGGGGTGATTTTTCAAAGATTTGGCGCAAATCTCCCCAATTCGGAGCGAAGCGCTCCCTTTCAAATTTTGTAAAACCCAACACTTTTCTTAAACAAATCCATTGAAGTGATCCAACTTCAATGCATCCACGATCTGGTGATAGAGAATCACCCAAATCAGCGAGGGAGTTTACGATGGGGAATGAAAGGGTTTTTTGGGTAGTGTGCATGTCAAAAGTGGATGCGGATGAAAACCGAAAAGATCAAAAAAAACTCCCAAGGAGTTTCCGAATATTTTTTCGGCGAGGCATGGAGTTTCCGAATATTTTTTCGGCGAGGCATGGAACAATATATATCCGCGAACCGAAACATGCCACCAAAACGCCGGTGTACACAAACTTTTACAAGAACTGTCAAAGCAAAAACGATTCCTCCACCAACAATACCAGTGAAAGGAAACAATCACAAAGGATCGACGATACGTCTTCCCCTCTTAACAGAGAAAAAACAACAAAAACAACAGAAGCTTCAAGTTAACGTCGAACCATGGTACATGAAGGGAGAGAAGAGATCAACTCTCTATAGTGGTGAACGAACTTATGCTGAAATGATCTTTGGGAATCATTGTCGTGCTGGTTGCGCTAAAAGACACTTTGATGGAGATCAAGAAAAGATGGAAAAAGAGTATGCCGAACATTATGGAATGGAAAAACTCTTGGATTCATTTCTTAACGATGACGAGGAAATGAGCAAGTCTCAAAACGATTCCAATGAAGCGATTCAATGGAAAGTTTCCAATTCTGATTTTGTTGATAATCTTTCACAATTAATGTGTTGGCAGTGTAAAACAAATGCAATTTTACATTCCATCAATAAATAATTCATATTGTTCTTTTTCATTTTTAGATGAATTCGATCCTTTACAAAATCGATTTCATTTTTTTTTTTGCCAATTCGATTTTGGAATCGATTTTGAATCGATTTTGAATCAATTTCTAATTTGATTTAAAGTAGTTTTTAAAAAAAAAGTTTATTCTATAAAACGAAATAAAAAATCCTTTGTTTCTTTTCTAAGAGTTTCAAAAAAATAATGATCCCATGATCCAAAAGTTAAATATACCATACTTCGTTTCTCAGTAATTTTTTTATAATTCCCACACAAAGATTGATAACATGGGCAATTATGAACAAAAAAAAGTCGAGATAATAAAAGAAGTCGAATTTCTTTTGGTAAATGAATAAATATATGAAAATAAAGGGTAAAATGAAAATAAAGAGGAGATAAAATAACGCTTACGTTTTCAATATTTAAAGGACATTTCGCAGTTATTTCTATTAATGTCCATTTTTTATAACCAAAATTCATATATTCATCGTGGGTGTGGGAATATATATCAATTGGACGAGAGTAGAGATCAATGTGACATATTTCTAATGTTAGATTATCTGTAATTTTTTTATTTATAATTTGTAAATTGTGGGCTGTTTTATTATCCTTATTGTTATAAATTCGATTTAGAAATTCTTTAAAATGACTCATCGAATGTGTATAATCAAAATGACGAAAAGTAATTTCATAGGGTGATAAAGAACGTTTTTCATTTGGGAATAATAATTCTTTATATTCTCCTCGATTTGGACTAAAATAAAAATTGGAAATAGTTTCAGGAGTTAGATAGGTTACTTTGCTTTTTGGAAAGTAAACATCTCTCCATTTCAACTTTTCTTCGATTTTTTCATCAATCTCCATTTTTTTGAGACGCATGTATTACAGGTGAGGAGTTTTACAAAAAAAAATATGGATCGAATGACAACATGGAATCTCCTAAAAGATAGCGTAGAAGAATGGCCAAATGAAGAAAAAGGATCTGTTCAACTACTGTTGAAGCTCATGTTTTATTTGGAACAAATCTTACCAGAAAGAATCACTAAAAAAGAAAACTTTATTTGTCTAGAATGGTGTGAAGAGGAACTAATATTGAAATTCAACAAAAACGAAGCATTATGGTCATCGGAACATTTAAAAGCTCGATTGGAAAGATGTCCTTATGATGATGATACATCTCTTTGGATATCAAAGATAATTACTGGGAATAAACCAATTGTGGAAGCAGCTGGTTGGTTAGTTACAATAACAAAAATGGATAAAAATAAAACAAAATAATTTATTTTTAAAAAAAATTTTTATAAAATTTCATCAAATTACTTTCCTCATTCATAGAATGAAAAAAATGAAAATCCCAACCTGAATCTCCATAAGATCCTTCCCATAGTGGTTTATAGATATTATACATGATAGACATGTAACATGGTGCTATATGAACATAAAAAAGACGATTTAATAAAATTTTAAATAAATCCTTATTTAGCATCATTTTTTCCAAAAATTGAAAATAGAGACCATAATGAAAATGTAATGGTACAAAAACATAACTAATTTCTTCACCGTAAACCAACTTTACCATAGTCCATTCATCATATCCATAACTAACTTTAATTTTTTTTAATTCATCATTCAAATAATAACTCATCGTTGAAATTTTATAAGCAGCCATTGGTAAAACAATATGATAAATAGATATAGGTTCATCAACTGTATTAATTTCTCTATCTTCACTTGTTCTTTTACCAAAAATCATTTTTCGGTTCTTCGCTTTAAAAAGCCTATTACCAAAATTATACAAATGAGGAGAAGCTGATTGTCCTAAATATGGTGAGCAAAATTCTCCACTCCTATCATTTTGAAATTTTTGAAAATACTCTCCCCGTTTTACGTGATCAAAATGTTGCATAGAATAGGTTGGCAAATAGGATCTATGATAGTTTGGGAAGTAGGAGACTGGATAGTGGTTTTTTCTTCGTTTCACTACTGTGTTGTTTGTGTCATCAGTTAGTTTTCTCTTCATGTCAAAAACCAGATGAAGTTACTCGCGGTATATTTTTTTTAAGAAAACTCCGTTCAAACATTTTTTTTTATAAATCAAAAAAACCGCGAGAATGTCAAATCTTGACATTTCCAAGGAAAAACGAAGCAGTTTTAATTAAAAAAAACTTTTATAAAATCTCATTAAATAACTGTCTTTAACGATATAATCAAAAAAATGAAAATCCCAACCAAATTCATTTCTTCTTTCAGTGAAATCACTATTATACATGAGAGACATGTAACATGGTGCAATATGAACATAAAAAAGACGATTTAATAAAATTCTAAATAAATCCTTATTTGGCATCATTTTTTCCAAAAGTTGAAAATAGAGACCATAATGAAAATGTAATGGTACAAAAATAAACATAAATTCAGCTTCATCAATACTATGTTTTTTATCATATAATCTCACCATAGTCCATTCATGATAACCAAAATTAATTCCCTTTTTTTGAACTTTGTCTTTAAAATTAAAAGAGATTTTACAAGTACCCTCTGGTAAAGTAACATGATGAATAGATAAAGGTTCAAAATATTGTGATGTAGGATCTTCATACAATGAAAATAATCTTTTCCCATAAATTAATTTCCAATTTTTAATGTCTGAGAGTGTCTGTCCAAAAATACATAAATCCTCAGAAAATGTTTTACTTAAATAAGGTGAATCAAATTCTCCATACTTATCATCGTGAAATTTTTGAAAGTATTCACCTCGATTAATGTAGGAGAAATGATGGTTGGAGTAAAACCCTTTACAATTCGGGAAATAAGTGATTGGATAGTTCTTCTTTCGTCTTTTGGTCTTTTCCTTTAGTTGATTGTTTGGTTTTCTCTTTAGCATGTCAAAAACCAGATAAAGTTACTCGCGGTATATTTTTTTTAAGAAAACTCCGCTCAAACATTTTTTTTTATAGATACAAAAAACCGCGAGAATGTTAAATGTTGCAAAAGAGAAACGAGAGAAAACTAAACCGATTCGAAGAAAATACTAAAGAAAAAATATACCACCGTGTTCAGCAGTCGATCTACCTATCAAAAATATGTTATTTACATGTTGTTTCGATTAAACTAAACACGGTGACACTTAGAAAATCATTTTTTTATAAAAACATTCTATACAACTTTTTCTAACACATTCTTTCCATTTTAAATCATAAAAGATATACAATTCTTTTAATAATTCCAAGTGTTTTACCAATTCTTTTGAATCCATCTTTTCTCCAGAAATATTTCCAGAAATAGTAGCTTCATAAATTTGTCGACTAATAATTGTTCGTTCTGAAAGATATTCCGCTTGTTGTTGTTTTAAGCGTTCACAATGAAAAGAGCATGTTTTTTCATTATCCAATCTACTTGTATCTTGATAATTCAAACATGGCTTCTTGTAAAATGGTTCAGACTCATTTTCACCATGTAGTTTCCTCTTCATTTTTTTTACAAAAAAAATTGTCTTTTTTTTTAGCTCATTAAAAAAACATTTTTTTGGTTCATGTCTACCAATGGCAAGCAACCAGTAAAAAAACGTTTTGGTCTTCCCGGAGCATTTCTTAGTGATGCAAGGGGAAACCAAAAGTTATCCATGAAAGGATCATGGGATTTATGGAAAACTCTAAGTTCACAAGTACAAGAAGATTGGATTTCGAAATCTGGACCTCCCAAAAAAGGTGGGAATAGGAAATTTGATGGTACTTTTCAACGTTGCTTACTTGGTCCTGTCACTTTAAAAAGACAATGTCCCGATAAAACCATGAAACAAGTCATGAAGGATTATAATGCAGAAAAAAAGAAAGCAAAAGGTTGCCCTGATCCAGTTGCTTTTTTAAAAAAACAAAAATGTAATCCCTCTCCCAAAATTGAATCTGCATTTTTAAAACGAACAAAAAAAATTACAAGATACAACAAGAAGAATGGAATTAAAAAGGCAAAAACATCAACAAAAAAAACGAGGGAAACACCTTCTAAAAAAACCTCTCCAAAAGAATTAAAACCACAATCACCAACTGTTAAACTCACAAAACCTCTTTTTAAACCCTCTAATAATCCTACAACCACCAAACCTATTACAACTAATATTACTCCTAAAACATTAAAAAAACCAAGAAAAACATACCCAAATGATGATGATGATGATAAAATGCCTGATGCAAAAGATCCAGATTATGAAGAAAAAATGACAAAATGGCTCAGTAATGATGAACCAACCATCGAGGAAAAAATGGACGAAGAAATTGTGAATCCAAAACCATCAAACTATGTACCACCAAAATTACCAAATATTCCTATTGAAATAACAAACAAGAAAACTTTTTTACATTACATACCTTATCTCCAGGAACTACATGACAGTACGGAACAAATCGCTTTTTGCGCAGGAAGTTGGTTGAATTCTAGTGATATAAATAATGCTGCATATAGTTTAAATAATTGGCATGCAGCTCTATCAAAAATGAATAATGGACCTGATCATCGTCCTAATAGTCATTTTATAATGTCAACAGATTTTTCTAGTTTTTTAAAATCAATAGACTTAAAAAATCAACAAAAAATGGAACAAGCATATAAAATTTTCGATCAACGTATGAATCAACTTATGACTTTTTTTCCAGATTTTAAAAAAATGAATTTAATAGTACCAATTAATTTTAACAATACTCATTGGAGTTTAATTGTTTTACCATCTTTGGATTGTTTATGGGGAAATGTTCGAGATGAAAAAGGTCAATTAATAGGGGTAATTGATGACGAAGATGAAAATAGATACTCAATGATATGTCATGTGTTTGATAGTTATTATATTAGCGCTACTCATAATAAAAAACGTGAATGGCGAGAGAATAATGATAAATTTATCGCTGCTTTTAGGAATTTTTTTATCAAAAAATTAGGAACCCCCAGTTATGTTGGAAAAAAAAACCTCGGTTGGTATATTGATGAATATGATGTCGGATATACTCAACCCAATGAATGGGAATGTGGACATTTTATTATTTGGATGATGCATAGAATCGTTTTTGATTCCGAAATGAATTTTGCTTATTCAAATTTTCCTTGGTTTGAAATAGCTGGCATTGAAGAGTGGTTGAATATTCCTCGTTGGATTCAAGATTATACACATGATATGGTATTTATTGTTCAAAAAACGAATAAACTACTACTAGACACATTTGAGGAAAGTTTATTAATCTATGATGTTGATTGTATGAATTATAAAAGAGAAATAAAATAAATTATTTTATTTTTTTTAGCTCAATAAATCTTTTTTTTTAAAAAAAAAAATCTTTTTATTTCTCGAAAAAAAAGGAAAACATGCCTCCCAAAAAGCTGACTAAATCAGAGCAATCGGTTCTTCGCAAAATTAATGCTGGTGTTCGAAAAGGCTTTATGGAATCTCTCGGAAAAGGAGGTATTACCAAGAAAAAAACATCAAAAAAGACCTCCAAGAAAAAAGCTACTCGAAAACGAGGACCACTTGGGCCAACCATTTTGAAGCGTCTATGTAGTGATGGAAAAACCCCTGAAGGATTGAAAAACATTCTCAAGGAATATCGAACTGCAAGATCTCATGGAAGAGTAGCATATACAAAGTTTCTTGCAAAACATAAATGTGATCCTATGCCCCCTATGGGAAAACGATACATTACCAAAAAAAAATAAATTTTTTTTATTGTAATTTTTCATGACCAATTGGGTACGAAGTAGGATATAATTCATCTTTATCCAAAATGGAATATTCTCGATGTTTTAATCCTGTTGTTTTATCCACTTGATTCCACCAATCATTCTTATTGTATATTCTAATTTTTGAATCTGGAGTAATACAAATATTTTTTAAATCTCCTGGTTTAATTTTTCGATTCATTGTTCCAAATAAACAAACGATAGTGTATTCGTTGGTTAATACTTTTTCTATAAAAAGAGCTGGTATTCTTTTGCAAACATCTATTAATTCATTTGTTTCCGTATTATAAATAACATAACTTCTTCGTTTAATGTCAACATTTTCATGAAATACTGTTCTTGTAGTATGATTTTGAGAACGTTGATTTAAAAAATGTTGTTCCTCCAATACAGAATTAAATAATTCAACTTGAGATTTATATCGTTTGTATTTATCCATTAAATCTTTAGGTATTTCTTGTATATCATCCCTATCAATTAAAATTTCCATGGATTCTTTCATTTCCATGTACTTTTCAAAACTACTTTGTTTTAACACGGAATGTTTTTCTAAAGCATTACAAGAATCCTTAGGGTGAGGAATTCCTTTTGATTTAATTATACACATAATTTTTCCACTATATACAAGTTTTTTAGTTTTATCATCCCAAACATACCCAAGAACATAAATAATACAATATGTTTTTGGAGCCAATACAAAAACCGCAATCACTTTTGAATTTGGTAATTCGTTTTTAAATTGACCCAAAATTTTATCTCCTTTATATTTTTCAGGAAGTCTATTCCAAGCAGAAATTGGAATAATTATAGAATCAGTGTCTCCATAAATTGGAGACTCATGATAATTCGTATTGTGTATGTTCATTCTTCGTAACATCTTGGACATATAAATTCTAGAATGTGCTAGAATAAATGCAGATAATTCAATTGGATATGGAGAATGAGAAAAATTTTTTCTCTCATATCCATAAAAAGCTAAAAAATTTCCATTTTTATCATTAATTTCAGAAATTTTATATAAATCCTTTTCAATAAGAGTATTTTCTCCAAAAATTTTTAATTGTTCTGTAATATTTTTTTGACCATATTTACCAGTTGTAGCATTTAAAGATTTTTTGGTGGTATTATATCTTGGATCATCTTTTTTACAAGCGCATTTTACTGCATATGTTGGTTTTACGAAATCGTTAAAAATTTCTCTACAATCTTCCCATTCAATGTATTCCCATATACGAATTATTTGATAACCTAATTTTTTTGCTTCCCATAACTCAGGGCCAGTGTACCATTCTTGGTTTTTGTCCAATAAATTTTGTTGAACTCCTCCTGTTTTTGGATTTTTCGTTATTAAAAAAGCAATGGATAAATTTTTTGGACAAATTAAATCCACTAAAAATGCTCTTTTCATCCATAATTTTTTAATTTCTTTATTTCTCCCATTATATTCATTAATTAATTTTTTTTCTTGTACTGTTCCAGCTTCAATAGAATAAAAAACGTGTTTTCCTACTGGATATTTACGATCTACCTGAACAGATGGATATAATGAATTTGCATCCACATAGATTACAACATCATTTATGGAATCATATAATTGTTGGGATATATAATCTCCATCAATTTTTTCTTTTGAAATTTGATGTAAATAATCAATAGGTTCTAAATCCTTTTTTTTTAATTCATTAATTTCTTCTTCATTTAAATCACGTTTAAAAGGAATTGCAGAAGAAATAACAGAATCGAAAGATTTACTTTTCCACATTTTTCTTCCACAAATGACTCTTCCTCCTTTGTATAATTTCCTCATTACTTCTTCGTTTCTTCCACTTTTTGTTTTATAAATTTTAATATTTTCTGGTAATGTTGTTGTCCATGCGGCATAACTAATATGACCAATGGTCATAAATTTTGCCACATCTAACTTGTATAATCCAAACATTGCGTTTGCAAATCTCATATATACACTTCGAAGTGAATAAATATCCATTTTTAAATATTCTTCTACTTCTTCTTTAAATTCATAAACATTTTCCCAACTTTTCATTTTTAAATGATCAAAATCTGTTTTTGATTCATCTTTTTTTAATCCAAATGATTTACAATTTTCAGCAAGACTTCCATCTAAAAATTTTGCTAAATCTTTAATTTGTAACCAACCTTTTCTGGTTTTAAATTTAATAGATAATAAAGTTGATGAAGTCATTAATATAGAACTTTCATCATATTGAATTTTATTTTCTAAAATCCACTCTAGGATAAAAAAATTATCAAATCTAGAACCATTAAAGAACCAAATTATACCACTACAATTTTCAATTAATGATTTCATAAAATCATTTAAACTTTCTTTTCCATAAAACATGAAATGATTCTCTTCTGATGATATATTAGAACTAACCCAAGCTCCTGCATATACAGTATAAGCTGTATCACCCTTTACTTTATCTACAAATGTTTCAAAATCTGCAAAAAAAATATTATTAAATATTAATTCTTGCTCTTTTGTAGTATCGTTTTTAAAAGAATTTTTTTTTGATGGTTTCATTGGTTTATATCGTCTTGGTTCTTCAATTAAAGAATAATTTTCTTTGAAGTGTTTCTTATTACATTGTTCATAATGTCCATCTTGATATTTATATGTTTTACCACATTCACATTTACAACATCTATTTGGTCCACTAATGTGTAAATTCCAACATTCTGTAGTTCTCCAATTACCACATGTATTACAATATACTTTTTCATTAATAATTGGAATTTTATTAGTTTCAAAATGAGGTATAAAATATAAATAATAACATGGATGTTTAGATGATCGAAGGATTGCAATTTTTCTATTATTATTTCTATCCCCTAATCTTAAATGGTGTGCTATTTTTCTCCCTCCTTCAATATTTTCTTCAATATAAATATCTACAATTAAATTTAACTTGTTACAAATTTCTTCTTTTTCTAGATTGGATAAATATTTTGTATTCTCATTTGGAATTCCTTCGATTTTTGGATGCATTTTTCCTTGTAAAGCGAAATAAATACATTGTATAAATGAATTTTTTTCTTCTTTTTCATCGGATGTCCAAACTTGTGTTTTTAAATCTGCAATTTTCTTATTAAAACCATAATAAGAAGGTTTATAGTTTTTTTGATGAACATCATCAATTACTTTTCTTCTTTTTGCCATCCATGGAAAACGTGTATACACTTCTATAGAAAATTAGTTTATTATACTTTTTAAAAATTTTTAATGTAGGTTTCGCTTTTTAAATAATTTTCCCATTCTTCCTTACTACAGAGAAGAATTTTAATTATAAATTGTTTGGAAGCTTCCAGATCAATTTCCATATCGGAAATATCAGAATCTGAATTTACCCATCTTTTTACCCAAGAATCCCAAAATTCATCCCAAATTTTGTGAGAAAAAAATGCAATCCAATTTTTATCTCTATTTGGATCCTCATGGAATTCTTGTAGTATTGTATTTAAATTTACACGCCAGGAATGATAAACAAATCTACCATATTGCGTACCATCTTTTACAAAAATTGCCTGCTCGAAATTTCCAATAACTTGTTTTGGTTCATCTAATTTATTTTAGTATTTACAATATTCATAAATCCTCCAGCGAAAGCCAAATGTCGAGAAGGAATTTCCTCATCAGGTATTTGGGAAAATAAAAATGAATAATTAGAATGTAATTTTTCATTAAAATTAACCCCTTCCTTATACTTTGGAATCTTCCTCTTTTCAATTCGTAATTTTGCTGTTGGAATCATTTTTTTTTTAAAAAAAAAAATACATACGGTTAATGATAAATTTTTGTATTTTTGATGTATTTTGAGGTGAGTTTTTATTTACCAACCAAAAGTTTTGCATTTTTTCTTCCCAATAATGAATCATTTTATTAATATTTTCATCTTTAAATATTAGTTTTTTTTTAAAAAAAAAAATACCTTCTTGATAATAAGAGTAAAATCCAAGTAATTCTTCGTTTACTCCAAAAGCATCAAAATTATTCTCGTATTCATGGATAAATTTGTTGTAACTTTCCAATGGTTTTAAAATTTGTTTCAATTCTTCTGATGCTCCATGAAATTCTAACAATTGATCCAAAAAGAATTTATCTTCTTTTGGATCATTTTGTATAAAAAAGTTATCAATCTCCATAACATCGGAAACTTGTCTTAATTGAATTTTCCCTAAAGAGTTACTTTTTTTCAATAAAAATCATTTTACCTTTTGATTCTTCAAAGTTTTTCCAAATATCATCCCATAAAACTTTCAATTCTTCTTTGGTCATATATTCAGTTTCTACTTCATTAAAAAACTTTTCCCACATCTTTTTCGTGTCATCGTTCTTCCAAGTGTCAAAATCATCGTCGATCACCAAATTGTTCAAAGCAACTCCAACATATCCAGCAAATTTGTTTTTTGCGATCCAAATCAGGTATGGATTAGTTTTATCGACGGCTTTTGACACTTCGGAGATTTGATCGTCGCTGATCTTTTGACGTTTTGCGTTGACATCTTCAACATCATCCTCGTCGCTTGATCGCTTTCGCTTTTCACCTCTTTGTGCTTCTTGTTCTTGGGTGATGACGTTTCCCATTTTTTTGGCGTTGATTTTAGCAACTCCGAAAATCAGATTTTGACCATCGTTTATTTTGACATGACACATTTGGTACAATGGTAACCACCTAACATTTTACAAGCTTCACATCCACATCCTCCCAAATAATATCCTCCAAGATTTCTTCTTCTGTTTTTCAATGTCTTTTTTCGCTTTTCTCTACAATCTGGCTCATTCAAATATTTTCCTTTTACTGTCCCACGAGCGCCACCTTCATCTTTCTTTAGTCGCCATGCTAATTTAATTGCTGCTTTAAAGTCTGAATCACTTGGATTGATTCCTGTAACTTTGTCCACATCACTGCGATAGCATTTCACAAGACCAAAGGCTCTTCGGAGAGTATAGGAGCTCAATCCTGGTCCCTTGGATTTTCCCTTCTTTTTGCCAGTTGATTTTTTGTTGCTTCCCTTTTTGGGCATCTTTGATTGAACCGAAAATGAAAAAAAAATATTTTTAATTTTTATGATTTATTTTACCTACTAAAGTTTTCTTATTTGTATATTTCTTGATTCAGCCTAAATTGGATAAATCGCTTACCTTCTCGTATCCCAGAAGGTGGATTCAGTTCTTGTGAAAGATTTCCAGATTTTGGTGATGTTCCTAATCTCCCAGGTGGAGCTGCTGATAAATTCTCTGTTGATTTTCTGCTTCCTTCTTGTACATATTTATTTATAACTCTCTCAGCTCTTTTAGGTTTTGTTGTTCTTTCAAATACATTCAATGGTTCAAATACATTCAATGGATCAAATGATGATTCTTCTTTTTTTGATGGTTCTTCTTTTTTTGATGATTTATTTCTTTTAGGAAGCGAAACCTTTTCAGGCCTTTTAGGTTCATCCACCATTGGAACATCTGTTTCAATCCTTCCCAATTCCTCTTCCGGAAGAATTGCTAATGCTGCTTGAGGTTGAGGTACGAATTCTTCTCTTGGTTGATTGGTAAAAATTTCCATTTCTCTAGTTTCAATAGGAGATGTTTCATAATCTCCCCACCCAATTGATAAGGGTTCTGTAACTTTTTTGTTTGGTTTATCAGCTTCCCAATTTATACTATATGGTGTTGATCCTATTCTTTCCCCTACAAATGATCCTTCTGGATAATTTTTTAACATGTGAACTCCAAATACTGGTTCTTCTTCTTCGTAATTTTCTATTTGTTCAACAATTGAATTTTGTAAATCAAATAAATTTTCGTTGACTTTATTATTTATTTCAACTTTATCCATTTGATTTTCTGATTCAATAACTATTCGTTGCAATCTAACGCTTTTGCTATTTAATATATTATTTCTTGATTGAAAGAATATATCCCATTGGCTCTTTAATAAATTATCAATTTCCAATTTCATTATTCTTTCAACTTCTTCGTTATTTAAACCGCTAGATTTTTGAAAAATCATTTTAAAATTTTTTCTTGCTTCATTTAAATCTCTTGACACTTTAAATACTTCATCTTTATTGAGTAAATATAATCCCCCAAAAAATCGTAATTTTCTCATTTGATCGTCAATTTTTATAATTTTTTCATTTAAATTTCTTTGTATTTCTTTCATTTGATGATTGTATTCATTTGTTAAATTCCCTTTTAAATTATTTATTTTATACATTGTATTCATTCCTCTGTTTGCCATATCCACTACTAAATAATGTAATTCTGCATCTAAACTTGATAGTATTTCAATATTTGGAAAAGATTGCTGAAAAAGGTCTCCAATTGTTTTTTTATAGTTTGATGCAAAATTTACATAATCTTGTTCTGTTTCTATTTTCGCTAATATATTATCAATTTCATCTTGATGTTTATCTCTATAATCTAAAAAAAATTGTTTTAAAATTAATAAATTTTGACGTTCTTGTAATATTGATTCCTTCCATTTATTTTCCACGTTAATAATGTTTATTTTAGATTGTTCAAGTTGCTTTTCAATTTTTTGTCCTTCTCTTAAATATAATTCTTTATCTTGCATTAGTAATGTCTTCTCTTTATTATTTTCTTCTTCCATTTCTTTAATTTTTTTTAAAAAAGTGTTTTGTTGTATTTGCATTTGTTCATTAAAATTATTAATTAAATCGCTTTTTTCTTTTTGCATATAAATAATATTATTTTTTAATTTGTTATTTTCTTCTTGTAAAGTTTCAATTTGTTGTTTTAATAGAGGAATAACTTGTTGAAGTTCTTTTTGATTCTGAATCACTTTTTCTCCATTATTTTTGTGATGTTCTAAAAGGACTATTGCGTCTTCCCATTCTGATAAAAATGTTTTAACATTTGGATCTAAAATGGTGTTTGGATCTTGTATTGATTGGAAAAATATACCAATTAAACCCTTCATTCTTTCTTCAATTTGATTTCTTTCTTCTTCTTTTTTTTCAAAATCGTTTTTTATTTTTGTAAATTGTTTTTCTATCAAATCTTCTCGTATTTTTATTTGTTCTTCTGTTTGTTTCAATTTTAATTCAATCACTTCTTTCTCTTCTTTTGTTTCTTTTTGTTCTTTTGTTATTATTTTCACATATTCTTCTTGATTTTTCAATTTTAATTCTAACATCCCAATTTTATCTTCATTATCACTTTTGTTCCTTGCTAATTCCATTAACTCTCTATTTAATTCGTTTATTCTTTTATTCATTTCTTCTCCATTTTTTAAACTTTCTTGTAGTTTTTCATTTAATCGTTCTCTTTCTTCTCCTAATTCATTTAATTTATCAAAATTATCCTTTTCGAATTTTACCCTCTGTGCTGTTATTTCTTGTTCTTTTATTAATATTTTCTCTTTTGATATTCTTAATGATAATAATTCATTTTCCAAGTTTTTTATTTTACTCTCTTTTTCTTTTTTTTCTTCCACCAATTCACTAAATTGCCTTTTTAATTCTTGAAAAAGCCGCATAATTTTTTCGTAATTATTTTCTATTGTTTGTTTTTCTTGATTACATGAATTATTTTTTTCTTCCAATTGATTTTTTAGTAATTTTAAACTTTCAATCTCCCCTAATTGATTAAGATTTAATTTTTTTAAATCATTAATTTCTTTATTTTTATTTAAGAGTTCTTGGGATAATTCATTTATTTTTCTAAAATTTTCTCTTGATTGATCATCGTTTGGTAATAAACTTGAAATTGAATCATTTAATTCTTTAATTTTTTTTCTCAACTGTTCTTCCATTTGTAAATACTCTCTTGATAACTCTTCATATTGTTTTTCTAATCTTTTCTTATCTCCTTTTAAGGTTGCTATCTCATTTTTAAGATTTAATGCTTCATTTCTTATTAAAATTTCCATTTTTTTCACTTCATTTTCCATTTCTAATTTATAGGTTTGTTTTTGTATTTCTGTTTCCAAAGTTATTTTTTCTTTTTCCTGTAATAATTTTACTTCATTCTCTTTTAAATTATAGATTTGTTTTTCTAAATCTTTTATTGTTTTTTCGTATAATTCAATTTTTTCTTTTGTTCCTTGTAGTTGTATTCTTAATTGATCAACTTCTACTTTTAATTCTAAATCTTTCACATCAATTCCATTCCATTGGGGAGGTTCTCTTGGTTGTTCATCTTTTTTTTCCCAAGGATGTCTTGTTTCGCAAACAAATTTTAGTGCATCAGCTTCTTTTTGATTTAATACTGTTTCAATGTTTCCTAGCGTTTCTAACCATTCTAATAAAGAGCGACATTTTTCTGTTGTTGTTGTTGTTGTTGTTGTTGTTGTTGTTGATGATGATTTTTCTTTCATATGTTCTCTTTTTTGTTTTTTTATACATTGAACTAATCCTTGAAGTTTTTTTTTGTTTAAAGGTTCGAAACATATTGTAAATTCATTAGGATCCCCTTCATAAAATCGCTTTCGATGTTTTCCATTAATTTCTCGAATTAAATTATTCGTTATCCGTTCTTTTCCTTCAAATACTCTTTCCAAAGCTTCGCTATATGTAGCTGATAATCCTACATCTGCTATTGCCTCATGATCTACGGTAAATGGTAAATTTGTTTTCGCTGCTTGGTTTTCTAACTCTTCACTAGCAATCCATCCACCTTTTGCTCCTTTACGAGATGGTAATAAATATGTTCCTCCCTTTACATCTTTATAAGGAGGTTTGAACTTCTTGAGAGAATAGGTTCCTCCGCGGACACACCTAGCGGCCATGATCGGTTGGAGACATTTTTTTTTTACAAAAAAAATTTATTCATCTTTTTCTTCATATTCCACAGTAGTATCCAAAGACGTAAACATTAATTTTTTTGGTTTTTTGTTTACTGGTGTAATTGGAGACCATGGTATATCAAAGTTTTGACCCTTTTCTCTTTCTTCTTCTCTAATTTCTCTTAGTAATTTATTCATTTTTTTCGTTCGTTTCATTAATCTTTTGCATGTTTCTTTATCCCAATCATTTTTTAATAATGAAATATAATCTTTTCTGTTTGAATTATTCCATAAATTCATTTGTTGAATTTTTCCCCAATTTGAAAATTGTGTTTTTTGAGATGGAAAAATTATTTCTTCACTCAACTCCCATTCTTCTATTTTCTTTGGAGTCTCTAATGGAGTAATTAACAATTCTTTTGGTTCTGGTTCTTCTGTTATCCGTTTATGAAACTCTTCGAACGTTTCTTCTGTTTCTTCAATCTTTTCTTCTTTTTTCCATCGAATCCATTTTGGCTCCGGTTTTTTTGGAGATTTTGGAGATTCTGGAGCGTCAACTATTTGTCGTAAGATATAATCATATCGTTCTTCGATTGAAACTGTATCTTCATCGTTGACATCTTGGGATGTTAAGTCAATCATCATAACTGATGCCATCTTTGTGTGTCAAAAGTGGATGTGGATTGAAAATAAGAATGTCAAAAAAAACATCACGTGTTTTTTTTATTATGTGATATACTTCTCCTTTTGATCATTTATTGATCTTTTTTTTTATTTTAGGTTTTATCATGGCTGATCGTCCATGGTTCGCTAGACGTAATCACATTATCAAAGGTGAAGGATTGCAAGTTCATGTCTCTGATTTAACACAAATTACTGCAAACACCCATCGAATTTTAACAGACCTTGATCTCACTGGAACCGTCACTCTTGCTCCCATTGGTTCTTCCCCCAATGCTAATGGAGCCACTCGAGTTGGAACAACTCTCAATTTAGAACCAGCTAGTGCTGCGTTTGGAGGAGTGGTAACTACAGGAGCTCAAACGTTTGCTGGAGTGAAAAATTTTCAAGATGGAATCCTAATTGCTGGAGCTCCTTTAGAATCACCAATTTATAGTTTAAATGTTGCAACTACTCCTACAGGTTTTGCTGGAGCAATTACTGTTACAAATCCCGTTCTTTATGATGTTGGTCGGATTGGTAAACTTGTTACCTTTCAAGCACCTTTTTTTTCTGTAACCGCAGCTATACCCGCTGAAAATGGAATTAATTTAGTTGGCGCTTTAGATCCTCAATTTAGACCAGATCAAGATCGATGGTTTTTAATTGATGGTCAAAATAATACTCTTTCAACCCAAGTTGTTTTACAAGTAAAAGCGAATGGAAATGTAACTGTACAACTTCCCAATGGTGGAGCTATTACTCCAAATTTCGGAATATTTGCAACTTCTGTTTCTTACATGACTGCATAAAATAAATTTTTTTTAAAAAAAATATTCTCCTTTTTTTTTTATTATCACCAAAACCATGACAAGTCGCATTGCTGAACTCCTCTTGGAAAAACGAATTAATGATGGTACTTTTGTGGTAGCTCCTACTCCCTCGACTTCTTATGAAGAATCCTTTTCTTTATCTTCTTCCTCTTCTACTTCAACAAGTGACTCCTCTTTGGATTATTCAACTGATAATGATTAAAATGTTTTTTTTTCCGAATTTGTCACATTTTTTCTTTTCCGATAACCATGTCTCTCATCCTTAACTGCTCTCAAAATCTCCCCTTCAACCATTGTTGTCTCGTTGAGAATGGTTCGAGTACTCTCCTCTTTGCTTTTATTGGGATTATTGAAATGATGATTGTTTTTATTTTGCGGGATAATATTGATCATGCTGACCCCCCGATTTTATTATCTATTGTACCCTCTTTTTTTTTCATCTTATCTACCTGTTCCGAAAATATCCCTCTTTTATCTTTTTTTGTTGTTTTATCGCGATTCATGTATTTTCGTTGTCTTGCAAATAAAATTTTTGATTAATTTTTTTTATTAAAATGATAATTTCTTATCTTTCAGTAGTAAATTCGAAAATTTCTTCTCCAACCCTTTCGCCTTTTGTTTCGACTTTTTCATCTTCTTCTTTTGTTTCTTTTTCATCTTCCTCTTTTTTTTTCTTTTTCACCTCTTTAAATTTTTCAATTATTCTCTCTTTGTTTAAATTCATTTTTCCTAACCATGCTATTGAAAATTTACTGATTCTTTCAAATTCATTCTTAAGTTCTTGTGTACCGCAAGCCTCTATTTCTTGTAATAATTCTACCATTTTTAGGAATTCTTCGCTTTCTAAAAGTTCTTGAAGTGATAATTCTTCAATTTGGTGTTTTTCGCTCACATCATTAATCCTCTTTTCTAATTCCCCGAACCTTGGGTGATTTGTCAATTCCTTTAATCCTATCGCTTTTATGGATGCAACGGTGACATCATGTTCCATCTTTTTCATCTCCTCTTCCAACACCCCCTCTTCTTGAGAGGTGTTGTTATTTCGTTCTGCCATTAACTCCGTTTTTTTTTAAAAAAAAATGTTTTTTTATCTTCACGAAAAAAATTTATTGAGTAACTGAATAATACAATGGAACTCCTTCTCCTATTCCAAAAGGAGCAATTAAATTTCCTCCTCCTAATAGTCTCAATGAAATATTTCCACCTGAATCCAAAAATAAATATCCACTAGTTATAAGTCCATTATTGAACATTGGAACTAAAAAATGTACCCCATTTGGTGGTATAGAGTCCGATGGTAATGGTGTTCCTCCTGTTATGTTTAAAATTGTTGGTGTTCCTGTTGCACTACCAACAAGCCCTGACCCTCCTCCTCCTAATGTTAGCATAGTTTTCTCATTAATTGTTTGAACATAAATGTCACACAAATCCCCACTGTTAATTGTTCCTGAATCTAAAGTCATTGTTGATGTTGCATTATGTGTTGATGCATAATTTGTTCCCCATCCTCCTGGATATAATATTCCCCCATTAAAAGTTTTTACTCCTGCGAACGTTTGGGGTCCTGTTGTGATTACTCCCCCAAAAGAATTATTAGCAGGTTGTAAATTTAAGGTATTTCCACTTAACGTTGCTCCCTGAGCGTTAGGTGTTGATCCTATTGGATTTAAACTCCCAACAGCTCCTGTTTGACCTTGAGGAATACCAAAATTAAATATTGCATTACTTGTTGTTCCTACATTTGTAACACTCGCTGGTGAAGCTGGAGAAAGAGTGTTCACAGAGCCAACATTGATGGTTGCTGCTGTTCCTGGTAATCCTGTTTGTCCTGGTGGTCCCGGTGGTCCAGGAGGTCCTTGTGAAGAATCGTTTGTTGTAAGGATTCTTAATCCCCCAATTTTCATTTGATCCGCGGGTATTTGAAAATTACATGCTTCTCCTTTAAATATATGTGTTCCTCGACAGAACCAATTTCTATTCGCCATGTTTTGTTTTATTTTGTTCTCGTAAAAAAATATCCGCTTGTAGTTTAATGGAAAGAACGAGTGTCTCATACTCTCCACTCACGAGTTCAATCCTAGTCAAAACAGCCTCCGTAGAGTGTTTGGGGAAGATGTTGGTGCAAATCCAACTGGGCGGGTTTTTTTCTTTTATTGATTAACATAATTAAGATGTTCTACACAAGTTTTTGGGTAAGGACAATTTCCGCATATTCTTGGAGCTTTTTCCCTAATACACCCTTGTACGTTACATCTATCAATAATTCTTGTTTCTGTTCTTGGTGGTGTTTTTTCACTTTCCGTTTGCATATAATCTCTCCAGCTTTTCTTTCTTTCGTCCTCGGCTGTAACCTTTGCCATATTGTTTTCTTTTTTTTTGATGGTTTTATTTGTTCCGATCTTGAATAGTTTACTTTTAATCTCCGCTTTTCTTCTCGATACATTATCCATCCTAATACTAAAAGACAAAGAATGGATAATATTAGCACAATATCTAACCACATTTCCATTCCGAGTGTTAATGAGCTTTTATTTTTGAAACATGTGATTTTTTTATTTTAAAAAAATAAGTTGATTGTCTCATGAAAACAATACATTATTCATGTGATGATGTCGCTTGTCAAAAGTGTGTTGATTTAAAGTCTATTGGTAGATGGTTTTTCTGTTCGGATCATTTTCCAACCTATTATAAGAAATATGAATCCATTTATAATCAAATTTCTGAAAGATTTTTTTTTGAATATTCTTATATTCCTAAAGTAAAAATTATTGGTCCAACTCCAAGATTTGAAAAATATTTTTTTAAACATCACAATATTCCAATTGATTATTCTACTTTTAATATATATCTATGTAAAAAATTTCCCCTCAATGTTGATGAAAATTGGATTTTTTTAGTGGATTCTTTTTCTATTCCTGAATCTGCTTTTTTAGCTTTATCCGTTCTTCATGACTCTAAAAAAGAAATTTTTTCTTTCTATTTAAAACTTTTGATTAAAGAAAAAATTGATTTTTCTCTAAAATCTCTCGGTGTAGAATGGGGTGCTATGTTTGCTCCTTAAAAATAAAAAAAAATTTCTCTTGTTGGTTTTTTATTTTGTTCATAAAAAAAACCTCCAGGAAAAACCTCCAGAAAAATTGAAAAAGTTCGATTTTTTCAATCCAAAAAATCGAAAAAGGCGCTCTTTTTTTTTCCTCGCGTTAGGTTAGGGTAGGGTTAGGGATAGGGTTAGGGTTATTGTTGCTAAGGAAGGCGGAGCTACGCATGTGCAGTGGCGCCGGTATCTACTTTTTTTCACGAT
>Ga0209605_1001025_pt1 | contig 32825 bp, 35 predicted proteins | sample AD_UKC035_MetaG_FD_184408 | JGI IMG/M metagenome (GOLD analysis project Ga0209605, IMG submission 184408) | Active sludge microbial communities of municipal wastewater-treating anaerobic digesters from USA - AD_UKC035_MetaG (SPAdes) (version 2) | ecosystem: Engineered > Bioreactor > Anaerobic >...
ACCTTGGTACCACCTTATTCAACCACAGCGAAATGGGAATTTGATATATATAATATTTACTACATATTGACAAAATTATAAAAGTGTGCTACAATTATTAAAATGGAGTAATAAATATGATAAGAGATATTATGCATTATTTCGGACTGAGTGTTAGTGATTTTGCAAAAATAATGCATACAAAACGGTTTACAGTATTTGCGTGGCTTAGTGGCAAAAAAGAACCAAAAATGAAAGATATGAATAAAATTAAAAAAATGTATTCTTTGATAGGTGAAGAAGATATATTTCCTATTTTTTATAACTATGTTGAAAAACCTATAGGAACACATAGTAAAAGTCTTATTGAAGTATTATCCGAACCAGATTTAGATGAAGAAGAAATAAAAAATATGGTTGATGAAATAAGAAAAATGTCTATAGAAAGAGTAAAACACATTGCTAGGGATGAATGTAGATTGACTATTTCAGAAGAATCCAAGAAGAAAATTCTTAATGAGAATTTAATAATAATCTATAATGGAGTATAAGTAATGCCAGAAATAGATTTTTCCAATCTACCATCAGTAACAAACTATACATTCTATCCATTATTATTTGATGAGAATCCATTAGAAATTTTAATTGGTGGGGCACACAGTGGAAAGTGCTTTGGAAAAGGTACTGAAATAGTAATGGCTGATGGAAGGTTGAAAAGAATAGAAGATATAAAGAAAGATGACTATGTGATGGGGGTGGATTCAAAGCCAAGGAAAGTATTAGGTACAACAAAAGGGTATGGGAAACTGTATAAAATAAAATTTAGAGGGATGGATGAATTTATTGCCAATAAAGAGCATATACTATGTTTAGTTGACAATGAAGAGAATTATTATGAATACAGTATAGAAGAGTACCTGAAAATAAAAAATAAACTGTATATGTATAAAAGTAGTATAGAATTACCTGAAGTAGAAACATTTGATAAACCATATGATATTGGTTTTATGGTAGGAAGCAATAATACTTTAGGTAGAGATAGCACATTTTTTATTCCAGATGAATTTTTATACAATAGTAAGAAAGTAAGAAGTAAAGTATTAGCTGGAATATTTGATGCAAAGACAAATCCAAAGAAAGGAGTACAGGATAAAAGAAAAGATTTCTATGTGAAGAATAAAATATTAGCTGAACAAATTCTGTATCTTGCAAATTCTTTAGGACTATACGTAAATTATACAATAAAAGATGGAGTATACAGAATAAAAATAAAAGGGAATTTGAAAAGTCTACCATGCAAAAAATATAAAGCACATAATATGAAAGGCAAATGTACATTCAAGATTGAGGAATGTGGTGAAGGGGAATATTATGGGTGTATGGTAGATGGGGATAATAAGATGCTGCTTAAGAATTTTGTTGTTACCCATAATTCCTATTTTACTGCACAGAAAATTATTTACAAAATGGTAACAGAAAAAGGGCATAGATTTTTAGTAGCAAGAAAAGTAAAGAAGGAAGTAAAGCATTCTTGTTATGATTTGTTAGTACAAACTATACGTAATTTTGGAATGACTGATTTGTTTTCATTCAATAATACAGAAGCAAGCATAAAATGTAAAGTAACCGATAATGCCATATTTAGTGTTGGACTGGATGATGTTACAAAACTGAAAAGTTTTTTTGACCCTACTGATTTTTGGCTGGAAGAGGCAGACCAAGCTGTTCCAGATGATGTGAATCAACTGAGACTGAGATTGAGAGGTAATACAACTTTTGTTAAACAAGGTATATTAACATTAAATCCAATATGGGCTGGGCACTGGATCAAAAAAACTTATTTCGATGAGCCTAAAAGAGGTGTAACACTGCATCATAGTACCTATAGGGATAATAGGTTTTTGCAAGAAGATGTTGTACGATATTTGGAATCTATTACTGATTCATATTATAAAGATGTGTATGTTGATGGTAATTGGGGAGTATACGGTGGAGTAGTATTCACAGACTATATTATTGAGGATTTTGATTATAGTTTGGACAGTTATGAAAATTTATTTATGGGTATGGATTTTGGATATAATCATGCTTCAGCTCTTATTTTAGGTGGTTTTAGAGATGGAGAATTGTATGTAATTGATGAATTGTATGGAAAAGGCTGGACAAATTTACAGTTTATTATGAATGCTGAAGAATATTATGGGGACTTAGGTCATAGTATGATAATAAAAGCAGATAGTGCTGAACCAGACAGAATCGATGAATGGAATAGTAGAGGATGGCATGTAGAAGGTGCAACAAAAGGAATGGGGAGTTTACGGTTCGGTATAGATTTTCTTACAAGACAGAGAATGCATATAGATAAAACAAAATGCCCAAATACTGCAAAAGAGATACAGATATTCCATAGGAAAAAGATAAGAGATAAAGATGGTAATGAAGAATATACTGATGATTTTGTAGAAGTGAATGATGATTGTATTGCAGCATTGCGATATGGCACAGAAGAATTATGGCACGAGGAAGTTTATTCTGGTTTTATTTCAAACTATAGTTTAAGCGATTTAGGTTTATAGGAGATATTTTATGGAACTATTAAAAACTGATAAAGATGTATTAACTACTTCTGATATTCTTTCTATTATAGAACAATATGAACACAATGAAGTACAGGTATTCAATGTATTATGGAAATACTATATAGGAGAAAATGAAACAATAACTAAAAGAAATCCGTTTGCAAATCCAGCAGTTGCAGCAGGTTCTAAATTCAATCCACAGAATGCAAATAATAGAGGTGATATTATAACTCATAACTATACTGATGCAAATACACCGAATGCAGCAATTCCTGTACCGTATGGTAGAAAAATAGTGAATACTTTTTCTGGATACGCTTATAGGCCAAAATATATTACTTATAAACCCACTGAATTAGTAGATGGTTCCCCAACGGGGCCAAAAAATTCAATGGAAGCTATAAATAATCCCGATATAGAATCACATTATCCTGCATATGCAAATTTAATGAATAATTATAATATAAATAATGAGCATATAAAAACAAGCAGAGCTGGAAGAAATACTGGTATTTTTGGAGTTTCTTATGAATTATTGTATATAGATGGTGAATTTACTATGGATAATAAATTGCCAGTAAAGGCAGAAGTAAAATTCTTTACTGTTGACCCACGTGAAATGATACTTCTCTATGACTATAGTTCTGAACCGAAAAAGAAAATAGCAATACGGTTTTATCCAGTAAATAATGGAGCTTATAAAGTAGAAGTGTATTATAAAGACCACATTGAAATTTATAAAAGGTTGAAAAATGATACTTCAAATCAATCTTTTATTGGTAGTAATGACTGGAATCTAGTAAAAGATGCTCCAGACCAACCTAACTTTTTCAATGATATTCCTGTTGCAGCATATTACCTCGGTGATGAAAGGATGGGACTTATTAAACCTGTTATTGGACTGATAGATTGTTATGATATGCTTATTTCTGATTCAATGAATGAATTTGACAGATTTGCAAACGCATATCTTATTATGAAACGGTTTGGTATAACAGACCCAATGAAGAAAAAGGAACCTAATGCTATATCAGCGGCACTACAGAATTTGAAAAGATATAGAATAATGGAACATTTGGATAAAGATGCAGATATAAAGTTTTTAACAAAAGATATTCCATATGGGTTTATTCAGTTTATGACAGATTTAGTAAAAAATCAGATTCATATACAGTCTCATGTTCCAGATTTTGCAGTAGAAAAGTTTAGTGGTGCTTCTGGTATAGCTATTCAAAGATTATTGTTTGATTTTGAGAATCTTGTTTCTTCGGCTGAGGCTGATTTTGACACTGGACTGTATGAAAGAATGAATCTGATATTTAATGTCTATAAAGTATTAGGTAGACCATATTGTCAGTCCGAAGATATTGTTATAACTCATAAACGGAACACACCATTGAATGTACTGGAATTTGCACAGACTGCACAGGCATTGAAGGCAGCAGGATTCAGTTCTTATCTTGTTACTGATTTTATGCCTGATGACATTGTACCCAATACAGAAGAGGAACTAAGAAGGCAGGAACAGGATAGAGAGAATATGATGCCTAGTGTAGAGCAGACAAAGAAGGATTCTAAAGGTAATCCTATAGGAACATTATATGATATGACTGGTGCAAAGTCAAGTTTTGATGAGCAAGGTAAACCCATAGGAAAAGCTTTTAATGATAAAGGTGAACAAATTGGAGAATAAAGGAGTAGAGCTATGGCAAAGAAAGTAGAAGAACCTGTTTTGGATGAAATAAAGCAGGAAGTTGAACAAGAGCTGGGACTATAGGAGAAAGCATGAGAATTGAGCATATTGGCGACGCAACACTTTATCTTGGTGATTGCCTTGAAAGAATGCCGACATTAGGTATGGTGGATTTTGTATATGCCGATCCACCCTATGGTGTGGGGAAGGCAGATTGGGATAAACAATATTTCACAGGCTGGGAAAAAACAGCGGTTGAAATATCAAGGCATGGGGTTGTATGCAACACAGGTACAAAGGCTATAGCGACAGCAATTGAGGCTTTTGGTGATTCGTATAGGGACTTGTTTTACGCATGGAATAAAAACGGGATGACTCGAAGCTCTATAGGATTTATGAATGTTATTGTTTGTCTTGTTGCAGGTAAAAATGTTCGGATGGGACAAAATTTTGCACAATTTAGTATATCAGATTTAACTAGAAATAACCATCCTTGTCCAAAACCAATAGAACTAATGCGCTGTATTATTAAAAGATTTACTCTCCAAAATGAACTTGTACTCGACCCATTCATGGGTTCTGGTACTACAGGTGTAGCTTGTGCTGAACTGAATCGAAAATTTATCGGTATTGAGATTGAAGAAAAGTACTTTGATATTGCTTGTGAAAGAATAGCTTCAGCTTACAAGCAACCTTGGAAATATAGCAGAAAGAAAACATTACTGAGTGAGGAGTAGAGCTATGGCAAAGAAAGTAGAAGAACCTGTTTTGGATGAAATAAAGCAGGAAGTTGAACCTGTTTTGGATGAAATAAAGCAGGAAGTTGAACCTGTAAAACAGGTAGTTGTTTCGGATGAAACTATTGTAGATGTGATGCCTTCATATTCTGAAGTAGAAAGTGAAGAAGACAAAATAAAGAAGTATGAAGAATTTCTTACTAAATATAAAATTGATTTAGAAAGGGAAGCTGATACAGCCGATACTTCTTTCCATTTTGCGAGTAATGAAGTGCTTTTGGAATTGGCTAAAACTTACAGTGATATTCCATATAGCTATAATGTAAAGGTAGCTGATGTACTTTACAATGAATTGATGCGGAGAAATTTGGTTAAAGAAGCTGAAAAACTAAAAGAATCATTGAATAAGAGTACATGGTATGTGAAACCTTGGATGAGATTCTAATATGCCAGATTTTCAGGTTTTTAGAAAAGAAACAATAGTTCCAGCATTTCTATCCTTATTGAAAAAGTATGAGGATAGAATACAAGCAGCATATTATGATGCTTTGATGAATATACAAGGTGAAATGAAAATAATTTATGATAAATATGCTATCGATGGTATACTAACTACTTCTGATTTAGCAAAATATAATAGATATGCTGCAATAGAGGAACAATTATTGGACATCTTGGAACCTGCTATAAAAAGAGGCTTGTATGCAATAAAAACAGCATTGCCAGAATTGTATAAACAGTCATTTTTTTATAATGAGTGGGCTTTAGATATGACTACTGGTATACATTTAGGTTTACTTATTCCTTCTGCTGCTCAAATAGCAAAATTATTTTCCATTGAAGAAATAAATAATAAATTTTATGCAGAATCATTAAAAGAATATACAATAGTATCTAGAAGGAAAATAAGAGAAGCATTGATGAATGGATTGGCTCAAGGTAAAACTTTTGAAGCTATGAGCAGAGATTTATCAAAAGCTATTGATATTTCAAATAGTAGAGCATTAAAAATAGTAAGAACAGAAGGGATGAATGCACTTACTGCTGGTTCAGATTATACATACTATCAGGCATTAGATAATGGTGTTAAAGGATATATGGTATGGGACGCTGTTTTGGATTTAAGAACAAGACCAGACCATGCAGCTATGGATGGAAAGAAAAAGGATATGGAAACTGGACTTTATACATTACCGAATGGTGAAACTGCTCCATATCCACACTGGGAAGGATTAAGTCCAGAGCAGCGATGTAACTGTAGGTGTCTTGAAAACTTCTTTGTAGAAGGGCACGAACCAAAATACAGAAGAACTAAAGAGCAAGGAATTATTCCCTACATGACCTATAATGAGTGGTACAAAAAATATCATGGAGGAGGTGAATAATGGCTGTTAGTAAAAAGCGGAAATCCAATAAAATTAAAAAAGTAATGCATGAGTATAAAATGGGTACATTAAAATCCAGTTCTGGTAAGAAAGTTAAAAGCAGAAGACAGGCAATAGCAATAGCTCTGAGTGAAGCTAAAAGACTAAAATAACGGAGGTGTTAGGATGGCTTGTAAAGGTTCAAAAAAGAAATCTTCTAAAAAGACTTCTAAAAAGAAATAGAAGGAGGTCGTAAAATGGCTAGAAAACCTAAATTGGGTAGTGGCAAACGATTTGCTGCTATTGAAAAGAAAGCTAGAGAAGCTGGATATGAAAATCCAGCAGCAGTTGCAGCAAGTGTTGGTATTAAGAAGTATGGTGTCAAGAAAATGACTAAATTGGCATAGGCTGCAAAAAAAAGAAAGAAAAAGGCGGGCAAATGAATAATAAAACTGCTACAGGAAGTTCACTTTCTTGTTATCTTAATTGGATTGCTACTGAATTGCAGAAAAAGGAGTTTGGAGAGGTGTCCATTAAATTTGTTGTTCGTGATGGAACTATAGTTGATGTAAGAAAGGAGTCGGTGGACACGGAACATTTTAGTAAAACTATACAATAGGAGGTACTTGACAAAATATAAAATGTGTGCTATATATGGTTAATGATATAAAGCTGGCTGGAAAAACCAGAGGCGGGAGATGTTGAATAGCGTCTTCTGCCTTTTTTCGTATAAAGGCAAAGGAGGTTTTAATTGAACAAAGCAAGACAAAGAAAACTTGAAGCTAGACGAAGAAGACTTGCAGCATTGCATAGTGTTCCTAGCGAAAAGGATTCTGTTGTTGAGAATACAAATAAGGATTTGGTTACTGTACCAGTTGTTATACAGAATGAATCAAATACTTCAAAAACAAGAAAATCTAGAGGAAGACCAATGAAAAAAAGACTTCCGAAATCTGAGTAGGATTAAAAATACTACAGGATTTTTGTGAAGGATACAAGGAGAAATAATATGAATGATGAGACTATTACATTTGAACAGGTAAAAGCTTTTTTGGAAGCAAACAGTGATGATGAGACTATTAAAACTTATTTGAAGGGATTAGTTCCAGAAGAACCAATAACTCCTGATAAGGTTAAGGCTTATCTTGATACACCAGATGGTAAAGCGTTAATTCAGCCGATGATGGACAAACGTGTTACTGAAGCATTGGATACATACAAACGGAAAACATTTGATAATGAAGTCAACGCAAGAGTTGCTGCTGAATTATTGAAACGTAATCCAGAAGAGACACCTGAGCAAAAGCGTGTTCGTGAGCTTGAAGAGAATATGAGGAGAATGAAAGAAGAACAAGAGATGGAGAGACTTAAAAGTCAGATTAAAGATTTGGCATTTAAGGAGGGAGTGAGTTTAGATTTTATTGATAATATTCCATTTACAAGTGTAGAGCAAGCGAATTTGTATATTCGTAATTTCAAAAGTGAATTGGAGAATGCAAAAACTGCGAAAGTGAATGAACTTCTTGCAAGTGGCTACAAGCCTGGAACAGGAAATGAGATAAAATCTACTAATAAAGTTGATTTATCTAAACTTTCGGAGAAAGAAATGATTGAGATGGAAATGGCTGGTGAGCTTGATAAAGCTCTTGGTAAAGTATAATTAAAAATTTAAGGAGATAAATATGGGTCTAGAAGATTTTATACCGACAATATGGAGTTCTAAACTTTTTGTTAGACTTCAGAAAGCTCTTGTGTTTGCTTCATTAGTTGATAGGCAATATGAGGGTGAAATTAGAAATGTAGGTGATTCTGTAAAAATCAATGAGATTGGTAAAATTTCAGTAAATGATTATACAAAATATGAAGCCATTACTTGGCAGAAACTTGATGGTGCACAGAAGATTCTAACTATTGACCAAGCAAAGAGTTTCTCTTTTACAATTGATGATATTGATACTGCACAGATGAATCCAAAGATTATGAATGCTGCAATGACTGAAGCTGCTTATGAAATTGCAGATGTAGTTGATCAGTATATTGCTTCATTCTATAAGGATGCTGGAATAACTAATAATACAAATATGGGTTCTGTAACTACTGCTGTTACTGTAACTTCTGGAAGTGTTATTAAAGTACTTTCTTTTGCATCAAGATATATGTCAGAACATAATGTACCACAAGCTAATAGATTTATTGTTGTTCCGCCTTGGTTCCATCAGAAACTGCTTCTTGCTGAAATTGGTGGTGTTTCTGCTACTGCTGTACCTAAAGTATTTGATGATGGTGCAATGACTAGTGGTTATATTGGTGATGCTCTTGGATTCAGAGTCATTGTATCTAACAATGTTGCTGAAGCTGCAACTGGTGTTTCTGCTATTATGGCTTTCAATAATACTGCTATTGCTTATGCTGGACAGATTAGTAAGATTGAAGCAGTAAAACGTGAGAGTTATTTTGATCAGGGTGTTAAGGGACTGTATCTGTATGGTGCTAAAGTTGTAAGACCTGAAGCACTTTGCACACTGTATCTTAAAGAAGGTTCTGAATAATCGGAGGTAAATTATGGGAACGAAAACAATAAATCCAGTAAGTGTAGCTCTAGCTGGAGTTGCAATTACTAAAACTGATACTGGTGGAACCACGGCTTCTATTATAGTTGCTCCTACTACAGCGCAGAGTTCATTAAATTTTGAAAATTTGTTTGTGGTTATTGAGAATTATGCTACTTCTGCTTCTTGTACAGTAACAGTGAAAGCTGGTGATGATTATTCAGAAGTAGGCATTGGGGATGCTCCTAGTGTTACTATTGCTTCGGCTACTACAAAAGTAATAGGTGGTAAAAAACTTGAGTCTGCTAGGTTTAAGAATAAAAATGGCTATTTGAATTTGGATATTACTACTACTGCTACATGCTATGTATATGCAGTAATGAATCCGTTTACTGCCCTTAATCCGAAATAATATGGGGTTAAAATAATGCCAATAACTACTGCTACTGCGGTAACTTTGTACACTTCTATAAGCTGTTCTGCTCAAACAATAATAAATAATCATCTTATAGAAGATGTACAAATGGCTATAGTAATGAGAACTAACAATTATTTTACAACTGATATTGATTTACAGGATTATGTAACTTTTGACCCAGCATTGAAAACTATTACTTGCAATGATGTCGATTTCATAATAGAGGGTTTTATTAAAGGATTTGATATTTATGTCTATGGAAGTTATCTGAATGATGGATATTATACATTAAAAAATGTTACTAAGAATGTATTGGAGCTTGAAGACTGCACATTATATAATGAACCATCAGATAGACCAATACTTATATCTTTAGTAAAATGGCCTCAAGAATTAAGCAAAATAGCTTGCAAGATGATAGCATACGATTATGACATAAGACCTAAAAGAGTAGGGATTCGTTCTCATTCTTTGGGGCCTTTTAGTGAAACATATACAGAAACTGGGTTAGATGATTATGGATATCCTATAGAAATAACTGGTGCTTTAGAGAAATATACTATAGCGAGGTTCTATTAGTATGATTGATGATTTACTAACAATGAAAGATATACAGATAATAAGAAAATCACAAACATACGATGGAATGGGCGGGTTTACAGAAACTACAACCGCAACGACAGTAGTAGGAGTTATTTATCAATCTGGAACGGGTGGTAGAAAATATCTTTCTGATAAAATGGTGCAGGAAACCACTCATGTTTTAGTAATGAAACCTTCGAGTTATACTTTTACTTCTAATGATGTGCAAGTAACTCATGGAGGGAAAACATATACGATTATAGGTATTCCTGATGATGTTATGGGGTATGGAGAAATTACCGTGGTGGGATTGAGGCAAGCTATATGATGGATAACAAAGAATTTAATTTTGCAAGTATTCGTACAAACTGGAATGGTGATGAGATTAAATCTTTAGCCAGAAAGGTTGTTGAAGGCAGTGTGTGGGATTTAGCTATGGAAGTAAATTCCAGAGCAAAAGAATATTGCCCGAAACGATATGGATATCTTGCAGCTTCAATCAATGTACAGATGAAGAATAAAGGAACTGAACTTGAATCACCTGAAAAGTATAGAAGAATGAATCCTCCACGGGGATACAATGTTGAGCATTTTGAACCAATAACACCACCAGAAATTGAAACTGAAGCTGATATAGGAACTGCTGTACGGTATAATTTTTACATGGAATATGGAACTTACAAAGATGCTGCACAGCCATTCTTACGACCAGCTTTTGATGAAACTTTTGGTAAGTTCAGTGAGATTGTAGAAGTTAATGGCAAAAATGTTTTTGCTGATTATATGGGGAAATAAAAGATGAAGGATTATCAGTTTGTAGGTTATCTCATGAATCAGTGTACTGCAATAACAAATATTTGTAGCACAAGGATATATCATGGAGTAGCTCCACAAACTAGTTCTTTATCTTCATTATTACCTTTTATTACGTATTATCAGCTCCCTGGAGGAGCTAGAAGTAATGGATTGTGTCATCCAATTTATTCTGTAAACTGTAGGGCAGCTAATGCTGCAACAGCAAGGGATTTAGCGGATGAAGTATCAAAATTGTTTGGTGGAACATGTGGAACAGGATGTATAGGAATAGCGTCAACTTTTGTTGCAGAGCGAATGTCTGTAGTACGAGATACTGGTATTATTCCTGAAACTGATTGTTTCAATGCTCCAGTTGATGTTCTACTGGTTTATTCAGTAGATACTGTTAGTTAATTATTTTATAAGGAGATATATATGCCTAATTATCAAAATTCTAGTGTGAATACTTCTAATCTTATCCTTGGTAACTGCAAGATTGAAGTAGCACCACATGGAACAACTGCTGCATCTTCAGCATGGACTAACCTTGGTGCTGGTATTGTGAATAGCTTTAAGCATGTTCCTACAAAATATAGTGTACAGGCTGGTAATGCACCTGACCCTATTGAAGGTGTTGCTACCGAAGTTGCACAAATTACTGGTGAACTTATTGAGTATAATGCTACGGTTCTGTCTACTATTAATGGTGGTCTTATTTCTGCAACTGCTACTTCTTCTGTAAGCACTGTTGTTGCTGGTGGTAACAATGTTATTACCCCAATGGCATTCAGAATAACCAACAAGAGAATTGTAAGTGGAACTACAAAGTATACAACTCTTACAGTATTCAAAGCTACTTTGGATGGTGGGCCTGAAATTACTTTCAAATCTGACAATGATACAGACCCGATTGCTGTTATGCCGTTTGCTATTACTGCAAAATTGGATACTTCACTTTCTGCTGGTACTCAGTTGTATACTATAACAAGAGACTTGTAATAAAGGAGTGCTTTGTAAATGGATAAGGAAACTGAAGGCATTGTTGATTTGGATATTTTGAAACCACCTAAAAAGATAATAAAGTTGGGTGGTGTTCAGATAGATGTTTCTTTCGTTCCTTGTGGAATAACATGGGAAATAGACTCATTGGTAAGGAAACTATCTGAATATGATGAAAATAAATTAAAGGATGAGAAATCATCTAAAGAAGCATTGGATATTATCATAAAATTGTGCAGTACCTTTGCTTCTTTCAAGAATCCAGAACTCAGTGAGAAGTGGTTCAGGGAAAATGTTGAAATGCCTCAAATAAACGCCTTTGTAAGTTTGATTAAAGAAGCACTCATTAGGTCTTATGCAGGTGTGGAGCAATATGGAAAAAACTGAAAGGGGGCCAAGGGGGAGACGGAAAAGTCCATCTTGGCCCACTTTTCATAGGAATGGCTCTTTTATATCCATGGGCAACAAAGGAATATCTATTGAATGAAATGTCCATAGGACAGATTATTATGTACTACAATTTGGGTATGGAAACAAAATATCCTACTCCAGATTCTACAGAAAGCAAATTAAGTAATATGTCATATGAACAGTTAAAAGCTTTACGTGATGAAATGAGGGAACAAGGGTTGTCTACTGTAAAAGAAGTTGAAGAGAAGAGAGAACAAGAAGCAGCAGAACTAAAACAGAAATTGATTGAGAAGTATGGAGATATAGAATGAGTGGTGCTTATTTAGGTCAAATGATTGTTCAGATACTTGGTCAGACTTCTCAATTTGATGAATCTATAAATAAAAGTGAAAAAGTATTTTCTGGTTTTCATGATTCTATTATAAAAGACATTGGTTCAATAGCTAATTCAACAAAAGGACTTAATGAACAAGCGGCAGTTTTATATAAATCACTTGAAAACACACAAAAGTATTTGGCAGAAGCCCAAAAAAGAATGCAGGAACTCATCAATAATGGTGTTTCTCCAATGTCTGCTGCATATGTAGGTGCTAAACATAATTTAGATTTATATACTAAACAAGTAGAATTAGCAAAAAGACAGATAGACGAGATTGGAAAGTCATACAGAGATACAAGTAATCCAATGAATGAATTTATTGGAGAGACTGAAAAGCAGGTTCATGCAATAACCCAATTAAGAAGTCAACACAGTGAATTAAAAAAACAGATACAAGATTTGATTATAGAATATGCAAATTCTGATAAAGTAATAAATGAAGTAATAAATATTTATAATGAAGCAACTAAATCAGTAAATGATATGAAGGATAAAATTGCTGGTTCAAAATCTGAGATAGCTTCATATAGAAAAACATGGGATGATTTAGGTGAATCATTTGGAAAAGGTGAATTATTAGCACGGGATTTACAGAGACAATCAATAGAATTAAGAAATGCTATTGCAACTACTTCAAAACAAGTTAATGGATATGAAAAAGCACTTTATAATTTAACTAATGCACAGGAAGCTGCAAAGGAGAATATAGCAGCAACTAAAGAAAAATATGCTGCAATGGTTCCTACTATTGATGAATTAAAAGCTAAGTATAAAGATTTAACAGAAGATATAAAACGTCTTGAAAGTTTAAGTAAGGATTATGATAATACTCTACAAGGATTAAATAATCATATAAAAGATAATAAAGATAGAATACTAGAATTGCTTAGTAGCGGAGTAAGTCCTTATAATGAAGAAATAATGAAACTAAAAGTTCAGAATGATAAACTTGCTGGTAAGGTTGCTTACTTAAAAGAAAATAGCAAAAGTCTCAATGAGATGCTGAATGAATTAGCTAAAACCTCTGCAAAATTTGGTGCTGTTTTATCTGCTTCTGTTACTGCTCCATTAGTGGCTGCTGGAAAAGCTGCTGTTGAGAGTGCAGAAAAATTGGAAGTATCAAGTAGAAAATATGAAGATTTGTTTAGTGAAATGATGCCAGCAGCTACAAAAGCATTGTATGATATGCAAGCTGCTTATGGATTGACAAGTAAACAAGCTACAACATTTTTAGCTGATGCTTCTAACGCTTTTGTTGCAATGGGGGCAACAAGAGAAAGAGCATTGAAAATGGCACAATCAGTAGTGCAGTTAACTGCTGCTATTTCTGCATATTCTGGTAAGCCAATGGTTGATGTAAGTAAAGCATTGGATTTGGCACTATTGGGCAACACAAGAAACTTAAGAAATTATGGATTAGCAATACGACAGAGTGCAGTAAATGATGAATTAGCAGCACGAGGTAAAGATAAACTTACTGGTTCAGCTTTACAATTAGCTACTTCTGAAGTTGCATTAAAACTAATACTTGAAGCTGCACAAGTTCCGTTAAAGACTTTTGCTGAAAATAGCACTTCTGCTGCATTTCAGAGTCAACAACTTAAAGCAAATATAGACCAACTTGCTTCAAGTCTCGGCACTACAATGATGCCTACAATAAAAACAATAATTGGGGATTTGACTAAATTTGTAAAAAGTCTTGATGATATAAGTGATTCAACTAAAACAGGGGTTGTTGTATTTGGTGCATTTTTAGCATTGTTGGGGCCTATTGAATTGGGTATAGCTGCCTTAACAAAAGGTATTTTAGCATTGCAAGCAGCAATGGCAGCAGGAAAACTTGCTTCATGGACTACTTTAATACCTCTTGTAACTGCTGCTGTGGTAGGATTAACAGGGGCTATTGTAGCTTTTAAGAAATCTGCTGATGTAAGAGAACAAGAAGCACAATGGGAAAATTTATCTGTTAAACTTGAAGAAAATAGGAATAAAGCTGATAGTTTGGCAGAAGAATATCAAAAATTATATGAGAAGACTAATAGAACTGCTGCTGAAACAAAACGGATGAGCGAAATTGTATATGAACTACAGAGACTTTATCCAGACCTTACTGAAGAAATAATAGAATCTGGAGCAGCTAATCAAGCTTTAATTGATGAATATAATACTTTACATAGTAAAACAAATTTAACAGCGAATGAACAGGATAGATTATCAAAAGTTACTGATGCATTAAATAAATTGTATCCAGACTTTACTGAAAACACTAAAGATTTATCGGATGCCAATAATACTCTAAAGGATAGTATAAATGGTGTTGCTGAAGCTACGGATAAACAGGCAAAAGCTAATACATTAGCATCTCTTTCTAAGAAAATAAATTATTATGCAGAAAGTATTGTTGCTTTGGAGAATGAAATAGATAGAGCTACAAAAGGAAGGACAGAAAAAGAAATAAAACAAAATCCATATATAGAAGGTTGGAGGAATTCACTTGAGAAATTAAAAAAAGACCTAGCAGAAGTAATAGCACAATATAATAGTATAGTTTTGGGGGAAAAGAAGCCACCAATCACACCGCCACCTCCTAAAGAACCTCCACCGCCAACTCAAGGACAAAGATTGAAAGACCTTGATACTGAAAGAGATGCTATGATTGAATTAGCAAAAAGTACTGGGCAAGATATTTCTGCTGTAGAGAAGGAATATTATAATAAACGATTAAATTTATTGTATAGTTTTCTTGATGAAGATGTAAAGGCAAATAAATTTACTTGGGCTACTATTGGTGAGGATTTAGATACTACTTTAGCTGTTTTTGGTACAACGATAAGACAAGAAATATCGAAAACTGTAGCCAATATTGATAAAGCTGATATAAAAACCAGTATAGATGAAATCACAACAGCACTTAATAATAATTTGGAAGCAGCTAAAGAAAATTTTGATATTAGTAATAAATCTGCTGATGCTGAAAATGAAGCAAACATAGCTAGAAAAAAAGCATATGATTCTGCTATAGATTCTTTAATAACATTGTTGGTTACTAATGATAAACTAGATAAAACACAAAGAGAATCCATAGAAAATTGGATAAATTCGTATAAAAAGCAATCTAATGCTTTAGGTGATATAATAAATAAATATGCTAATATAGATTCATTACTTAAGAATCTTGAAAACCAAATCAATTTATTTAATGAAGACACAAATAAAAGTATGGAAGATTTATATGAAGGAAATACTGCTATATATAAATCTATTGGTGATACGATAAATAAAATTAAAAGTTATAAAGCAACATATGGTGATGCAAATGGTAGTATACAGAAAACTATTGATGATTTAATTGTAAAACAGAAAGAATATGGTTTATTACTACAAGAACAAGGTGAATCTGCTGCCTATACTGAATATCAAAAACAATTAGCTAATATAAATGACCAAGTTAAGAAAAATACAATCGATGAATCTGAAGCATATGAATTAAGAATAGATGCTGCAAAAGATTATGTAAAAGCACTGCAAAATATTATAGATAAATATGGAGACCAAGACCATAGACTAAGTGATTTAATAATAACTACTAATAGAGTAATAACAAGTAGAAGTGATTTGGTAAAAATTGATGAAGATGTTAAAAAAGTTACTGATAATTATGATGAATCTATTAGGAAATTAAATGAGGATTATAATAAAGGCAATATTATTGAAGAAGATGCAAATAAAAATAGATTGGAGGCAATGAGAAAAGCTAGGGAAGAACTAATTAAATATAAAGATGTTTCTAGTGAAGCTAGAGATGCAGATATAAGAATGGCTAAAGAAGAACAAGAATTATTAGAGAAAATGGTTAATAATACCCTTGCTGCTGTTAATAAATTAGATAAAGAGACAGGGGATATTCTGAAACAGTTTGTTGACATTTCAGTGAAGGAACATGGAGGGTATACTAGAGTATTATTAAATTCCATGACGGATGCTTACGCTAGTATGAAAAAGTTTTCAGAAGATTCCTCAAAAACTGCTTCTAAAAATGCTGATGCTGTTATAGCCATATCTATAAAACTTGCTGAGGAAGCTGCTAACACTTTAGATGATACTGTACGTCGTAAAATGTTAGAGTTGTCTGATAGTTTAATGAGTAAACTTCATGTAGATGCCAAAGAAGTTCAGACTATAGTAGATGAGCAAGTAGCAAAATTCAATATAGAATCAATACTTGAAAAGATGAAAAAAATAGATGAATCTGCTTTTAATTCGGCAAATGAGTATATCAATAATTTTATAAACACTGGTGGTAAATATGGAGCAGTGTTACAGAAAGAAATACAATCAAGATTTAATGATATAAATAAAGCTGCTTCTGATAATACAAAAGCAATTTTGGCTATATCTGAAAAACTTACTAATGAAGCTGTTAATACTTTAGATGATACTGTACGTCATAAGATGCTGAATTTAGCTAGTGATATATTGAATATGCTTGACGAAGATGCTGATAAAGTTCAAATTATGGTAAATGAACAGGTAGCTAAATTTAATATAGATATAATACTTGAAAAAATAAAGGGAGTAAGTAAAGAAGCATATGATTCTACTGTAAAATATATTGATGACTTCCTAAATACTGGTGGTAAGTATGGTAATGAATTAGTGAAATATGTAGAATCAGTATACAAAACTGTAAATACTGATTTATCTGACTTACTTGAGGATTTGGAAGATAAAAGAAAAGATGCAAAAAGTAAATTTTTACAAGATGCAATAGGTGGAATTATTGAACTTGTAAATGAATGGAGTGAGGCAGGAAAATCTGTAGTAGATATAGTAAAAGATACATATGCAGAACTTGATAGAGCTACTCAACAAGATATAGTTGAACAAATTAAGACTATAGATACTGGATTGGGTGATATAGCTCAAAAATATCTTGATAATGCTGAAGTAATAACAGGCGTTGAGAAAGCTAAAATAGCAGAATTTAAGAATACTGCTGATGCAATGAAAAGAGCTAGTGATAATTATAAAAATGCAGTAACAAGTGCTAATACTGATTTTGAAAATACTACAAAAGGTATGGAAGAAACATCTGCTTCATATACGGCTGCACAAATAAAAAGAGATACTGCTATAAAAAATGCTACTTTAGATTATGCAAATGCTTTATCAAAGTTGAAAGGAACAGATACTGAAGTTAATGATATTCTCATTGAAAATAGAAATAAATTAATAACTAAAGGTAAAGAACTCAATGAAACATTAAAACAAGAAAGTCTTAATGAAGTTTCTAGAACATATACTGAAACTTTGAAAGAGAATAGTGAAAGAATCAGTGATAATACTGAACTAACTAAAGCAAATCAAAAAGCATTAGAAACATATATATCAGATTTAGGAAAAGTAAAAGATTCTTATGGAGATATTAATGGCTCTATTAATGATCTTATTATAGCAAAATCAAAGGAATTGAATGCTCAAAAATCTGATCTTGAAATAAAAACTGAAATTAAAGACGCTAATACTAAATATAATGAAACAATAGAAAAAATAAATGCATCCAATGATACTGCTATAGAAAAAGATAAGAAAAAACTTAATGCTAATATACAATTAAGAGATTCTCTATTAAAATATGTTGGTGTATCCCAAGAAGCTTCAGATCAAGTTGAGAAATTGAATATAGAGATAAATAATCTTACTGCTGATCAGATTAAAAATACTAAAGCTAATGATAATGAACTTAAAACTTATACTACTGAATATGAAAGATTTCAGAATTTAGCTTCTGAAGCTATGAAACAGAGTAATACAGAATTAGCTAATTCTTATCAAGCTATAGCTGATGCTTATAAAAAACTGATTGAAGATATAAATAAAGATTATGCTGAATCTGTTAAAAAGATAGAAGATGATTTAACATTAAAAATAATAAATGCACAAGATACAAGAACGGCTAAATTTTATGCTTCACAAATGGAAATGGTTGAAACTATGAAGAGTACAGGAGCTTCAGTAGAAGAAATAAATAAAAAGTTAGCTGAATCTCAACGCACTTTTGATATTGCTACAGTAGTAGAAGAAGCCTATGCTAAAATAAATGCTACTGCTAGTGCTTCTATTTATGAACAGATAAACTTATTCAAATTCTTACGAGATACTACAGTAGGATTAACTGAAGATGAAAAAAACAAGATAAATTCCATAATAAGTGTATTAGTGGGTCAAATACATGATTATACTAATGATATAACCAAATTGATTGGTTCAGAGTATGATAAACAGCTAGTAAATATTACTTCAAAACGAGATGCTGACCTAAAATCACTTAAAGATATGCAAAAAGATGAATTAGCTGCTATTGATGAAAGACAAAAAGATGAATTATCTGCTGAAGGATTAACTGAACAACAGAAAACAGAAATTATTACAAAATATGAAGGATTAAGACAAGCTGTTATAGATAAATATGCAAAAGCAAATGTTGCTATTACTGAAGCATCAGAAAAGGATATAGCAGAATTAAAGAAAAAATATTTGACTGATTTTACTGTAGTAAATAAAACAGAACTCAATAAAAGAATTGCTGATATAGAAAACGAAAGAGATACAGAATTAAAATCACTTGAAGAAATGTACAATAGTGCTGTAGCTGCTGCAAAAGATAATGCATCGGATTTGGAAAAAGTTGATAAGGCTTATGCTGCTAAAAAAGCAGAGATAAATAAAGATGCTACTGCAAAAATAATACAAGCCAACTTAGATATGGTAAGTCAGATAACAAGTGATATTTCTAGTTTGTCAAAAGCTTTTAGTGATTTGTTTTCTGGCATAGAAGAAGAACAAAAGAATTTTATAGGTGATTTAACACAGGGAATTGGTGGGATTGTATCTTTATTTGACCCAATAACAGGAGCTATAGTATCATCCATAGGAAAAGCATTTAATAGTATAATGGATACAATGAAAAGTGTAACAGATACTATTGCAAGTTCTTTAAGTAAACTTATTTATGGTGAAGACAGGACCACTGCTGGAGTACAGAAAAGACTGAAATTAACTACACAGATACAAACTCTTGAACAGCAGATTATAGGTTATAGACAGCAAGGTGAAGAAATAATTTACAATCAAAAAGTAGATGATATAAACAAAGCAACACAAGAAGAACTTAAAGCATTAGATTATGTAGATGAATTTGGTAATGATTTATTAGATAAAAGACGTGATGATAAATTAAAAGAAATTGAAAAAGAAAAACAAGCACAACTTGAAGCATTGGGTTATGTAGACCAGTATGGTAGAGATTTACTAGATAAACAGCATCAGAAACAACTTGATGATATTGATGAAAGAGAAAAAGCTGAACTGGCTGTTTTAGGACTGCTTGATAAGACAGAATCACAGAATTTAGCTGAATCTATTACGAAGAAACAACGAGAAATAAATGCAGAAACTTCTTCAAGAAGGCGTGCTATACTTCAAGCTGAATTAGCTGAACTTACTTCTGAAAAGAAAAAAGCTGATATAAAGCAGAAATATGAAGATGAACGAGCTGCTGCTGAGAAAAAATATCAGGAAGAAAAAGCTATAAGAGACCAGATATTATTTGATGCTGAGACACAACGACTTGAAACAGAAAAACAGTATCAGATTGATAAAGATAAAAGAGATCAAATAATGTATGCTAATCAAATAGCTCTACAGAAAGCTGAGGCAGATTATCAAGCTAAATCTAAAAAATTTATTCATGATAAAGCCGTAGCAGAACAAAAATTAGCATTAGCTGAAGCTGAAATAGCAAAACAAAAAGCAATTCATGATGCTAGTAAGGAAGATAAAGCAGCTGTAGAAGCAGAATATAATAAAGTTATTGCTGCAATAAAAGCATTACCAATACCTGAAGCACAATCAGGTGGAGTTGTGATGCCTAAACGTGGTGGTACTATTGTAAAATTAGCAGAAGCTAATATGGCTGAAGCTATTATTCCATTAGATAGATTGAATCAGGTGATTGCTAGTATCAACACAAAATCATTTCAAACAGCTCCAGCAGTTCCAACTGATTTAGGTGATATTCATTTAGTAGTGAATCTTGATGATAAACCAATACTTGAAAAGATATTTCCTGCTACAAGGAATAGAACGGTTAAAATTGATGCAAGAAGCATCGTGGGTAATATATGAGAATAGCATATAATGATATAATCAGTAAATTGGATTCATCTAAACTTACTTGTGCAACAGTAAATCCTAATTATCCTATTTCAAATGTACAAGACCAACGGCTTGGTTTTTGTTCCATGATGGCCAGCACTTCATCCATTATTATAGATTTTACTGACCACGGATATAAAATAAATACTATAGCTTTACTTGGGCATAATTTAAGTCCTAGTGCTACAATATCAGTAGCTTTCAACTATATCAATGACTGGACAAGCCCTCCTGTAACACAGACATTATCATATAATAATGGTATTATACTGAAATTTCTTGATACTCCTGTCTATGTTGGTACAACTGAAATAGAAAATGCAAATGAATTAACAAGTAATGTAATAACTGTTGATTTTATTACTACAGAAAGTGGTGATTTATTAACTACAGAAAGTGATGATTTTATTGTAAGACAGGATAAATATGCTTATGCTAAAATTTCTATAACTAATACAAATACAATACAACTAGGTAGAATATGGATGGGGGACTATTTACAGATATCACCGTCCAGTCTTTTGGATTTCAAAGTTACTAAAAAACGGAGTGATGTAAATATTTATGGTAAAGATAGACAGAAAATATCAATACCTGGAGTTTCATGGAGAAGAATAGAATTATCATTCCCTACTACTTCAAATGATATGATAAACAATGTTTATACAATGTATAAGACTGTAGCAAATAATAAATCCATTATATTCTGTAATTTTGACACTATACGTGGATATCCATTAGTTGAACCATTATATTGCAGTATTGATGGTTCCATAACATTTACCCACAATGAAAGTATGAAATTTACTTATAGTTTGAATCTGGAGGAAGACAGATGAGAGTAACATATCCTAATTATATAGACAATTTAATAAGTTCAAATATTACTGCTTCAAGTGCTCTTATTGATTATCCTGCTGTAAATGTTACTGACCAAAGATTGTCTACTTTATGGAAAACAAATGCTTCTACAACACAGAGTATAATATTTGATTTGGGTTCTGCTCTTCCTGTAACTACAATAGCAGTATTAGGACACAATTTAGCTTCTTCTACTACCATAAATGTTTATGCAAATACAAGTAATTCATGGGGTTCTCCTGCTTATTCTACTACTTTAACATGGAATAGTGATATAATATTAAAATTTATTACATCAGTAAGTTATAGATATTGGAAAATAGAGTTTGTTGGACAGGGGAATCTTGAAATTGGAAGAATATGGTTGAGTAATTATCTTACCATAAATCCATCCAGTTTACTTGATTTTACTGTTGAACTTAAAAACAGTGATGTAAATCTGTATGATAAAGACAGATATAAAATATCAGAAGCTGGAATTGTATGGAGAGCTATAAAACTTAAATTTCCACCTACTGATAATACTATGTTAACAAACCTTTTGGATTGGTTTGATATGGTTGGATTATACAGAAGTTTTATATTCTGTAACTTTGATACGATACGTGGGTATCCGTTAGTTGAACCACTTTATTGTAGCATTGTTTCAGATATTGGATTCACTCACAGTGAAAGTATGAAATTCAGTTATGAATTGTCTTTAGAGGAGGATAAGTAGTTTTTATGGCAAATGTTAAAATAAGTCAATTACCAGAAGCTTCTGCTGGGACAGTATTGAATACTGATACTATAGTTGGAGTATTTAATGGTATAACAAAGAAATGTAAATTAAGTAGTATAAATTTGGATGTGTTAAGTGATGGTACTAACTATGCCCGTATACAAAAGATATATGCTGATGCAATAAATAATGGTTCTTATGGTCAACTCTATGATGGAATAGCATGGGATGAAAACGCTGATACTTACACCAGATTAGGAAGAACTGCTGGTTCACCAAATTATCTTGAAGTGCAGAATGGAATGAGAAGGTGTTTATTGAAAGCAGATGGAACAGTTAACTATTATTTATATCCTACTAATTCAGCATTAAAAGAAGACGGTGTTACTGCATCGGTACTGGATGGTACTGATGGACAGGTAATGGTGGAAATACCTAAATTTTACTATAGTTATTCATATGTAGGTACTACGCATTCTTGGAAAATATCTTCACATAAACTACCTGGTTTTGTTCTCCATCCTTTATTTATGTCTGATAATACTGAATTGTCTGTAGCTTATGTAGGAGCATTTGAAGGTGTTTTATATGATACTTCTATATCTAAATATGTATGTGGAAATGGTATAGAAAGTACAGCAGCAACTTTTGTAGCCTCAACAAAAACTATTCTTTGTACAGCATTAACTGCACCTTTTGAAAATGTTACTGTAGGTGCTAAATTAGTAATAACAGGAACCACTTCAAATAATACTACAGTCACTGTTGCTTCTAAAGTATCTTCACAAAGTATTACTGTATCTGAATCTCTAACTGATGAAACTGCCAACTCGGCAACTATTGATGTGCAAAGAGATTATACATCTTCTGGAGATAAACTTAGTTCAATAGTAGGAATTAGTCCAATTACTAAAATAACAAGGGCACAGGCAAGACAATTAGCTAAAAATATGGGTACTAACTGGCAATTATTAGATTATGATATGATGAGTGCTATTCAGTTATTATATCTGATTGAGTATGGCAGTTTTTATTCTCAAAATAAAATTGGTGCTGGAATATCGAACGTAACTGATTGGGCAACCTATAATAATATTTATCCTTTATCTAAAACAGGTAATTCTGTTTCTGTTGGTAATGGTACAGCAAATACAGCAGGTTCATCTTCCTGCGCTACTGAAACTAGTAAACATCTTACCTATAGAGGAATAGAAAATCCATTTGGGCATCTTTGGAAATTTGTAGATGGATTCAATATTAATAATAATATTGCATATGTTTGTAATAATCCAGTTAACTATGCTGATGATACTACTACAAACTATACTAATATAGGTACTATGATAAATTCAAATGGATATATAAATACTCTTTTAAGTATTATGAGAGGATTTTTACCAAAGTCTGTGGGAGCTGGTTCATCTACAAAAATAACTGATTATTATTGGCAATCTTCTGGGTGGCGGGTGGCTTTTGTTGGGGGTAGGTCGTATAGTGGTGCGGCTGCTGGTTTTTTCTGCTGGGGTCTCGATTGTTCCTCTGCTGATTCCTATCGGAATTTCGGCGCTCGGCTTGGTTTCAAAAAATAAGGAGGTTATATATATAGATAAATATAAATAAGCATTTTATATAAGGGGATATGGGTAGAGTGTTTAGCAGGTAGCTTATGTTGGAGGTAATTCGAATAATGGTACAAATACTGGTTTTTTCTACTGGAATCTCAATAATTCCTCTGCTAATTCCAATCGGAATATCGGCACTCGACTTAATTTCATTTTCTGCTTTTCTCATATCTCCTCACCTCTTGGTGAAAAATAACGTATGGTTTATATATGTGCTAGTAGCTTTTTGTCGAACGCTCATAAACTTTGAAACCAAAGGAATTGTATTATGAAAAGATATGGGTACCTTTATGAAAAAATTTATGATTTAGATAATTTACGTTTGGCTCATAAAAATGCTCAAAAAGGCAAAAAACATTATAAGGAAGTAAAAAAAATAAATAAAGACCAAGATAAATATTTATTACAAAATTGATAATTCTATTATTTCATTATTAGAAAAATCAGGACTAAAAAGGAGATTAATATGAAAACAGGTAGTTCAGATTCATATCCAAATTTAATAAATTATTCAGATGGTAAACTACAAATACAGTATGATGCTGTAGAAATAAATAGAGAAGACCTAGATGGAAGTGTTAGAACTTCATGGGATTATAAATATGTTGAAATAGAAGGTGAACCAACAAGAGATGTTCTTATAGATGCTTTTATTTCCAATATTTATACTAAAGATGCAGAATTAGCACTTATTAACAATAAACTTATTGATCATAATCCTGCTGAATATGAAGATTATACAAATTTAAGAATACATGCTAAAGAATTGGCTGATGAAGTATTGGAAGCATTAAACAGGTTGTAATGGAGTTATTTGAATGACATTTGCTGATTGTGTAGCAAGTTCAATCTCAAAATCTGTTGTACTGGTAGAAATATCTTTACCTTCAGAAACAAAATATTATGCTAAAAAATATTTTACTCCAGTAAATTCTACACATCTTTATGAAGGAAGACTTATTTCAGCATTTGATATTGGAACAAAGCGTGATGCTTTAACATGGGGGGTGCTTGAATATTCTGGTGGCAGTATAACATTAAATAATGCAGACGGCTATTTCAATCAGTATGTAACAGATAACTGGTTTGTAGGATGGTATGGTTCATCAGTAACGATTAAATTCGGGTATGAACAGTTACCATTAGCAGACTATATTACCTTATGGACTGGTTATATAGAATCTGTATCATTAACAAATACAAATTTTGTACTTACGGTAGCAGAAAATAGAAAAATACTTGATAATGTTGATATACAGGCATCGTGGATAAATACTAATGCTATGACTGTAATAAAGGAAGCAATACTTCTTGCTTATCCTGATATAACATATGATTCTACTTATTTTGATACTACTTCATGGGAAGCAGTTTCTGCACAGAACATTCTTGTTTCTGTTGATATGGTTGATTTGAAAAAAGCATCAGAAGTAATACAGGATGTAAGCAATTCAATATTCGGAATATTTTATACAAATGAATATGGTAAATATTCTTATAAAATATTGAATCTTGATGCTCATTGTACTAATACAATTCAGTCAAATGATATTATAGAAATTCCAGAAATAACTTTTGATACTTCTGATATAGTATCTTCAGTTATTGTTTATTGTGATATAGATGAAGATATACAGACTAGTGAATATGCTGTAACAGTAGAAGATTATACAAGAGAAAATTATGTTTATAATAATTATGGAATAAAAAATAATAAAGAATATCTTACTTATTTACCAAATGCTACAGCTGCTTGTAGTTTTGCAATTAAATATCTAGATTATACTTGTGATGTTCACGGCACATTTTCTATAACTGTACCCATGAAATACTATTATCTTACTATAGGAGATACAGTATTTGTTAATCCTAAAAATGTAGGTGATAATGAATTTTTAGGAATGAAGAAATGTGAAATATTAGGGAAAACTTATTTACTGGATACAGCAATGATTCAGTTTGATTTAAGAATATATTATGATGAAGGATAAGGAATGAAAAAACCAGTTTTTGGTTCACAAGAAACAGTGATAAGAACTCTACGAAATCCTGTTCCAGTAATATTTGATTTAACAAATGAAGCTCATGTAGTGCCTACTGATGCAGAGGGAAATAATGGTAACTATACAGGTTGTGGAACTACTGTTGTTGTATACGGTGGGTCTGTTGATGAAACTACAAGTTGGAATGTATCTGCTGTTCCTTCTACTGGTGTAACTGGAATACTTTCTGGTTATACTTATACAGTAAGTAATATGACTACTGATACTGGATATGTAGATATCACTGTATCAAGAATTGGTTATGATTCATTAACAAAAAGATTCAGTATTTCTAAATCTAAAAATGGAATTGCTTATTGGATAAATGCAAGTGCTGGTGCTATACAGAAATCTCAAGCTGGTGAATATACTCCAGCATCCATAACATTTTCTGCTATTTGTGCAGTAGCAGCTGGTTCTGTTTCAGATTATGCAGGAAGATATGTAATATCAGAAACAACAGATAGTATAAACTGGACTGTAAAAGATACTTCATCTAGTGATGAAATTAGTAAAACATATACACCAAATAGTGGTATTAAAGCTATTAAAGTACAATTATTTTTAGCTGGTGATACTATATACAAACTTGATGAAGAAATAATTCCTATAGTATCAGACGGTGCTGATGGACTTCCTGGTGCTGACGGAGCTGATGGAGCTGATGGAATTGATGCAAGAGCAGTAAATCTGACTTCTGATGTTTTAGCATTTACTTATAATACAGCTGGTGTTTCTCCTTCACCATCTTCTGTTACTATAACAGCAAATGTACTGAATACTCAAGGTACTGTATATTATGAATTTTTCAAGAATGATGTTTCTGTACAGAATACCACAAGTAACAGTTATACCTATACTCCACAAAGTTCTTATTCTTTAATGCCAGATAAGATAGAAGCACAGATAAGAGAGGGAGCATCTACTGGAACAGTTCTTGCTAGAGACCAAATTACTATTATTGGTATGAAAGCAGGTTCTCATGGATTATCAATATCTATGAGTAATGAAGCTCATGTAGTACCATCAGATTCTAGTGGTATTATAACAGACTATAGTAATTCAGGTACTACTATAAAAGTATACGAAGGCAGTAGTGCATTAACATATGTTACTTCCTTGGTAAATAGCTCATTTGTTATTAGTTCAGTAGATGTTTCTCCAATAGGTAAAATCACTGTAGGAACTATAACTGGTGCTAGTACAACTTCTGCTATAGTAGGTAATCATTCTAATATGGATGTTGCTACTGATTTAGTAGTACTGACTTATAATATAACAGCAAAACGATCTGATGGATTAACTATACCACTTGTAGTCACACAATCAATATCCAAAAGCAAACAGGGAATTGCTGGTACTCGTACAGCAATACTAGAAGTTTATAAATGGTCAGCTACTACCCCTACATCTTTTCCATCAGGAACTTCTACTTATACGTGGGCAACTGGAACATTCACAGCACCCACTACTCCTAATGGTTGGTCTATAAATCCTGGGGCTGCTGTGGAAGGTCAAACATTATGGGCTTGCCATGTTACATATACTGACACTGATACTTCTGCAACAGATTTAGTGACTTGGAATACATCAACTGCTTATCCAGTAGGAGCAGCAGGAACTAATGGAGTTAATGGTACTAGAACAGCTTCAATAGAATTATATCAATGGGCTACTTCTGCTCCTACTTTATTTCCTTCTGGTACTTCTACCTATACATGGGCTACTGGTAATTTTACAGACCCTGCTACATTAAATGGCTGGACTCATGTACCTGGTACTGGCTTACCTGGGCAAACATTATATGGTTGTAGACAAGTTTATTCTGATTCATTAACTACATCAACATCAAATATTACATGGTCAGCTACTTCTTGTTATCCTTTAGGTGCTTATGGTTCTAATGGAACTAGAACTGCAACACTTAAAATGTACAAATGGTCTGCTACAGAACCCACTACATTCCCTTCTGGTACTTCTACTTATACTTGGAGTACTGGTACATTTACAACTCCATCAACACCAAATAATTGGACTATAAATCCTAGTGCAGCTGTTGCTGGACAAACTTTATGGGAATGTCATGTTATATATACTGATACTGATACTTCAGCTACTAGTATTGTAACATGGAACACTTCAACTGCTTATCCTGTTGGTACTGCTGGAATTTTAACTCCTGGGTACCTTGGCAAATATGATTCGGCTCATCCAGAAACGCATAATAACGAAGACTGGTGGTTGGTATATGATACTGATGATTCACCGATACAAAGAGGTATCTATTATGATAATTTAGGAACTATAACACGAATCAGCGCAGTTAGCGGACAGACTGGGTATACTACCGATCAAAAACTATTGGCTAAACTACAAGCAGTGATTGGAGATGCGGCATGGTGCGAAAAGAATGGCTATGGCGCTGTGGTAAATTATGGAATATCGGTATATTTCGAGTCTATCGCTGCGACTACTGCATTTATTCAGAGTCTTTTTGTTCAGCAGATTACATTACCAACGAGTGGATATATCCAATCGTCGAATTTCGCTACCGACCCTACAGGCTTCCCCTCGGCTGGCTTTAGGCTCGCGCATTCAACTGGGGTTCTTGAAGCGGTTGGCGCGAAACTCGATATTGCCGAAGTGCGAGGTGTGAAATGGTCAAGCCCTGTGCAATTAGGTTCTGAGTTATCGATATCAGGAATAGGCCCCGCCGCACTTGCAGCACTCAATAGTACCGATGTTGCATTTATCGACGGTGTCAACGATTCTCTCAGAGTATATCGCTGGAATGGTTCAACATGGGCACAAGTAGGTTCTGGATTAACAATAACGGGAGCAGGTTATCCTGCGCTTGCTGCACTCAGCAGTACTGATGTTGCATTTATCGACGGTGACAACGATTCTCTCAGAGTATATCGCTGGAATGGTTCAACATGGGCACAAGTAGGTTCTGGATTAACAATAACGGGAGTAGGTTATCCTGCGCTTGCTGCACTCAGCAGTACTGATGTTGCATTTATCGACAATATCAACGATTCTCTCAGAGTATATCGCTGGAATGGTTCAACATGGGCACAAGTAGGTTCTGGATTAACAATAACGGGAGTAGGCCAAGTAGCACTTACCGCACTTAATAGTACCGATGTTGCATTTATCGACGGTGCCAACGATTCTCTCAGAGTATATCGTTGGAATGGTTCAACGTGGGCACAAGTAGGTTCTGGATTAACAATAACGGGAGTAAGTTATTTGGCGCTTACCGCACTTAATAGTACTGATGTCGCATTTATCGACAGTGGCAACGATTCTCTCAGAGTATATCGTTGGAATGGTTCAACGTGGGCACAAGTAGGTTCGGCAGGAAATATAGCATTAGCGGGTGGATTCCCTGCTCTTGCCGCGATGAATGGTACTGATGTGGCATTTATCGACAGTTCCAACAAATCTCTTAGGATGTATCGTTTTGGCTTTGCGCTTGCAACGCCATATCATCCATAAGAAAAGCGGGATAGAATCAATGAGTTACAGGAGCAAATAAGGAGGTCACTATGGCAGCAACACAACATCCGATAGAACAGCATGAACAGATAATGCATGAAATGCAGGACAAACTTATGGACCATGAAGAACGGGTACGGAAACTTGAAGAATTTACAACACGCTCTGATGAGCAGTTAAAGCAGCTTTGGCTTGCATTGGGCAGAATAGAACAGATGATAGCGGATATGAAAGAAGACATTAAAGACATAAGCAGTAAATCAGGCAAACGGTGGGAATCTTTATTAGGTTATATTATTTCTGGCATTGTTATGCTCATTATTGCTTATATGGGAAGATTTATATTTCCATGAAGCCTAAAGCACTTACTGATAATGATTATAAATTTGCCGCAGAAGAATTGGATTGTGAACCTGCCATTATAAAAGCATTTGCAGAAGTTGAATCTTCTGGTTATGGATTTTGGCAATTTTCAGATACTGATTGGAGACCTAAAATACTTTTTGAAGCACACTGGTTTCATAAATTTACTAATGGCATTTATGATGAATCCCATCCTAGTATTTCATCACCAGTATGGAATAAAGAACTATATTATTATGGTAAAAAAGAATATAATAGACTTGATGAAGCCTGTGCACTGAATAGAGAAGCTGGATTAAAATCAGCATCATGGGGGAAATTCCAAATAATGGGATTTAATTATTCTCGCTGTGGTTATAGAATATTACAAGATTTCATCAATGATATGTACCATAGTGAATTAGGACATCTGAATGCTTTTATTGGATTTATTTTATCAGATGTAAAATTGCTTAATGCTTTACGTACAAAAGATTTTGTCACAATTGCTTTAAGATATAATGGAAGCGGAAATGTAAAAACATATGCAGACAGAATTGAATCTGCATATCAGCAATATTTGTCGTTAAAGGATAAAATATGATTGAAATGGCATTATATATAGCTTTTTGTGTTATTGGAATAATACAATATCTGAAAGGAGTTTTGTGTAATATACCCACAAAAGTGTGGGCGATTTTGCAACCAATTTTATGTATTTTACTTGCTTTTGTATGGATAATATTACCAAACTGGATATTCACAGGTATATTAGCATTTGCATTGTCTCAAATAGGTTATGAAACAATTATTCAGACAATAAAGAAAAAAATATCAAAGGATGAAGAATGATTATTACATTGTCAACAGGTAAAAATATTGAACTAGATGATACAGAATATAAGGAACTAGTAGAATATATTTGTAAAGCACAATATAAATTATCCAATATTCCTCTTATACAAAGTAGTGATGGTCTTTATGCTGGAGATAAAATATTAGACTATTTTATGCAATATGGGGAGAAAAAATGAAATGCAAAAAATCATTCGTAATTATTTTATTGTTGGTATTATCTGTATCCTTGTGGGCGCAGGAATCACAGGAATTATCACTGGAAGACAGTTACATAATCTCCGAGAGTCAGAAGCAGCAGTTGTTAGCTCTATTGCAGAACTTAAGCGACAAAATCAAGAACTCTCAGATAGCATTGGAGCAATCGGAGAAGGACTTAATAAATGCACAGGCACAGTTGCAGCTGTCGGAGGAGCGATACAGTGCATTGGTGGAACGGTACAACAGCTTGGAGCAAGCGTGGACGCAATTAAGCGAGACATTGGACAAATTAAGTCAGGACAGTCAGACGTTGACGCAAAGTTATCAAACCTTGGTAACACAATATCAAGCCTTGGTGAATCAATTCATGGACTTGCAGAACCAATTCATAGTGCTACAACAGGAGTACAACAAGCTAGTGATGAGCTATCAGGAACAGACAGCATCATTGAACAGGCTACAGGAATCCTTCAAGGACTTCCAAAAGCAAGTCAAAACAGCACAAAGTAAAAGTATAATTTTTGAAATTGCTACAATTCTATTAAGTGCAGGTTGGGGACTAGATGCATTGGGAATATTTTAATGCTGAATAAATTAAATATTTATAGGATTTTGCTATGATATTTTATCATGGAACAAATGAAAAAGCTTGGAAATTGATTCAAGAAGAAGGTGTTCTTTGGGGTAAACATGGATCAAATAGAGATAGTGAAACATACAGATATACATATTTAACTCCAAACAAAGAAATAGCCATAAAATTTGGTGGTAATGTTATTCTTGAAGTAAATTATACTCCAAAAGAATATGATGATAATTATCCTTGGGATGGTTGGCAATTTTCTGTATTTGATCCAATCCCTTTATCAAAAGTAAATCGTATAATATGAATAAGTTTTATTTTATTAAACAAGACAATTCGGAGTTGATAAATGACTGAATTTTTCATAAGGATTTATAGAGATAAAGTAACAAGTTTGTCCTTTTATGTTGAAGAATGTTGCATATTTACCGCAAGAGTAAAAGAAATAGTAAATGAAAATTCAATACAGCAAGGTGCATTAAAAATAAAATTATTTTCCAATAGGAATATGCATGAAATACTATATAGTGATACATCAATAAAAAGATATATTACAAGTAATACCTATTATATGAATAAAGGTGATATAGTATTAAGTAATGACAATCTTAAAGCTCTTAATGACATATTACAAGCATTCAAAATTCAACCTTATGAAATTATAGATGGTGAATTGATAGATTGTTTATACAATCCTGTTTGATATGATCTCTTTATTCGATACAGTATAAAAATCATCAGTGATTGAAACAGTAGCGAAGCCATTAGTCCATTTATTAAGTGGCATGTAAAATGGATGTAAATTGCATAATCCACCTATACTCCAATCTCTTATAACATGCCCAGTTATAGTTGGTTCAGAATATTCTGTTTTCTGATGAAAATGCCCACATATTGCAGATTTTTTAGCCTTCATGAATAATCCTCTAGATGGACTTACTGGATTGTTTATGCTAAATTTGTATTCATGACCATGTAATAGAGTAAGATGCCATGCTTTTATCAGTCTTTTATCAGTAACAACTTCTATACCCAGTTTATCAAGTTCAAGCTGTTCTTTAAGATGAGTATTCGGTAAATGGAATATTTCAGGAGCACGTGTCATTAAATACCTGTCATACCGTTCTTCATGATTACCATACTTATATATTATCTTTGCTTTAGGAAACAGTTTCCGTATATTGGTAAGAATAGTTTTCAGCATTTCCAGTTCCTGCTTTATATCAGGCATAGTAGGGTCTATATTCCATGAAGACAGTTTATAGAAGTCAGCCCAATCACCTAATAGAATAATTGTATTTGGCTTTGGCTTCATATTCAATCCATATTCTATAAACAATTCTATAGCATCTCTATTATGATATGGAACATGAGCATCAGCACCTATAAGTAATG
>Ga0209605_1001031_pt1 | contig 32699 bp, 22 predicted proteins | sample AD_UKC035_MetaG_FD_184408 | JGI IMG/M metagenome (GOLD analysis project Ga0209605, IMG submission 184408) | Active sludge microbial communities of municipal wastewater-treating anaerobic digesters from USA - AD_UKC035_MetaG (SPAdes) (version 2) | ecosystem: Engineered > Bioreactor > Anaerobic >...
CGCATCAGCTCCGGGATTGCTTCAAGCCCTTTTTCTGCTATTTCGTCTGCAAAGGTATAATCATTTTGGTGAGTCATTTTGTTCTCCTTGTATGGTTTAGTCACCTTAAGGATACTTCTGACTCACCACTTTTGTTAAGGTTCAGCAATTTACAGAAAATATGTTACACCACCCCCGCTGTGCCTCTCCAATAGTCCTCCTATGAAATGTTGATACTTTATTAATAATCACCTGCTATTCTAGACCTGTATGAAAAGTATCTGGTTACAAGGAGAAATACAATGGGAAAAATAATTGGTATCGATCTGGGAACAACCAACTCAGTGGTAGCCGTTATGCAGGGTGGAGACGCCCAGGTCATCAACACCGCTGAAGGCGCGCGCCTGTGCCCTTCTGTGGTTGCTTTTAATAAAAATGGCGAGCGCCTTGTGGGGCAAACCGCCAAACGACAGGCAGTGATCAACCCGGAAAACACAGTGTTCTCGATTAAACGCTTTATGGGACGCCGATTCGATGAGGTGGAAAGCGAACGCAAGATGGTTCCATTTGAGGTGATCTCCGGTCCGATGAAAGACGCGCGTGTGCGCATCCCTGTGACAGGCCGCGATTACTCACCTCAAGAGATTTCTGCCATGATCCTGTCCAAGCTCAAAGCAGACGCCGAAGCCTACCTGGGGGAGAAGGTCAGCCAGGCGGTTATCACCGTTCCGGCGTATTTTAATGACAGTCAGCGCCAGGCCACCAAAGATGCCGGTAAGATTGCCGGGCTGGAAGTGCTGCGCATCATCAATGAGCCTACCGCTTCAGCCCTGGCCTACGGGCTGGATAAAAAGAAGAACGAAAAGATCCTGGTCTTTGACCTGGGCGGAGGTACCTTTGATGTATCCGTGCTGGAGGTAGGTGAAGGTGTTTTCGAAGTCAAATCCACCAGCGGCGACACTCACCTGGGTGGCGACGACTGGGACGAGGTTATCGTCAACTGGGCGGCTGATCAGTTCAAGGCGGACCAGGGAATTGATCTGCGTAAAGACCGCCAGGCTCTGCAGAGATTGCGCGAGGCTGCCGAAAAAGCCAAGATCGAGCTCTCCACGGTGATGGAAACCGAGATCAACCTGCCTTATATCACCGCTGACGCAAACGGCCCTAAACATCTGGTCACCAAACTCAGCCGTTCTCGCTTCGAGCAAATGACCGCGCATCTCCTGGATCGCTGCAAAAAACCGTTTGAGAGCGCGCTAAAAGACGCCGGGCTTAAAGCATCTGACATTAACGAACTGGTGCTGGTGGGCGGGTCCACCCGTATGCCGCAAGTAGTGGATATGGTGCGCGGGCTGATCAACAAGGAACCTAACAAGGGCGTCAATCCGGATGAAGTGGTCGCGATCGGCGCTGCCATTCAGGGCGGTGTGCTAGGCGGAGAGGTGAAAGACATCTTGCTGCTCGACGTGACCCCACTCTCGCTGGGCGTGGAAACAATGGGCGCGGTGATGACACCCATCATTGAGCGCAACACCACCATCCCCATCCGCAAGTCTCAAATCTTCTCCACAGCGGAAGATGGGCAGACGGCAGTGGATATTCACGTGCTGCAGGGTGAAAGACCCATGGCGGCGGATAATATGACCCTCGGGCGCTTCCGGCTTGAAGGGATCCCCACTGCTCCGCGCGGTATCCCGCAAATTGAAGTGACCTTTGATATCGACGCTAACGGTATCCTCAACGTCACCGCGCAGGATAAAGCTACAGGTCGTGAGCAGAAAGTGACCATCACCGCCTCCACCAACCTGCAGAAGTCAGATATAGAGCGCATGGTGGAAGAAGCCAAAGCGCACAAATCTGAAGATGACCGCCGTAAGGAGCTGGCCGAAGCCCGCAACATCGCTGACAACGCCGCTTACCAGGTTGAAAAGGCGATCAAGGAAGCCGGCGAAAAGGTCACAACCAGCGATCGATCGTCCATCGAAGCCCGGGTTCAGGAACTGCGCAGCGCGATGACCGGAGAGGATGTCTCGCGCATCAAGAGCCTGACAGAAACCCTGCAACAGGACTACGCCCGCGTGATGCAGGCGTCTGCCCAGGCGCAGACCGCGCCCGGCGGTGGTGATGCCGGCGGCAGCGCACCACCTGACGACGGCGGCGACGTGGTGGACGGCGAATTCACCGAAAAGAATTAACCTGTTTGACAGAATCAAGCCACAAGGCGGCCAACTGGCCGCCTTGTGCTTTGCGCCTGATGCTAATGGCCAACGGGTCCATCACCAAGCGCAACCCAACAACGCTGCGGACTAACGCGCAGTATATACATGTTAGAATTCAGCCATTCTTATTATTCTCAGGACAACATGAGCGCTTCTGTTCCCTCAACCTTTACCCCTACCCCCATCGTCCGAGTTGCGGAACGCCTGCTCACCGCTTTCCTCAAGGTGGCCGCGAAGCAGTACCTATCTCTTCAACCAACCAACCTGTCCTCTGTCCCGCCGCCGCAGCCCGGACATCGTTACACTTTATACGCCCACGCCCCTTTCTGCGAAAGCCTCTGCCCTTACTGCTCTTTCAACCGCTTTGTGTTAGATCGGGAGAAAGCCGCGGCTTACTTCAAGTCTTTGCGCGCAGAAATGCGCCTGATCGCCAACCTGGGCTACCGCTTTTCTTCGCTCTACCTGGGTGGTGGTACCCCCACGATCCTCCCAGATGAACTGGTGCGTACCATTGACCTGGCGCGGGAGCTCTTCAGTATCAACGAGGTCAGCTGCGAAACCAACCCCAACCACTTAAACCCGGAGATGGTCGTGCTATTGAAAGAGCGTGTACAACGCCTTTCAGTTGGCGTTCAGAGTTTCAATGACGGGCTGCTCAAGCAAATGAACCGCTACCAAAAATTTGGTTCTGGCGCCAGCATCCTTGAAAGTATCCGCCGCACTGCTCCACACTTCAAATCCCTCAACGTGGATATGATTTTTAACTTCCCCAGCCAGACGCCGCAAATCTTGCGCGACGATCTGCGCGCGGTCATCGACTCAGGCGCGCAGCAGGTGACCTTTTACCCGCTGATGTCTTCTCCCTCGGTCAGGCGCTCCATGGCCAGCACGATCGGTGAACTCATCCCTGCCCGCGAAGCCGATTATTACGCCATCATCAGCCAGGGATTAGCGCAGGATTTCTCCGCGCTCTCCGCCTGGACTTTCGCGCGTAATGGCAGCAACCTTATTGACGAGTATATTGTGGATAACGAAGAATATGTGGGGGTGGGATCCGGCGTATTTTCATACCTGAATGGCTGCCTTTACGCCAGTACATTTTCCTTGCGGGAATACAGCGACCTGGTTTCTCAGGGGCGGATGGCGCTCAGCGGGGCACAGCCTTTCAGCCGGCGCCAGCAAATGCGTTACCGGATGATGATGGACATGTTCGGCCTGCGCTTCGATCGCGCCGCCTTCAGGCAGCGCTTTGGTGTTCCTGCCAGCCGCGGGCTATGGCTGGAAATGCTCTTCTTTCGCCTGCTGGGAGCGTTTGAGAAGAAGAATCCTGCCATCCCTACTCCCGTTGGGCGCTACCTCTCGCTGGTGATCATGCGCGAATTCTTCACCGGTGTCAACCAGGTGCGTGATATCGCGCGCGCAGCGCTTTCCCCGTACGACCGTGGGGAATGTTACGCGCCCTGAAAGTTGTTGAAACCCCGCCGAAAAGCCGCAGCAAGCGCACAGGCTTGCCCAGCGCCTCCTGCTGCCGGCCGTTGGCGCGCCGGGCTTCAGCATCACCGAGCAAGTTAAAGTCAGGCACTGCCTTTCCAATCCATTCAATAAAGAACTGGAAAGCAGTTTGACCATTGATGGTATTGGCGCATCTTTTTCTGCCGCCTTCGGGTTCACAGTTTACCAGCGAGAAACATAACAAGTGGCAAGACCTGCCCAGCAATCAGCACGCCGAAAGACAACAGGGTGTGGCTCGATTAACCATCGTTAAGATAATCATCTGACTGTTTAACTGGGAGCCCATCCTGTTCCTGGCAAAAGACCTGGCAGCAATAGCTGATGAGAGAGTTCATATCCAGGTGTTATAATGCCCGCATGCGTTACAGGCGAAAATGGTTACTCCTCATACTGGCTGTGTTAATCGTCGCCGGTCTAACCCTCAGCCTTCCTCCCGTTTGGTCGCGCGTCACCTATCATACCCACAACCTGGTTGCGGACATAAAATATCGTCTCAATCCTCCTCAAGCTGAGGTTTTTGTGCCTTCTGGCGCTGAAGAAGGAAATTTGATTGCGACTGCTGCCGTAGCAACACTGACGGCGCTCGTTCCCACACCCACCTCACCCGTCCTGCCAACTGAAGGAACTCCCCTCCCCTCTTCCACGCCTACTCTCACACCTGTACCCCTGCCAACCAAAGTCTACCTGCCTGGGGTCACGCCTGAACCTCAGTTATGGAACAACTGCGGACCGGCAACCCTTTCAATGAATCTCTCCTTTTATCAATGGGGCAAAACTCAGGTGGAGGCTGCGGAGGCGCTCAAACCCAATCCGCGTGATAAAAATGTGATGCCTTACGAGATGGTCAATTTTGTCAACTCACAGACCTCGCTGCGCGCGCTTTCACGCATGGGGGGCGATGTGGAGACCCTCAAACGCCTGCTCAACGCGGGCTTCCCGGTATTGGTGGAAAAAGGTTTTGAGCCCGGCAACCTGAAAAAAGAGGGCTGGATGGGGCATTTCAACCTGGTCATTGGTTATAACGATGACGCTCAGTCCTTCATTACCCAAGATTCTTACCTGCTCAGCCACCCCCCGGGGGGAGGCGAGATCAAAGACCTCGAAACCTTCCCGGGTTTCACTGTGCCATACGAAGATTTGCAAAAGGACTGGCGCGCGTTTAATTACGTTCTGATTGTTGTTTACCCGCCCGAAAAAGAGAATGATGTGCTCAACGCTCTTGGTCCGCTGATGGACGAGAATGATGCTTATCAATTGGCCTATGAACGCGCAAAAAAGGAAGCAACCACACTGAGCGATGTACGCGAACGCTTTTTCGCCTGGTTCAACGCCGGTACCAGCCTGGTGTACCTGGCGGATTACAATAGTGCGGCTGCGGCTTATGATTCCGCTTTCAACCTTTACGCGCAGATACCAGAGAACGACCGCCCCTGGCGCATGATGTGGTACCAGACCGGCCCTTACTTCGCCTATTACTACTCCGCCCGCTACTCAGATGTGATCAACCTGGCAGACCAGACGCTGAAACGCATGAGCGCGGAACCTATCCTTGAAGAAAGTTACTACTGGCGCGGCATGGCTTACCTGGCGCTGGGAGATAACGAGCGCGCGCGCGCCGAGTTTCGCGACAGTCTTAAGTATCACCCGGGGTTTGGCCCCAGCCTGGCCGCGCTTGAACAAATGGGGGAAACTCCCTGAGATTTTCGGCTATACTTGTAATGGTTAGAAAATTTCATGATCAAGATCCTGCATTTTGCTGACGCTCATATTGATATTGCCACACACGGAAAACATGACCCTGAAACCGGCTTGCCCATCCGCGCCCTCGACTTTTTAAAAGCCCTGGATACCATCATTGACCACGCCATTTCCGAAAAAGTGGATCTGGTCATATTCGCCGGAGACGCCTACAAAGACCGAACCCCATCGCCCACTTTCCAACGTGAATGGGGAAAACGCATCATCCGCCTGCCACAGGCGGATATCCCCGCACTTTTACTGGTAGGGAATCACGATATCAGTCCCGCCAGCGGACGCGCGCACACCTTGCAGGAATTCGACACCCTGCAGGTGCCGAAAGTGCGGGTGCTTTACAAACCCGAGCTGCTTAAACCCGCGGACCTGTGGGGGCTGCAGTTGCAGGTGCTCTCGCTGCCATGGGTGTTCCGCTCCAGCCTGGTGGCCGCGCTGGGGCTTTCCGCTGTAGAAGAAGACACTGTTCACGAGGAGATCGAAAAACGCCTCACCACCATCCTGCAGGCGCGGATGGACGAACTTGACCCCGCGCTGCCCACTGTGCTGGTGGGGCACGGCTCCGTGCAGGGGGCAGTTTATGGCAATGAACGCACCGTCATGCTGGGCAAAGACCTGGTTCTGCCTGGCTCACTGGTGAAAGACCCTCGCCTGGATTACACCGCGCTCGGTCATATTCACAAATACCAGGACCTCAACCCTGGGCTGCACCCGCCAGTCGTATACGCAGGTTCCATTGAACGGGTTGATTTCGGCGAGGCCGCAGATGACAAGGGCTTTGTCATCGCTGAGGTGGAGAAAGGAAACACCTCGTACCGGTTTGTAAAATTGCACGGTCGCGCCTTCTTTGACCGGCTGGTCAGGCTTTCCATGGAAGACAGGGCGATGGAAAAAATCCTCGCTTCCTCACCGAACGAAGCTGAAGCCGAGAACGCCATCTTCAGACTGGTCATTGAGTATCCGCGTGAGCTTGAAGCCGATATTGATGAGCCTGCCTTACGCCAAAAATTCGCCTCCGCGCTCGAATTTCACCTGGTCCGCCGCCCGCAAGCAGAGGCCCGGCTGCGCCTGCCCGCTGATCAGAACATCGCCAGCTACAGTCCGTTGGAATTGCTCTCGACTTACTGGAAATCCACTCACGCCCAACCTCGTGATCTAGCAGGGCTGCAAACACTTGCTCAATCGATCTTTCAATCCGTAACCGGATCAAAGCCCGGGTAAGGACGGCAAGGTTATCCGACATGTCCAATACATTGATTGAAATCCTGGTCATTTTCGTCCTGATCTTGTTTAACGGTTTTTTTTCTATGTCGGAAATTGCCATTGTTTCAGCCCGCAAAGTGCGCCTGGAACAACGCGCGGATGAAGGAGATGCGGGCGCCGGTCGCGCGCTGCAGCTCTCCAAGGAGACCGGGCAATTTTTGTCCTCCGTGCAGGTGGGCATCACCCTGGTGGCGATGCTCACGGGCGCTTTTGGCGGCGCCACTCTGGCAGAGCGGCTGACCCAGTCGCTCGCCCGCGTTCCCTGGTTGGCCACGTCGGCCGCCACGCTCTCCCTGGTCATTGTCGTGCTGGTCACCACTTATTTCTCGTTGGTCATTGGCGAGCTTATTCCCAAGAAGATCGCGCTCAACAACCCTGAAAAAATCGCTTCAAAAGTCTCCGGTATCATGGTGTTTTTCTCCCGGCTCACATCACCGCTAACGCGCCTGCTTTCTTCCTCCACTGACCTGGGCATGCGCCTGCTGGGCATCAAGCCCTCCGGCGAACCCCCCATTACCGAAGAAGAGATCAAAGTACTCATCGACCAGGGAACACAGGTGGGGGTATTTGGTGAAGCAGAACAGGACATGGTGGAAGGCATTTTCCGTTTGAACGACCGTTCAATCAATGCCATTATGACCCCGCGCACGGATGTCACCTGGTTGGACGCGGACGACAGTATCGAAGAAATACTGAAGACCATCCTCCAATCTCCCTATTCCCGCTTTCCAGTTTCCAGGGAGTCATTGGACAATGTGCTGGGAATTCTCAAATCCAGAGACTTGCTTGAAAAGCAGCTTTCAGGCGAACCTTTTAACCTGTTGGACCTGCTGCAAAAGCCACTTTTCATCCCAGAAAACACGCCCGTCATGCGCGTTCTTGAAATGGAGCGTGAGCACGGGGTACATGAAGCCCTGGTGATCGATGAGTACGGTGGCGTGCTCGGATTCGTCACCCTTTTTGACGTGCTCGAAGCCATTATCGGTGAACTCCCCAGCCAGGACCAGGCTTCAGAACCCGAAATCGTGATGCGCGAAGATGGTTCTTACCTGATTGATGGTTTACTGCCCATTGACGAGTTTAAGGACCTGTTCGATCTGGACCTGCTCCCTGAAGAAGATAAAGTGGGATTCCAAACCGCTGGCGGATTCGTGATGAACCAGGTGGGTTCCATTCCCCACGCCGGTCAGACTTTCCAATGGAATGATCTGCTATTTGAGGTGCTGGATATGGACGGCCTGCGTATCGACAAGATCTTGGTCAGCCGCAATAGCGAAAAAACGCCGCCTGCTGGAGGGGATAAATGATCATCGACCGCCTGCAAATCAGCGGGTTTCTTTCATATAAAGAGAAAGTGGATATCGACTTCTCAGGTTTCGCCCTGGCCTGCATTTCAGGTCAAAACGGCGCCGGTAAATCCAGTCTGCTTGAAGCCATCACCTGGGCGCTCTTCGGTGAAGCGCGCCGTAAAGACGACGCCATCATCCACATGGGTACTGATACCGCCGAGGTGTTGCTTGAGTTCGATTACGAGTCCACGCGTTACCGGGTACAGCGCAGCAAAACTCGCGACAAGAGCACACAGCTTGAGTTTCAACTGCGCAACGCTGAAGGCAACTGGGTGCCGCTCACTGAAGCCACCATGCGCGGCACTGAAGAGCTCATCCGCCGCACCCTTCACCTGGACTATGAAACATTTACCAATGCCTCGTTTTTCCTGCAGGGCAAAGCAGACCAGTTCGCTCAGCAGCGCCCGGGTGACCGTAAGCGTATCCTATCAGGCATCCTCGGTTTGGACATTTGGGAGGACTACCGCGAGGAAGCAGCGCGGCGCCGTAAGCTTTTGGAAAATGACCTTGCCCTGGTTATCAGCCATTTACAGGAAATTGAGACTGAACTGCAACAGGAAGCAGAACGAAAGGAACGTCTCGCCCGCCTGGAAAAGGAAGTGAGCACCCAGACGGAACTCTTTGAGGCGCGAAAAGCCTATCTTGAGCAGCAGCGCCAGGTTGCCGAGCGTATTCTCGCCGACCAAAAACAGGTAGAAAAACAACGCGCGGAGATTAATCGCTTGCGCGCAGAGGATGAAACGATGCGCAGCGATCTCGACCTGCGCACGCAAGAACGTCAGACCCATCTTTCCCTGTTACAGCAGGAAAAAGAGATCAGGCAGGAGGTGGACGCCTGGGAACAGGCGCGTAAAACCCTCGAAGAGTGGGACACGCTGGCGCAGGATTTTCACCAGTACGATTCCCAGCGTCAGGCCCCGCTGCAGGCCATCGCGGTAGAAGAAAGCCGCCTCCAGGCCGAGTTAAACTCGCTTCAACAGAAACAGGCTGAAATCTTCTCAATAGAACAGGAACTGCCTGAGATCCAGCGGCTGGTTGAAGACTCCAGCAAAGCAGTCGAAGACTGCAGCGCAAAGCTGGCAACCCGAGCACAACTGGAAAAAGAAATGCGCGCTCTCCTGGATGAAATCGCCCGCGCCCGGGCTGAAAACACGCGCCTAAAAATGGAGATGGATGAAATTGTTGAGCATCGCACTCACCTGGAGAATATCAGCGGCGCTAACTGCCCCACCTGTGAAAAACCCCTCTCCGACGATGAGCGCCAAAGGCTGGTGGATGAGATCAACGCGCGCGGCAAAGAAAAGGGCGACGCGCATCGCGAAAATAAAAGGATAATCGAACAAAGCGAAGCCCAATATCGTGAGATCGAAACCGCGCTCCTCAACCTGCAGCGGGTGGACGCCGAGTTGAAACTGCAACAACGCATCTTCGACACGAAAGCGCAGGAATTACGCATGAAGGAAGCCGCGTTCACTGACTGGCAGCAAAAAGGCGCCGTGCGCATGTTGGAGCTGGAAGAGACGTTGCGCTCTCAATCCTTTGCGCTGGAAGCGCGCAAGCAGTTAGCCATGATGGATGCTCAATTGAAGAAACTGGGTTACGACGCCGCCGCTCACGAACAGGCGCGCCGTATGGAACTGGATGGCCGCGCCAGCCAGGACAAAAAAATACAGCTGGAGAAGGCCAGGTCCGCCCTCGCCCCCCTCGAACAAAATATCACCTCGTTGCAAAAGAACATGGAGAACAACCAAAAGCGCCTTTCAGCGCTGCTTGATGAGCTCAGGCAGGACGAGGAAAAACTGGAGATCGAAACTTCCAACCTGCCGGATCTCGATCAATTGGAAAGAGATTACTACGCAGCCCAGGAGCAGATGAACCAGGCGAACAGGGATTTAGGGTACACGCGCAATCAGGTGGAAGTGCTGGAAAAGCAGCGCGAACTAAAGGTGGAGAAACTCGAAGAGAAAGACCAGCTTAACAACCAGGTCACTGATCTCAAAACGCTGGAACGCGCTTTTGGCAAAGACGGCATTCCCGCGCTGCTCATCGAACAGGCGCTGCCAGAAATTGAGCGTCACGCGAACGAGATCCTCGATCGGCTAAGCTCAGGGAGTATGTCTATCAGCTTCGAAACCCAGCGTGATTTCAAAGATAAGAAGCGCGAAGAACGTCGTGAGACGCTGGACATTCTCATCCGCGACCCCGCCGGTGAACGCCCCTACGAGCTCTTCTCTGGTGGCGAAGCCTTTCGGGTCAATTTTGCCATCCGCCTGGCACTCAGCCGTGTGCTGGCACATCGCGCCGGGGCGCGCCTGCAGACCCTCGTGATTGATGAAGGTTTTGGCAGCCAGGACGCTGACGGGCGTCAACGCCTGGTAGAAGCCATCAACCTGGTAAGCACGGAATTTGAGAAGATCCTGGTCATCACCCACCTCGAAGAATTGAAAGACGCCTTCCCGGCGCGTATTGAAGTGACCAAAACGCCGGCTGGTTCTAAGGTTGAGGTAATCGCTGTATGAACATGATTCACGCCCGTGTCGGGTTGCAGCAGCGTGTGCTGCCGGAGTACCGCGCGGAATTCTTCGACACGCTGGCTACCGCCTGCCTGCAGGGGTTGGGGGTTTTCGCGGGTGAGCCCTGCCAGGGTGAAGCCGTAGAAGTTGTTGACCAGCTCTCTATTGCCTACTACACACACGCACGTAACCTGCATTTTTTTCGCGGCAGCGCCTATTTTTACTGGCAGGCAGGGGTTTTAGGCTGGCTGCAGCGCTGGCAGCCTGACGTGTTAATAATGGAAATCAACCCGCGTAATCGTTCCAACCCGCTGGCGGCGCGCTGGATGAAAGAACGCGGACGCCCGGTGCTTGGCTGGGGGTTGGGTTTACCCGGCGCCGGAAAGATCTACCGGCTTATCTACCATAGCCTTTTACGTTCCTGCGACGCTGTGATCGCCTACTCCACCACCGCCGCCCTCCAGTACCGTCATGCCGGAGTGGACCCATCCCGCGTATTTGTCGCCGCTAACGCGGTCACCCGCCGACCAACGGACCTGGTCGTTGCACGACCGCCGTCCTTCCATGAAAACACCCCGCAGCTCCTCTTCGTTGGGCGCCTGCAGCCGCGCAAACGCGTTGATACGCTGCTGTACGCTTTGGCCATGTTGCCCCCTCACCAACAACCGCGGCTATCCATTATTGGAGACGGACCTGACCGCTCACGCCTGGAGATGCTCGCCTGGCAGGTCTATCCACGAGCCGTGTTCCATGGTGCCAAACGCGGTCAGGAACTGGACCCTTATTACCAGGCCGCTGATCTATTCATCCTTCCGGGAACCGGGGGACTGGCCATTCAACAGGCTATGGCGCATGCCTTACCCGTCATCGTAGGCGCGGCCGACGGCACCCAAATTGAACTGGTGCGTGAGGAAAACGGCTGGACGCTGCCGGATGACAGCCCGGAAACCCTCGCCCGTGTTATTCGAGAAGCGCTGTCAGATGTTGAGCGCCTGCGTCAAAAAGGGCTGGCATCTCGTCGTATTGTTTCTGAAGAGGTCAACCTGGAAGGCATGGTAAAGACCTTTTGCACAGCGGTTGAATCCGTTCTCTCAAAGGCTTAGAGGAGGAAAGCGTGAACCTGTTGATCATTGCAGATGGGCGCAGCCCAATTACCCGGCGCTGGATACGCATGCTGCAGCCGCTGAATTACACTATCAACCTGGTCTCTACCTACCCCTGTCAACCGGTCGACGGAGTGAACGAAACCATCCTCTTCCCGGTGGCGTTCGCCGGACTATCCGGCAGCCAGGCGGGAGGCGGCGCCAGGGGCGGGCGAAAAGTAGTTTCGCGTTACCGTGGACTCGCTGCCACCCTGCGCCACTGGTTGGGTCCATTGACCATCACCCATGCGGAGAAAGATTATCTCGAGCTGCTGAACCGCCTGCAGCCAGACCTCGTGCATGCGCTGCGCATCCCTTATGAAGGCATGCTTGCCAGCCGCACCCCAACGGGCATTCCGCTGGTCATCTCCACCTGGGGCAACGACTTTACCTATCATGCGATCTCAAATGGGGTGATGGGCAGCGCCACTCGCCGCGCGCTGCTGCGCGCGGATGGGCTGATTTCTGATACCGTCCGCGACCTGCGCATCGCGCGCGCCTGGTCCTTCAACCCCGCCAAGCCGGCTGTATCTGTACCGGGTAACGGAGGGATCGACCTGGCTGAGATCGAGAACATCACCCAGGGGATCGACCCAGCTGTGCCCTGGCAAGTGATCAACCCGCGCGGGTTCCGCAGCGGCTCCGTGCGCAACGACACTTTTTTTAAATCCATCCCGCTCATTCTTAGCCTGTACCCAGAAGTGCAGTTCATTTGTCCATGGATGGCGGGACAACCCGAAGCCCTGAGCTGGGTGAATCGTCTCAGGATACTGGATAACGTTTCCTTGTTACCGATGATCTCTCAGGCTGAATTATGGCGCGAGTTCGCTCGCTCTCTGGTATCCGTCTCGGTCAGTGAGCACGACGGCACGCCCAACTCGCTGCTTGAGGCCATAGCCATCGGCTGCCTGCCCGTGTGCGGGGATATCGAATCAATCCGCGAGTGGATCCGCAATGGCGAGAATGGTATCCTGGTCGATCCCGCTGATGCTTACGCGCTGGCCGAGGCTGTGCAGCGCGGAATAATGGATGAAGAATTCCGCCGCGCTGCCGCTGCTCGCAACCGTGAGATCATCCGTGAGCGTGCCGAAATTACCATCGTGAGGCAAAAGGTTGCCGAGTTTTACCAACGCATGACCGGGTTCGTGTAATAAAAACAGGCTGGCATTTTGCCAGCCTGTTTTTTGTCTCGCTAAAGGTTGTGGATGACCCCCTCTTTTTTATACCTCATAAATAACTGCCCCCAGCCGGTGTTTTGGCACCATTCCTTAAAGACATATTTTTCTTTTAATGGCCAGTGCACATAATCATGATACACCTCTGAAAAGGCGATGGGGATGGCCACCAGCGGTGTACGGGTAACCAGCTTTTGCAGAAACTTGGTCGGACCATACCAGGTAAGCCAGCCCATGAACTGATGCAGATTGTGACCCACTTTGAAGTGCCAGTTCTCTCCTGAAATATCATCCCCCACCAACTCGATCTCACGAGGATCGCCCACTCCCAACCCCTGGTTGTGACCAAGGTTGATGTACTTGATGCTCATCGGGTCAAAACCCATCAGTTTGGCTGCCACTGCATCAATGGCCACCTGGTCTTGTGATGCCAAAATGACATTCTTCACTTCCGGCTTCATCACCCGCGGACCGGTGCCATTGCCCGCGGTGGTGCCGTCCATCACCGCGAACAATCCTGTGTGGATTTCTTTCTGGATAGCCAGTAGGTCGATGATGGTCTCGTGGATATATGAATGGGTGTAATGTCGATGCTTGGTGAGCAGACCTCCAAATGCATTCTTAATGGCGCCGGTGGTGGTGGTGTAGATATGGCATTTCGCCGTCGGCAGATGCACGATGTTCTTTCCTACAAAGTAATCTGGAATGTAGATACCTTCCGGATAGATATGGTCGAGGGCATTCATCTTCGCCTTGGGCTTGTACTTAACCCAGGTCATATCTTTGTCTTCAAAGTTATACAGCACCGGGATATGGTAGTGTTTGAAGATGGGAACGTAACCGTTGAGGTCTTCTCCTTTGAAAGCGTTTGTCACCACGGTCTGGTTTTGCACACAGGTAATATCATTGTAGCCTTTACTTTTCAGCGCCAGGATGGTGCCTTCCATCTGCCAGGGTGTGGTGTTGGCGCTGGGCATCGGAAAGTGCCAAGAGATATTATCTTTGAGGATGGTAGTAGCACCAGGGTCCAGCGCTTTAGGCCCATCAGCCAGTTCGAAAAGACGAATGTAGTCTTCGATAACGGTTTCTGGCGTAGTCTTGAGTACAGCGACTTTTGAATTCATTCTCCACGTCCCTTCACACGTCCTTTTATGGGTGAATTATACCAACAGGCAGTTCGCCTGGCCAACCCAGCCTGTGTACGCGCAACCCCGGCTGATTTGGTCTATAATCCTTCTGAGTTCATGAACAAGAAGATGCCTTTGAAACAACCCGGCTGGAATTTCCGCAGTCGCGCCTGCGGCCTGTTGATTTGCGGTCTGTTACTGTTGGCGTCCTGTAACTTTCCAATACGCGACTTTTCCGCTTTGCCCCGACCTTACGCGACCTTGGATCCAGCGATCTTCGAATACCATCGTTCTGCCACACCTACTGCCGGGCAGCCTGGCGCTGCTCCCACCCGCACACCTCAGCCTCCGCCCGTGGTGGATGAATCACTGTACCATATTTACACCATCCGTTCTGGTGACACATTCGAAACGGTTGCCAGGCACTTCAGTGTCACTCCCGCTGCTATCATCAGCATGGAAGCGCTGCCCCAAACCGGAATCCTCCCTCCAGGCCGTTACCTGGTCATTCCCAAGAACACCGACAACCTTTTCGAGCAAGAGATGATTTTGCCTGACAGCGCGGTGATCAACTCGCCTTGCGCCGCGCCTTTTGATATCAGCGCCTATGTAAGCGCTGCCGGCGGCTACCTGAGCACTTTCAGCCAGCCCGTGGCGGGCATTCGCTCAAGTGGGGCGGAAATCGTGCGCCGTGTCGCTGATAATCAATCCGTAAATCCAATGCTGCTGCTGGCAATCCTTGAGCACCGTGCGGGATTGGTTTTTGGAAAACAACCACCTGCAGATATTAATCACCCTTTGGGTTTCCGTAACATGTACTACAAGGGGCTTTACCAGGAGTTGTCGCTGGCGGCTCGTATGGTAAACACCGGGTACTACGGCTGGCGTTATGGGACGATGACCATGGTCACTTTTACTGACCAGGTTGCGCAGCGGATCTCCCCGCACTTGAACGCAGGCTCAGTTGCCCTCATGTATCTTTTCTCGCAATCGTATCCCTCAACAGATTGGAACGAGAGATTGCTTGGAAAAAGCGGATTTATGGAAACCTACCTCGCCATGTTTCCAGACCCCTGGTTGTGTGCCGCAGAAGTTGAGCCGTTGTTAAGTGACACGCTCAGCGCGCCGCAGTTAGAGCTTCCCTTCGCCCCGGGTGAAGAATGGGCATTTACCGCCGGGCCGCATTACAGCTGGGTGGAGGGCACCCCTTTGGGCGCGCTTGATTTCGCGCCCAATATTAAAAGCGCTGGCTGCCGGGTCTCGCCTTCGTGGGTGCGCGCTTCAGCCCCTGGGGTGATCACCCTGGCGGAAAACGGCGTGGTGATATTGACCCTTGAGGATGAAAAGGGTGACGTCACCGGCTGGGAAGTGATGTATCTGCACATCGCCGCAAACGAGCGCGTTCCATTGGGAACACGCCTGCGAAAAGACGACCCCATTGGTCATCCATCCTGTGAAGGCGGCTCTTCCACGGGAACACATGTGCATATCGCCCGCAAGTACAAGGGCGAGTGGATTGGCGCGCAAGGACTGTTCCCATTTGTATTAAGCGGCTGGGTGGCTTACCCCGGGGAACGCGCCTACCAGGGCCGGTTGATGAAAGACGGGCAGGTGGTCATCGCCCGCCAGGGGGGCAACCAGGACTCTCTCATCAAACGTTAGTATTCCAGGTGTGGATGGTTGGTTGGGGAAATTAAAATAAAAAAGGATGGTTTCGCGTCTCCGACCATCCTTTCAAATAACCAATGCGACTGTTTAATCGGCTTCGCGCATGCCAAGCTGGTGATCAAGCTGGTACAGACCTCCCAGGCTGCCTTCCAGTTTCGTCACCATCGCGAGAACAGAGGAAGCATTCTTTTCTTCTTCGACCTGTTCATTGATGAACCACTGTAAGAAGATCTGGCTGGCCACATCATTGGCTTCAACTGCCTTGGCGTAAATGCCATTAATCAGCCCGGTGACTTTCTGCTCGTGCTCATACACCTTGGTAAATACATCTTTCACGCCTTTAAATTCCACTGGTGGTTGTTCAATGGCTTTCAGGCTGATCTTCTCGCCACGGTCCAGCAGGTAGTCGTAGAGCTTCATGGCGTGCTCCTGCTCCTCTTCTGCCTGTACTTTCAGCCATTTGGCGAAACCTGGCAAGTTTTCGGTTTCGCAATAAGCCGACATTGAGAGATAGAAATAGGCAGAATACAGCTCGTGTTTAATCTGGTCGTTCATCGCTTCATATACTTTTGCATTCATAAGACACCCTCTCTGACGAAGAATTATTATTTTTACCTGTTAAGAATAACACAACTCTGTATGAAATTTGTTAATTTTTTATGACCCTGTAACGTTTGGGTTTTTAAGTATTCGGCGAAAACCTATATATGTGCGCCTTTCAAGACCGCTTAAACGCGATTGCTTTAGGCGCAGTGTTGGCAGAAAACCTCTGCATGCTGCTGGAGTTCCTCTCGACGCGTGCTTTACAAGACCTCGAAACCGAGATGATAGACAAGACACTGCCAGCGGGTGCTTCTCCGCGCCTGGGTGTGGCAGTATGCCAATCCGCATAAAATGGATGGTAAGCAGGCTGATTGGATAATCCGCTAGAAAAAAAATGGTCTCTTCTGCTATCTTTAAGTTTAAAGAAGGGTGGGCTCAACAGGGGTTAAGACCCAGTCCTACTCACCGTACAGGACCGACGCCTGAATCGATCTGGTTTCCATGAGATCTCTGTATTGGAGGCCCTTTTTTGTCGAGTAAGGACTATCTCCTGTCTCTCATCGTTCCCTGGCTGTTTTCTGACCAGCGCTCTTCTAGTGATGCTGATTTGGCCTGCTTTGTCTGTCTTTGAGAGCCCTTTCACTGGTGGCTTGCCAGCTTTAAGCACTCACTTGCACCCCCCTTTTTCGGATATTCGTGATGGTGACTTTTGTACGAATAGTTGTGTAATGCGCAATTAAGTTGTATTATATGCAAATATCCTATACACTCTAATTGTTCAAGGTGAAAAATGACTGAGATCCAATCGCTTGCCCGCGGATTGCGGATTCTGTTGATGCTTTCTGATTCGCTCGATGGGAGCACTGTGACAGAAGTGGCGGAGAACCTTGGGGTTGACAAGGGAAGCGCTTCGCGCCTGGTAAACACACTGGTCAAATACGGCTTCGCGGAAAAAGACCCGGTTTCCCGGCGGATTTCCCTGGGGCCGCAGATTGTTTCTTTGAGCCGTAGCTTACTTACCAGGATGCCGTTGCGCGAGGTGGCAAAACCTTACCTGCGTGAGCTGATGCGCTCCACCGGTGAATGCGCCCATATTGGTATCCTTTCCCAGGGCAAAGTTTTATATATTGACCAGGTGGAATCGCCGGCTTCTTTACGGGTAAACGCGGAGGTAGGGTTTCTTGCCCCGCTGCATTGCACCGCGCTCGGCAAGGTACTGCTTGCTTTTGGGCGCCTACCCCTCCCTGAATCCCTTGAACGTTACACCGACTCAACACTGGTGACTCAATTTGCGCTGAAGAAAAACCTGGCGAGTGTGAGGGAACAAGGCTACGCGATCGATGATGAAGAATTTGATATTGGTGTGCGTTGCATTGCTGCGCCCATCTTCGATTTCAGGAATAAGGTGGTTGGCAGTATCGGCATATCAGGACCAACCACCCGCATGACTCCAGGCGTATTGCAAACCCTCGTGCAACAGGTGCTTGAGATTAGCGACAAACTCAACGGCAGGATGAAATTCAATCAGGGGAGAGAACAGTAATGAAGGTTTATTCAGTAGAAGAACTGTTAGCCACCAGGGTCAAGCGCGCGAATCTTATTTCATCGGCAGGAGGGCTGCGGCAGGCGTTGGCCTCTGCGAGCCTTGATCGGAAAACCGACCTGACCCTCTCAGAAGCCCTGGTTATTGGATTGATCGAGCAAGGAGTACGCACGTATTATTCAGTTTTAGGTCACGGTTCGACTGAGATAGGTGAAGTTCTGCGGGTATATCAGAACGCAGGATTGGTGCGTGTTTTTGGGCTGCGCAGTGAGATCGAAGCATCACACGCGGCGGCAGCGCTGCGTTGGGTAAAAGGGGAGAAAGCCGCGGTGGTTACTTCTATCGGGCCAGGAGCATTGCAGGCACTGGCTGCTTCTCTGGTGCCGGCATCGAATGGCATCGGGGTTTGGTATATCTTTGGCGATGAAACAACGGAGGATGAAGGGTACAACATGCAGCAGATCCCCCGTCACCAGCAGGCAGGGTTTTTAAAACTAACCTCTGTGATGGGCGCTGCCTACAGCCTGCACACACCGCTGGCCTTGCAGTCTGCTTTGCTGGCTGGCAATGTGGTCGTTAATCACCCCTATCGACCTGGTCCATTTTTTTTATTGTTGCCCATGAATACTCAGGCAGCGCTCATGGAAAACTTCAATCTGGATGAACTTGGTTCACCTGCTCCGGTACGATTGAACGCGGCTGTAGGAGCGTATGACGAAGCGGCGAATTGGATCAAAACTTCAAAACGAGTGCTGGTCAAGGTGGGGGGCGGGGGAGCCAGGGCTGGAGATGAGTTGGTGAAGTTTCTTGAATTATCAGGCGGGGTGCTGGTGCACACACCCATAGCCACCGGTTGCGTTCCCTACTCGCACCCGGCGAATATGGGCGTGGGCGGATCGAAAGGCTCGATTTGCGGCAATTTCGCCATGGAGAATGCTGACCTGCTGGTCGCTGTGGGCACGCGGGCGGTCTGCCAGTCAGATTCTTCAAGGACCGGTTACCTGAACGTAAAAAAGGTGATCAATATTAACGCAGACCTGGAGGATGCCCTGCATTACAACCACACCCTGCCTTTGGTGGGAGATGTGCACCTGACATTGACGAAGCTAAACCAAATGCTCGAACAGGAAAATACTCCAATCGATAAGTCGGAATGGCTGAAAGTTTGCGCGGAAAAGAAAAAGCGCTGGGAGGAGATAAAAGCAGCCAGGTTGGCGGCTCCAACGCTTTTCGATGACTACTGGCAGCAGGAGGTCCTTACTCAGCCAGCCGTCCTGCAGACCGCGATTGCGTGGGCAAAAGCGCGCGGCGCGGTGCGGTTCTTTGACGCGGGGGATGTGCAGGCGAACGGGTTTCAATTGACCGAAGACGAAGTTCCTGGGCAAACATTTACAGATACAGGAGCCAGTTACATGGGCTTCGCGGTTTCTGCCCTGCTGGCGTCCGGAACGGCATCCCACCCATTTTACGCCGTGGCGTTTACGGGAGACGGCTCGTTTACCATGAGCCCGCAAATTTTGGTTGATGGTGTTGAGCACGGTGCGCAAGGCTGCATCCTTTTACTGGATAATGGAAGGATGGGGGCGATTTCAGGGTTACAGCTTGACCAGTATCACCATGAAGTAGCCACCGCTAATCACATCCGGGTAGATTACCTGCAGTGGGCCAAGGGGGTTCCAGGCGTGCTCGCTCTTGATGGTGGAAATTCACTGGATGAATTACAGGCCGCGTTGAACCAGGCCGGAAATCACCCTGGGTTATCCCTTATTCGGGTAAAAGTTTACTTTGGAGCAAGTGAACTGGGTGGTATGGGTGTGTATGGTCGCTGGAACGTAGGAAACTGGTGCGCGAAAACACAACAATTACGCCATGAAATTGGCCTTTAGGAGAGGTTATGACAGAACTATCCTATGAACAGATTACATCACTGGAAAAAATAGCGCGGTCTTTGCGCGCTGACAGCCTGCGGTTCATCTACGGGCGCGGTTCGGGCCATCCTGGCGGGGCGTTATCGGCAGCGGAGATACTGGCTGTCTTATATTTCCATGAATTACGAATCGATCCCCAACACCCAAATTGGTCGGAAAGAGACAGGTTCATACTGAGCAAAGGGCACGCTTCGGCAGTGCTCTACGCAGCGCTGGCCAGGCGCGGTTTCTTTGATAAAAACGAACTGAAAAACTGGGGAGAAGTGGATTGCCCGCACCAGGGGCACCCGGACCGTTTAAAAACCCCCGGAGTAGATATGACCAGCGGCATCCTCGGGCATGGAGTGGCGGTTGGCGTTGGGCTGGCGTTGGCGGCGCGCATGAAGAAATCTCCTTCGCGAACATATGTGCTCATCGGAGACGGTGAATCTCAGGCGGGAATCGTATGGGAAGGAGCGGCCGCAGCGGCCAAGTACCGCCTGTCCAACCTGGTGGTTATCCTGGACCTCAATGACGTGCAGCTCGATGGTCCAATGCATGAAATTATGCCCATGGACCATATGGCGCAAAGGTGGGAAGCCTGCGGCTGGTATGTGATGCAGGTAAATGGTCACAGCGTGCGCCAACTGGTGGAAGGTTTGGATCTTGCTCGAGAGATACATGACAAACCTGTATGCATCATCGCCCGTACGACCAAAGGAAAAGGGGTGTCCTTTATGGAAAACGATTCCTTCTGGCATGGCAACGTACCGAGCAAAGAACAACTTGAGCAAGCGCTGCTTGAACTTGGCGTTGAGGAGGAGAAAAATGGCTGAGCTCTCCATGCGTGAAGGATACGGACGCGCATTGGCGGATTATGGAAAGATGAACCCCAAGGTCGTGGCGGTGGATGTAGATACTTCCGCTTCCACGCTCTCTCACTTTTTTGCCCGTGAACACCCGGAACGTTTTTTTAATGTGGGAATTGCTGAACCTTGCGCGGTGGATGTAGGGGTAGGTCTGGCGCTTGGAGGGTATATCCCCTTTGTGAACGCGTTCGCTGCTTTGCTGGCATTGCGCTCACTTGAACAGATCCGCACCTGCGTTTGCTACGCCAATACCAATGTAAAACTGGCAGCCAGCTATGCCGGTTTATCTGATTTCAAAGATGGCCCGACTCACTTTGCCATGACAGACATCGCCAACATGCGGGCACTGCCGAATATGAACATCATCGTTCCCTGCGACGCTGCCCAGGCTGCCGCTTTTGTTCCCCTGGTGGCGGAGTTAGTGGGACCGGTTTACCTGCGCATTAATCGTGGGAGTACCTTGCCGGTTTACCAACCCGGGTCAGCGCTTCAAATAGGCAAAGGCATCTTACACCGGCAGGGCATCGATCTGACAATCGTCGCCGCGGGTTCCATGGTTGGGCGCGCTCTCCTCGCCGCTCAGGAGCTCGACAAGGATGGAATTCATGCCAGGGTGGTCGAAATTCACACCATCAAACCGCTGGATGGCAAGATCCTGCTCGATGCGGCTAAGGAGACCGGCGCGATCGTAACCGCTGAAGAGCATGTACGTGCCGGTGGATTAGGCGGCGCTGTCTCCGAGCTTCTTGCGGAAACTTACCCAATTCCCATTGAGCGGGTGGGAATTCGCGACGAGTTTTGCCCGACGGGGAGAAATATCGAGGGATTGCTGGATGCCTGCGGGCTATCTGTGGCGGAGATTATATTAGCAGCGCGGAAGGTGAAGAAAATGAAATCAGGAGGGGCGGAAAAACAATGAAAATTGCAGTTATTAATGAAATTAGCGCGGCAACAAAGAATGCGGAAATCATACACGCGCTCGAAGGGCGGGGTCACGAGTTATTGAACCTGGGGAATACAGGCGCAGCGGACGAGCCGCAGCTTCAATATATTCACACCGGTCTGATGTCTGCGCTTTTATTGCACCTGAAGGTGGTGGATTTCGTTGTGGGCGGATGTGGTACGGGGATTGGTTATCTCAACTCGGTATTGCAATACCCGGGAGTCGTTTGCGGCCTTATCCATTCTCCGTTGGACGCCTGGTTGTTTGCCCGTATAAATGATGGTAATTGCGCTTCTCTCCCGTTAAACCAGGGTTATGGTTGGGCGGGAGAGATAAACCTGGGCATGATTTTTGATGAATTGTTCACCCCAAAAAGGGGGAGCGGGTTCCCTGAACACCGTGCTGAACCCCAGCGCAACTCCCGCTTCACATTGGCGGAAATTTCACAGACAACCCATCAACCATTTGCAACGATCATCCGTGACTTACCTTTGTCGGTGACCGGGCCGGCACTACAATACCCTGAATTTTCTCAGGTTTTACGGGAGTCCCAGCAAAGGGACCCTATGTTGGAAGAAGCAATCCATCAAATACTTGAATCAGGAGGATAAAATGTCAGTCTCAGCAGCGCCACAGAAATTAAAAGCGAAGACCAAGTGGTTGTACGGAATTGGGGATATCGGGAACGCGCTGGTTAACAGCTCGCTCCAGTTTTTCCTGATGAAATTCTACACGGATGCAGCGCTCATTTTGCCTGTGCTGGCAGGGAATGCGCTGCTGGTAGGCAAGATCTGGGACGCCATCAACGATCCGCTTTTTGGCTGGCTTACCGACAGGACAAATTCCAAGATCGGAAAACGGCGCGTATTTATGCTCTTCGGTGCAATTCCGTTGGCATTGTCGGTGGCTTTGCTCTGGTTTGTTCCGCCCGGTCTCAGCCAGGTGATGACCTTCGTTTGGATCGCTGGGACATTCATCTTCTTTGATTCAGTCTGGACGCTGACGAACGTACCATATTACGCGTTGACCTCGGAGCTGACGGATGATTACGACGAACGCAGCAGCCTGACGGTTTACCGCATGGTACTGGCTACCCCAGCATATTTGATTGGCGCCGCGCTCACTCCCATGATCGTCGGTTTTTTTGCTGTGCAGCGCACTGGGTTCGCGGTAATCGGCATTGTTTATGGTGTGATCGCTGCCCTGGCACTGCTCATTTCCGCGGGAGGGTTGCGAGAACGCCCCAATGTCATTCGCTCTGAAGGAGAAGTCAACCCGATCAAATCCCTCAAAGAAGCGTTTCGAAATCGCCCCTTCATTTACCTGTTTGTGGTCTATTTCATTGTGAACATCTCTTTTGCCTTTGCAAAAACGCTTATGGCTTACTTTATCGAGTACCAGTTGATGATGAAAGACGCCATATCGATTGCTTTGGGCTTGATGCTCATCTGTGTAACCATCTCCCTTCCCATATGGAAATGGGTGTCTACAAAAATGGACAAAGGACCCGCGTACGCTATTGGCATGGGAATGGGCGCGGTGGCGCTGCTGGTGCTGTGGTTCCTTCCAGCAAAACCCACGGTGTTAATTTACCCGATCATGGTTCTGGCGGGGTTCGGCTTTGGCGCGAACTGGATCTTCCCCTGGGCCATGATTGCGGATGTCGCGGATTACGACCGGGTAAAATCGGGCAAGTTCAGAAGCGGCGTGTATTACGGCGTTTGGGGGCTGGCAACGAAAATATCAGAAGCGCTTGCTCTTGCCGCTGTTGGTTGGGTATTGACCGGCTTTGGGTACGTACCCAATATTGCCCAAACCCCGCACGCGCTGCTGGGAATCCGCCTGTTCTTTAGCATTGTGCCGGCGGTAGGAATCTTTGTGGGGTTACCACTACTGTTCAAATATCCCCTTACGCGTAAAAGCCATGCTGAAATTAAAGCAAAGCTGTTAGCCATGGACGCCGCGGCGAAAAACGACGCATAACCAAGAAGGATGATGACATGAAACCGATCAGGGTTGGCATTGTTGGCTGTGGCAGGATCTCTGACCTGCACCAATTGGGTTACCGCGGACGGGACGACGCGGTTATCGCCGCGGTATGCGACAATAACGCTGCGCACGCCAAAAAGAAGGCCAAAGCCTGGGGTGTTCAGAAAGTTTACACGGATTACCAACATCTGCTGGAAGACAAGGAGATAGATGCGGTGGAACTGCTCACACCGCATCACCTCCACTGCCCAATGACCGTGCAGGCAGCCAGAGCGGGTAAGCATATATCCGTGCAGAAACCTATGGCACTCTCGGCAGCGGAAGCTGACCAGATGATCGACGCGGCAAATAAAGCCGGGGTGATTTTACGGGTATATGAAACTTTCGTATTTTACGCCCCGGTAGTCCGCGCGAAAGAAATGATTGACAACGGAGAGATTGGCGAGGTGAGAGCGGTTCGCATGCACGTCAGCACCGGCACAGGCGATACAGGCTGGAAAGTGCCGACTTCCGCCTTGTTATGGCGCATTGACGAAAAGAAGTGTGGCGGGGGTCAACTGGTGTTTGACCATGGCTACCATCTGTTTTCGGTGGGCTATTACCTGGGAGGACCGGTGGAAAAAGTATTTGCCTGGATCGATAAAACGCCGGTTACGGAGACGGGCGGGATTGTCAAGGTGGATGCGCCTGCTATGATCCAGTTCCAATACAAGGCTCCACGTTGTTATGGCAACCTGGATGTGGAGCACACACCAAAAATGCGCATTTATTCAGATTATTACGCTGATGATGACCGTATCGAGGTGATTGGAGAAAAAGGAATTTTGTTTATTAACCGCTACACCGCGCGCACTGTGGACCTGCCGGAACTGATGATCTTCAAGGATGGGAAGACCAATCCCATCCCTGTGGAAGGGGTGGAATGGCATGACAGTTTTATTGCCACCACACATAATTTCATCGACAATCTGAAGACCGGTGGACAGCCCCAGCTGGATGGACCGACCGGAAAAGCGGTGCTGCAATTTACCCTGGCTGCGCTGCAATCCGCGGCGACCGGCAAAGTTGTTCGGCCTGATGATGTGCTGTAAAGAGGAAGGATATATATGACATATTCACTGATTCCAGTCCCCATTTACCTGGTGTTAATCGTTTTATACATGATTGCCCGCAATCGTAATGACTTGAAGAAGACAGCCATTATCCAACCATCTATCACCTTCCTGGCTATCGTGATCGCAGGGTTGAGCTACTTAAGCCCGTATGTCAACCCTGCTTACACCACTTGGATATTGGTCGGCCTGGTTTTGTGTTTTATTGGTGATATTTTTAACATCGATATGACCAATGATAAGATTTTATTCGCCGCTATGGTCATCTTCTTTATTGCCTATGTGGAATACGCGGTTGCGTTCACGCGTTTTGGCGGTTTCCATACTCAGGATTGGCTCATCGGCGCGCTGATGCTCGTTGTTTACATTCTTCTAATCCGGTTGTATTGGAAGGGACTGGGAAATTTCCGTATCCCGGTGATGATCTTCGTGCTGGTCATCAGCTTTATGGTCACGCGCGCGATTTCCACGCTTTTCAGCAGTCAATTTTCAGCGCTTTCAGCCTGGCTGGTCGCGTTTGGCGGTCCGCTGCTTTTTATGGGCGATGTAGAATATGGATTGCATCGCTTCCATAAGCCCTTAATATTCCATCTCGGGCCACTCTATTACGCCGGCGGTCAGTTATTGGTCGCGCTCAGTTGCGCTTACTTACTCTTTCGCTAAAGGTAACGAGTTACGTTAAGGGTGAAAACCCGGGTAAAATGAAAAACTGAAGCAATGTTATTTTGAACATGGTCTAAGAAGGCTTCTGCTCGCAGCTATGGTCGAATAAATATGAAAACGCATTTCACCTCCTGGTATTGAATGAAAAGCGATTTAAAAGGCTGCTTACCAAAAACCTCTAATTGTCTGGCAAACCTCGCAAATTGGCCGAAACGAATGAAAGCGGAGATTGTAGGATTTACGGGAAATATGATTGAAATTCTATAGCGATTATTTGGTCAATTAATAATATCAAAATTGCCGTCCAGCTTGCCATCCGCCATATCTGCGATGACAAAACCACCGAAAAATGGGTCTGGTGCACCGGGTTCGTCCATGCCCCAAAGTTCGATATCAGTGTCTGTATACCCGTAATCGTAATACTCCTGCCGTCGGTATCCATTCTCCAGAATCTCCTCGCCCTTATTTTGGTCCAGTAAAACTGCATGGGAGATTGAATTGTGATGGAACCTTCTTCGAGTCGGCCTGTTTTTACTCGGGTATTCTGCTTGATATCGCCAAATAACGACTATTAACCCTAAAAACGATAAGACCAGGGTGGCACCAACAATATAAAATCCAATTTCGATAATCGCTTTTGTGTTCCAAAGCATAACTTAATCATAGCACGAAAGGAGCCACGCGCAACAATTTTCTTCATCTTTCGCCGTAGAAAGAGCGATTATTCAGGTGGTTGACCGTGACCCAGCGAGGAGGATGGGTAAGCTGTTCGTGGATAATCCTCGTGCGCGCGTTCTCCTCGACCCAGCAAAATTCAATTTAACGGTATAGTATCTGTATCAGGTGAGGATAAAAGAATAAGGAGAGAACATGGCCGAAGTGATTGGTTTTTTGAGGAACAGCGCGACGTTCGGGGAAAAGAAAGTACTCCAGCTGTTAAGCGATAATTTGCCCAAAGAGTTTATTGTGTATGTCGAAACCCCGTTATACAAAGAGCGAGATATTCGATATCCGGATTTTGTGGTATTAACGAATTATGGGGTTTTAGTTCTGGAAGTGAAGGATTGGGTGGTCCTTGAGGGCAGAGCCACGCCACATGGGGTTACTGTTAGAAACAGAGATGGGACCACTCGCCACGAGCCAAACCCTGTCAATCAGGCAAGAAATAGCGCAATTGTTCTTTCTCAAAAGCTTAATGAAAAAAGAAAAACAGACCAGGCGGTGGAAGCAATCCCGTGGAGTTACGCGGTTGTGCTTTTCAACCTGCCAACGCCAGTGATCACACAATTGCGAACCCCCTGGGGAGAAGAGTTTGTGCTGGGAAAAGCAGACCTGGAAAACCGCGATCTGCTTCTTAACCGCATAAAGCGTACCTTTCCAACCACTCGTTTACGCCCTCTTACAAAAAAAGAACTGGACCTGGTAAGAGCAACAATTTACCCGGTAGTTGAAATTGAGATGCCTGACAGAGAAGCGTTTGTTCTCGACCAGCAACAGGAGAAGATCGTTGCGGAGCCAGTGCGCCAGGTCGAAGAGCAACCGATCAAACAGAAACAGGGCGAGCAGCAGGATCGATTGTTTTCTTCCAATGCTGAAGACGAGGATGAGAAACCTCAACCTCTTTTGGGAGAAAAAATCAGCAGAGATGTGTCCATTAGGCTCGTGCGAGGTTTTTCTGGCAGCGGGAAGACACTGGTATTGATACAACGAGCAAGGTTTCTGGCAGCGCAGTATCCCGAGTGGCGAATCGTCGTGCTCACTTATAACAAGCCATTACAAACACATCTTGAAAAAAGCCTTTTAGGGACAGGTATTCAAGCGAAGACTTTCCATGGACTTTGTAAACAGCTGACAAAAATATACAATGACAATCCGGCCAAATTAGAAGATTGGTTGGCTGAAAACCAAAAAGATTTCCCCATCATTGCAGAATTGGGAAAGGATTTTGCAGAGCGGGAGATTGATTACCTGCGCGACCTTGGTGTTCCAGCAAAAGAGAAGTACCTCAAGATGGAGCGCAAGGGGATGGGGCGAGGACAGCGGATACCGACTGAACAACGAGCGAAGATTTATGAACTATTAACGAGTTACCGGCAGTATTTGCAAGACAACGATCTTTGGGATTTTTCTGAACTCCCCTTGATCTTACAGGAGCAGATGGATAAGTCCGCTGATTCCCCAGAATTATTCGATGCCATCCTGGTAGATGAAGCACAGGACTGGGCGCCAATCTGGTTCAAAGTTATCAACCGATTGTTAAATGCCAAAAATGGCCTGTTGTTTTTGGCCGATGACCCCAGCCAAAGTATTTATCGCAATTTCAGCTGGCGAGAAAAATCAGTTGAAGTGGTAGGACGGACGCGCTGGTTGAAAGTACCGTATCGCAACACTTACGAAATCTACCAGGCAGCGTACGAGATGATCTCTGACAATGATGAGATCCAAAATTCACTCAAAGAAGAAGGCGAATGGATTCGACCTGAGGTTAACCCGGTGGAAATGCGGCATGGCAAGAGACCGTTGGTTCAGAGATTAGCAAACATACGCGAGGAAATTTACAGAGTTAAAAACATCATTGATTCTCTCAAAACGGACGGTATACGTGAAGACCAGATTGCTGTGCTTACTCGCTATCGCCGAGAAGCCAAAGATCTGGAGCGTTTTTTACAAGACACAAGCGTGGTCATCAACCCAATCCACGGGTTCAAAGGGCTTGAAATGGAGGCGGTCATTTTACCTCATATCAATTTAATGTTTCAGGATGCGGAGGAGGAAACTTCCGAACGGCGGCTAATCTATATGGCGATGTCTCGTGCCCGGGAGCAACTGTACCTAACGTATTCTGGCAGACTTCCGACCCCGTTCAACACCTTGCGAACAAAAAACCTGGTGGATTTTTTAGGCTGACGGAACAAGATGAAAACGCGGTCAATTTGTGAAGGAGAAATAGGCAACACAAGAGATTAATCATTTTCAAGAGCAAAAATGACAACACTGGTAGAGGGTATTTCAGTTCTTGTAGGTTTGGGGAATGCGCGCTTCAAGAATTCTTCCGGCTGAAAGTGGAGCAGATGCCAGGAAAATGAACACAGCCGGATTAGTAGCGCTATGTATCTTAAGTATCCGTGCTACACTAACTGTATACAATGCGCTGACCCCTTCGCACCGTCCTCTTGGGGATTTCTTGTTTTTATTCCGATAATGGCATCGGGTATCTTCGGGCAGGTTACCGGCCGAGCATCAAAGGCCAGGCTGGAATAAAAAATATAAACGGACCGCATGCCCTATAAATAGACGCGCTAATTTTGGAATCAGTCCTGGTGAATTAAATGATCAACCCGCCAGATCTTGACCTTGCCGGTTGTAAAACCCGCCGCCAGCCACATACCGTCAGGAGAAAAAGCCAGTTTCTGTAATGTGCCTTCTTCGTTGATCCATTGGCGACTGAACAACTCTCCGCTACTGCTATCAAAAACCAGCAATGGACCGTTGTGCATACCCACGGCAACCAACCTGCCATCCGCAGAAAAAGTGGCTATATTAACATACCAGCCGTGTGGGATTTGTAAAGCCAATTGCCAGGCTAAATCGCCGGTGGACATATCCCACGCGGTTAACAACCCGTCCCCTCGTAAACCCATCAGGGCATCTTTGGCAGAATGATATCCTAAGGCCATGGCAGCCGTTGGCGGGAAGGGCGTTATCTCGCCTTTTTCAATGTCCCACACCTCCAATGAACCCGTGTAACGCGCCACAGCCAATAGTGGCGTATGGGGGATAAAAAGCAAGCTGCTGATACCGCCCTGCTGACTGCTAAAAAATTTAAGTTCATCGCCTTCCGGCAACTGAAATAACCTGACTTGTTCCTTTTTTTGAGGATCTGCCCCGTAGGCAATTGCAAGGTACTGGCGCCCAGCATGCGCACCAGTATCAAGCGTACTGGTTTGAAAACCCTCATAAGACTGGATCAATTCCCAGTTTTCAGCATCCCAGATCATCAGGGTCTGATCCACATTGGTGCCACAGGTTACCAATGTGTCCCCGCCTGGCGAATAAGAGAGTCCATATAATCGCCAATTGCGACCTTCCTTGCCAAAAGTATGCCAATACAACCGAACGGGTTGGATGAAATCATACAGTTTGACGCCGCCATCAAAACCGCTGACCGCTAAAACCGCGCCATCGGGAGAAAAGGCCAAAGCATCGACATAATTGGTTTCCGTGTCAATTTCAATTTCCGGGGGCACCTTCACGAACGCCGGGGGCTGGATGTCAACATGCCCATTATCCTGGTTGATTTCACCTGAATCAGTTTGTGCTGCTTCACTGGCGTACCGCCCTACTTTGACCCAACGCCACTCCCCGGTTGGCAGGCCCAATAATACACCCGCGTGGCCCATCGCCAAGAGTAAATTCCCGCTTTTTGCATCAAACATGGCGTCCAAAGGTCCGGGGCGGACGATTATTTGGCGACTCTCATCAGAAGGGTTGGCGGGTTCCCACTGCACCAGTGTTAGATCGTAAGCAACTTGCCAGTTTTGCCCTTTATCCACTGAAATCTCAATCGTTTCACCCGGGGTGAAGCGATAGCTCACCATCCCATCCGGTGGAACCCACAGCTCCCTCGACAAATCGTAACTCGGGTTGCATAAAGATCCTGATACTCCGCCTTCATCAACTCCTTCTTGCTCCCAGGTCAGGCCGCCATCCTGGCTGTAAAAGACATCAAAAACCGGGGCGCTGGCAGCGATCGACCCTTCAAATTCAACAAAACACAATACCCCGTAATCTTCGTCCGGCGGCAAAGGCACTCCACTATCAACATCCGGAGGTAAAGGCTCGACACTCCCGTCCAGGTCGTGAATGAGGTTTCCGCCTGAGCCGACATTGCAACCCATCATGGAGATGATTAAAATCAAAAAGAGGCAGATTCTTCTGTACTTCATTGAATTATTTCCTTAATTTTCATATTTTGGTCCTTCAATGTGTAAAACTTCTTCCAATAAAACAGAGGGTCTAAGATTTTTTCAAACCTCTCTTCTGATTCACTCTTCCGGTCAATTTTCCTGATAGATGCACCCTAAAACCCTAACAAACCCAAAATACCGGACTAACCAATACCCACCAGTAAACCGATCATGATATTCCTTAATGTAAAGCAGGCATTTCTGTGGGTTTGCAAATTAACCTGGAAGGCCGTTTTTCCAAAACAGCCCACCGCCACGGGGAAACAAACGCCCCCGCTATTACACACCGCCGCCTAGCGCTCCTGACCCTGACTGTCGGCATAGCCGCTCGAGATCAGGATAAGATCCATGATAATCACTGCAATCCGCTGCTATTTCGCTGCGTAATCCCCTCCAATCGGGAGCAGAAGTGATGATTCCCGGCGCACACGCTCACTGAAGGTTTTCGCCACGGTATTTCCAGAAAATCAGCTCGCGGTTTTCTGGCTTATAGGCGTGAAAGAACAACAACTTGGAAGGCACATAACCGGGTGCATCAACCCACACCGTGACCATGGTCCGATCTGGCAGGGTGACCGTGGCTTCAAAGTTGCCATTCTCATCCGTCGGTCCGATGCGCTGGATGGCATCCGAGGTACCCATTTGCAGGTTGAGATACAGCCCGGAGACATCGCCCCCAAACTGATCCCACACCGTACCCCAAATGCGGTTCTGGTTCTGGGTGCTGGGTGGGGTGATCTGGTCCCAGTAGGAATAAAAATCATATTCCCAGCGGTTAACTCCCACCTCAGCCTGCCACTCATAATAAAGCGGTTCAAAATCATCCTGCGGTGCCTGGGCGCGCAACCGGAGGACATCCCCGGGCTGGATACCCTCCACATCCATCATGTACAGCCCATCAATTTGACTGACAGCGGCTGGCTGATCAACCCCATTAATGGACAGGATCACTTCAGCCATCGCCACACCTGCTGGACCGGAGCGCTCAAATAACCGCCACACCTTGCCAATAATCTTTGTCATTTGAGAAGTGGGCGGTTTGGGTGTATCAGTTAATGTTGGTGAGAGCGTTACGGTAAACGTCGGTGAAAGGGTTGCGGTTGGTGTATCAGTAGGCTCCTCTTTTTCTTCCAAGAATTCAGGTGTATTGGTACCCGTTGGATTTTCAAGCGGCGGTTCTGGTGTGCCCGTCGGTTCAGGTGACGGTGTGGGCGTTTGTTCAATTAGCTGCCCGCCAAGGACAGAAAAGGTGGAGCGGTGATGGCGGAGCCCAGCCTCGACGATGAATACATCCTCTTCTGGCGAAAAATTCGTCCCTGGCAACTCCGCCCATATTGTAACCTGCTGTCCGTCAGCCAGCATGACCTTGCTCGAATAGGTTCCCAACCAGCTGGTCGTACCCAACAGAAAAGCAGGCTGCCCGCTGATGTGGGCATAAATGGATACATTCGCAATTGGCAAGGGCAGCAGTCCCCTTTGCCGGTAGACAAACCCATGCAGGCGGATCAAGCGGGTGCTTTCATCCAGGTCATCCGCCTCACCCGGAGTGTATGCAATGGAGAGGGTATACGGCTGCAAAGAGGCTTTATTGTCGACCGTGAATAATTTGAGGTAATATTCCATGCCAGCCGTTAATGCAGAGGTCAGGAAGGCGTCTTCACCTTCTGCTGAGCATTCACCGGAAAGAAGATGCCCGCCGGTACGGTCGAGCAGGTTCATGCAGACGCTGATGTCTGACCCTGGATTCGCAACCTGAAAGGTCACCTGGCCCCCACCCTCTGTTAGAGGTGCCATAAACTTGAAGTAATCTGCCCGGTACATGCTCCAATGAGTTTTTTCCCAAAAATAACCCTGGATCGGCCCTTCGTCAATATCCCAATAGGTGGCTTCTGCTTTCATATCATTCGGCTCTCCAGGGTCCGGAATAAAATCCGTCAACGCGAGCTGATAAAAAGACCCGTCTGATGCCCATTGGGAGGCGGTAACTTTCAGCCAATACTGTTCGCCTGCCGACCCATCCATGGTCAGCGACACCCCCTGTCCTTTATTTAGGGCTTGTACACTGTGAAGTGCACCTGTGCGACCCACCAGGGATAACCCCACCTTTAAGTTAGGAGAGACATCGGTTATAGAAAACGTATAGATCCCGGGTGTCGGGATATCAACCAGGATGTAATCCCAGTCGGATGATTTGGAGAGGACACCTTTGAAGGGTTCTTGCATGTCCCAGGGGTTAGCGTTCTGTTTATCATCATTGGGTTCAATCTCGCTCAAACCGGTCCCGTTCCCACCCCCAATATACGTTGCGCTCAAGCGGTAGGGTTGTAAAGAGGTTTTCAAATCATAAACATATAATCTGATGTAATATTCCTGACCGGGCACCAAAATATGAACCAGAGAGGCATCGGCGCCTTTTTCAAAACAAGGTGGAGCAAAAACGGTGACTCCCCTTTGGTCCCTCAGT